>Ga0172380_10006078_pt1 | contig 14228 bp, 13 predicted proteins | sample Leawe162metaG_FD_119747 | JGI IMG/M metagenome (GOLD analysis project Ga0172380, IMG submission 119747) | Leachate microbial communities from a municipal landfill in Southern Ontario, Canada - Leachate well 162 metaG | ecosystem: Engineered > Solid waste > Landfill > Unclassified | place... | reverse complement strand
TGCGCGTAATGTTGAGGCTTGCCATTTTCCTCCATTCATCCTTCGACAGGCTCAGGACGAACGGAGGAAAATGGCAAGCCTCAAAGTTCTCAAGAAACCGCTTTTTTGTTCATAAATATCAATAGCGCACATAACCACAATAGCCGCATATAACCCCTTAAACGAGCACCAAACAGCAGCCATAACCCCTGTTTCTTGCCAACGCCTTTCGGCCTACGGGCGAATATTTTACTCACCACGAACGGGAAAATTTAACCCTGTCCTGATACGTATGCTGAGGTTGCACCATGACAACCTACCTTATTTTTAATCCGTTCGTCCTGAGCCTGTCGAAGGATGAACGGATTAAAAATAAGGTAGGTCGTGACGTTTCTTGATATATCCAAAAACCGGGAAGCTAAAATTCGATAAAAACGCTGTATTTCGACAGCCTAGGGCTGTCCCCTAATTGTTCTGTCTGGTGTGCTGTGCCGGGGGAGAGTGGATGCGCGAACGGTGCGGTTTGCGCCTCATTGCACCCTACGTGCCAGACAAATTATTGGTTGCCCCTATTGGTTTTCGACCGACGATCTGCGACCTTCCGGCTGGGTTCTGATACCATTTTATGCTATCGTAAATCATGGAACGCAAACACCAGCGCACCTTGGAACTGATATTTGCCCGGCCTGTCCCGGCAAATATCCGCTGGGACGACATCGAAGCGCTATTCCGGGAGCTTGATGCAGAAATTGAGGAACGCGAAGGCTCGCGCGTGGAGATATTCCTGTTCGGCTCGGTATGGGTGTTTCACCGTCCTCATCCCTCGCCGGATACCGACAAGGGGGCGGTCGCGGCAACGCGCAAATGGCTGGAAGAAAACGGAGTGAAACCATGAACACCATGACGATTAGCGGCTATCAGGCAGTCATCGCCTTTGACCCTGAAATTCAAATGTTCCGGGGTGAATTCGTGGGACTGAGCGGCGGCGCAGACTTCTATGCCGCTGACGTAGAAGGGTTGAAGCACGAAGGCGAAATTTCCCTGCGCGTGTTTCTGGAAGCCTGCGAACGTCGCGACATTGAGCCGCGCAAGCACTACTCCGGCAAATTCTCCCTGCGGGTCGATCCTGCCATCCACGAAGCCGCAGCCATCGCCGCTGCCGCTCACGGCCAGAGCTTGAACCAATGGGCGAGAGAAACTATCAGGCAGGCTGCGTTGGCGGGTTGAGGCTAGGCGTTTTTATTTGGCGCAATAGCGATCCCGGTTGGCAGGACTCTTTGCCTGTTTGTCCTTTGGCGAGGGTTTTATGCCTGGTCTGGGGTAGGCACACAAGCTAAATACAGGGTTAGGATGGATGCGTGATTGCAAGACCTGACCCCGCGATTGCTGCTTGGTTATGCCAACTGGCTTGCATTTTTGCTCATCTACATGGGTTGCAAAAATTGTTACATAGCCCTGCATTTTGAGCTTTAAATTCTACGGCAATTTAGATTAGCATTAGCATGGCGGTTAGTTCTTGGTACGATTAAATTCCAATGCGCAAAACATAGTTTATATTTGTTATTTTCTCTAATTCTTTTGAAATAATTTCATTCGATCTGCTTATCATTGCATCTGAAAATGCGTCAAGGCGGAAGGTCTTATAATCAACATATTCTCTGCACTTATTTAGATCAATTTTACTTAGTGGGTTTTCCATTTTATTGCGTGAATTTTTTTCACCATTAACGTTTTTTTCTGCTATGTCTGAAAATCTTCTACAATCGTCAGAGTCGAGTGACCGAGGCATGATTCCCGTCTTGCCATTAATAATTTTATCATTAATCTCTACGCGTAATTTAACCGTTGTTTCGTGAGCATTCTTCATGGCTTCAGGCGTTATATCAATCGAGAGATCATCTGAGAAATTTTGCCCATCGTCCTTGCTAAATCTCACTTTCATGGAGCCAAAATACTTAGGTTTCAATTTTGCTGTATATCTGGAAACACCCAGAAATAGAGGGAGATTATCCTTGCACTTTTTAGCAGCTCTAATATAGATACCCTTGTCTCCATCAAAACCTGATTCAAAACAGCTTTGCAAGTTGTCATCAGAACGTAATTTTTTTCCAGGAGAGGCGATAATAAATTTATTTCTATCAAACAACTCCATGTAGTTAGACGGAAGATTAACATTAGTGATAGTCGCAGCTCCACTAGTATCTACTATGGGAAGCAAAGTGTGAACAATTGGCTTGGTTAGTTCGGGTGAACTGGCTGGCGGCAGAATTTTGCTATCATTCTTTTTGTTAACCGCTAATTGCGCAGGTGACTCAGTCGCCTTACTAGTGCCTTTCATAAATGGTATGTGATTTTTAAACCATAAAAGAAATTCCTCAACACCACTTACAGATGACCGTCTGGCATTTAGATTAGGTGTCTTTATTGATTTAGGTGGCTCTACATATCCGACCATGTCTCTGATGATGGACAGATGCTCCCTGTTCCTCGTAAACCACATTACTACCAATGGACGATGATGTAGGCTGAGATTGTAACCCTTATTTATAGCGCTCCTGTCATCCACGGGATAATATGTTCCAAAGAATTTAGGATTGCTCACAGAATATCCTGCATTCATGTCACTGATCGCCACCCCAGAACTTTCTGCCCATTTTTGATATTGTCTTGAAAAATCCTCACGCGCATCATTTTCGAACAACGCATCGGTGACTAATATGATCGTATCAGATTTCGCTGTCGGGGCAGCGGGACTGAAAATCAAATTCATAGACGAGTCTTTTCCAGGGAAAAGCTTACACCTCCCTTTGTTTCCCTCAAATGAAGTAATAAGACAGTACTTCTTATCTGGAACCATACATCCATCAGTTTTATTCTTAGCAACAGTGGTAATAGCAGAAAATAAATTTACTCCAACAGGATAAAAATCATCCTGCGGAACATTGTAACCAACATTTTTTTGAGCAAGAATAAATACTTTAGCTTTACCATTTTCAGCATATGATGCTGCTTTTCTAGCAAAAATAATTAGGTCATTTTCAGTTGTATCAACGCCACTATGCAAGTAACCGCACATACTGGCAGAGCCATCAAAAACAATGGAAATTTTACCCGTTCTTGCAAAAGAGCTAGGCTGTACTTGCTGAGATATTGCTAGATTTTGAAAAATTACAGTACCAAGCAACAACAATAATGCCAGCAAGCTTGCGTGCCTTCTAAAGTTACACATAACGTCTGCTCCAAAAGCAAAAACAATAGTATAAAAATTTGGTATAACATATTCTACATTTAGAAAAGTAACGCTTGTCGCTCACATTGCCGTTATCATCCGATTGCTCCCCTTTTTTCCATCTGAATTTTACTGTTAAATAAGGTTGCAGTAGCCGGAACAAGAGTAATAAAGGTACTGCCATTTCTCTTGTTTCCATCAAACCACTCCCTCATATGAATTGCATAGTTTGTCTGATTTGGCGCAATAAAAATATAATACTTTAAATCAATTTTGCTATAATTTATTCCTATAAGTTCTCCAAAGGATAATATTTCTGAACCATCATGCGTATAACTCTTGACGTTTAAGCTGGAATAATCAATCTGCCCAGCCATGGACTTATCGATTTGAGAAAATATTAATTGACGGATTTTTTCTTTCGAACCAATACCTTCTGGTACGCTTGAGATTGCTAGTGACACAACATTCAAAAGTTTGTCAAGCAACTCAATCTTTTGCTCACGGCTTTCGTTAAGTTTATCACGCGCCTTATCCTTATCGTCAAGGTTGTGCAATTGACCGCCAGAACAATTTGCATCGCCAGTTACTTCAGAAAAAGCATTTGGAATTGGCGAACCATCTTGAAGATTCTCCTCAAATTGAAGCGAATCAACTTTTTCTTTTAATATATCTATTTGTTCTTTTATGTTTCTACAAATATATACCAAATAAATAAGGATTAGGAAAAACAGTACACCAATGAAAAGCAGGTAAGTGTCTTTACATGAATATCCTCCATCAGTCACATAATCAGCCGCATAACACGCAGCAAAAAACAAACCTATTAAAATAACAAGAAATTTTGCCATAATGCTTTAATTTTCGCACGAGTTACGAGTTAATAGACTATTTCTTTCAGTCTTGGCGCATCTTTTTTTGCAAGTTCGGTTAAAACATTTACACCGAATGTCGGGTAGTTGCCTTCACCCAAATTGTAGTAACCTTGGAGGTAGTATTTTGCAAGTTCTGCTCGGCTATCGTATGGAACCTCATTCACAATACGATTTTCCAATCCAGTTTCAATGACATATTTCCATGTCACCGGAAAGGCTTTATCCATTTCAGATCGATCAATTGCCATTTTATGCAAACTGCCATTGTCCGAAATGGATTCCCTGCTTGTGAACTTAGCCTTGTCAGTTTTATTATCACCTAGTGTTAACCCAGGCAAAAGAATAGCCTCCCGTGCATGCCCAGCTTTTTCTATTGCTTCATATTGCGAAGTAAGCTCTTGTCCTCCTGTATTTAAAAATTTAAGCGCGCCCTGCGCAAGACTTAACTTTGCATCAATTCCATTCCATTGTCCTGCATTCATAAGCTGAATTCGATTAGGTAGAGACTCATCAATCCGCTTAGTAGATACAAAATTTTTCAAGCAGTTATTCAGCAGAGCGTGAAGACTTCCGATGTTTGGTGAAAACACATCAAACAGCTTAAAGCCATTGCCAAAAAGAAAAACCTTAATGACTGCGTCATCAGGAATGCTCCCGCTATTCAATGCAGCGGAAAGAATGTTTAAAACGTATTCAAACAGCCCTTCGAAATACGCTGTTGCGATATGACTAAGCTGATCGCTGCGGAGAACTACACTACCTTCCCTAACCAAGAACTTAATTGTACTAGGTAAATGCTCATCAACTTTAATTGCGCCTAGGGAGTGCTGTATGTGTGGCGAAAAACATATAGCATTAATTAGATTGTTGCCAGCATAACGAATGCTTGACATATATGAAAACAACTTGCTTTCCCCATCAATATTTATTATCTTTTTCTCTAACCATTCATTATCATTATTGGCTGAATAATTCGGCAGAATTATCCCGATATCGGTAGTTCCTCCACCCATATCTATTGTTATTGTTGCTTCGGAAGCTTGTCTGTCGCTCTCGCGTAGTGCTGATATTGTTTCTGTTACATGCTTAATGTTTAATTTCACTTTTGACTTATCTGAATCCAAATTCATGCCTGTCATTAAGAAAACATGGTTTGTTATTTTTGATAAATCATTTTCATATGAAGTCCTTTCTTTTTCACTAAATGCGCCAGGGTAGGTGGCAACAAGTGCGTCCAGCGATTTCAACCCGGCAAGTCTTAACGCTGCAGAAACGCTAACCAAAAGTTGCTCCAGATACATTGCACGCAATAAAGGTTGTATATCAGACATAAATCTTGATGGCCATTTAAAATTATCCCGGTGATATTTGAGCCATTCCTTAATTGATGATAATAAACTTTCCAATTCGTCCGCCCCTGTCCCCTTTGGTTTGGGGGCGAGAATCGTCCATAGCGGAGTAACGGCTGGCCGCTGAAGGCCATTAGGCATTGAACCTTTGGGCAGTTGTACGATAAGATTTTTATCATATGCCGTACCTTTTGCAAGTTGCTTATTTCCCTTTTCTTCCGTGGACTGACCATGCTGCCCCATATAGTTAAATCCAATTAATTCACTCGGAATGCTAGTCGCCCTCCTGCTCTCGGCTTCGGAATCCTGAAATGCGGTAAACCAGAACAATGGGTCTTTTAAAGTACGCCGTGCGAATTCTCCGTAAATCCATATGTTATCTCCCATTTTGAGCAAATTATCAACTACCGATGTGTCACCTGGCAAGATACCAAGCACAGAGTAAGATTGGCTTCCATCATTAGTATCCGTTATTGAAATAGCGCAACAGCTATTCGATGTTCCGAAATCGAGAGCGATACTGCACGGACCCACCGGAGGAATTACTGGAATTTTTCGCAATATAATTGGGATGGACCCAATTGGGTTATCATCCACACGAATTTCCACACAGCGAGGCTTCCCTTGAAGTTTGACGGGTATCCAGTTCTTGCATACTCCAATTTCCCTATATTCACTTCCATCCTCCGGTTCACCGTAGAAAACAAATGTTAGTTCAGTTTTAGCAATACCTTTTAATGTATTTCCCGCGTAATCAAAATCTTTGATTTCTCCGAATGGTGGAAAAAATACGTTAGCAACATAATATTTCCAGTCATCCATTTCAAAATCAGGCCAGATTGCCAAACCAAAATCAATATCTGTATGCGGAATCTCCAAGGATACTGCGTTTGCCCCCATGGACCAACCAATATCACGTTGATTAAACTCAACTAATCCGAGACCTTTAAAATTAATCTCAAAATTTTCTATTCTGAATCGCCCTCGCGAATCTTCCGTTCCTGCAATAATTTCGGTTGCTTGGAACATCCGATCAGGCTCAGGCAATTCGAATTTCCCCCAAGCCTTGCCTAGTAGCGGCCATACGTTTCGTATTGCCTTTAAACCGCCTTCTTCAATATTGTTAAACACATAGGGTTGTTTCACAAACAACTCTGAAAAATTTAAATCTCCGATAACCTTTGCTTTTTTAAGCGGCAGGCGAATGTCTCGCCCATTGATATCAAACACAAGTAAACCCGGCAAAATAGGGGTTGTTAAATCGAGTGTTGTCAAGGCTGGTTCAGGTTGCCCCAGATTCAATAAGGTTTCAAGGTCTTTATAGATGCTTTTCAAAGCTTGCTTCAACAGCGACTCATGCTCAATGTCAGCAGCTAGTTGGCTAATATATTTCGAAAACATCTGTATCAAACTAAAATTAAATGAATCACGATCTAGCCTTTTTGGCTGAGTGGACCAATAGTTCTCTGGCAAATCAGGATTGCGAGCTAATAAATATTTACTGGTCGGGATTTCGGGCAGAATCGATGCAAATAGATTTCGTGCAGTGATATTTGCGGCGAGAACCCACCCGCATTCTGGATCTGACATGAAAACAGGCTTTCCTGCATCAAGTCCGCCATTATTATTAATTACCAGTATAGAATCTGGAAAAGGAGAAATGTCTTTCTCACTAAATGCCAAATGTAACTTTTCCAGTTCAGACTTTATGCCTTTTGCAAAATTACTTTCAGTTGATCTATTGAATGATTGTTTTCTTTTTAGTTCTATCCTGTGATCATCTTTGAACAACATTCACAGCGCAGCTTCAATCACTGATCGCGCAAAGTAATACATGCCCCAACGAGTTGATCGTATTGGCTGACCAGGCTGTATTGTCCACAGAGCGAAGCTTTCCATTTGTGGATGATTGGAAAATTGTCGCAAGCGCCAATGCTGTAGTAGAATTGGTGCCAATAGATTTGGTATACCTTTCAAGCAGTTTTCCTTAAAGCCTACGACTCCTTTGCGAAGTTTGTTTAGCGCGGCAATATCTGCGGTGCCAAGCAGGGGGTCAATTTGGCTAAGTGAAACCGGATGCGTTGGAAGCATAGGATCATATACCACATCGTTATCGCTTACCTCCGCTGTCGTAGTGTCAAGCGCAGTCTTGTCCAATTGCGCTACACGACTATTAGCATTTAGATTGTTGCCAGGAAATATTCCAGGAATATTTGCTTTGAGAAAGCATTTACCTACATTGTCTTTTCGTTCATCGCCTATATTTGTTTTATGTTGTGCATCTGTTTTCATTTTTCTCGCCAGCCCAGCCTCAGTATATGCCGCAGACACAAGTACATCTGCGGCAAGAACGTATAGGCTTACACCCTTATTTTTTTTCGCCATATCTACAAGTTGAGATGCAATATGTCTACCTTCGAAACAGTTTATGAAAAGCCCAAACGCTTGGGAAGTTTTCGGTGAATTTTTAAGAGATACAGAATCCCCCCCGTTGCGCCGGTTCACATCAAGTTCATAAGCTTTCCAACGATTGTCTAGTTCAGACTCGGTAAGTATACGAAATTTTCCCTCTGATGTTGTATCAAACAGGTGCAATAAAGCTTCCTCAATTTGTAAGCCGGGGATGCCAGATGTACTTTTTTGGCTATCTAACCAAACTAAACAGGAACGCATTCGGTTTGCAATCTTAGAGAGTTCTTCGGCCAGCGCCAAATATACTTCCGGACTACCTACATCGCGCCCGAAACCAAAAAAACCACGTTTAACAACTTTGTTGCTATCGTTAATACCAATATGTAAGCATAGCTCTGCAAGCCCTTCTGGCTCTACCTGCTTTGTTGCTTGTGCCACTTTAAATCCAGAACGAATATATTCTGCACCTTTTTCTAAAGCCAATGCGGCTACTTCGGTGTCGAGCATTAAATCGTAAAGTTGGCGATTGTCGTCATTATCAATTCGGAAGCGAAGATGGTGTGATACTTTTGGATCGAAAACTCCTATTTTTTCATTGGAGTCATGGCTATGAAGACCAAAAATAACCCGTTGCCGAGACTTGCCAACATTGGGAGCCAGATTGTCGCCAACTAAATAATGCCTAATTGAAGTGGCAAACACACTATTAAAAACATGTGGTGTTTCAGGTTGCCCAAAGTTTCCGTGATCTTCGCGAATGGCGATTTCACCTGTGTATTGTGCAATTACATAGTTTGAGCGGTTCAATGATTCGCTCGCAAGCTCGTTCAGGTAGTTTCTCAATCCAAGTGCAGAGTTTCTTGCTTGAGGATCAATCCCATCACTTGTCGTCGCTGAAGACGGACGCCCGGTGCGTCCTGACTTCGGTTTTATATCAAACCACGGAAGCATCATGAATGCACGAATAGAGTCGGGCGACTCAACAGTGAGCGCGTCAAGGTGGCGCACAAATGAGGGTATTACACCCGATCCGGTTCCACCGAACGACGACCCGACAATTGCAATACGTTGTCCGGGAATGCAACTCATTAAAGTGCCAAAATTAGTGTTGTTTGCTTCTTTATTTTCTTTGCAAAGTTCAAGTTTGTGCTTGAAAATAAAAGCGCCAACTTTTGCATTTGCCATCATCCCTTGATTTATATCAACTGTTCGGTCGTTCGCATCTAATGTGCCGTTGGTTGAGATATCATCTGTAAGGAAGCAGTTTATAAGTATATCCCTATCATCGCCATCTATGTGCTGTAGCGCTGTTCCTGGATTACGGTCTTCAATGGAATGTTGAAAGTATGGCCGGATAATTCCAAACGTTGGTCTTTGTTCATGAGGCAAGGTGCTGATAAGTTGCTTGTGCAACATAAAAATATTTTTGCTAAGGTTTGCTGTGCCGTCTCTCTCGTCTTTGATGTCGGCATCTGCATCTACAATGTAGATATGCGGAACCTCCGTTGCAGGCACATTGCCCAACACCATCATGCTAAGATAGGCATGCGCAACATGCTGACCTGATCCACCGACACCAATAAGTATTCCAGACATATTACCCTCCCAATTCGAAACAAAACCGAAACAATTACCCTGAATTTGTATCAACGTTGCCGTTCTCGCATCACTACAAAGACAAACTTCAAGAAAAGAAAAATGATTATCGACCAAAAAATGGATAATATGATTCTATAAGTACGAAGCACACCTGCTTGTACGATTGTCTGTGTACCATCAGTATTCACCTGAGAGACCAGATCAAAGGGATATGCTAGTACATTTGCTAATTCAACTCTTGCGTTTCTACACACACCATTTTTGTCCGCATTGTCGTGTTTGTCATTCTCAATATCTAACTTTGGATTTTCATTTCCTATATCTACCTCTGCCCATTCAAAGCAGTTTTTTTCATCAGGGCTTAGTAAGCTATCCAAGGCGAAAACGAATAACGCACTGAGGAACATAGTGACGAAAAGTCCGACCCATTTATCCCTTTTAAGCAGTCTCTTGTGCATAAATAAAAAAACAAAAAAGCCAATAACGCCAGCCGATATGGAAAAAATCCAAGAAAGCCTTTTTGTTACATAGAACATTTCTGGATCACTTGTTGCTGCAAAGGCAAATGTAGGTGTGAAAAACAGCACCAAACTTACTGCACATGAAATAGATAATAAAAAGCGCAGCAAACGTAAACTCATTTTCAATTCTCCAAATATCATGCGTTCTCAATATTATGCCAGCGACCTGCGTTAGGTTTACCGGCACACTTGTTACAATTTGTGGTAAAAATCACCGTAGATCACATGCTGGCATACTGGCCCGATATCACGGGCAGTGCCTTCGAACGCCATAAACAGGATTTTCAGAATCAGAATTAGTTTTTTATCCTAAAAATCCAGTTCATTTATTTATAGTCGAATGTTTGGTTGCCGAAGTTTTACGGTTTTATGCAACCGTGGCGAATAAGGAAAAGACATTTTGACGGAGTTCGCTGTATTAATGGCAAATTCCATCGAATCTCATCTTTCCTCGAAAATTTAGCAACCCGCCTCTATCTTAATATCGTGATATTTTGGTCTTGACAATGGGGAGTACTTTACAGATTCGATTGGTTGTATCCAAAAATAATCAGATATGTAGACTGCACCGGGTTCAGTCTCGCGCTAAAACTATGACAAATATCCTCTTCATCCCTAAATAGCGCACGCTGATTTATGCTTTGCATCGCCACAAATTGACGATTTACAGCATTGTCAATCAAGAACAATTACAAAAGTTATAGTTACAGCCTTTGTGTCTACTCATTGCTGGCTTGCTCCCTTCTCCCGCAGGCAGGAGAAGGGCCGGGGATGAGGATGTTTGCGCTCAAGCCAAGCGTTATCTATGTGCAACATTCCTCACCCCAACCCCTCTCCCGCCTGCGGGGAGAGCGAAGCGAGGAGGGACGGAGCCGGCTTTTATGCTGTATGAATCCTGCAACGTTGAAAACCTACTTAACTTTAGCGCTTTGCTGGATTTAATGTAAGTAACAACACAGTAACAATACGGTATCAATTAAGTAACATATGTTATATGCTATTGTAATCACATGCATAAAAATATATTTCAGGTAATTTCGTCCGATAAAAATCTACCGAATGGTGCCGAAGACAGAAGTTTTATCCCAAAAAATCCGCCATTAATTTCGATGAAGCATGGCACTTCATTTAATGTTTGTGACTGTCGGGCTAAGCGGGGCAGGGCGCGCCATGATGGCGATGTGGATTTGTGGGCGAGTACATCCGCCATATTTCGGCGCGGAAAGCGCTCCGAAATGAACGGAGGGCATATGAATGCCGAGTACGATTTCTCGAAAGCCAAACGTGGCGCAGTTATTCCGCCAACCGGCAATTCATCATCAACGGAAGGGAGCGTAATGGATATTTTGCTCGATGTGGTTAAAGTCAGCGTCTGTGCCGGATATGTGCTGAAGCTTGAATTCGAGAATGGCGAGCGGCGCGTATTCGATATGTCGGCCTACATGGATAAAAAGCCCTTCAACCGCTTAAAAGACTCGCCCGCCTTTTTCGGCGCTCACGTCGATTATGGCACGGTGGTGTGGCCGGGCAATATCGACATTGCGCCGGAAACGCTCTATGACTGTTCCGTGCCTGTCGATTCGGTTCCTGCCTGACCGTCAGGCGGCGCCTGATTTCCCTTTGGAGGGATAGAGAAAATTTAGGTGTCTCCAGTCGATACCCCGACATGCCGGCTATGGTGTCAAGCAATAACCGTTGAAACTTTCCCGACGCTGACTGTCGCGCGCAACCCTAACGCAGCCATCGCTGCAGCTTCGCGTCTTTGCGTGAAAAATTCTTATCGGAAATTGCGACCGTCACTTGAAAATCGCAACTTCACAAGCGACAATTCGTTGTCGTTTGTTATTGCATTAGAGCATAAAGGCTGTAACTATAACTTTTGTAATTGTTCTTGATTGAAAACGCTGTACAACTAATTCGGGACGCAGCGCGTCCAAAACTGCATTCCCACGCAGCGCGTGGGAACGAGAGTGGGAAGTTATTTTTTGCGAGTTATCTAAACCGGACGAGCCGGAACCAAAAACATTTACCGCAGAGACGCAAAGATTTTGTAGAGTAATGGCACGGTTCACCCTCCGTTGTATTTCTCCGCGCCTCGGCGTCTCTGCGGTAAAAAAAATCACCCGGAGAACCGCGCCAGTGCTTGATCTACGACACATTCTTCGCAAATAATGTGAAGACTTGGCCGATAAGTGACTAACCAATCCGAACCAGTGTCATGAATGGCGATGGGTGGCGCGCCCGAGTGCGCCGGGGCGACCTCCGGTCAAACGCGTAACGGCTTCGGAGGTGTGGTGGAATATCTCCCCCGGAATCAAGCGTTCCTTCAGGTCGGTGCGTTCCAGGCGGTCCAGCACCATGGTCTTGATCTCGGAAAAGTGCAGGGTCAGCCCGACGAGCTTGAGGGTGTCGGCCATCCGTTCCAGCGTTTCCAGCGCGGTGCTGTCGATATAATTGATCGCGGTGCCGATCAGCACGACATGGCGCACCTCCGGATGGCGCCGCACTTGGGCGTTGACGAAATCCTCCACGTATCCCGCATTGGCGAAGGTGAGGCTCTCGTCTATCCGTATGAGTATCAGTTCCGGCCAGGTTTCCACGTCGTGGCATATGCCGCGAAAGTGGCCCGACCACGGTATTCGCCCGACTACTGTGATATGCGGTCGTCCGATACGCCACATGTATCCCAGCAGGGAGATGGCGATACCCAGCCCCAGCCCCGTCTCCAGGTCGAGCAGGATGACGCCGGCGAAGGTGGCGGCATGGCCCAGTGCGTCGCCCCGGTCGTAACGCCATGCGGTAAGGAAAGACTTCAGCCCGAGCAGGGGCCAGACTGAGACCAGGATGATCGCGGCGAGGGCGGTTTTAGGAATCAGTGCGACCGCCGGCGTCAGGAAGGTGACTGCCAGCAGCAGCAAGCCAACGGTGATGAGTGCGGCAAGCTGGGTGCGCGCGCCGGCGGAAAAATTGACCATGGTGCGCCCCAGTCCGCCCGCCACCGGCATGGCGGAGAAGAGCGCCGCTACGGAATTGGCGAATCCCAGAGCAATCAGTTCCTGATTGGGGTCTATGGTCTGGCGGCGGATGTGCGCAGTCACCTTGGCGATGGCGACACTTTCCACGTAGGCGATCAGGGCGATAAAGGAGGCGGACGGCGCCAGCGCGATCCAACTGGCGAGCGGCGCCCCGAGCAGCAGCCCCAGGCTGGGATCCGGCAGCCCCGACGGCATGGCGCCGACGATGGCGACGTCTTGCCCGGCATTGAGGTCCAGCATTGCCACCAGCAGGGTGCCCGCTACTATCACAATCAGGGGGCCGCTACGCCCCAGCGCAATTACCGTGACTTGCCCTGCCCCGCCCCGCTTCAACCAACGGGCAAGCGGTCCGGCGAAAAATCGCAGGGCGAAGATGCTGGTAATGCCCACGACGGCGGTGACCGGGTTGAGGATGGACAGGTAGTCGATACCGCAACTCGCCAATTCGGTGGGGGCGCAATGCCATCGCGGCAGGCCGAGCAACCCCTGGAGCTGGGTCCCGATAATCACTACCGCAGCGCCGCCGGTAAAGCCGGCAAGCACCGGGTGGCTGATGAAGTGAATCAGGTCGCCCAGGCGTAGAAACGCGAGTGCGAGCATGATAATGCCGCACTCTGCCGTTAACACCAATGCATTGACGGTGGGCGAACCATGGCCGACCAGTTCCGGCGCCGCCAGGGCGCTGGCCACCATGATGGAGGCAACCGAGACGGGACCCACGGCGAGCGTCCGGCTGGTGCCGAAGAGGGCGTAGATCACCGGGGGCAGCAAGCTTGCATAAAGGCCGGTTTCGGGTTTCAGTCCGGCCAGCAGCCCGAAAGCGATCCCTTGGGGAATCAAGATGACGGCTGTGACGATGCCGGCCAGCAGGTCGCTGCCGAAATCGCTGCGGTGATAGCGCCGGCCCCAGTGCAGTATGGGCAGGAACCGTCCCAGATTGTAATGCTGGAAGAAGTTTTTCTTCATGACGGAGTTCCTCTTGAATTGGAGTGCTCACAGCGGCGCGAGTTACCTGAAGTACGAATGCGCGCCGGTCGAAAGAGGAAGTGCCCGGCTCCCCGGAAAGACCGGAAAGTCGGGCACTATGTGCTTTCCCAAGCTGTGCGGGGCTAGGAGGCTGTCGGACTTGAAGGAAATCGGCTGCAAATCCGCCTGGACGGTCCATATTTCACCGTTTTTTTGGTCAATAGAATGGCTATTGACCAAAAAAACGGTGAAATCTGTCCTCG
>Ga0172380_10006076_pt1 | contig 14228 bp, 14 predicted proteins | sample Leawe162metaG_FD_119747 | JGI IMG/M metagenome (GOLD analysis project Ga0172380, IMG submission 119747) | Leachate microbial communities from a municipal landfill in Southern Ontario, Canada - Leachate well 162 metaG | ecosystem: Engineered > Solid waste > Landfill > Unclassified | place... | reverse complement strand
GCAGCAAAGGCTAGAATGAGCGACACAGCAGGAGGAGGATCATGCTTTACGCATTTACTTTGAACAACGGGCATCTGAATCGGCTGCAACTTGATTCTGGGCAGGATTTTCGTCAGTCGGGAGTGGTATGGATCGACTTGTATGGAGCTGCGGAGGAAGAGGTGCTCTGGGTCGAACGCATCTACGGTCTGCACCTGCCCAGCCCCGAACATTTGCGCGATATTGAAGCCAGTGCGCGTTTCTATGAGCATGCAGGCAATCTGCATTTGCGCTCCGATTTTCTGGCTGGCACCGAAAGCCATTCGCATAGCGTGGCGGTTGCTTTCGTGTTGTCTGGCGAAACGCTGATCAGCATTCACGAGGAAGATCTGCCCATCTTTCGTCTGTTGCGCATCCGTATGCGTGCCGAATCAGGCAGGATTGACGATTGCCGCGATGTGCTGATCAGCCTGTACGGTATGGACGTCGAATTTTCCGCTGATGCGCTGGAAGCGGTCTATGCCGATCTGGGGAAGGTGAGCCAGGGCGTGCTGGGCTCTAACCTGAACGACAGGCAGGCGAGCGGGGCGCTGGCGGAGATCGCGCAGGCGGAACATGTAAACGGCCGCATACGCCGCAACGTGATGGATGCCCGGCGCGCGCTGTCGTTCATGTTGCGCAGTAAAGTGTTGAGCCCGGCGCAGGTTGAGGAAGTGCGCCAGATCCAGCAGGACATCGAATCGCTCGACGGTCACACTTCGTTTCTGTTCGACAAGATCAACTTCCTGATGGAGGCCATCATCGGCTTCATCAACATCAACCAGAACCGCATCGTACGTCTGTTTTCGGTGGTTTCAGTGGCCTTGCTGCCGCCGACACTGATCGCCTCCATTTACGGCATGAACTTTCGTTTCATGCCTGAGCTGGAATGGAAGCTCGGCTATCCGTTTGCGCTGTTCCTGATGTTCCTCACAGTATCCATTCCGTTCTGGTTCTTCTGGCGCAAGGGCTGGCTCAAGTAGGGGGGTGGGTCGTGCCTCAGTCTGGTGTGGTCGCTGTGATGGGCTGCCGGGTTGAAGCCCGACCTGCCAAAATTTCAAGACACTGAGCGGCCGCAGCGAATCCCATCGCGGCCGTGACCGTGACCACAGAGCCGTAACCGGCACAGCTCAAATCACCGGCGGTGCAGGATGACGCACGTTGTGACGGTTCTTCCGAGTAGATGCAGGCTGCACCGAGCTTGCCGTTTTTGCGGGGCAATATCTTGTGTTCCTTGCGCACCCGACTGCGCACCCGCGCCAGCAATGCATCATGGGTCACACGTGCCAGATCGCCCTGCCGCAACCGGAATGGATCGCTCTTGCCGCCCGCCGCGCCGCATACCACAAGTTTGATCTTGTTGCGGCAGGCATGGGCAATCAGCGCTGCTTTCACATGCGCCTCATCGCAGGCGTCGATGACTGCGTCGAACGCACCCGGTGCGATCAGTTGCTGCAGATTCTCCTGCGTCAGAAAATCTTCGATCGGGGTTACGTTGCAATCCGGATTGATGTCGTGAATGCGCACGGTCAGCGCGGCGATCTTGGCCATTCCCAGTGTGCTGTCCAGCGCCTGCACCTGCCGGTTCACATTGGATACGGCGATGTGGTCGAAATCAATCAGGGTAAGGCTGCCTACCCCGCTGCGCGCCAGCGCTTCCACCGCCCATGAACCTACTCCGCCCACGCCGATCACCGCCACGTGCGCGCGATGCAGTGCCAGGCGTGCGCCTTCACCATACAGGCGGTCGATGCCGCCGAAGCGGCGAGGGTGGCTATCATCGAGGGGATGGGTGTGCATAGTCAATCGGGCAAGGCAAGTTTGGGTAACACGGACAATACATTCTGCGTGGTGATGCGTGCAATATCTTCCACTGACATGTTGCGTAACTCGGCCAGCGTTCGTGCGATGCGTGCCACATTGGCGGGCGTGTTCGGCTCGCCGCGTTTTAGCCATTGCGGCGGGATGTCCGGTGCATCGGTCTCCAGCACAATGCTTTCCGGCGGCAAGGTTGCGGCCAGTTCACGCAAACGTGTGGCGCGCGGATAGGTCATCGCACCACCGAAACCGAGCTTGAAACCGAGCTTGATGAACTCGTTCGCCTGCTGGCGGCTGCCATTGAAGGCGTGCGCGATGCCGCCGCGTACCTTTTGCTGGCGCAGATGCTTGAGAATCGTGTCCAGCGCGCGGCGGATGTGCAGCAGCACCGGCAGTTCAAACTCACGAGCCAGTTTCAGTTGCTCGACAAAGAAATGCTCTTGCCGCGCACGGTCGTAATGATCGATAAAAAAATCCAGTCCGATTTCGCCGACGGCGACGGGTTTATGTTGTTGCAGGAAGTCGTGCAAAACATCCAGATCACCCGGCAGTGCATCATCCACATACATCGGGTGGATGCCATAGGCGGGTGCGCAGCCAGGGTACTGTTCGCACAAGGCGCGCACGTTGTCGAAGTTGGCACGCGCCACCGAGGGTGCCACGATACCGTGCACCCCGGCCATTCGTGCTTCCCGCACGATACCGGCTTGAGCGCCGCCAAATTCGGCAGCGTCGAGATGACAGTGGGTGTCGATAAACATGCCGGGTATTGTGCTCCAATTCGTGGCCGTGGAATCAATGTGGGAGCGCGATTCATCGCGCGATGAATCGCGCTTCCGCAATTTCCTTCTCAATGGGTATGCCAGATTCGTTAATCCATCGTCAAAATAATCTTGCCGATCATGCCGCCCGCTTCAAGCAGGCGATGCGCTGCGGCTGCCTGTTCCAGCGGCAGCTTGTGGGTGACCAGCACACCGAGATGGCCTTCTTCAATCAGCTTTGTGCTCTGCTCCAGAATTTTGCGCTGGCGTACGCGCTCTTCGTGTAGCTGCATTACCTGCGGGGTGAGCATCAGCTCGAAACCCAGCGACAGGTTGCGCAGCCTCACCTTTTGCACATCGGCTTGCGTCATCGCAGTGGCAAGGAGGCTCACCACTTTGCCGCCGACGCGCGCCGCATCGAGCGAACGCAAAAAAGTTTCCCCGCCCACGGTGTCGAATACCACATCCACCCCATTGCCATCTGTCCAGTCCAGCGTTTCCTGCACAAAATCCTGTTCGTGATAATGGATGATTTTTCCGGCCCCGAGGCCCTGCGCCAGCCCGGCTTTTTTGTCGTCACCCACCGTCACCGCGATTTGCGCGCCGAGGTGATGCGCAAGTTGCAGTGCGACATGACCCACGCCACCCGCAGCGGCATGGATGAGTATCGTCTGTCCGGCGTGCAGATTGGCGCGCTCGATCAGGGCTTCCCATACGGTGACCAGTACCAGCGGTAATGCGGCAGCTTCCGCCAGGGAAATATTGGCTGGGGGTGCGGCGCAGAGGTCCTCGTGCAGCGTGGTGTATTCGGCGTAATTGCCCGGCTCGTCGCCGATGCCGCCGTTGCAAAAATACACTGCGTCACCCACCTTGAAACGCGTGACTGCGCTACCGATGGATTCCACGACGCCTGCACCATCGCAGCCAAGGATGGCGGGCAACTTGTTTGGATAGTAGGCAGGCTTGGCGCGCAGTTTGGTATCGACCGGATTCACGCCGGCGGCAGCGAGTTTTACGCGGATGTGATGCGGCGATGGCAACGGTGGCGTCGGTATGTCGCGTAGTTGCAGGACTTCGGTGCCGCCTGCGGCGGTGGCGAGGATGGCTTTCATGGCGATTCTCAAGGCTAATCAAGACAGGCTGCTATGTTAAACTTCAACGACTCCTTTAGCGAGACGACATCATGTCCGGAAATACATTTGGCAAGCTTTTTACGGTGACTTCTTTCGGCGAATCGCACGGTGCGGCCATCGGCTGCATCGTAGACGGATGCCCTCCGGGCATGGAGCTGAGCGAAGCCGACATCCAGATCGATCTCGACCGCCGCAAACCCGGCACCTCGCGCCATGTCACCCAGCGCCGCGAATCGGATACGGTCGAGATACTGTCCGGCGTGTTCGAAGGCAAGACCACCGGCACCCCCATCGCATTGCTCATCCGCAACGAAGACCAGCGCAGCAAAGACTACGGCAACATCGCCGACACTTTCCGTCCCGGTCATGCCGACTACACCTACTGGCAGAAATACGGTATCCGCGACCATCGCGGTGGCGGCCGCGCCTCGGCGCGCGAGACCGCATCGCGCGTAGCGGCGGGTGCCATCGCCAAGAAATGGCTGGCAGAGAGGTATGGCGTGGAAGTGCGCGGCTATCTGGAACAACTGGGCGAGATCAAAGTGCCGTTCAAGAGCTGGGGTGATGTACGCGCTGAGGGCAACAGCTTCTTCGTCGCTGATGCGAGCTATGTTGGTCAGCTGGAAGACTACATGGACAACCTGCGCAAATCCGGCGATTCCATCGGCGCAAAACTCGCCGTCGTTGCGCACAACGTGCCGGTCGGCTGGGGTGAGCCCATCTTCAACCGCATCGACGCCGACATCGCGCATGCCCTGATGGGCATCAACGCGGTGAAGGGGGTGGAGATCGGTGCAGGTTTTGCCTGTGTCACGCAAAAAGGCAGCGAGCACGGCGACGAACTCACGCCGAACGGTTTCGCTTCCAATCACGCGGGCGGCATCCTCGGTGGTATCACCACTGGGCAGGACATCGTTGCGCACTACGCGATCAAGCCGACTTCAAGTATCCGTATCGAGCGTAATTCGATCAATAAGGCTGGGGAGGCGGTGAAGGTCTCGACCGAGGGGCGGCATGATCCTTGTGTGGGAATCAGGGCTACGCCGATCGCGGAGGCGATGGTGGCGTTGGTGTTGATGGATCATGCGCTGCGCAATAGGGGGCAGAATTCGGATGTGGTTTGTGAGACGGTGAAGTTGCGCTGAAGGCACAGAGGAAATCATGGCTATCCCCGACTTTCAAATGCTGATGCGACCCTTGCTTGAATTTGCAAAGGATGGTGGAAACCACACCTTGGCAGAAACACGTGGCCATTTGGCCTCCATATTTTCTTTGTCTCAAATTGAATTGGATGAATTACTCCCCAGTGGCAGGCAACGCCGTTTCGACAACCGTGTTGCATGGGCCAAAGTCTATCTGGAGCAGGCTGGATTGTTGCATTCACCCAAGCGTGGTCAGTTTGTAATCACCCAAGAAGGAAGGGAGTTTCTTCCACGAAGTCCTCAAAAAATCACAATTGCAGTTCTCGATCAATTCGAAAAATTCAGAATTTTTCGGGACTCGTCAAAATCTGGCAAAGAAATAAAACAAACGGCTTCTACCGAGCACGAATCCGAGGAAACTCCTGAAGAATTGCTAGAGCAGTCTTTTCAACGCATACAAGGAGAGCTGGCCGCTTCAGTGCTGAATCAAGTCAAGAATGGATCACCTGCATTCTTCGAGAATTTGGTTGTGGAGCTACTGCTCAAAATGGGTTATGGGCGCAATCGGGTTGATGCAGGGAAAGCCATTGGGAAATCGGGTGATGAAGGTATAGATGGAATCATCAGTGAGGATCGCCTTGGTCTGGAAGCTATCTACATTCAAGCCAAACGATGGGCTGGCACGGTGGGTCGCCCCGAGATACAGAAGTTTGTTGGTGCCCTGCATGGGAAGCGAGCACGCAAAGGGGTGTTTATTACCACTGGTGTTTTCTCATCTGATGCGCGTGATTATGTATCGCACATCGACCCTCGCGTGGTACTCATAGATGGGGTGCAATTGGCAGAGTACATGATTGAACTGAACTTGGGAGTGTCAGTAAAGGCCGCTTATGAGGTCAAGCGAATCGATACTGATTTCTTTGTGGAAGAATAATTCTCGCAATATCCAGTGGTCATTGCGCCGCATGGATTCAGAATCAAAACCGTCGGGGGTTGCCCGACAGCAAGTTACTTTCTTTTGCTTCGCCAAAAGAAAGTAACCAAAGAAAAGGCGACCCTGGTTTGCCGCCCACTTCGTGGGTACCCTCGCTCAGAAGCAAACGAGCGGGGCTGCGCAACTCGCACGATCCGCTACGCGGCCACGTGCTCAAACAGTGCTCGCCTAACCCCACCGCTCGTTCACTCCTGAACGAGGCGGCGCTCAAGGGAAAGATAGTCAAAGGCGGCTTTGTGTGCGCTTTGCGCACGTTTCTTTTGGCGAGGCGGGCAACGCCCGCCTCGCGGGTTGGGGGTTAGGTTTTGAATCTCCATCCCCTGTGCGCCGCCGAGTAGCGCAGGCTGGTCAGGGGCTGTCGGCGAGGACTGTCTGAGCGCGTAGCGCGAGTTCCGCAGCCACCTGGCCAGTCGAGCAACGCAGGGAACCCACGAAGTGGGCGGGAAGCTGGGGGCGCCTTCTTTTGGTTACTTTTCTTGGCAAGACAAGAAAAGTGACTTGCTGTCGGGCAACCCCCGACGAAGTTGGTTTTGAATTAAAGCAAACCGTCCGACTACCCCCGACGGTTTTGATTGATGGGTATCGCTGCGCTCAACCCATCCTACGCGCTATCATCGCCCCCCATGAACCTCACCCACATCAAATACCTCTCTCTCTTCGCCCTGCTCGTCAACGCAGCCGCGATGCTTTCCCCCATCATCAACGGTGGCGACTCAATCACTTACGCTGCATTGTCGCAATACATCGCGCTGAACAACGATTGGGCTAACCTGATGCTGGACGGCAAGGATTGGCTGGATAAGCCGCATATGCCGTTCTGGATTACGGCGGTGTTCTTTCAGTTGTTCGGGGTGAGTGCGCTCTCTTATATCCTGCCGGGTTTTTTGTTCCACGTCATCGGCGGGTTCTTCACTTATCGGTTGGCGCGGTTGTTCTATTCGCGCGAGGCGGCTTGGTTGTCGGTGCTGGTGTATGTGTCGGTGTTCCATTTGATGGACTCATCCATCGAGGTGAAGGCGGAGACGTATCTGACCGGTTTCATCATGGGTGCGTGTTACTACTGGTTGCGCTATGACGCGCAGTCCCGGTTGAAGTATCTGTTGCTCGGTGCTGCGTTCACGGCGGGTGCGGTGATGACCAAGGGTGTGTTCACGATGATCACCATCACCAGCGGGCTGGTGATACTGTGGCTTTATCAGAAGCAGTGGAGCAAGTTGTGGAGTGTGAAGTGGTGGCTGGCATTCGCGCTGTCACTGTTGTTCACCGCGCCAGAGGTGATCGCGCTGTATCTGCAGTTCGACGCGCATCCTGAAAAGCTGGTGTTCGGGCGTACAGAGGTTTCCGGCATCAGGTTCTTTCTGTGGGACAGCCAGTTCGGACGTTTTCTCAATACCGGGCCGATCAAGAACACCAATGGTCATCCCTTCTATTTCGTGCTGGTGTTTCTGTGGGCGTTCCTGCCTTGGGTGGCGGTGTTCTTTGCGGCGATGGCTGCCGGTGTGCGCCGGTTTGCGCAGCGGCAGGTGCACGAGAACACGGGCTTCGTTTTTCTGTGCGGCGCATTCTTCATCACCTTCGGCTTGTTCAGCGCAACCAGCTTCCAGCTCGATCATTACACGGTTATCCTGTTCCCGTTCGCTGCCATCCTGTGCGGCAAGCTTCTGGCTGACCGGTTGGCGAATCTGCAGGAAGGGCGTGCGCTGATGATCGCGCAAGTTTTGCTGACGGCATTGTTGCTGACGCTGGCGATTGGCTTAAGTCTGTATGTCGGCAACGCCATCGTGCTGGTGGTGTTAGTGGTGGTGGTTCTGCTCATGCTGGGCTATGCGGTTGCGAACCGGCAACATGCACATGCCAATGCGCTGCTGGTGTTCCCGCTGTTCGGCATCCTTGCGCTTTATATCTTTCTCGTGCTGACCACAGCACTGACTTTCACCAGAGTCAGCGTCGCGTACAACGCGGGCAAACAACTGGCAAGCCAGCCCAATGCGCCGGTCTATGTCTATCAGATGGATATCGTGGCGAGAGAGCTTGGCTTGTATCAATTATCTTCTGCTTATGCGGTAGAAACGCTGTCGCAACTGCCACAGCATGGCAGCTATTTTCTGTTGGTCAGCGCAGAGCAATTGGCCGAGGTTGCACCGCACTTGGCCAGCACTGAACAAGTTGGCCAAGGAAATTGGGTGGTGCACAAGACTGGCACCTTCCCGCGCCTTCTACGACTTGCCAAGGGGGCGGAGCCGCTGCAAGACATTCGTATTTTGCAGATCGGGAGTATGAACTGATGGCACGCGGGACCGAGATGGAGTCGTTCTGCAAATGGGAAGGCGACACGCTGGTGCTGAACATTCTGGGGCGCCCGCGTGCCAAAAAAACCAAAATCGGCAGGGTCAAGGGCAGGCAGCTGGAAATCCATGTGGCGGAGGATCCGGTACGCGGCAAGGCAACCGCGCATCTGGTGGATTTCCTGGCGGATGAGTTTGGTGTGAGCCGGTCGGCCATTACCGTGGTGTTTGGTACTTACAATGTGAACAAACAGGTGCGCATTAGTGCGCCGCAAAAACTACCCGGTGTCATCCCTGCACGCTAATTCCTGATGCGCCGATACAGGCGAAAGCGTTCATTCTTTTCGCCTAATCTGCCGCCTTCCCATATCTTTTCCCAGCCAATCTCATTTTCAATCGGCTTGGCGATGCGTTCACCTTGTACCAGCAGCAAGTCGCATTTTGCCAGTTTGGTGCTGTGCCATTTGAATTCTCCAAAATATTCAAGCATGGCCTGTTCGCTGGCTCCCACGCGTAAAGGGGTCATACATTCGTAGTTGGCAGGCAGATGCACAGAGAGATCCTTGATCATGTGGCGATAGCTCTTGCCGTTGTCCAGCCACGGCAGCCACAGGGTCATGACCAGAATCCATAACAGGGTGATGCCGCTGGCCCAGTTGATGAGCGAACGCCGTACTGAACGTCCGGTGCGCCAGACCAGTACCATCCACAACAAGGTGGCTGCAATCGCGACCCAGAATGCGACTGCATCGAACACGGGTTGGAATCCCGGCTGATAGTCTTTTAGCCAATGTGTGATTTTCGCGTTGTTGTTCAGTAGCAGGCCGGCCCAGCCCCACCATAGCGCAATGGCGAGCAGGGCAAAGGTCATGATGCCGAACCAGTCCAGCGCGTTGGCCGCGCCCCGGCGCAGGGTGGCCAGCGCCGCTGTTGCCAGCAAGACGATGGGTAGCAACAGCGGCAGCCCGTTCTGGTCGTTGATATCCGGTACCAGACTCAAGGCGATCCACATGGCCAGCAAGGTGGTCAGCAGCAACTGAAATTCGGCTTCGTGCCATACGCGTTTGCGCGCTTCCCACACCGTCCACGCGGCCAGTGGCGCAGCCGGCCAAGCCATCCATGGCAACGCGGTAAAATAATAAAACATTTCCGGATAGTGGCCGCTGCGGGCAAAATCAAACCAACGACCGATGTTGCGCGTCCACGCCCACTCGGCGAACAGGGCGGGCGAATGTTGATACAGCAGCCAGGGCCAGATGGCCAGCCACGGCAGGGCGCAGAGCAGGGCGATGGCCAGCGCGGTGTAATGGTTGCGGGTGCGCCAGTTGCGAAACAGGAGTAGTGCCAGACTGATGATGAGGAATAATGCTGGCGCGATGAAGCCCTTGCTCAGGAAGCCGATGCCAAGCCCGAACCCGATGAACAGTCCGGCGAGTTGCGGTCGGCGCAGGCTCAAGGTGTAGCCGTACAACATCATGGCGCAACCTGTGAGGAATGCGTTGTCGATCAGAATTTCGTGTGCCCGCAACAACATTCCCAGACAGCCGATAAGCAGGATTGCAGCAGGCCAGCCGCGATATTTGCCGAACAATTCGCGCCCGCTCAAACCCACGAACAGCAGTGTGAGCGCCATATAGAAGCCGGTTGCCAGGCGCGCTCCGTCATGCAGCGGCAACCACGAGGACAAGACACGTGCAAAGGCGGCGGCTGTCCAGAAATACAGCGGTGGCTTGTCGAGATAGGGCTGTCCGGACAGCATCGGGATTAGCCAGTCGCTACTCTGGATGAAGTGGTGGATGATGCCGAAGCTGTAAGCCTCGTCCGGTTTCCATGGATCATGCCCGACCAAACCAACCGCCACCCATCCTGCGATGAGCAACAACAGCAGCACCGCCTTGCCTGGCGTGATGTCGGTCTCCTTCAATTTTCCGTGGTAAACGTACATGTACTATTCGACCAGTTTGATTGTTTGCCCCGGCACCGGCTCGCCCTGCGGATATTGGGCATTGAGCAGGCGCAGATACTGCTCCGCATTGCGCCCCAGCGGTGAGCGGGCGGCAAACTTGGTATAGCTGTCACCGGCAGCGGCTTGAATGAGGCGCAAAGTCAGTGGTTTGATGGCGGCACGTTCCTGTGCACTCAAAACCCGGAAACTGCGGACAGACGCTTCCATCGCGCCACGCTGTGCGGCAAACAGTTGCGGCGTCTTGGCGCCGCCTTGCAACAGGAAAGCTTTCCCCTCGTAATAGATTACGCCCAGCAAACGGTTGTTGTTACTGCCTAACGCCGCCTGCAGGCCGTCAATCTTCAGTGCCTCGATGATCGTGTTTTGGCCCAGCAGGCGGCGCGCATATTCGACGGCGGTGCCGCTCGGCTTGGCATCAATCTTGAATTGGAGTGCGGCATCGTTTTGGGGGCTCAATGCAACTACTTCGGCAGGTAGATTTTTGATGTTCCAACCGCTCGGGAAGGTGATCGTAATGCCCAGTTCTTTGTGCAGAAAACGCTGCTCACGCACCACACCTTCAGCCACGTTGTCGCCAAAGATCAGTCCTTCCGTTTGTCGCAGATATTCTTCGCGCTTTTCCATCGGATTGGCTATGGTCAGGTTCCCGGCTTCGCCCACAACTTGTTGCAGGCGGGTGTCGTTGTCGGGGTGAGTGGCGAAGGTGCCGTGATAGCGACGCGGTTCGCGCCCTTCCTGTTTGGCGATCTCGGCATCAAACAATTCCTGGTTTTTGAGTACCCCCACCACACGGATCATCGCCTGTGGGTCATATTGGGTGCGCGCCAGATACTGTGCACCCAAGCGGTCTGACTCGAGTTCATGCTCACGCCCATAACCTGAAAGCAGGGCGCCACCGAGCAGGTTGCTGGCATCATGGAAGCTTTGATTGTTGAGTTCCGGCACGAGGATGGAAACCAGCGAGATGCCGATATTGGTGGCCTGTGCCGCACTTTGTTGGCGTACCCCGTGGCGGGCTGTGACGTGGCCGATCTCATGCCCGAGCACGGCGGCCAGTTCTGCTTCCGAATTCAAATACGCCATGATGCCGCGCGTTATATACACATATCCGCCAGGCAGAGCAAAGGCGTTGATCTCAGGTGAGTCAACCACAGTGAAGTGATAATTCAGGTTGCTCCGGTGGCTGTGTTGGGCCAGTGCCTGGCCGACGCCGTTGACGTAACTTTGCAGTGCGGGATTCTGGTAGACGCTGTATTGCTTGCGCACCTCAGCATCAGCGCTGCGGCCCATGCTGATCTCTTGAGCCTCGGACATCATCACGAAATCCTGTTTCCCGGACACCGGGTTTTGGGCACAACCGGCAAGGGCCAGTGCGAATGTGCTGGTAAACAGAAATGAGAGCAGTCGAGCCATGTGAGTTTCCCCGAAAAGAAAAAAGGCAGCCTGCGCTGCCTTTTGGTCTGTGCGTCTATCGAAGTTCCATCAGGCGGCGGCTTTGCTGCCCATATTGTACTTGTTGCGGAATTTCTCGATACGACCTGCGGTGTCCACGATCTTCTGGGTGCCGGTATAGAACGGGTGGCACTCTGAGCAAACTTCGACGTGCAACGCCGGCTTGCCGAGGGTGGAGCGAGTGTTGAACTTGTTGCCACAGCTGCAGGTGACTGCGACTTCGGCGTATGCGGGATGGATGTCAGCTTTCATTTGTGTTCCTAACTAAAGTTGGGCGCGGCGGTTGTACGCGCAAGGATACGTATAAGGGCGCGCATTATCCATAAAAATAGAGGGTTGGGCAAATTGTTGTTGGGGCTAGCGGATCTGCCCGCGCTCGATGCTGATACCGACTTGTTTGCAGTTGCGAATGGCTTGCAATTTGGCGACGCTGACTTTGACCCAAGGGGCGTTGAAGTCCTTGAGGATAATCTGGGCGATATGCTCGGCCAAGGCTTCGAGCAAAGAGAAATGCCCATCGCTCAATACTGACTGGATGTGTTGAGCGACCTGGGCATAATCCAGGGCATCGTTGATATCGTCCGATTGACAGGCGCGGCTGTTGGGCGATGCAATCTCGAGGTCTAGTTGCAGCGTCTGTGGCACACGCTTTTCCCGTTCGTAGATGCCGATCAGGGTGGTGACCTTGAGTTCGCGCAGAAAGATGATGTCCATATAGCAAGGTGCGAGTTTGGTGGCTAAGGAGGCATTCAAGTAGAATGCGCCGGTCGCATTTTAAGGTATTCCAGATGGATATCCTGGTTTTTGTTGTAGCTGCTTACCTGATTGGTTCGATTTCCTTTGCCGTGCTGATGAGCAAGGTTTTTGGTCTGGCTGACCCGCGCACTTATGGTTCAGGCAATCCCGGAGCCACCAATGTACTGCGCAGCGGGAAAAAAGTGGCCGCCGCGCTGACCTTGTTGGGTGATGCCGCAAAGGGTTGGCTCGCGGTATTTCTGGCTATCCGTTTTGCGCCACACGATGGCAAAGAACTGCTGCTGGTGGCTCTGGTAGCACTGGCCGTCTTTATCGGCCACCTTTTCCCGATCTTCCTTAAATTTCAGGGCGGCAAGGGTGTGGCGACTGCATTGGGGGTGTTGCTGGCCTTGAGCGGATGGTTGGGCTTGGCGGTGCTGGCAACCTGGCTGCTGGCGGCGGTGGTGTTCCGTTATTCTTCATTAGCGGCCCTGATCGCGGCAACCGCTGCGCCAATCTGTGCCATGTTGATTCAGCTGCCTTCCGAGTTGGTCATTGCCACAGGGGTGATGTCGCTGCTGCTGATCTGGCGCCATCAAGGCAACATACGAAATCTGCTGACCGGCAAGGAAAGCAAGATTGGCAGCAAAAAGAAAGAAGTTCAGTCGGCGTAGTTCAGTTCTTGCAGGTCCCAGCGCGGCTTGACGTTGAAACGGTAGTCGTGTTGAGCAGCTTGCTGCTGCAAACGCATCGCTCCGGCAAAGGCGATCATCGCACCGTTGTCGGTACAAAACTCCAGGTCGGGGTAAAACACCTTGCTATCGCGCTTGCCGATATTTTCATTCAGTCGGTCGCGCAAAAGTTTGTTTGCGCCCACCCCGCCTGCCACGACCAATTGATCCAAACCTGTTGACTTGAGCGCCGACAGTGCCTTACTCACCAGCACATCGACGATAGCCTCCTGCGCAGCGTGCGCAATATCGGCGCGCGTTTGCGCATCAGTTGGATTTTGTTGTACAGCTAACAGTACAGCGGTTTTCAGACCGCTGAAGCTGAAATCAAGGTCGCCGCTGTGCAGCATCGGGCGTGGTAATTTGAAACGTCCCGGCGTACCGCCTTGCGCCAGCCTGGCCAAAAGTGCGCCGCCCGGATAATCCAGTCCAAGCAACTTGGCGCTTTTGTCGAAGGCTTCGCCGGCGGCATCATCCACCGATTCGCCGAGCAAGGTGTAATGCCCCACACCTTCCACGCGCATCAGCTGTGTGTGGCCTCCGGAGACCAATAATGCCACGAATGGGAATTCTGGTGCGGGGTCGGACAACAGCGGCGAGAGCAAATGCCCTTCCAGATGATGTACGCCGATGGTGGGGATGTCCAGAGTGTAGGCCAAGGCGCAGGCGATGCTTGCGCCAACCAGGAGTGCGCCGGACAGTCCGGGCCCCTGCGTGTAAGCGATGGCGTCGATATCGCGCAATGAGCAATCGGCATGTTGCAGCGCGCTGCGCAGCAGCGGTAAGATGTGCCGTACATGATCGCGTGATGCAAGCTCGGGCACGACGCCGCCATATTCGTTATGCAGTGCGATCTGCGAATGCAGTGTGTGTGCGAGCAGGCCGCGCTCGGTGTGATACAGCGCGATGCCGGTCTCATCGCAGGAGGATTCGATGCCCAGGATTAATTTCATCATGTGTCTTCACATTCTTGCGGATGATCGCATTGTACGTTTCGCATGTGGCGCAAGGCGAGCCACATTAATGTGAAAGAAATTTTACAAAACGCTTGACGGGGGGAATTCCCCCCCTATAATGCGCACCTCCTTGCTGCCACGGCAGTGGGATAAAGGCTTAGGCCGGCTCTTTAAAATCTTTAAAAAACAACCGATTAGTGTGGGTATTTGTGTTGAGGCGGACAGAAATTGCGCAAG
>Ga0172380_10006075_pt1 | contig 14230 bp, 15 predicted proteins | sample Leawe162metaG_FD_119747 | JGI IMG/M metagenome (GOLD analysis project Ga0172380, IMG submission 119747) | Leachate microbial communities from a municipal landfill in Southern Ontario, Canada - Leachate well 162 metaG | ecosystem: Engineered > Solid waste > Landfill > Unclassified | place... | reverse complement strand
GTACCTGTCAAAGCCACCTGTAGAGAGCGTCATTTGTTTCATCGTTCGGTTCCGTTTGTTCAAACTTCGTCTCTGACAAAGTGAAACGAAATGGTTCAGGACTTAATCAGAGATTCCTTAACCCAAACGCGGTCATGGTCATCAAATCCACCGTCCCAGTTGGCTACACCGCCAAAACAAAAGCGCATTTCACTCAGCACTCAGCACTCAGCACTTGCAACTTGATTTTCTCCCCCGAATTCCTGCGCGAAGGCCGCGCCCTCTACGACAACCTCCACCCCTCCCGCATCATCGTGGGCGAACGTAGCCAGCGCGCCGAAACTTTTGCTAACCTGCTCAAACAAGGTGCCGTCAAACAAAACATCGAAACTCTATTCACCGATAGCACAGAAGCCGAAGCCATCAAACTCTTCTCCAATACCTACTTGGCGATGCGCGTGGCTTACTTCAACGAACTCGACACCTACGCCGCGACCCACGGACTGGACACCAAACAAATCATCGACGGCGTGTGCCTCGATCCGCGCATCGGCAACCACTACAACAACCCCAGCTTCGGCTACGGTGGCTACTGCCTGCCCAAAGACACCAAACAACTGCTCGCCAACTACAGCGAAGTGCCGCAAAACCTCATTCACGCCATCGTCGAATCCAACACCACCCGCAAAGACTTCATCGCCGCAGAGATATTGAAAAAGCTGGCTGGACGCGGCTCGGCCGCAGCCCTCAGCCCTCAGCACTCAGCCCTCAGTTCTAGGGTTGTCGGAATCCACCGCCTCGTCATGAAAGCCGGCTCCGACAACTTCCGCTCCAGTAGCATCCAAGGCATCATGAAGCGCATCAAAGCCAAAGGCATCGAAGTTATAATCTACGAATCCGCGATGAATGAAGCAACCTTCTTCAACTCCCGCGTCGTCACCGACCTTGCACAATTCAAGCAAGAAGCTGATGTGATTGTCGCCAACCGCATCACCGACGACATTCGCGATGTAACTGATAAAGTGTACAGCCGAGACCTGTTTGGAAAAGACTAACCCAGTATGAGTGAAATAAATAAAGCCATCGATTATCCTTTTTCAGCGGCATCATCTACGAACCTGCGATGAAAGAAGAAACCTGCTTAAACTCCCGCGCTGTCACCGACCTTGCTAGATTCATGTAGCAGGCTGGTGTCATTGTTTCCAGCCGAATCAGCGAGGATATGTGTAATGTGGTTGATAAGTTTTATGGAAGACGCTTAACTGGCAGTGACATAGCCAAACAACAATGTCAGATCGACCTAACTATATTCGGGAAAATTGAATGAACTGGCTCATCACTGGTGGCTGCGGATTCCTCGGCACTGCCCTAATTAAAAGACTTACACAGCAAAGTGGTCACGCCATTCGCGTGCTCGACAATCTAAAAACCGGCACTCGGGAAGATTTAGCATTGGTCGCTTCTTATCGAGAGATTGAACAAAGTGCCATTCAATGTTCCCCATCAGGCGTTGAATTGGTCGTCGGCGACATTATGGATGACCTCCTTGCGCTGACGGTAACAAGAGGTTGTGACATTATTGTTCACTTTGCGGCGAACACGGGCGTGGGACCTTCTGTGGAAGATCCTCGTGCTGACATGCTTGCAAATGTGAATGGTACTTTCAACTATTTGGAAGCTGCGCGGCTCAATAGAATCCCACGTTTTATCTTTGCTTCCAGTGGTGCGCCGGCGGGTGAGGTTGAGCCCCCTATCCACGAAGAGTTGCCACCCCACCCCGTGTCGCCCTACGGAGCCAGCAAGCTCGCTGGGGAAGGGTACTGCTCCGCCTATAAACGTACCTTTGGCATTGATACGGTGATGTTACGTTTCGGTAATGTCTATGGTCCCGGCTCTGTGCATAAATCGAGCGTAGTGGCCAAGTTCGTCCGCCGCGCACTGGCTGGCGAGGCACTCGAAATCTACGGAGATGGCACTCAAACCCGCGACTTCATCTATATTGACGATCTGATAGACGCCGTGCTCTTGGCGGCTACTGTCCAAGGCATAGGCGGCGAGGCTTTCCAAATTGCCACCAGCCGCGAAACCACAGTGGGAGAAATGGCCGAAAAGTTGGTGACCTCGCTCAAGGTCGTTGGCGTGCCAGATGTTCGCCTTGTCAATGCTGAAATCCGGCTCGGCGATGTCAAGCGTAATTTCTCGGATACGACAAAAGCCAAACATCGGCTCGGCTGGCAGGCAAAAATCGAACTCGATGAGGGATTGCATAAAACAGTTTCCTACTTTCTAACAAACAAGTGAATTCAATGAAATCAATCTTCGAAAACAAATCAATCTTAGTTACTGGTGTCTGTGGCACTGTTGGTTCAGAACTAATTCGTCAACTTTTATCCCTGCCGGAATATGCGCCGGCGGAGGTGGTGGGTATAGACAACAACGAAAGCCAACTATTCTTTATTGATCAGCAGTATTTGAGTGATAGTCGTGCCAACTTTTTTGTTACCGATATTCGTGACCGGGACGAACTCACCCGCAAGATGGCGGGCATAGATATTGTGTTTCACTGCGCCGCGCTCAAGCATGTCATCCTTTGTGAGCGATCACCAGAACAGGCTGTGCAGACCAACATTCACGGCGTGCAAAATGTCATCACAGCAGCACAGGCAAGCGGGGTGGAGAAGGTCATCTTTACCAGTTCCGACAAAGCGGTGAATCCAACCAATGTCATGGGAACCTCCAAACTGATGGGTGAACGACTGATGACCGCTGCCAATAGCAACAAGCGTGGCAAAGGACCGATTTTCGCTTCCACACGCTTTGGCAATGTGTTGGGCTCCAATGGTTCCGTCATTCCCATCTTCCACAACCAAATCGCAAAGGGCGGTCCCATCACCCTAACCCACAATGACATGACTCGTTTTGTCATGAGTATCGAAGAATCGGTGCGTTTGGTGATTGATTCCGCCATGCTCGCCAAAGGCGGCGAAGTTTTCATCACCAAAATGCCAGTGGTGCGCATTGCGGACCTAGCCCGCGCATTGATCGAAGAACTGGCTCCGCGGTATGGCTACACACCGGACAATATTGAAATTACAGAGATCGGTACCAAGCCTGGCGAAAAACTCTACGAAGAGCTGATGAGCCCAGAAGAAACCCGCCGTGCACTAGAGCTTAAAAAATATTTCAGCGTTCTCCCAGCCTTCCGAGGTATTTACCACGATATTCAATACGACTATCTAGACATAGTGAGTGCGTCCGTCACCAACCCCTATGTTTCCGCAGAAGAGACACCGCTGTCGGTGGAGAAAATCCGCCTCCTTTTAAAAGAATACAAATTACTTGGCACGCCAGATGACTCAACCCAAGCCCGTTACTGGCCGGGCGACAAAGAGGAGAAAAACTAATGCGTGTTCTGATACTGGGTGGTGATGGCTATCTTGGCTGGCCTACTGCCATGGATATGGCAGCCAAAGGCCACGAAGTTTGTGTGATGGACAACTACGCGCGTCGCAACATCGCACGCGAGACCTGCTCCGAGGCGCTGATGCCTAATCCCAATCTGCACGACCGCGTGGAATTGTTTCAAGCATTGACTGGTAAAAGTATTAAGGTGGTGATTGGCGATTGTGCCAACTACCGACAATTGAGCAATGTGTTTCAAGAATTTGGTCCGGAAGCTCTTATACACTATGCCGAACAACCATCTGCGCCATATTCCATGCGCGGCTTTGACGAAGCCCACTTTACCCTGAACAACAACATCAATGTCACCTTCAATGTTATCTGGGCGGTAATGCAGCACGCGCCGGAATGCCACATCGTTAAACTCGGCACCATGGGGGAATATGGCACGCCAAACATAGACATTGAAGAAGGCTGGCTGGACATCGAACACAACGGACGCAAGGATAAATTTCTATTCCCGCGCCAGGCTGGCAGTCTTTACCACACCACCAAGGTGCTGGATACCGACCTCATCTGGTTCTATGTGCGCACCCACAATCTGCGTGTAACCGACTTGATGCAAGGGCCGGTATATGGATTACATACAACCGAATCGGAAGCGGATGAGCGCCTGCTACCCAACTTTCATTACGACGATATCTTCGGTACCGTGGTCAACCGCTTCTTGGTTCAGGCTGTGGCTGGAGTGCCACTCACCATATATGGTAAAGGGGGGCAAACGCGCGGTTACCTCAACCTGAAAGACACCCTGCAATGCGTGAACCTAGCGATGGAAAATCCGGTGAAGCCGGGTGAGTTGCGCATTCTCAATCAGTTTACCGAACAGTTCACTGTCAACCAGCTTGCCGAAAAAGTGCAGCGTGCTGGCAATGCCATGGGTTTGAATGTGCAGGTCAATAATATTGTTAACCCGCGCAAGGAACTGGAAGAGCACTACTACAACGCCAAACATTCTGGCTTGCTCGAACTCGGTCTAAAGCCGCATTACATGACCGATGATGTTTTGGCGCAAATGCTCGAATCAACGATGCGATACAACACTGGGATTGATCGGAAGAAGATTGAACCACGAGTTCGTTGGAAAAAATAACTCGTCAATAATTCGATCAAAAAATCCAAGAATTAAATAACTCAGCCTCTGTGAAAATTAAGATATCAAGAAATGTATTTGCACCCGCCGCTCAAGTAATAGTGAGCGGTGTAGTGCTGTTTGTTTTGTATCGATATCTGTATGACAATCTCGGAGTCGCGCAAATTGGTGTGTGGTCCCTTGTGCTCGCAGCAACATCTGTTTCGCGTATTGGTGATTTGGGTTTATCGGCGGGCGTAGTTAAGTTTGTTGCCCAAGCACTGGGTGCGAACGATGGTCAGAAGGCGGCAGATGTCATTCAGACCGTAATTCTGACCTTAGGGGTAGCGATGGGGATATTACTAATCATAGGCTATCCCCTTTTTTCGATGATTCTGAACTATTTGCTTCCCGCCACCAGCGTTCAGATAGGGTTAAACATCCTGCCATACGCGCTTATGTCACTTTGGATGATGATGATCGTGGCAGCGTTGAGCGGCGCCCTAGACGGTTGTATGAGGCTAGATCTGCGCAGTGTGATAACTGCAGTCTCCCATTTTATTTTTCTGGGGATGGTGCTGATACTGGTGCCCATGTACGGGCTTGAAGGCGTTGCAATTGCACAAGTTGTTCAATCGGCCGTGTTGCTTGCACTGTTATGGTGGGCGCTTAGACATCAATTGAAGCAGTTGCCGATTATCCCGCTACATTGGAAATATTCCATACTCAAGAACATGTTTGGCTATGGCGTGAAATTCCAAATTATTACCGTGATGAATATGTTGTTTGATCCGGTTGTTAAGGCATTATTGAGCAAATTCGGTGGGCTTGAATCGCTTGGATTATATGAAATGGCGAACGGCTTGGTTCTGAAAGCTAGAGCAATCATCATTGAGGCAAACCGAGTAATGGTGCCGGTCATCGCAAAGTTAGCTACTGGCGAAACGGGAAAGGCTGAACAGATGTTTACTTCGGCATACAGCTTGAATTTCTACGGCGCTATAGCACTCTACGGTTTGCTTGGAATATTCGCATCAACAATATGCGTACTCTGGCTCGGACATTATCAAAGTACATTTGTATATTTTGTCTTGCTATTGAATCTTGGTTGGTTCGCAAACACGCTGAATGGGCCGGCATATTTTGCAAATCTTGGTGCGGGTAAGCTCGAACAAAATATGATTGCCCATATAATTATGGGGTTTTTTAGCTTTATTCTCGGGGGGTTACTCGGGGCGCTTTATGGCGGTTTTGGAGTTGTGTCTGGTACTGTGCTTGGCCTGATTGCGGGGAGCTTATATCTGCTAATTGAATATATCAAACGTATGGGGTCGCAATGGCACGCCATTTTACTACCACAAGGAATGGCGAATGGCTTGCTAATGGCAGGTGCGTTAATTGCACTTGCGAATGGTATTGCCGGACAAACAACAGATTTCGTATGGGCGCTAAGTTCCGCATTTATCTGCGCCTTTATCTACATGGTTGTCCTATACAGGCACCCTAATCGCAGGGTTTTATTAAAACAAAATAGCGGGGAGTAACATCTTCGTAGGTTAAAGGGAGTGTATTGATAATGAATTTCGGTATGTTGAAAATAGCCACGATCGCGGCGAGTCTATATAAGCGCCTGCCTGTAAAACCTTTCAGCCCGTTGTTGCAAAAGCTGTACTTTAACGTGCTCGGCTCTGGGACGGGGTTGAGTATAGTGCGAAAGAGTATTGACAGCACAGAGTATGAGCAGGACTTGAGAGAGGTTATAGACAGTGAGAAGTATTACGAAGGCTCACGAGAGCCGGCGACCTCTCAAACATTAAAGATGTTATGCGGTCGAGGCCATGTGGTGTTTGATATCGGAGCAAATGTGGGTAGTCATACCTTGCCTATGGCCAGTTATGTCGGAGAAACAGGGCGGGTCTATGCGTTTGAGCCCGTACCCTGGGCAACCAGAAAGTTGAAGCGAAACTTGGAGCTTAATGACTTCAAAAATATTAATCTCGAGCAGATTGCTCTGAGCGATAGCAACTCGGGCAATGTTGAAATGGAATTTCGAGCTAGTTTTAAGATTGGCTCTTCAAGCGGTGTTGGGGCTGATGGGAAAATAGATGAGGGCTGGTGGAGTGAGTGTGAGAAAGTGAACGTTCCGATGATTACGGTTGATAGTTATGTGGCTAAAAAAGACATTGAACGCCTAGATTTAATAAAGCTTGATGTGGATGGATTTGAGGGCAAGGTGATTCGCGGAGGGATGGAGACGCTCAAGAGATTCAAGCCAGTGCTGATAATGGAAATTGCACCCGCCTGGGTGGAGATGAGAGGGGACTCCATGCAGGAGATTCTTTATCAACTCGAACAAATCGGTTACAAGGGTTACACCGAAGTTGATCTCGAGAGAATTGAAAGCATATCGCAACTAATACAAACCACCCCAGCTGGCGGTGGGCGGAACGTAGTGCTTTCTGTGCAACCACTCAGCAGTTACTCTAGTACGGATAGTAATAAAAATTAATTAGTGACTCTCGATGAATAGATATAAGTGGAAAAAGTGCCCTCTTTGTGGATCTACAGATTGGCAGCATATGGGTACTATTGAATATAGGCGACCTATTTTGTTTTCAACGACCCCAATTGAGTTAGATGAGGTGCCGTGCTTAACAGGATGTAATTCATGTAAGTCTTGGTTTACTCAGCATGTCGTTCCTGAGTCAGAGGCATTGGACCTATACAGAAGTGGGGATTCAAATGCCAAATGGCCTAGACAAATCCCTTTTATTGAAGAAAAGTCGGCAAACATAGTCTCTCGGTTAAATCAATATTTTTTGGAGGGGAGCCGAGTATTGGATGTGGGTTGTAACACTGGTTCATTGCTGGATTTCGCTCGCTTAAAAGGATGTCTAACTCACGGTGTTGAGCCTTCGATTTCTAGTCAATCAATATTGACTGAGAAGGGACATGTGGTATTTTCATCCACGGATGCAATTGAAGGTAAGTTTGATGTAATCACGGCTTTTGATCTAGTTGAACATCTTTATGATTTGTCAGGTTTCATTACAAGGATGCACGGCCTACTAACCAAGGGGGGGGTATTAATTCTACTTACTGGTGATATCGCGTCGCGCAGTGCACGACTAGCCAAGCAAAATTGGTGGTATTTAAAAGCGCCGGAGCATATTGTTTTCCCCTCTCAATCATATTTGAAGAATTTTGAAGGCTATCAGTTATTAACGGTTGACCAAACTTACGCTTCGCGAGGGTATAAAAAGCCATATATGTTTTCAGTGGCGCAGCTTGTTCGTAAAACAGTTTTAGGGTCGTATGATGGCTTGCCTCCATTAGGGCCTGATCATATGTTGGTTGTACTTGCCATGTCGTAACGATCAAATAGTATGTCCATTATCAAAAAAGTACTTTCAATTGCTAGTTATCCTAGGCATTTTCGGAGGTTGTGGTGGCGCTATGTGACCCCAATTCTCGTTAAGCAGACGGGAGTTCATACTCAAAAAAATGTACGATTCCATGGGATGCCAATTATTTCATTGTTTGGAGATTCTGTAATTTCGATTGGTGAGAGCTGTGTGATTTGTTCTGATACAAGAATGACGGCACTTGGTTTAAATCACCGAGTAGTGATGAGAACATTGCGCCAGGGAGCCAAGATCGTAATTGGAAGAAATACGGGGATGAGCGGTGGTGTGATTTGTGCGGCGTCGAGAGTTGAGATTGGGGACGATTGTTTGATTGGAGCCAATGTTGTAATTTCAGACACCGATTTCCATTCGTTGAATCCTGTCGGCAGGCGAGAGAATTGCAATTGGGATGAAATTGTAATTCGGCCTGTAGTTATTGAGGATAACGTTTTTATTGGTACTGGCGCGATAGTTTTAAAGGGTGTAACGATAGGCAAGAACAGTGTTATTGGAGCGGGAGCTGTAGTTACAAAGAATATTCCACAGAGTTCAGTCGCAGCTGGAAACCCTGCACGAGTCATTCGAACACTCAGAATGGATCATGCGCATTCAGATAACGATTTAGCCAGCAATGCAGCTAGCAACCACCAAAGTAAATAGACCGTTACACGAGGGAAATAGTATCCCCTTTGCAGTCTATACCGACATTGTGTGGCTGGTGATTCCGGTTTTTGTTGTTCTTGTATTTTCATTCAACTTCCATACGCTTTGGTTAATCTATGATTTGATTGCTCTGTTGCTGATTGTTTATTTTCTGGGCTCTCGCAGATCAAGAATATCGGCTCGTCAATATGGCGTATTCATCGTTGCATTGGGGTATTTTACTTTTATCGTGGTGCGTGAAGGCCATTTGCTCATGGGTTTTTTAAGTATATGGGATACATTTAAGCACCTCGTATACGTTGCACTATTTATCGGTTTTATGAAATTTCACACTCAACAGCGAATTGAGGGTTTTTCAAGATATTTACACAAAATTTGTTTTATATTTTTTTCAATACAGATTGTTGCAGTAATTGTGCAGTATGCAACGGGAGTATTTTATGACGATATTGCGGGTACTTTCGGTGATGGTGGGAGTCATGCGATTGCTTACATTTCCATTTTATTCTTGGTTGGATTGATTCTTCATAAAAGCAGCAGCATTGTTGTAGTGGGGGCTGTGGTTATTACATTAGCACTTAACATTCTGTCGGAAAACTCTGGGTATGTATTGCTGATGCTTGCCGCGTTTCTTGGGTTAATACTTGTCCATTTTTCGGTGCGTGACTTATTCAAGGGGCGCAATTTCATTTTTGCGGCGATGACTTTGATAGTCTTATATTGGCTATCTATGATGACGATGTATTCAGAGCATTCGTTAGGTGAGATCGTGATCGCTCGTTTCATTGATATATTCGGCGCTGATGCAGATCTTGATACTCAATCTGTGGGTAGAGGGGTGTCTCTGCTTTTAGCATCAGATTTGGGCGGATGGTTTGGTCGGGGCCCTGGGGCATACTCAATCATTTATCAATCCCAAGGGTATGATTTCGAGTCGGTATATGGGCTGCAAATTGCTATTAGTGAACTTACGCACTTGGTTTCGGAGTCGGGCTTTGTGGGGTATGTGTTAACGGTTCTAGTGTATATCACATTCATAAGCGGGCTCTTTAATGGGGGGAGCTACAAATTTGTAGGAATGACTTTGTTTGTCGTATGTACTGCCTACTCGAAGGTGTTAATGAATGAATCTCAGTTTTTTTTATTTTTGTTGCTTATGTTCTACTTTGCAGTCCTCGAAAGAAAAAGTAGTTTCTATCAAACCCAGAAGCTGAAGAAAATATCTGCTTAAATGAAAAAGCGTATTTGTTTCGTACTTGCGTGCCATAACCGACGTTCGGCCACGCTGAAATGTCTGGAATCGGTGTTTCAGCAGGAGAGCGATGATTCTGTGGAGATTGAGGCAGTTCTTCTGGATGATGCTAGTACTGATGGGACTGCCACCTCGGTAATGGAGTATTTTCCGAAGGTTGTAGTGTTACATGGCTCTGGTTCTCTCTATTGGAATGGTGGAATGCATCGTGCCTTGGGGGTGGCGAAGGAGAGAAATTTCGACTACTACGTTTTGCTGAATGACGACACTGTCTTATATTCATTCGCATTAAAAGCCCTGTTGTCTACACACGAGAAACTTGTTTTAGGCGGGCATGGATCTGTGGTTGTAATCGGATCGACACAAGATTCACGGAGTGGGCAACTTACCTACGGTGGGCGGCGCAGTACGAGCAACTGGAATCCGCTCAAAATGGAAAAGATAGAACCATTAGATGAGCCGGTAATGTCACATACGATGAACGGGAATTGTGTATTGATTCCACGTGCTGTTGTTGATAAGGTCGGCAATTTAGATGGTCATTTCACTCATAGCATGGGTGATATGGATTATGGTTTTCGAGTTAGAAAATTAGGGGGGGAGCTATGGGTTGCGCCTGGCTTTGTCGGGGTGTGCGATTTGAATCCTGGGTCGGGTATGTGGACTGATAAGCGTTTACCTTTATTCAAACGCTGGACACGGTTGCTTGGCCCCAAGGGACTACCACCCCTTGAGTGGATGATATTTACGTATAGGCATGGAGGTTGGCTATGGCCGATTTTGTGGGTTGGGCCATATCTAAAATTTTGGATTAAAGCGATGAAAGGATGATTGGGGTGAATAGCGTTTTAATGCAGTGTCCTTGTGCTTCACATCGGGAGCCGTTGCTGACTGCATATGACAAGGGAGAAACGGATTTTCGGATATGTCCTGATTGTGGCATTGCATTTCGAGAGCGGTTTCCAACAAAAGATGAGCTTGAGGAAATCTATAGGCTGGCATATGCCAAGGAAAATATTTCCGGACGAAATACAAATCAAGAATCGGGAAGCTATGCAGCAAAGTCGTATGCCGATTTTATTCTGAATAATTTATGGGTGTCAGGTGCGCGTGTCCTGGATTATGGCGCTGGGAGTGGCGAACTCGTTGAGTATTTACGCGAGAATGGAGTCGATGCTACGGGCCTCGAATTTTCAGATAATGCGAGGCAGTTTTGTCGCTTGAATCGCGGTTTTGATCTCTTGGCTGATTTGTCAGAAATTCCAGATGGGCATTTTCAGGTGGTGAGTATGGTCGAGGTCGTTGAACATTTGACCGATTTGCCTGCATCTTTGAATGAATTGCGCCGTGTCATGGCACCTGGTGCATCCATATTGGTGACGACGCCGAATCGAAAAGGCTTGAGGGCTCGGTTGCAGAAAGGATTTTGGCGAGAGGCTCAGAAGAAATTTCATTTATTTCTATTCGATCAAGATAGTCTGGAATTTCATTTGAAAGCTTCAGGTTTTGACGAGGTTAAAAAAATACGTTTTAGCCCGCGACAGCGCGCAACCCTCAAGTATCTGATCTCGGCAAGATTAATGCAGGCATTGGGGTTGTTTGGGTCATTGTGCGTGGTGGCCAAGAGGCCGAAACGTAATGAATCCGAGATATGAAAATCTGGCTGATACAGTTGGCGAGGCATTACTGGAAACTGGTCAATCCCGTTGCGTTTATTGCGCGTAATTTCATCTCCAATGTGGCGCGGATTGGGGTTAGGGCCAATAACTGTCTGGATGTGGGAGCAGGTACAGTGCCGTATGCAGCACATTTGGGGCGTTTTTTGGGGGTGCGTGACTATGTTGCGATGGATGTGGCTCCAACAGATCGCTGTACATTGGTGGGTGACGGGTGCGCATTGCCGTTCAGGGATGCGTCTTTTGAGCTAGTTGTCAGTTTTGATGTGGTGCAACATGTGGCGAACTCGCGTGCGATGACTGACGAAGTCGTTCGTGTGCTCAAACCTGGTGGGCACTATTTGTTTACCTTTCCATTTTTGTACGCGGAGTGTGATTTTCACGACTATCACCGTTGGACGATGGAAGGAATGAGCGACGAGCTTGTACGTGCTGGGCTTGAGATAGTAATGGAACAGCGCAGAGGCGGCTTATTCTTCGCGGCTACGCTGGGGGTAAACTGGTTCATTCAGCACATGATTCCCGGAGCAAGGCGCTCATGGCGTACCGAGCGTACGATGCTTGGTTTGCTTCGTGCTGCATTCGTAATGTTTTTAACCGTGCCAACCTTAGCGTTAGGTTGGGTTGGGTTATTGCTGGATAAATTACTTCCGGTGCGGGGGTGCTATATGGGGGGGGCAGTCCTGGCGAGAAAATCGGTACATCACGTCGGGATGGAGCCGGTTCTATGATCTTTGTAACATCATGGGACGATGGACATCCAAGTGACGCGCGTATAGCCGAGATGCTTGACCTGCATGGGTTGACTGGAACGTTTTATATTCCGATTCGGAATAGTGAGGGGCACGCGGTTATGAGTGCAACTGCAATGAGAGACATTGGCCAACATTTTGAAATTGGCAGTCATACACTTGATCACAAGTATTTGCCGGGATTGCCAATCATGGAATGCAAGCGCCAGATAAACGAGGGCAAGCTTCAGCTGGAAGGTATTCTAGGTCATAAGGTGGACGGTTTTTGTTACCCAGGGGGGAAGCAAAATACTGCGATTCAACAGATGGTCAAAGATGCGGGTTTTACATACGCTCGGGGTGTCGATAATTTTTGGCTTAATTGCGGAACAGATCGCTTTAATGTGCCGACGACCATTCAGTTTTATCCGCATCCTCGTCATGTGTTATGGCGGAACTTTGTTAGGCGTGGAAATTATATCGAGCGGTCTCGTGCATTCGCTTGTGTTGCGGGTGCCACTGATTGGCTATATTCCTTAAAACGTTTGGCGGACAGTTACGCTGAAACTGACAGTGTGGTGCACATTTGGGGGCACAGCTGGGAAATTGAGAAAAATAATTTATGGTCTCCATTGAATGAGTTGCTGAAGCACGTGTCGCAGCTCAAGCCACGGATTTGCCGCGTGGATGAGTTTTTTTAATGCAGTTGGAGAGAGGATTTGGCTAAAGAGACTAGAACTGTGCGCCGTGTGATTATCATCAAGACGCTCGTTAAACAGTACCGTCTTGTTTTCTTTCAGAAGCTTTTTGAAGAACTGAGGTTGGAAGGGGTCGCACTTACTGTTTTGTATGGCTCTCCAAGCCAAGCCGAGAAAAAAAAGTCAGACAACGTTAATTTACCAGCAGAGATTGGGCATGCGATTCCAAGTAAATATCTATGGGGGGATCGCTTGTTGCTACAGTGGCCGAGTCTTGAGAATATAGTAACAGCGGATTTGATCATCGTTGTGAATGCTAACCGCAACTTGATCAATTTCCCACTGATGTTGCTCTCAAGACTAGGACTTAAACGCGTTGCATTTTGGGGGCATGGCGCCAATCACCAGAGAATTGGGAATTCGTTTTCGGAGGCGATTAAAAGATTCCTTGTTGTTCAGCCTGACTGGTGGTTTGCCTATACAGAACAAACGGCGGCGTATCTTGCTGCGGTTGGCTTCGACGCCAGTCGGATTACGACGATAAATAACGCAATTGATACGAGCGATTTTGCTCGTGAAGTTGGCGCGATGAGTATTGATGAAATCATATTAATGAGAAAGAAACTTGGACTGCGAGAAACTGATCGTGTGGGTCTATATTGCGGTTCTCTTTATCCGGAAAAGAGACTTCCATTTTTGCTGAAAGCGGCGGAGTTGGTGGCTAAAGAAGCTCCAAATTTTAGATTACTCATTATTGGTAGTGGTGTTGAGGAAAAGTGGGTGCGTGAGGCGTGTGATCGCCATGATTTTTTGCGTTATGCGGGCTCCTTGTTTGGCACAGATAAAGCCATTTGTTACCGGATGGCTGAGATGGTTGTGAATCCCGGTCTTGTAGGTTTGGCAGTGTTAGATAGTTTTGCGGCCGCAGTTCCTTTGTTGACGATGGCTGATAGTTTGCATAGTCCGGAATTCTCTTATGTTGAAAGCGGTGTGAACGGATTGGTGGTTGAGGGTAATGAGAGCGATTTCGCCAAAGCAGTTCTGAGTATATTGGAGGATGCTGAATTGGCATTGCATCTCAGAATTGGTGCTGCAAAATCAGCCAAGTTATACAGTGTTGAGAAGATGGTTGAGCACACTAAAGAAGGAGTGCTTAGGTGTTTGAAGTCACTAGTGTCCCAACGTTAATCGAACAGAAACAACTGGTTGGCTGAGTCTGATGAATCTGTGTCTGGTGGTGTACGCGCCAACAGTTGATTTAGAGCCATTCTCTCGAACATAGTGAGGCTC
>Ga0172380_10006074_pt1 | contig 14231 bp, 13 predicted proteins | sample Leawe162metaG_FD_119747 | JGI IMG/M metagenome (GOLD analysis project Ga0172380, IMG submission 119747) | Leachate microbial communities from a municipal landfill in Southern Ontario, Canada - Leachate well 162 metaG | ecosystem: Engineered > Solid waste > Landfill > Unclassified | place... | reverse complement strand
TCAGCGCCCTGTCGGACTCGCTGGCCGAACTGCAGCGCGCCGGGGCGAGCAAGGACGCCGTGGAGGCGGTCGGCGCCCGCGTGCAGGCACTCGCCGATCGCGTCGACGGCCTGCCGCAGGCCGCGGAGATCGCCGCCCTCCGCGGGGACGTCGAAAGCCTTTCGGCACGACTTCCGGGACTGCAGGGTGAAGTCGCCCAAGCGTTTGCCGCCATTGTGGCACTTCGGGCGGAACCAGCCGAGGCCGACCCGGCACCGGGGCTGGTACAGGAACTGCAGGGCCGCATTGAGGCCCTGGAGCGGCACATCGGTCAGGCGCCGACCGCCAGCGGCGAAGCCGCTGCGAGCGGGCCCGGAGCACTTCCGGCCGCCGCGCCTGTGGCGCCGCTGCTGGCCCGGCTCGATGCCGTGGAGCAGCGCATCGGCGCGCTCCCGGACGCAGCGGGTGTGGCCCGCCTGCAGAGCGACGTCGCGGCGGTATCGGGGCTCGTTGCCGGCCTGGCGCGGGAGCGGCGCCAATCGGCGGCACTTGACACGCTCGCGGCCAAAGTCGCGAGCATCGAGGAGCAGGTGGGGGAAAGGCCGCAGCCCGCCGCCATCACCGGCCTGATCGGCGATATGGGCACACTCTCGCGTCAGGTTGAGGAACTGCGGCGCCAGCAGCCCGATCCGGCGGCAATCGAGCGGCTCACCGCCCTGGTCGAGGAACTTCGCCAGCGGCCGGTCACCACTGCAGAGAGGCCGGCCCCGAAGCTCCTCGGACAGCTCTATTTCGAGCCAGCCAGCGCTGCCGTGTCGGATGCCGATCTGTCGGCCGTGCTGGCGACGATGGACCGGTTGCAGGGCCAGATCGGCCAGATCACCATTGTCGGTTTCGCCGACAGCATCGGCTCTCCAGCGGCCAATCAGGCGCTGTCGCAGCGCCGCTCGGCCGCCGTGCGGCAGGCCCTGCTGCGCCACGGCATCCGGCCCGAAATGATCGTGTCGATCGATGGCCTCGGCGAAGACGGCCCCCCCGTCGATACAGATGACGGCGTCGAGCTCCGGGAGAATCGTACGGTGCTGATCTACGGCTATTAGCTGCTGGCATCTGTCACCCGACCACCATCCCATCAGTCGAGATCGGCCGGACGTTCGACAGCGCCGACTGCGGGCTGTCGACGCTCACGACTCTTTGCATTGAAATGCAGATGCGCAGCCCACATCCGTGGACGTCACCCAACGAGGTCGGGAATGATGCGCGCCGCCGATAAGACAGCCTTGCCATCGACTTCGGCGTCGGCTTCACTGTGCGACAAGTTGGCAATGCTTTGCCTGGGCGACAGCTAGCCCAGTAACGGGAGAAACGGAATGCATCAGATATTTCACCACCCCCTGAGGCGCCGCACGCAGGCCATGGGACTGCTGGCCAGCACCTGGCTCAGCCTTTCTGCGTTTGCGTCCCCCATGGCGGCCGGCACCGGGCCGGCAGTGGTTGAACCGGAGCGTATTCGAGTAGCCCAGGCCGCCGAGGAGCTTGTGGTAGAGATGCCGGTCACCTATTCGGCCGAGCAGGCCGACCGTGGCGAAAAGAGCTTCGTCAAATACTGCGTGGAGTGTCACGGCGCCGAACTGCGGGGCGGGTTGCTCGGCGGGCCGCCTTTGCGCGGCGTCAATTTCGAGGAGAAATATGCCAACGGCGTGCCGGCCGGCGTGCTGTTCGATTTCATTAGCACGGCCATGCCGCCCGATTCTCCGGGCCGCTATTCGGCCAGTGCCTATCTCGACATGATGGCCTATATCCTCAAGCGCAACGGGTATCCCGCCGGCGCGCCGCTGCCCTCGGACTCCGACGCGCTCTACAACCTCACCATGACCAAGTGATCGTCGCCGCGGGCGGGCGCACCGGCTCTTCGAGGCCCGCGTGATCGGCCTCGATCTGACCGTCCAGCAGCTGGTGCTCCGGGTGCTGGCGGGGCTCCTTATCGTTTCGGTGCAGGGCGCGACGATCGCTGCCATCGCGGTGCTGCTCGGCGACAGGGGGCCGAGGCATGACGGGCGACTGACGCTTGTCCCGTTTCCTCATGTCGACGTACTCGGCTTCGGTTCGCTCCTGCTGTCGGGCTTTGGCTGGAGCAGGCCGGTTGCGATCGATGCCACGCACTTAAGAATCGGGCGATGGGGGCTGGTGATAGCGGCGGTGGCCGGCAGCGTGGCGTTGCTCGTCACCGCTTATGTGCTGCTGCTGCTGGTGATTCCGCTGCTGACGCAATTGCCCTACACCGCCGGGATCGCCGCGGCCGCGTTCGTGCGCCTGGCGGCGAGGCTCTGCGTCTGGATGGCGTTGTTCACGCTCCTGCCGGTGCCGCCATTGGCCGGCGCCCACCTGTTGGCGGCGATCGGCGTTCGCCTGCCCGCCTGGGCCGGGGTCGTGATCGGCTGGGGGCTGCTTGCAGCTTCGGCCTTCGGGGTCACAAGAACGGTGCTGCTGCCCGCCTACGACATCGTCGCGCCGCTCGTCATCGGATCGGAGCTTGCCCGCTAATCGATCGGGACGCCGCCATAGCGTCCGAGTATGTCGGTGAGGGTGCCATCGGCCGACAACTCGTCGAAGGCCCGCGCGATAGCCTGCTTGAGCGTGACGTCGCCTTTCCACAGCCCAAAGACCAGCCGGTATCGGGCGAGCTCCGGCGGCGCCCAGGCGACGGACCAGCCACGCTCGCTGGCAAGGGTCGCGGCCAGCATCGCCTCCGTCACCCCGGCATCGAAAGTGCCGTCCGAAATGCCGGCCGCCAGGGCGTCGGGCGTCGCCACCACGCGCGCCGTAATGCCCCTGGCGCGCAGGAAGCTCGCGAGCCCGATGCGGTCAAGCCCGGACACCAGGGTCAGCACGCCGACGGTGATGCCCTCGAGGTTTTCGATCGGGGTGGGGGAGACGACCGCCCAGCCGGTTTCGGCATAGGACGGGCTGACGTCGAGGAAGGAGCGAGTCTGCACCGAATCGACAACGCCGCCGGCCAGCACGTGGCATTGGGCGCGGTTGAGCCGCCAGTTGCGCGGGTTGAAATCGGTCCCCATCGCGGGGTTCTCGTTGACCACGAGCGAAAGCTCCAGGCGCTGTGCCACCGCCTGGAGCAGCTCGATGTCGAGCCCCGGCATCTGCGGATCACCGGTCACCAGCGGTGGATAGACCGGCGGCACGCAGGCCTTCAACGACGCGGATTTCTCGACTTCGCTCAGGGACGTATCGGGTGGCAACACGCTGACGGCGAAAAGCAGCAGCACCACCGCCACGAAGCTCAGGACATCGCGCATGGCGGCGAAGGTCACGATGGTTGCCTCACGCGCGGTGGAAGTCGTAGAGCGCGATGGCGAACAGCACCACCGCGGCGCCCGTAATCACCGCGATCCCCATCCAGGGCGCGAACTGATAATAGTTGATCAACGTTCCGCGCAAGGCATCGACCGCATAGGTCAGCGGGTTGTACTCGACGATGGTGACAAGCCATTCGGGGTAGACGATGCGCGTCTGCGCCCGGCTCAGCGCCGGATCGAGCGGAAAGATCGAGCTCGAGGTGAAATAGAGCGGCAGGATCACCGCGTTCGAGAAGATTCCGAACCCCTCGAAGCTGCGTATGCGGTTGGCGATCACCACCCCCAGCGAAGTGAGCGCGAAGGCGAGCAGGGCCATCAACCCCAGCGCCTTCAGGACGTCGATCGGGGTCAGGGGCACGTCGGCAAAGCGCGCCAGGATCAGCACGAGGCTGCCATGCAGTACTGCCACCGTCGTTCCGCCCAGGACCTTGCCCAGCAGCACCGTCGTGCGCGAGAGCGGCGAAACCAGCACCTCGCGCAGGAAGCCGAATTCGCGGTCCCAGATCACCGACACGGCGGATTGCACGGACGTGAACATGATGTTGAGGGCAATGACGGCCGGAAAGATGAACTGCAGATAGGTGAAGGGCACGACGAAGGTCGCCGCCCCATAGACCTCGCCGCGGAAATACGGGTTGAGCCCGATCCCCAGAATAAGTACCCACAGGATCGGCCGGCTGACGCCGCCAATCAGCTGGCCGCGATCGCGGAAGGCGCGCTTCACCTCCCTGAGCCACAGGCCGTACAGGCCGCCCAGTTGCACCATCAGCGGCGAACGCCGTTTCATAGCCTGATCCGCGCTCATCTCGTGTGCTCTCCTCCCCGCCGCCCAAAGGCGCGGGTCTGCTCGCGCGGGCTCGCGGCCTGGTTGCGCAGTTCGCGCCCGGTCAACGACAGGAAGACCGTTTCGAGGCTGGGCACGTCGACGCGCAGCGTTCTGATCCGTGTGCCGAACTCGGCGAGGACCGCGGCGACGAAGGCTTCATCGCTGACCATCGTCAGCTCCGCGCCCTGAGCTCCGGTGAGCCGGTCGGCAAAGCGTGTGGCAATCGCTTCGCGATCGGCCTCGTTCACCGGCACCACGCGGAGCAGCGCCTGCCCGTACGTTTGCTTGAGGCCCTCCGGGGTGTCGAGCGCCAGTACCTTTCCACCATCAATGATGCAAACCCGGTCGCAGCCCTCCACCTCTTCGATGTAGTGGGTGGTTACAAGGACCGTGATGTCTCGCTCGGCCCGGAGCTGGCGCAGATACGCCCAGATGCGCTCGCGCGTCTGGGCGTCGAGCCCGACGGTCGGCTCGTCGAGGAGCAGGATCTTCGAATCGTGTATCAGCGCCCGGGCGATCTCCAGCCGTCGCTTCATGCCGGAGGACAGCGACCTGACCGGTTTCTCCGCCCAGTCGGTGAGTTCAACCAGCGCCAGCATTTCCCCGATACGCTGTCGCCGCAGCCGCCGGGGCACGCCGAAGACGAGCCCGTGCAGGTCGAGGTTTTCCCTCACCGTCAGCCGATCGTCCAGGCTCGGCTCCTGGAATACGATGCCGAGACGCTGTCGGGCGGCGAGAGGCTGCTTGGCCACGTCGAAGCCGCCAACCATAGCTATCCCGCTGTCGGGGCGCAGGATGGAGCACAGGATGTGGAGCAGCGTCGTCTTGCCGGCACCATTTGGCCCGAGCAGCGCGAACATCTCTGTGTCGCCCACCTCGAAGCTGACGTTGTCGAGAGCCAGTGTGCGGCCATAGCGTTTGGAAACGGCGTCGACGCGGATGGCGGGGGGAGCCGGAACCGGGGTCGTCATTGGGTTTGACATCACGGGGCTACGGTGGCCGGAAAATCGAAGCTGTCGAGAATCTGCGCGAAGGTGCCGTCGGCGCTCAGCGCGACAATCGCCTGGTCGATGGCGTTACGCAGGAACACCTGGTCGGCAAGCAGCAGCGCGCCCACACCGAGGGTGGTAGGCGGCAGGGGGGCGGGCCCAATCGGGTGAATGTCGGCGTAGGCGGGCTCGGCGCGCTGCCTGGCCCAAAGCGTCGGGCCCCAGACGAGGGCGATGTCGACCTTGCCGCCCAGAAGCGACTCGAGCGCAACGTCATTGGTGCCCATCGGGTAGATCGGCCAGCGTTTTTCGGGCGGCAATGCCGAGAGATAGGAGACCAGCCTTATGTGTGCCGACGTCCCGATGGTCGCGCCGATCGGACGCCCCGGCGCCAGGTCGGCAAGCGTGCGAAGGTCGGGGTCGGTGGTAACGAACAGATACTGGGCCTCGTAATAGGCGCGGCTCAGGGTAACCCAGTTGGCATATCCCTCGGGGATCAGCTTGAAGCCCATATGCACGTCGCAGTGCTTGAGCATGACCTCATAGACCCTGGTGATGTCCTCGAGGAGGAAGTCGCTCTCGACCACGTATCTCCGCGGTTCAAGCAGTAGCGCGGCGGCGATGGCATCGGCGATGGCGCCGGCAACCTCCCAGTCGGGCTCGCGCGGATCCACGCAGTAGCGAAGCTCCGATTGGTCCAGTCGGCGGCCGATGTTCCACTGGTCGGGCGCAAAGGGCAGGTCGAAGAATTCCGGCTCCGCCTGCGCCGAAACGGGGCCCTGCGCCAGCGCGGCCATCGCCAGCGACAGCACCAGCGCCACGAGCAGCCTCGCCAGACGCCGAAACACGAAATCAGGAGACATTATCGGGCCTCACAAAGGCGCCGGGCGGACTGGAAGACTCCAGGTCCGCCCGGCCAAGTTCGCTATGCGCTAGCCGATCAGTTGGGAAGCGCGAAGACGAACACCGTCGCAGGGTTGTCCGGCGGAAGCTTGATTTCCGGGGTCAACGATGCCAGGCGGCCAAGGCCGGAAGCCCAGCTTGCGGTGATCGCAACGTACTGCTTGCCGTCGACCTCATAGCTGATCGGGAACGACTCCAGCGAGTTGCTGAGGGTCGGGCTGGTCCACAGCACTTCCCCGGTCTCGTCGTCCAGTGCCAGAAGGTGGCGGTCGAGAGTTCCGACGAACACCACGCCGCCGGCCGTCGGCAGGGTCGAACTGGTGACCGGCGCACGCTGCCGATACTGCCACACCTCCGACTGATCGGTCAGCTTGATGGCACGGACCTGGCCGATATTGCCGTCGCTGTCCGGATGCGGCACGCGGGAGTAGGTCTGCAGGCCGCCGCCGGTGTAGACTTGGCCCGGATCGAGCGGGTTCACCGTCGTGTTGGAGCAGAATTCGACCGTCGGCAGGTACAGGGTTTCGGTCCGCGGGCTGTAGGCAGTCGCCTGCCAGGCCTTGGCGCCCGGGTCGGCGGGGCAGTTGAAGGTGGTCTCGCCGATGACCGGGATCACTTCCGGGTTGATTTCCTTTTCGCCGGTTTCCTGGTCGATAGAAAGCACCACGTTCTGCGGCGCTGTCTCCTTGGCCCACAGCCATTCGCCCGTCGTGCGGTCGAGCGATTCGATGATGCCGATCTTGCCGGTCGTCACCACCTGTTTACGCACCTCGCCATCGACCGGCAGGTCGACGAGCAGCCGCTCGTAAACGTAGTCGAGGTCGAGGGAGTCGGTGGGCAGGTACTGATGGTACCACTTGAGCTCGCCCGAGGACGGGTCGATGGCGAGGGTCGAGTTGGTGTACAGGGCGTCATTGGTGACACCCGGTTCCGAACTCGGCGGGGTCAGGCCGGCGATCTCGACGTTCCATGGATATGGCTGGCCGACGCCCGCGAAGACCAGGTTCTGGTCGGGGTCGTACGAGCCGGTGATCCACGCCGAGGCGCCGTAGCGGTTCTCGAGCGGCACGCCGTTCCAGCTGTTGCCCTCGGGGGTGTCGCCGCGGGCGATGGTGTGGACGCGCCACAGTTCCTCGCCGGTGTCGGGGTCGTGCCCGGTGAAGAAGCAGCCGCCCGGCTGGGCATTGCTGCACGAGGTCATGCCCTGAACGATGACGCCGTTGGCGACGAGCGGTCCGCTTGAATACGCAAACCCCTTCTTGTGGTCGGCAACCTGCTTGTCCCAGACCAGTTGCCCGGTCTTGGTGTCAAGCGCGATCAGGTGGGCGTCGCGTGTCGCGACGAACAGCTTGTCCTCGTAGATGGCCTTGGAGCGCTCCCCGCTGGGGTTCACGCCATCGGGGAGTTCGTACTGGTACTCCCAGATCAGCTCGCCGGTCGCCGCGTTGAGCGCCTGGATCAGGTGGGTGGAGTTCTGCACGTACATGACGCCGTCATGCACGAGCGGCGTTTCCTGCGACCGCCCACCCGGCGTCAGGCCCCAGGCCCAGGCCAGTTGCAGCTGATCGACATTTTCCTTGTTGATCTGATCAAGCGGGCTGTAGCCCCAACCGTTATAGGTACGACGCCACATCAGCCAGTCGCTGTCCGGCGGGTTGAGCAGCATCTCGTCCGTGACTGGCGTAATGGCGTCGGCTGGATTGGCTGGATTGTCTTGTGCGGTGGCCGCCTGTACCGCCAACAACGATATCGACGTTGCGGCGATTGCGACGATCGCCGTCAATCTTTGGCTACGCTTCATGAGATGCCTCCTCCTCGGTTATTGTGGCTAACTCATTGTATTTCATAATGTCCAGCCCTCACCCGGACGGCATCTCTGCCACCGAACCAAGCCGACCAAGAATGCAGGCAACGTTATAGTTAGTATTAGTCCGCACGGCTGGATGCGTCAACAGGACGCAGCATTGCCGCGATGCAACTTTCGGCGAGGCCGCGCACACACGCACCCCGCGATGGAGGGTTCGTACCCGCTGCGGGATCGCTGCCAAAGCCATGGTCCGGCGCGGCTTGATGCGCGTCCCGCCGATCCTGGGCTGCCCGGGAAGGTACGCAAAAAGTGTGCCGCGCCGGTTGCTCCGCCGTGGGGCGTTATTGCCCTGGTTCGCCGTCGGGGCGATAGAAATCGGACTGCGGATCGGACAGCACCAGCTCGCGCATTCTCGACGAGAGGTGGGCGCGCAGCCTGATGTATCGATCGTCGGCGCGGGCGTCATAGGCCCAGCGCGGTCGATCCAGATCGACGTCGAGCGTTTCGACGATCCGACCCGGCCGGGGACCCATCAGGACGATCCGGTCGGAGAGGACGATGGCCTCGTCGACGCTGTGCGTGACGAAGAGCACGGTCGCCTGCTGCTGGCTCCAGATACGCATCAACTCCATCTGCATGAGTTCGCGGGTTTGCGCGTCTATGCTTGCAAAGGGTTCGTCCATGAGGAGCACGCGCGGCTTGGTGACCAGGGCGCGCGCAAGCGCTACGCGCTGCTTCATCCCGCCTGATAGCTCGTCGGGGTAGGCATCCTTGAAGCGCGCCAGCCCGACCGTCTCCAGTTGCTCAAGCGCCATTGTCGCTCGTTCGGCGCGCGACAGTCCCTGCTCGCCGAGCGGGAACTCGACGTTGGCCTGGACCGTGAGCCAGGGAATAAGGCGGAACGATTGGAAGACAAAGCCCATTCCCGGGCCGGGCCTGGGGGGCTGCCCGTGCACCTTCACGGAACCGTGCTGCGGCACAAGCAGCCCGTCCACAATCCGCAGCAACGTCGTCTTGCCACACCCCGAAGGCCCGAGCAGGCTCACGAAGAGCCGGTCGGGCACGGCGAGGTTGATGTCTTGCAGCGCAACGATCTCCTGCTTCAGGCGAGCCGAACGAAAGGCCATCGATACGTTCTGAAGGTCGATGGCGGCGACCGCGGAAGGTGACTGATCTGGAAATCTTCCCTCCGTCGGATCGGACATGCCTCAACGGGCGGCAGCATCTCCTTCCACTGTACCCACATCGGCGAGCACCGCGTCAACGGGCCCGAAGTCCACCCACTGATCGAGGGTCACCGGCGTCACGCCGACAAAATCCTCGGTCGAGTAGAGCCAGTCCTGGGTATACTGAAGGTCGGCCCTGTTCATGCCGCCGTTGACGCTCCAACTGCCGGCAAAGGTTGCGACCAGGGTCCGAAGTCCCGCCTCGTCGGTGTTCGGCGCGTAGGGCACCATCGCCGCAGCCCAGGCATCCCCATCCGCCGCAAAATCTCGCGAAATCTTGATCAGCGCACGGATCACGGCCTGGACTTCGGCGCCACGCTCGTCGAGCACCTTCTGGGTGACAACATTCACCTTGTTGATGACCGGAGCAGCCGCGTAGTACGGCTCCTGATCGATAAGGATATGGTAGCCTGTCTTGTCGGGGATCGACATCCAGACGCCGATCGACATTGTCGTCGCATCGATCTGCCCCGCGGCCAACGCCTGTGCGCGGACAGTGGGCTGACCGATAGCCAGTACTTCCAGAGAGTCGGTGTCGAGGCCCTCGCTCGCGAGCACCTTCATGGACAGCGAGTGGTCGAGGCTGCCGACGCGGCCGACGCCGAACTTGCGACCGGTGAGATCGGCCACCGTCTGGATCTCGTCCTTGGCGGCGATGACGTAGGGCAGGGACTTGTTCGGTGAGGTCACCGCCTTCAGGTCGGTGGCACCCTGGGCGACGAGCAGCAACAGGCCATCGACGCTGACATTGGCCATCTCACCTTCGCCGGCGGCCAGCGCCTGTAGCGCCGACGGCGTTTGTTCGACGCGAACGAACTCGACCTCGACCCCTTCGGCTTCGAAATAACCCTTCTCGAGTGCCAGATCCATGACCGAGTTTGGAACGAGCGGCGGCTCGAGGTGCGTCAGGATCATCCGGAACGGCGCTGCGGCTGCCGGTGAGGCAAGCAGGAAGGCCGCGAGCGCGGGCACAATCAGGGTCGGCAGTTTCATTTCAGTTCCTCCCGGAGTTGTTGCGGTTCAGCCTGACGCCTCGCCACGCCAGCGTTCGAGGCGTCGGTGCAGGTGACGAAGAATCTCGGTGACGACGACGCCCACGGTCGCGAGGATGAGCACGATGACGAAGTACTCGGCCATGCGAAACGTGTTGCCATAGACGGCGAGGAGGCCGCCAAGGCCGCGCACGGCGGTATAGAGTTCCGCGACAACCGTGTTGATGAGCCCGATCGTTGCCCCGATGCGAAGCCCAACGATGATGAAGGGCACCGCGCTCGGGATTGTTATCCGGGTGAAGATGCGCCAGCGGCTCATGCCCAGCGACCGCGCCATTTCGGCGAGGTCGTCGTTGGCGGCAAGCACGCCAGCATAGGTGTTGAGCAGGATCGGCATGGACGCGCCGAGGAAGACGATGAAGACCTTTGCCTGAACCCCGAGACCCAGCAGCACGATGATCAGCGGGATGAAGGCAACACGCGGCGTCGCCGCCAAAGCGTTGACGTAGACATCGAGCGTTTTTCCGAGCGGCCGGATGCCGCCCATCAAGACACCGATCGGGATCGCAACCGCGGCCGCTATCCCGAAGCCCAGGCCATAGACAGTCAGGCTGTCGCCGATGGCAATCCACAGCCGGGCCTCGCTGAAGAGCCGCTGGGCGGCCGCAAGCGTCGCGAGCGGCGTCGGAATGAGATTTCGCGAAATCAGCGCGGAGGCTGTGGTCCAGCCGGCCAGAAGCAAGGCTAGAAAACCGAGGCGATAGAGTAAGATCACTTCTCAAACGCGGCCCAGGGGCCATCCTCACTGCCCAATCGCATTGAGACTAGCGCGGATCGGTAATGCGTTGTCGAATAGTCCCTATAGGCGCTGCTTCTAGTGTCTGAAGCCCCAAGCGGCGAGGAAGGGCGGCATCGGGGCTACTTTCGGCCGGACGTGAACGCGGGCAACCTCCTGCAGGGTGTCGATCAGCGCCGGATAGGGCGCGAGGTGCCGGTACTGCGAGGGAACGAGCGCGACAAGCGGCCGTGGGTCGTCGAGCGTGACCTCATAGAGCCGGATGCCGCCAAGAACGGTATCGCCGGCAAAGCAGGAGAGCGCCGGCGCGAGGCAGACGCCGACCCCGGCACCCACCATCGCCACGGCCGCTTCGAAGCTGCGGCACTGCGCGACCACCCGATGGTTGGCCAAAGCGGTATCGTACCACCCTTCGATACGTTTCTGGTGCTGCGTGCCGTAGATGAAGCGGATAACGCTGTTGAGGATCACCCGCTGGGCCGCATCGAGCTCGTCTTCGGACGTGACGCCGTCGAGAGCGAGCGCTTCGGGCACAACCAGGACATAAGGGTCGTCAAGCAGCGGCATCTGCACGAAACTCATGCTGGCCTGTGGGATCGAACTCGCCGCGACGATGCCAATATTGGCCCGCCGGGCATAAAGCATTGCGAGCACGTCGCCAGGGCTGCTTTCCTGCACGTCGAACATGACCTGCGGATGGCTGTCGTGGAAGCGGCGCAACGCCTGCGGCAGCAGAACCCGGACAGGTGAGCTGATCCCCGCGATACCGATGGTCCGGGTGCCGCCGGCAAAATTGCTGAGCCCGTCCTCGAGCTCCTGCACGTCGCGCATCACCTGCTCGGCGCGATCGACGATAAAGCTGCCGAGTTCGGTCGGTGTCATGCGGCCCGCCCGGCGCTCGAACACCTTGTGTCCGATGCTTGCCTCCAGCTTTGCCATCTGCTGCGACAGCGACGGCTGCGACAGCCCGAGTTGCCTGGCGGCGCGGCTGATCGTTCCGGCATGAGCAATCGCCCAGAGGATACGCAACTGATGAAGTGTCAGGTGAAGGTCGCCTGCGGCCTTTCTCATCATCGCCATGCTGCCAGCTTACCCAAGGATTGCGAGCGGGGTTGGTAGCCTAATCCACCGGATAGAGAGTTCAAAGGCTTACAGACCGTGTGGCGACGCCCCTCTGCGGCAACTGCCGGTCGGCCGGGAGTATCGAGTTTGCTGCGGCACGCAGCTCGGCGCAGCGGCTCACCTTGGCGTGCGGCAGGCAGGAATGGCCAGGATCGGCGCGCGCCGATGCTCGACCGAACACAAGTTAGAGATAATCAAGAGAGGATGCGCGCACACTTGAGGCAGATCAATGCCGTCTCGATCGAAATAGCGGAGAAGTACAAGAGCACGCATGGGGAGAAAGCTATGAATATCCTGGACATGATCGCTGAGGCGCAGGGTGGGCAGGGGCTCGACACCCTGGCACGTAAGTACCGCCTCGAATCTTCCCAGACGCGCGCCGCACTGGAACAGCTTGGCCCCGCGGTCATGGCGGGAATCCGGCTGGAGACGGACACGCCAGATGGCATTTCGGACCTCATTAAGGCGCTGGCAGGCGATAACCACGCGCGGTACCTCGACGGTGACGACGATGGCATTGCCGAAGACGGCGACGCCATCCTCGGCCACATATTCGGGTCCAAGGAAGTGAGCCGCGGGGTTGCGGCCCGGGCCTCCGAGACGACCGGTGTCGATGTGGGAACGCTCAAGCAGATGCTCCCCGCGGTCGCCGCCATGGTGATGGGCGCTCTCAGCAAGAACGCGCTGAGCGGCAACCACGCCGAGGGTGGAGGTGGCGGGCTTGGCGATATTCTTGGTCAGGTCCTGGGGGGCGGTGGCAGTAGTGCGCCGCCTGCCCGTTTCGATGCCAGTGGGCAGAGGGGCGGGCTCGGCGACATCCTCGGGCAATTCTTTGCGGTTCGGGCGTACCCGGGGCGTCGCCGGGGGGTGACCAGTTCGCCGACGTGCTGGGAAGCATTCTCGGCGGCCAGGCGCGACCGGAGCTTCGTGAACAGGCCACCACGCGCGTGGGCGATGCCCTTGGCGACATGCTCGGACGGGGCACGCCGGAGGGCGTCGCTGCAGACGAGCTTCTCGACTCCGTCGGCCATAGCAGGACGAAGCACCGCAAGTCCAAGATCGAGAAGTAGCGACCGGGCGCACTTGGCCCTGTACTGCACAAGGGCAGGGGGGCTCAACTAGCCGCCGGCGGTATCTACCCGTTCGCCGCTCGCGATGAAGAACATAAGCTCCCCGTCCTCGGTAATGCGCGCCGCGGTCAGGCGTCCGGTTTGAAAGCAACCGGTGTCGAGGCAGACGCGGTAGGGCGTGACCACCGGTTCGAACCGTGGCGTGTGCCCATGCACGATGCGTGGCGCACCCTGCAGGCTGGAACTCAGAAAAGGTTCCCGGATCCAGGCCAGGTCCTCCTCTGACTGGTCCGCCAGTGCGATCCCCGGGCGGATGCCGGCATGGACGAAGGCCCACCCGGGCAGGCTGAGGCTGATCGGCAGACCCCGCAGGAATCGTACATGCGTCTTCGGGATATCCGGCCGCGGCGGACCCGACTCAGGCTCGCAGGCGGCGTCGAGCGCCCGGTATGACCGTAGCGTTTCGCGACCTCCCTGATTGAGCCAGTACGCGGGATCGGCGAGTCCATCGAGAAACTCGAGCATCATCATCTCGTGGTTTCCTACGAGGCAGAAGCGCTGCAATCCGTCCGGGGCCGGCCGTAGCAGGTGGGCGACGACCTGTGCGGATTGCGGTCCTCGATCCACATAATCACCCAGCATCACGATCCATTTGTCGCCCCGCAGTGCGGCAGCGTCCGCTGCGATCCGGCGTTCCATGGCGAGCAACTGGGACAGGCAGCCATGCACGTCGCCGACGGCATAGACTGCCGTTGGCCAATGCTCGAAGGTCAGGCGGGGTCGGGCCATTCCGTCGCCGTCTCCGTGCCGCGGGAGGGTCCCGCAAGCTTACGCCTGCCGGGCGGAAAGTGAAAACCGGACCGATCCGGTTAACGACTCGGTGGTCACGCCACAGGGCGGCTGTATGTCGCCTCGGCGAGGCATTGTCTTCGCCCGGCAGCGCCCCTAGTTTGGCCACGGGCGGGGGTTGCGATCGCTGGCGGCGTCCATGGGGCGGCGGCGAAGCCCGATTGAGCGTGCTCCTGGCGTTGCCGCGTAGGACTGTGTGATGGCCGACCCGATGATCTATGTCGACGCCGATGCATGCCCGGTGAAGGATGAGGCGTTGCGTGTGGCCATGCGTCACCGCTTGACCATCACCTTCGTT
>Ga0172380_10006073_pt1 | contig 14233 bp, 13 predicted proteins | sample Leawe162metaG_FD_119747 | JGI IMG/M metagenome (GOLD analysis project Ga0172380, IMG submission 119747) | Leachate microbial communities from a municipal landfill in Southern Ontario, Canada - Leachate well 162 metaG | ecosystem: Engineered > Solid waste > Landfill > Unclassified | place... | reverse complement strand
GAATACATGCTAGGTCGGGGCTTAGACCCGATCCCTGTATTTCACGCGGGGGAGGATATCAAGTACCTGCACCGCATGCTGGACATGGGCTGTAAATACATCGGTCTTGCGGCATCCATGCTGCCCAGCCGGCCGGAAAGTGATGCATGGTACGACTACGCATGGTCCCACCTAGTCGATCGCCACGGGGACCCCGTTGTTAAAGTCCATGCATTCGGCGAGGGCCGTCCGCATTGCGTGGTCCGCTATCCGTGGCAATCAGCGGACTCCGCAACCTGGCTTTATGCGGCGCAGCGCAATGCTATCATTTGGGTATCCTTGTTCGATCGTGTCGGAGTCATGCAACGCAACGATGGCAAGGGGCATGGGCATTTGAAGGATGTCCACTCGTTGAATGACCGGGACCGCGCGGTGTTCGATGACCACTTACGTGCCGTGGGGATCAATCCGGAACTGATGCGCGCATTAGAAACGGGAAAACAAGGCTTCCTGATCCGGACCTATCTGGCCGCCATCCCCTACCTCGCCATGCAAAAAATAGTGCGGGAGCGGCAACCAATTCGGCGCAGGGCCGGGGGCTTGTTCGCTCCCCCTGCATCCCGACAGGCGATCGCTCTGGACCCGTTCAATATGCACTTGGTCATTGGGAACAATACGGCATCGTATGTTGTGCTAGCCGAGTTGGAGCATATGAATGCCCTTTCCTCCTATTACTACATAGCCGGAACCAAAACGGTCGGGCATCATTCCGTTTTGCGCGACTACTGCATAAATCCGAAACAAGCCTGCATGTCCCACCCAAAGCTGGCCCAGCTTTGGGATGACCTGCAAAATACGCTACTCAAGAACATGGTATAATCCCATGATGAACTTCATCATCGACAGCGGGGCGTTCTCCGCCTGGCGCCTGGGCAAGCCTATCAATCTGGTGGAATATTGCGACTGGCTCCTGGCTAATCGGGAATGGATCACTTCGCACGTTGCGCTAGACGTGATCAATCCGAACGATCCGGAAGCGGCGGCGGCCGAGGGATGCAAGAACCTGGAATACATGCTAGGGCGGGGCCTCGAACCCATCATGGTATTCCATGTCGGAGAGGATATCAAGTACCTGCACCGCATGCTGGACATGGGCTGTAAATACATCGGTCTTGCCGCCCTGTCAGCCGATACGCAAGAGGCCGCCGCCGCCTGGTACGACTACGCGTGGTCACACCTCGTCGATCGCCATGGGGACCCCGTTGTTAAAGTCCATGCATTCGGGGACGGGAAACTGGCCAATATGTTGCGCTTCCCGTGGTATTCTGCCGACTCTTCTTCATGGATGCAGACCGCGGCCCGGGGAGGTTCCCTCACAATCAACGGGCGCGCGAAAGTATCCATGCGCCATGATGGGCTGGACCGCAAAGGATCGCCAGAAATCCGAGGACTAAAGGGTGCGGACTCGGATGCATTCGCCTCCTTCCTGCGGCGGCATAAGGTCAAGCCGGAAGCGCTGGAAGTGCTCGGCCCGCGCGCCTATGTTGTGCGCATCTACCTAGAGGCTTTGCAGTGGAAAGCCACGCAAGCCACGGTTCGCGCTGCGCAACCAATCCGCTATCGCGGCTCCGGGTTCTTTTCCGGAATGAGTAAACGTCCGCCGATTGAAGCGGAACCTTTCAATCTGCACCTGGCATCATCGGGGAACAAAAACGCATACGTCGCGCTGGCCATGGCCAATCATCCGAATATGTTGGAGTCGTATTTCTACATCCGAACGGCCAACAAAACATCCGCGCTTGGCTTCCTCCCGGAATACCAACAAGACCCACGAGGGGCCTGTATATCATCAATGCACTTCGCTGACATGTGGAACCGGCTAAAGGATAGCATCTATGAATAGTAATGATTTCGCCGAGGCGCTGGCCCCCTTTGGCTTGTTGGCCAACCGCAACGCCTTGTCCCCCGTGTATCGTTCCATCTTCCTCGCGCCAGGCCTGATCACCGGGGCTTCACAATTCGGCGTCTTGGAGGCCGCCATTGACGCGCTGGAAATCAAGGATGCCGAGGGGGCGGCGGCTACCGCAACGGTCAGCGCAGCGTCGCTGATTGCAATAAGCAAGTCGCTTCCTCCCGACGAAGAACTGGCATTGGTGGTCAAGTCGGGCGCCCTGCATTGGGAATGCGGCTTGGCGGCTGGCCGGATCGCACTGGCGGGGTCCGAGGTCGTTCTGCCTTCCGTGGCTTCCGTTACGCAAGAGTTTCACATGCCCAACATCCCCGCCGAGCCGCTCCCCGCGCGCATGCGCAACGAGTTGGCTGATGTTCTTTTGCTGGGCGCCCTGTCGTGTGGTGCGGCTTCCCTGGCCAGCGCGGGCTTGTTCGGTGTTGTGATCGACAACCGGGAGACCTGTTCCATCTATGCGTCCGACTCTGTAACGCTTTCGCGTTGCTTGTGGCGCGATAGCGTGCCGGGGTTCCCGGATATCACGGTTCTATCCCCGGAAGCGGTCAAGGTCTTGTGTGCAATCCTGAACCATCCGGCCGCCGGGGAACGGGCCGACCTGCGCATCGTGGAAAACAAGTTGGTTCTGTATCGGGGCGGACCGTTCAGCCTGGCTTTGCGCCCCATTCCGCCCTTGAAACAGGACTTGCGGGACCTGTTTCAGACTTATTCGGAAGCGGCTGATGTCGTTTCCCTCCCGCAAGCATCTATCGCGACTTTTATCAAGCGGGCGACTGCATTGGCCGAGGCGAAGGGGGCCGCGCATGTTACGCTGGAAGTGGCTGATGGCGCCTTGTCGCTTTCTTTCGAGGATGCAACGGCGGCGGCCGAGGAATACTACTTGGTCGATGGGATGGACTCGGCGTCTGCCGGCCTCCCCGCCATTTCTCTGGATGCAATTCGGCTGGCGCGCGCTCTTGCTCATAGTGATAGTATCGTACTGGATCATCTAGAGCGCGGGGTCCTGGTCCTGTCGGGGAAGGCCCCGCCGTTCTCCTATGTGATCAGCGGCCGCCGTTGACTTCCGCAATCGCAACGAAAGGAAAGTATCATGAACGAGCCGAAACAAGAGTGCGGGCGCCTTATTCTGATCCCGACCGTGACCGGTGATGGGGAGTTTCTGAAAGCCCACCTGGCGCGCCCCGGGGCATCCCTGCTCCATCTGGGTTCCTTGCGCATGCTGCCCGATGGGAAGAACGATCGGCGCCGCGAATTGTTTGTGGTCCTCATGCAAGATTGCGCCGAGGAACTGCTATCCGCCGGGAAGGTCGCAAACGAGTTTGACTGGGGCGCGGCCCGTCCCTATTCCGAGCCGCAGGTCGTCGCTTTCCCGTAGCCCCCGCGCATCGCCATACTTCACCGCCTGGCCGCCCCTACACGTTAGCGCTGCCTTCCCCCCAGGGGAAAGCGTTACAGGGGTCCAGGCGGTGAAGTATCTTGAAGGGGCCGCTATTGTAGGGAGAGACGTGCTATGGGCTTTTTTCCGGAAGCTGATGCAATCCTAAACCGCACGAAAAACGCGGACGATGCTGATAAGCCGAACCGGGAACGAACGAAGGCGGGGAAATCCTCCAAACGTGACTACTCCGGAATGGCGCGCGGTTGTGATAGTTGTTCGCTGCGCAACAATTGGAACTTCATCACCAGTCCGAAAATGGGACTATCCGGAAACACAAAGGACCCGGACATTCTGATCCTGGGGGAAGCCCCAGGCGAGGACGAGGACCGGGAGGGCATGGCTTTCGTTGGCGACTCTGGGCGCATGCTGCATAAAGTCATTCCGGGGCGCGAGACCCATCGGGTCGCATTCCAAAATACAGTCCGCTGCCGACCAAGCAATAACGCGACTCCATCGGATCGGGATGCGCATGCATGCAGTATCTTCCTGGAGGAAGATCTAAATCGGTTCGATTTCAAGGCGATTATCGGGGTCGGGAGCATCCCCTTGTCCCGCTTCTTCCCCGGCCAGGCGGTCACGCGTATCCACGGGATCAAGTTTCCCGTGCGCATCGGGGACAAGGTCCTCTGGTACTACCCCGTATTGCATCCATCTTTTGTCATCCGTTCCGGGGGCGATCGTTCCTCCGCCGCGTTCCCGGTGCTCCGTTCGGACATCAAGCGTTTCTTTTCGGAAGTGGATCGGTGGGGAACTCCCCGCATATACGAGCCGCCATCGGCGCGCGGGGAAGTCATAGAGCCGCGAAGCGAGGAAGAAGCGGAAGCGCTGGTCGCCGGAATGAAAGGGGACCCGGCGATTGATTTGGAGTCGAGTTGCCTGCGCCCCTACTTACGCGGCTCGCGCTTGCTGACTGCGGCGATCAGTGATGGCACGACTACCATTGCGTTTCCGATCGACCACCCCGAGGCGAGCCCACTTTGGGGACTGCGCTTTCTCTTACGCGTTGCATCTACTCGCCGCTGGATTGCGCATAACGCAATTATGGAGCTGACTTGGTTGTTGCATAAAGCGGAACAAGCGGGCATTCCGTTTGTTCCCGCACCGTTTGATGACTCCATGGCTTATGCGCGCATCTATCACCAGCGGGAAACGTTGCTCGGGCTTGAAGCCCTTTCACGCGTGCACCTGGGGATCAATGTAAAGGGCGGCCACACAGTCAATCTAAAGGCCATGGCGGACGAACCGTTAGATAAGATATTACCTTACAACGGGGACGATGCTTGGGCCTCCGCAATGATTGTGCGCATGTTGAAAGGAAAGGCGCATGAGGAAAGTTACCAACGCTTGCTAGGGGGCATCCGCAGCACCGCGCAAATGGAATTGATGGGCCTCCCCCTCGACGAAGATTGCGCATTGTCCCTAGAGAAATCCTGGGGCGGGAAGGCGGAACGGATACGCGCGGAGTCTTCGCAACTATACGAGGTGCGCCAATTCGAGGATCAGAAACAGATTGAGTTTAATATCGCATCAAACGATCACGTCGGGCAAGCATTGGTCGAGTTCGGAAGGATCGACCTCCCCAAGCTGGGCAAGGGCTTCTCGACTGATGATAAGGCTCTAAACGAATTTGCCGAGGGGAACCCCTTGGCTCGGAATACGCTGGACTTCCGGGAGGCTACCCGGATGAACTCGACATATGTGCAACCTGTATTGTTTGCGATCCGGAACCACGATGATGGCCGGCTACATCCATCATACAGCACCATGCTTACGGCTACGTTGCGACTTTCCAGCGACGGCCCGAACATCCAGAACTTCCCGAAACGCCGCCACCGTGAATTGCGCCGCCAGATCGTCGCGCCCCCTGGGCATATCATCGTTTCGTTTGACTACGGACAATTGGAGGCCCGCATGTTCGCCATGGCTTCCAGCTGCCGGGGGCTTTGTCCCGCGGTCATAAAGCAAATCGACATACATTCAAAATGGCGGGACCGCGCACTACAAAAATATCCACGTTACATCGACCGCCTGGCCGAAAAGACCAACGAAACGGAAGAAGCCAAGATATTGAAGGGCGGGCGGGATATCATCAAAACTGATTTCGTCTTCGCTTCGTTTTTCGGCTCGACCGCGGGTTCCTGCGCCAATCGCACGGGTATGCCCCTTGCGATCACGCAAGAATTGCTGGCGGAGTTCTGGCGTGAATATCCCGGAGTGGAAAAATGGGTCAAGGCCCAGCGCACCCTTTACAACGATACCGGGAGCGCAATGTTGCTCACCGGGGTTGAGCGGCACGGCATCTTGTGGGGGAATGAGCCGCTAAATACACCAATCCAGGGCAGCGCCGCGCAAATAGTCATCGCCTCGCAAAACGACTTGTGCGAATTGGCTATAAAGGAGAAAGACCCCTACCTGTTCCCGCGCATCAATATCCACGATGACTTGACCTTCATTCTTCCGGACAATACGGAGCGGGTATATGAATACATGGAAATCATTGCGGAAAGATTGACTGCCATACGATTTGACTTTCAAATCGTTCCGCTTATGGTGGAAGCGAAGATTGGCTACAATTGGGCCGATCTTGAAGAAGTCACGACGTTTACAGGACCTTACATCCGATAGGAGGACTAGGGGAATGGCTGACGATCGCAACGAAAAAGTCGAGGTGGAGTGTGTAGTAGTGCACGAAACGGATGCCGCATGGCTACTTGATGTCGGCGGCGACAACAACGTTTGGGTTCCGAAAAGCATCGGAACCCTGGAACACCACGTACTGACCTTGCCGCGGTGGCAAGCGGAAGCGAGAGGATTGGTTTGATGCGCAGCAATGGGCCGACAAAGGCCGCGACATGAGCGGGTCCCTTATCACGAAGTACCGCCCGATCAGTTTTGGCGAAATGATCGGGCACGAAACGGTCATCGGTGCGCTTGAACGGGTGCTTGCCCAGGATACGCGCCCGCATGGCTATCTGTTCAGTGGGCCGTCCGGCATCGGGAAAACGACTCTGGCGCGGATCAGTGCGACCCAGCTAGAAGCGGAGGTCGATGAAATCGACGCGGCCAGCAACAGTGGCGTTGATGCCATGCGCACGTTGGTCGAGAGCGGCCATTACATGTCTATGAGCGGCGCTGGCCGGCGCATGATTATCATTGACGAATGCCACCGGCTTTCGCGCAATGCATGGGACGCGGTACTCAAGACTTTGGAGGAACCACCGGAGCATCTGTTCTTTTCCCTCTGCACAACAGAACTCGACAAGGTTCCCGAAACGATCAAGACGCGCGTTTACCACGTTGCCTTGCGCGCGTTGCCGGCTCCCGCAATTGAGGACTTGCTGGTTACGATTGCGGACTTGGAAGGCTGGGACGTTCAGCCGGACATTTTCCAATTGGCGGTGTCGGCCGCGACTGGCCAGCCCCGCAAGGCGATAGCCATTCTGCAACAAATCCACGACTACAAATCGCGTGACGAGGCGAAACGAGTCATTGCGTTGGTCGAGGCATCGGACCCGCTGATTGAGTTGATGCAGCACTTGGTCAGCGGCAAGCGCTCCTGGAAACAGGTGCGGGCTATTCTCGAAAAGATCGACGCGGGGGACTTTGAGGAAGCCGCCCTGCCCACCGGCCGCTACCTCCTGACGGTCCTGACTCGGACCGATGATGAAAAGAAGGCGCAAGCCATCTGGCAATTGATGGAGGCGTTACTGTTTCCGGCCAACACCTTTGATCGCAAGGTGGCTTTTGTGACCGCGGTCGGGCGAATGATTTGGGGAGCGTAACTACTATGTATGCGATTGAAGCCTATTCGCGCTTAAAGTCCCGCCTAGCCATCGACAAACTCCGGGTCGAGGACGAATTGATGGAAACGCCATCAATGGTGCAGGAAGCGGCTGAACACACCGGCGAGGCCATCCAGATACGGGACGCCCTCAAACACGCCCTAGATATTGCGACCGCGGAAGGAATGCGCGAATTGCGGCTCGGGGAGGAAAAGCTGTCGGACAAGAAGATGGAAGCGGAGGTCATGTTGCTCCCATCGGTGCAGGAAGCGCAAGTCGCGTTAGAGGATGCGAAGCGCGACGCATTCATCTGGTCGGCCCTTTGCGACAGCATGCGCGATAAATCCAGCGCCTTGCGCCGTATTGCGGAAATGATCGTTTCGGGCTATATGACTTCGAGTTCCGTATATGCGGAACGTAAACAAGAAATGAATGACAAACGAAAGGAAGGTGGCGGACCCGAACGCTTCAAACGCCGGCCGGTATAGATAGGAACATGGAAGACCAAACCCTCATTCATGCGCTTTTGCAATCCGGGATACTCCTAGTCGGGCTTTGCATCCTTGGGGGCCTTTTCCTTGTTTACCTCTGCGCCAAACTTATTACGTTTGGTGTCCTGCAAGCCCGCGAAGACTGGAACAAGGCGCGGCGATCCCGCCCACCGTGTAACAACATGCACAAGGAGCGTTAAATGGCTTTCCGATACAAACCGCGAACCGCCCAGGCCGTTGAAAAGCGAGCCACGCAACAGGGGGGCGACTTCCTCGGCTTCATCGGCGACGACTTCAAGATGTATCAGTCCCAAAAGGGGGACAATTTCGTGCGCATCCTTCCCCCCACCTGGGATGATGCCGAACATTACGGACTCGACGTGTGGGTGCACTATAACATCGGGTCCGATGGGGGATCGTTGCTCTGCCCGATCAAGATGGGGCACGACACCCGCTGCCCCATATGCGAAGCCTCCGCGCGCGCCGGTCGTTCCGGGGACGATGAATTGAAGAAGGAACTGGCTCCCAACAAGCGGGTGCTGGTTTGGATGCTGGACCGGAAGGACGCGAAACTCGGCCCGATGATTTGGTCAATGCCCTGGACCCTTGACCGGGACGTTGCGCGGGTTTCGCGTGATCCGCAGACCGGCGAAATCTTCATGATTGACGATCCGGAGGAAGGCTATGATATTTCCTTCGAGAAGTCGGGGGAAAAGATCACAACGAAATACGGCGGGGTTCAGATCGCGCGGCGGGCTTCCTCGGTCGATCCGGACTTTATCGACTTCATCGTGGAGTTTCCGCTGCCCTCGGTTCTGGTCTACAAGGAATACGACGAAATCCAGAAATTGTTTGAGGGGGGCGGACCTCCGGAAGATCGGGGCGCGCGCGATGATAAGCGCGGGCGGAATACTTCACGCGAGGAACCCCGCCACGATGATCGGGGACGCTCCCCCCGCGAGGATGCGCCGGAACGGGATACACGGCGAAGTGATCCCCCGCGCGATGATCGCCGCGATGATCCCCCGCCCCGTGATCGGGACCCGCCCAGGGACGCGCCCAGGGGGGATGCAGGGGCAACCGCGGGCCGCTGGCGTCCGGGGGCAAAGAAGGATACGCCCCGCGATGATGAACCGCCGCCCCCTCGGGACGAAGACTACGGTGCGCGGGAAGATGATCGCCGCCGCGATGATCCCCCGCCCCGTGACGATCGGCGCGATGATCCCCCGCCCCGTGACCGTGATGATCGCCGCGACGATCCTCCGCCCAACAAGTCCGGCGGGGCCTCCCGGGCCGAGGAACTGCGCCAGCGCTTCAAGCGCTAACCCAGCGTAACAACCTCCCCGCCCGGGGCAGCCTGGGCGGGGTTTTCGTTGCTAGTCCGCGCAATGGACAGGAGCCAGGCACATGAGTGATCGGGTGCGCATTGATCCATCAAAATTGAAGAAGCCGAAGCCCGTGGACCAGGGGCCGCCCGCCGGGTTCATTTCCTCGGGCTGCACGTTGCTGGACTGTATGCTTGGGGGCGGCTGGGGAATAGGGCGCGTGGTCAATCTGGTCGGGGATAAGAGTTCCGGCAAAACGCTGCTAGGCATTGAAGCGTGCGCCAACTTCGCAAAGCAATTCAGCGCGAAAGACATTCGTTACGCGGAAGGGGAAAGTGCATTCAGTCTTGATTACGCGCGGTCGATCGGCCTCCCCATGCAAGTAATCCCCACGGAACCGGGAGAAATCACAACCGTTCAGTCCTTCTATAATGATTTGTCTGGCTTCTTGAAGGGCCGGAAAGGAAAGACCCCGGCGCTCTACTTGCTGGACTCCCTCGACTCGTTATCGGATGATGCCGAAATGAACCGGGAGTTTGGCGATAACACATACGGAACGAATAAGGCCAAGGATATGTCGGAACTGTTCCGGCGGATCAATGCTGAAATGGCCGAGGCCAACTGCACCTTATTCGTCATTTCGCAGATACGCGATAAGATCGGGGTCACGTTTGGAGAAAAGAAGACCCGGTCAGGAGGCCGCGCCCTGGACTTCTATTGTTCGCAAGTCGTTTGGCTTGCGGAAATAAAGAAGTTGCAGCGCCAGGTGATGAATGCAAAGCGAGTCATCGGGGTGGAAGTCCTCGCGAAGAACCGGAAAAACAAGCTGGCCATTCCATTCCGGGAGGCCGAGTTTACCTTGATGTTCAATTACGGCGTCGATGATGAAGTTTCGATGTTGAATTGGTTGCACGATCACAAGGCCGAAAGCGAACTGGACCGCGGGGAAAGCGGCCTCCCCATTACCGTTGCGGAAATGCGCAAGGAATTGACAACGGCCCGGGAAGATCGGGACCAGGAAGCGGTGCAGGTCATTCGCGAGGTCTTGAAGGAAGCCGTCCGCGCGCGATGGGCCGCGATTGAAGAAGAATTGCGCCCCCCGATGGCAAAGTATTGAGCCATGAAAGCGGGAGGGGGGCACGCCAAGGGGGCGCGATGGGAGCGCGAAGTGGGGAAATCCCTTTCGCTTTGGCTTACCGCTGGTGAGCGCCCTGATATCTTTTCGCGGAACGTTCTGTCTGGCGGAGCGTTTACCGTCGCAACAAAAGCGGGAAAAACCAGTAGCCGTATGCCCGGGGACTTGATGGCGGCCAATCCGCTGGCCTTTGCTTTCCTGTCTCGTTACATGGTCGAGTGCAAGCACTTAAAGTCGCTTTCCCTTGAGTACTTCATTTTGGACGCGGGGCGGTCCTCCCCGCTTATGCGCATCATTGACTTATCACGCAGCCAGGCGCGGGTCGCGGGAGTAGAGTTCTTCATTGTGGCCAAACAAAACCAGCGGGACCCGTGCGCAATCGTATCGGTCCCCACGGGGAGGAAACTCCTTGCAGCGCACGGCAAGTCTGGTCGCTTTGTCGTTCCTCCGGTATATCATGTCCTACATCGCGAGTCCCTCATGATGTTTCGATTTGGGGACTTGCTTGCGCATGCGAAACCGCACCTGTTTCTGGAGTAAACCACGATGGCCAAGTCCGCTAAGGGCAATCCCGACGACATCATCATCACAAGCGACTGGCATCTGACCGATGGGCAGTCCGACCAATATCGTTGGGAGGTGTTCAGTGCGCTCCGCAACGAATTGGATGCGGACCCATGCGCGCGGCTTTTTATCCTGGGGGATATCGCAGACCGCAAGGATCGGCATTCCTCTATCCTGGTCAATCGCCTTGTGGCTGAATTGGTCGCCTTGCTGGATCGGCCTTTGGCTCCGGCAATCACGATGCTGATTGGTAACCACGACACGCCCTTGGATGGCCCGCCCTTTTGGTTGTTCTTGAACAGCATCGGAGTCGAGGTCGTGGCGGCCCCTACTTTGCTCGGGGACGCATTATTTCTTCCCCATGCATCTGACCCCGCCGAGGAATGGAAGAAGGCCCTACGCTTGAAGTACGGGGCCATCTTCATGCATCAAACGGTGACGGGGGCGGTCGGGGAAAACGGAACGGCGCTCCGGAACGATAAAATGCCCAAGCTGCCGAATGTCCCCATCTACTCCGGCGACTTGCATGTGCCGCAAACAGTCGGCCCCGTTACCTACATCGGTGCGCCGCATCCTATCAAGTTTGGGGACTCCTATCCGTGCCGGATGTTGCGATTGACTGATAAATTCGTCATTCGCCGGGAAATCCCCCTGGCCCCTATTCGGAAACTGATGCTGGACGTAACGAGCCTGGCCGAATTGCGGGAAGTGGCTTGCAGGTCGGGGGATCAAGCCCGGGTGCGGATCAGTCTGGATGCCCAGGAAGCCGCGAATTGGCCCGACGTGCAAAACGAAGTCAATATGTGGGCCTATGAGAACCGAGTCTCGCTGGCTTCCGTGGAAATAGCAGTGAAGGCCGCGACGACCAAGGCTACATCGGAGCCGGCCGCCCCTGGGGAAGTCACGCCATTTCTGCGCCCGCAAGAACTGCTCCGCTTGTTTATCCAGGAGGAAGATATCCGGGGGCATATGCAGACCATCGGGAAGAACCTGCTAAAGGAGGCCATGGGATGACCTTGTTTGGTCCGATCAATGCGGCAACCGCTATCATATCGCAATGCGGGCGATACCGTTACGCAATGACTCGGCATTGGGCGCCGGAGCGTTTGTTTAAGGGCCAGCCCTGGCTTTGGATCATGCTGAACCCCTCGACTGCGGATGCCGATAAAGATGATGCCACGGTCCGGAAGTGCATCCGATTTTCGCAGGCGGGGGAGGCCGCAATGTTAACCATTGCGAACCTCTACGCGTTCCGGAGCCGTGATCCGGTTCGCCTGCGAAAATTGATAGATCCAATCGGTCCGGAAAATGACCGGCATTTGGGGGACTTGTTCCGCCAGCATCGTTTAGCCGATGGGGTCCTCATTTTCGCCTGGGGGCATAACCATATGGGAGAGGCCGGCCTGGCGCGCATAGCGGAGGTCCGCCGGATGGCCGGGGCCGCGCATCTGACTCCGTATTGTTTCGGGTATACACAAGCGGATGCGAAAGCCCCTCGGCAGCCCCGACATCCCCTTATGCTTTCCTACGCGACTCCGATTGAACGTTACAACCCATAATAAGGGCTTCCGCGCATGCTCCGCCGCATCGAATTGGTCACGCTGGTCTTACACAACTTCCGATCGTTCCGAAAGCTGACAAAGATCGACCTGACTCCGACTTCCGGACTTAAATTCATCACGGGAGACAACCAGCTTGAGTCGCGCATGGGAGCAAATGGCGCGGGAAAGTCAACGTTATGGGACGCGGTATGTTGGAGCCTATACGGCACGTCCGTTCGGGGGCTTCGCGCTTCTTCGCTGGCTTCCTGGGGGGAAAAGCAAGCCAAGGCCGGTGTTACCTTGCTGGTCGATGGGTCCGAATTTATCATTGATCGGACCGGAGGGCCGGAGCGTATATACATCAATGGTCGGGAAAGCGACCAAAAGGCCGTTAACGATTTGCTCGGGCTTTCCCGCGCGCAATTCCTGCAAGCGGTTCTATACGGGCAACAAGTCCCTTTGTTTGCCGACTTGACCGTTCCGGAACGGGGCGCATTGTTCGATGAAATGCTAGACTTGACCATATGGAACAAGGCCGCTGACCTGGCGGGCAAGAAGCATACAGAGGCGACCAAGCAACTACAAGAATTGGATACGAACCGCGCGTACCAGAAAGGGCTACTGGATGGCCTCCCTAGCGTAGCGCAATTGGAAGCCGAGGCCGCTGACTGGGAAACGAAACAAGGCCGGTTACTGGATCAGGCGATTGATGCGGTCGAGAAAGAAGAAAAGGAACTGACCCGCCTTAGCGAAGTCTGGCGCCGGGAGCGGGCGTTGGTCGCTGGTCTCCCGGACCTGCGCCACATGCAAAACCAGATAACGACTCTGCACCGACAACGCGGGGCTTTAGAGTCGGAGTTTCAACGGCAGCACGAAGCCCTAACGGAAGCGACTCGACTATCCACTTTCTTCCGGACTACTAAAGAATGCCCCACATGCAAGCAAACCATCAGTTCTATGACCGCGCACTCTCACATGCGCACTTCGCAGGATACAGAAAGCCGGCTTAAAACGACTATGAAACAGAACGGAACGGCATCAAGCGCCCTCCTGCAACAAATCAACGCGCTGGAAGCCGATCATGGTAAGGAGAGCCGCACGCGAGACTTTCGGCTAACGCAACAAGTCCAGGCCGAAGCCGCGGTGCATGCGCAGCAACGCGTGATTGACTCCCTGGTGAAACAAACGGAAGACCTTGCCCAGTCTGCTAATCCGCATGCGCATCGGATAACGACTCTGGCTGAACAGGCCGCACGGATCAAAGCGGACCTGACCGCCACCGAAACGGCGCAGAACCGGCAACGGGCCGACATCATTTATATGGACTTCTGGCGGCAAGCATTTAAGCGGATGCGCCTTTTCGTCGTTAAGCGGGTCTTGCTGCAACTTGAAATCGAAACAAACAATGCAGCCAATACGCTCGGCTTGCTGGACTGGCGCATCCATTTCAGCACCGAACAAGAGACCAAAAGCGGGACTATACGCCCCGGTATACATATCCTGATATCCTCTCCGGTCGATCGGGCGTTATCCGATGCGAAAGCCCCCGCCATCCCCTGGGAAGCGTGGTCAGGTGGGGAAGGGCAACGCCTGCGGCTGGCCGTTACCATGGGGCTATCTTCCATGATCCAGCGGCTATCGGCCGTTGATTATGGCTTTGAAATATGGGACGAGCCGACCGCATGGCTACACGACCTGGGTATACAAGATTTGATGGAGTACCTAAAGCAACGAGCCGACTCCGCAGGGCGCGCGGTATGGTTGTGTGATCACCGCGCACTGATCCATTCGGCTTTCGATGAAGTATGGTGCGTAACGAAGACCGAGGATGGTTCCTCGGTTGCTATGCTTTCGGCTTCTGCATCCTAAAGGAAAACAGCAATGCAACCAGTCCGCATATCCTGCACTCGTTATCACGACTTTTCGTGCGGCCATCGGGTGGTCGGGCATGAGGGGAAGTGCATCGGGCTGCACGGGCACAACTATCGTATCCATTTCGAGGCGGAGGCCCT
>Ga0172380_10006072_pt1 | contig 14235 bp, 13 predicted proteins | sample Leawe162metaG_FD_119747 | JGI IMG/M metagenome (GOLD analysis project Ga0172380, IMG submission 119747) | Leachate microbial communities from a municipal landfill in Southern Ontario, Canada - Leachate well 162 metaG | ecosystem: Engineered > Solid waste > Landfill > Unclassified | place... | reverse complement strand
GTATATGGCCTTGGGCGCATCGGGCTATCCTGGCTTTAAACAGGTGGCTGTGTTTGCGGCTAGCGGCATTATTGCCAGCTTATTGCTGACCCGTTTTGTGTTGCCTGGCTTAGTGAAAAACCAAACCAACAAACCGTTGAATGTGCCGTTTGTAGGTGCTTGGGCAACATTCTGCCAACGCTTTAGACCCGTTTTATTGGGAATGCTGGCGATCATTTCGATAGTTTCATTGTTTGGCATCACATCATTGCAGTGGATGACAGACATGCAGGAATTGACCCCTGAATTGAATTATCTCAAACAAAATGACCAACGCATTCGTGGGCGTATGACCAGCATAGAACCAGGACGCTTCGTGTTGGTTGCCGATAAAACCATCGAAGCGGCCTTGCAGCGTAGCGAAGCGGTTTATAAGGTGTTGGACAAACTCAAGCACTCACACCATTTGGCCGGATATTACCCGCTTTACCCTTGGGCCTTGTCACAACAGCAACAACAACTCAATCAAACGGTATTGCAGGATTACCTAAACCCTGAAAACTTAGTGCGTTGGCAACAGGCTTTGACGCAACAAGGCTTGTCCGTAGAAAAACTGGGGCATTTTAATTATCCGCAAAGCCAAACCATGACCTTTGAGCAAGTGCTGGCGACACCGGTAAAAAAACTGCTTGATAATCGCGTCATCCAAAGCAAAGACCAAGCACTTGTCATGATCTGGCTGGCTGGACACCAACCAGAAGCGGTCAAAGCGGCTTTGGTGAAGATGGACGGCGTCCAGTATTTTAGCCAGCGTGACCTACTCAATACCATGACGCGGGATTTCACTGTAAGAGCGCAACAACTGTTGTTTGCAGGGCTAATCCTCATTATTCTCTTGCTGATGGTCCGCTACAAAAGCCCGCTTAAAACGGCGCAAACCTTATTGCCCGCCGTATTGTCCGCAGTCATTGTTTTAGGCTTTTGGTCATCCACCGGTGTTGCTATTAGCTTCCTGCATTTGGTGGGCTTTTTGCTGGTGGTCGCCATCTGTGTCGATTACGGCATTTTTTATCAAGAAAACCGTGGCGGCGATAGTGTCTTGACTTACCAAGCGATGGGCGCGGCGATGCTGACCAGTGCCTTGGCGTTTGCCTGCCTGATGGTGTCAGAAAGCACATCGCTCAAGATTTTGTCAGGCGTTGTCGTGATGGGTGTGGTATTGGGGTATTTGCTTTGCCCGATTATTATCAAGCCTAAACGTCCGTCCATAACATGATTCATCCATTGGAAAAATCGGGTATTTGTCTATCTGGCAACCGAAATATCAGCCATCACAATCTGATCATATAGCCATGAACCACACCCAGCTTCATACCCTCTTCGTGCAAATTAGCTTGATGTTAGCGGTTGCTTGCCTATTCGGTTATTTGATGAAAAGGCTAGGGCAACCTGTTGTATTAGGTGAAATTATCGGCGGTGTCCTGCTAGGCCCCACTTTTTTGGGTGCTTTTTTCCCCGATATTCATGCCGCTTTGTTTCCGGCTGATAAAACGATTATCACGGGCATGGATACTCTGTTGAAGGTCGGGATGATGTTCTTTATGTTTGCAGCGGGTTTGGAAGTCAACTTAAGCCATTTCCGGGACAGCAAATGGACTATTATTTCTACCAGCCTATTCGGTGGCGTATTGCCCTTCGCTTTAGGTTTCGGCATGGTTTTGCTATTGCCCAGCTTTTGGGGGCAAACAGATCCGTCCACTGACTCCCCTATGCTGCTCGCCCTGTTTATGGGGACGGCTTTAGCCATTTCCGCCCTACCTGTCATTGCCAGGATATTGATGGAGATGAATTTGCTAGGCAGCAGAATCGGTATGACGATCATGACCTCAGCGATGATTAATGATTTGGCCGGCTGGGTGCTGTTTGCCTTCATCTTACGTCATTTAGGGCGTGAAGCCGTAGGCGGAAACATATTCACCGCGCTGGCCTTGGTGCTTGGCTTTGCACTGCTGATTTTAGCGATAGGCCGCTGGTTGCTGCGCCCCATTTTGAAGAGTGGCTGGATATTTAAGAACTGGCCGGGGGGCTTGCTAACCTTTATCGCCTTGTTGATTATGCTGGCGGCGGTTGGAGCAGAACAGATTGGTATCCACGCTATTTTCGGCGCGTTTCTGGTAGGCATGGCGCTCAGCCAAGGCCACGATCCCGAACAGGAAAAAACCATCCATGCGATAATCCAGCCGTTTGCCCTCAATTTTTTTGCCCCGCTGTATTTTGTGTCGGTAGGGCTTAAAGCCAATTTCACCAGCCAATTTGATGGCGCTTTGTGCCTGCTGATTTTTGTCCTTGCCTGTGTTGGAAAAATTGTGGGTGCGGGTTTGGGTGCAAAATTGGGCGGGATGCCTAGGCGGGAGGCATTAGCGGTTGGCGTTGGCCTGAATTGCCGGGGGGCTGTTGAAATCATTTTGGCCTCCGTCGCCTTGGAATATCATCTGATTGACCAGCGCATTTTTGTGGCCTTGGTGCTGATGGCTTTTTTAACCACGCTGTTAAGCAGTGCCCTATTGAAACCTTTGCTCAAACAGCGGCATACCGAGGTGCTTTAGCTATGAAAAATAAATTCCCCATCCTGATTCTGGCTTTCATCATCACTGGCTGTATATTTCAACGCCCGGAATACCTGAAAGCAATAACGGCGGCTGAATTAAACAAAACCATGCAAAACGGGGACATATTCCTTGTGGATGTCCACACGCCCGAACAGCGGCATATTAAAGGCACGGATATTTTTGTCCCCTACAACGAAATAGAAAAATACCAAAACCGTTTCCCCAGCGACAAAAACGCCCCCATTTATCTTTATTGCAAAAGCGGGCCGATGGCTAATGCCGCCGCACACGCCCTTTATGAATTGGGTTACCGTAATATGACTAACCTTGATGGCGGCATGGATGCTTGGAGAAAGAGTGGTTTTGATGTTGAATGATAAACCCACGCACTGGGATTTTGTCTTAAAGACCTGGGCCGTTTGGCCGCCCTTGACCGCGCCAAGTGATTTGGAACCATTGCAAAAAAACCGGCTGGCATTTATTCCCAATCACTTGAAACGGCGTTTGTCGCCCTTGGCGAAAACCGTTTTTTGCGCGGCGAGCCAATGTGATAGCCTAAAAGACAACTTGAAAGACAATTGGCCCGTGGTATTTAGCTCAACACACGGTGAATTGGGCAAGTCCTTGGAAATGATTAAATTGATCGAAGCGGGCGAAGAAATTTCGCCCACGGCGTTTAGCCTATCCGTCCACAACGCGATTGCCGGGCTGTTCTCGATTGTTTACGGCAATACCTCTGAAATGACGGTTTTAGCCTCTGGGGAAGATGGCATAGGCCCGGCGTTCCTAGAGGCATTAGGCTTGCTGCAAGAAGGCGCAGCAAACGTGTTGATCGTCTTTTATGACGAACCGCTGCCCGATTTTTACCCGGCGGCACCTTTTCAATTAAGCACCGATAGCCGATGTGCACTGATGTTGGCCATCAGCAAAGACGGGGATGGGCAAGCCATACAGTTCAAGCGTGATGGGCAGTGTGGCTATGTCGGTGAACAACCGGTGCAACTCCCCCTATTGATACAGTTCCTATCCGGTGCGGATGCCAGCTTACAGATTAAAACGCCTAGACAGACTTGGCATTGGCAGAAGCTGGAAAGCTTGGCTGAAACTGAATCTATGCTGTAAACATTCACGTTTTCGGTTTTTATAATCTACTGTAGGGTACGCTGCGCGTACCCTACCTAAAAAGCCGAAAATTTGACCGTTTGATATAGTTAGCCGAAGCACATAAAAGACCTAAAGCCCACACCTAAGAGAATCAGAATGCCTTCTAAAAAAAATATTGCCATTATCGGCGGCGGCCCAGCATCCAGTGCCTTAGCGACACATTTGTGCCGACAAGGTTATAAAGTCGTCATTTTTGCCCTGCCGGAACGCGCACCGATTTTAGTGGGCGAATCCTTAGTGCCGATGATCGTGCCGCTCTTGCAAGAATTGGGTGTGGAAGCCGAAGTGGCCAGCTATAGCGTTTACAAACCCGGTGCGTGTTTCACTTATAACGCCGATGAAGTTTTTGAATTTCGCTTTGCCGACACCCCCAGCGATTTGCCGTCTTATTCGTATAACGTCCCTAGAGACCGCTTCAATGCGACCTTACTCACCGCCGCACAGGACGCAGGCGCAAAACTGATTGCGCGTATTGTGCAGTTAAGCCGTGTCGATGACACTGACCGTATCGCCTTGGATGCAGAATCACTACAAGCGGCGGCGGGTTGTTGGGATTCGGCCGGGCCGGATTTGATCGTTGATGCCGCAGGCCGCGCCAATTTGATTGGCAGGCTGCTCAACATCCCCATGCAAAAAGGCCCACGGCAAGATGTCGCACTATTCGCCCATGTGGACAAGACCGAATTGGTTGATCCGGGTTATGTGCATAATGACCGGATGGATCAGGGCTGGTGCTGGCGTATTCCTTTGCCCGGACGGGTTTCTTTTGGCTTTGTCGTGCCTGAGGCTTATGCCAAGCAACACGGGGAAACGCCTCAAGAGCAATATGATCAATTGCTAAAAACCGACTCGGTGCTGCAACGTTTGGCTCCTGAAGCCAAGCGGGTGACGGAGGTGTTGCGTTTTAAGAATTACCAGTCCATCTCGGACCGGATATGCGGCGAAAACTGGATCATGTTGGGTGATGCGGGTGGCTTTGTCGATCCGGTATTTTCCAGTGGCCTATTGATTGCGCTGGACAGCGCGAAAAAATTGGCAGACACCTTATTGGCAGATAAACCCTTGGCGGATTACGAAGCGGGCACCCGTCGGCATTTAAATGCCTGGTTTGAAATCGTCGGCTATTACTACGACGGTCGTTTGATGGGCAGCATCAAGGCGGGGCAAACCATGCCTGTCAACCGTGTCACACGTTACTTGCTGGCTTGGGTCAGCGCCCGCGTGAGCCGGATTTTTAGCGGGGCGGCGGCAAGCAACCCATTTTGCCTGAACTTGCTACGGTTTTTGGTGAAATACACGGTGATAGGCTTGAGTCCTGATCGTTACAAAATAAAATAGCTGAGGTGTTTAATGGCAAAGAGGCATGCAAAAATGACCGCTAACATGACCCAAGATGAAATCGAAAGCCAATTGTGCGATTTTCTCCACGCCAATATCCTGGCAGGCGATGTGGCTGTGTCTGCTGATACTGAATTGTCGCTGATTGGCGTGGATTCCTTTTCGCTGATGGAATTGGTGTTGTTTATTGAACGCTGTTTCGGCTTGGAATTGCCAGCGGAAGCCTTAACGCCCGACAATATTGCCAGTGTCAGGACCTTAAGCGCGTATTGCCTGGCCTTACTGACGCAAAACCGCCATGCTTGAATCCGCTAGCCCCTTACCTGACAGCATCCCCCTGAATGGGGCCGATTATTTCTGTTTGCAGTTGGATAGGCTTATGTGGCAAGCCAGCGGCAAACGCAATGTCTGCACCTTGGTGGTGACGTTGGCGGAACGCTTGACGCTGGCGGATTTACAGCGGCACTTAGGCCAGCGTCCGGCGTATCAATGGCTTTGCCGCTTGCGCTTGCGTGCAGGGCTACCGTTTAGCCTCGCAAAATGGGTCTATGTTGCCAAGGCGGAATTACCGACGATTAGCGAACATCATCTGGCAGATCCTGACACTCTACCCGACGGCCTGCTTTCGGCGGCTTTGGATATTAAAAGCCAAGCGCCGTTTAAAATTGATTTGTTACAGCTAGGCGAGGCAGAATCCGTACTGGTTTTCACTTGGCATCATGTCTTAATGGATGCCCACGGCGGCGAGCTGTTTATCCGCTATTTAGGGATGCCTGCGGCTGTCAAGCCACCCAGTTGGCTTGCACCTGAAGAGCCTAAGCTACCGCTCAAGATTCGGGGCAAGATTGCCTCGGACATGAAGCAATTCCTTTACGACACCTCGTCTTTGCCCTTATTGTCGCTGTATAAAGAAAACCTTAGTAAACCCCAGGCACGTTATCGCGTCCTATCGTTCACGCCCGAACAAACGCAGACTATCAACGGACAGGCCAGACAACTGGATGCCGGCTTTTTAGCCGGTGCGTTCTATCTTGCGGCAAGCACTTATGCTGTGGCGCAAATCCAGAAACAACGTGGCTTGCTGGACGGCGACGTGCTGGCCCCCGTACCCTTGGACCGCCGTAAACGCGGCGCACCGGGTGCGATACTGGGCAATCAGGTCAGCTTTCTTTTTTATCGCCTTCCTAATGCCATCTTAGAAGATGTGCCAGCGATGACTGCCGAATTGGTCACACAAATGAAGGCATTGATGCGTGCCGAAAGCCCCCAGCATTACACTATCATGATGGATTTTTTGCGGCGGATGCCTGGCTTTTTCTACCGTCGCCTGTTAAAAGCACCTACCAAAGGCTTAATGGCGAGTTTCTTTTATTCCGATACCGGCGATTCATTGCAGGATTTTACCGCCCTTTTCGGGCAATCAGTTAAGAACGTCATCCATTATCCGCCCAATATGTACCCGCCTGGCATGACCTTTATTTTTAGCCGCTGCCAAGGTGCATTGCAAATCACCTTGGCTTATATGCAAGCCAATCTCACCGAACTGGAAGCGGAACAATTGCTGGCAACTGTGCGTGGTGTTTTGCTGGGCAATCAGGGCTGAGTATGCGTTGTGATGTCGCCGTGATAGGCGCGGGGGCGGCGGGTATCGCCGCCGCTGTGGCTTCCGCAGATGCCGGGGCTAAAGTCGTCCTCGTCGAACGCCACGGCTTTACCGGCGGCTTAGCCACGACCGCCTTGGTGGGGACTATTTGCGGCTTGTTTTACCGTTATCCAAGTATAGCTCGATATGCCGTAGAGGGGTTTGCGCGTGAATTTGCCGACGCGGTGCAAGTGGCAAGCCAAACCCACGCTGTTCGCTTTGGCGAAGGCTTACATTTTTTGCCTTACCGCCCCGCCGCCTTTCATCAAGTTGCCGTCAATCGGCTACAACAAGCGGGCGTACAGTTATTGTTGCACGGCACTGTCAGCGGGATTACGCTTAATCGAGGCCAAATACGCGAGTTACGCATTCAAACCCAGATGCAGGTGCTTAACCTTTATCCGGCGGCGATAGCCTCGGCCCGTGTCATCGGCACGTGTTTAAGCACGGGCTATGCGGCGGGATGTCTGGCTGCCGAATTCAGTGATACTGGAATTTGGCAAACTGCCATAAAAAAAATCCGTCAGCGGCAAATCGCGGCCCACAGTGCCGTTAGCTCTTACTCTTAGCTCATTTGAAACTTTGTCATTCTATGGATTCTGCCTATCAATTGCTTGAAGTTGCCGCCAAAACTTGGCCTGATCGCCCCGCCTTAGTTGATGACTACGGCACAATGACTTACCACGAATTATATGAGCAAACTGAAACGTTAAAAGCCCGCTTACAGCAAACAGGCTTAAGCCAGGGCTTAGGTTTGGCGGTTATGGGGCGCAATGGCCGCGCCTTTGTTGCAGGCATGTTGGCGGGCATGGGCTGTGGCGCGGTGGTCGTGCCGCTATCCCATCAATTAAAATCGGCAGAAATAAGCCAAATAGTGCTGGATACCGGAGTACACGCCGTATTGGATGACCAATCGGGTGTCGTTCCGACTCAAGGTGACAGTGGCTTTATCCCGTTTTCGGAGCAAACATTGCGCTTTACTTGGATAAGCACCGCTCCCAGACAAGCACTGACACCTTTGCCCGATGCGGCTTTTATCCGTTACACCTCTGGCACAACAGGCAACAGCAAAGGCGTGGTATTAACGCACCGCAGTATTTTGGCGCGGGTCGAAAACGCCAGCACAGCCCTGCAATTGGATTGCCATGATGCGGTGCTCTGGATATTGCCGATGGCCTTTCATTTTTTGGTCAGCATTCTGGTGTATATCCGTGTCGGGGCGAAAATCATCGTCTGCAAAGACATATTGGCGGCGACCTTAATTAAGGATGCCAACCAAGAGGGGGCGACCCTGCTGTATGCCGCCCCCATGCACTTCCGTTTATTGGCGGCGGATACGTCAGGAGTGCAGATGCCAGCCCTTAAAGTGGCTATTTCCACCTCGTCTGCCATTCCGCCCGCCATCGCCGAAGCCTTCACGCGCCGATTTAATGTTCCTGTGGCCCAGGCTTACGGCATTATTGAGGCCGGATTGCCCTTACTGGACAGCCTAACTGGGCAAGCAGACCCGCATAGCGTCGGTTTCCCAGCCACTGGTTTTAAGGTGGCATTATTGGACGATGATGGCCTGCCAGTACCGGAAGGGCACATCGGGAAGCTGGCCATTGATGGCCCTGGCCTGTTCGATGCCTACCTGAAACCTTGGCAAACGGCTGATCAAGTCTTGCAACACGGCTGGTTTTTAACGGGCGATATTGCCCAATGCCGGGACGATGGTCGTATCATTATTTGTGGGCGCGAAAAGGCCATGATTAATGTATCGGGCAATAAGGCTTTTCCTGAAGAAATTGAAGCGGTCTTGAATGCACATCCTGACATAGTCGCTTGCCGTGTTTTTGGGCAAACACATCCTTTATTGGGGGAGGTTGTCTGTGCAGAAGTGGTCATGGCGCAAGAAGCCGCATGGGATGTGGAAGCCCTGCTGCAATTTTGCCGGCAACGGTTGTCCTCCTACAAAGTCCCGCAACGCTTACAAAGAGTTACGCAAATCAGCCATACCGCAAGCGGAAAAGTTAAAAGGTAGGCAGTCAATTTTTAGTGAGATGGTGTTTCTAAGTACGTTATAATCATCGGCTATCCAAAATTCGCGTTTACCATTAACACTCAAGCCAATAACCCTATTTTTATCATAACGGAAATCAAATAAGCGGCGCAGACAATGATTGGGCAAAAAAAAATAGTAATTATCGGGGCGGGGCCATCGGGCAGCATCGCGGCGGCGTTATTGCAAAAAAAAGGTCATCAGGCCATTATCTTAGAACGGGAACTGTTTCCGCGTTTTAGTATTGGAGAAAGCCTGCTGCCGCAGTGCATGGAATTCATTGATGAGGCGGGCATGTTGCAGGCCGTCATTGATGCAGGTTTCCAGTTTAAAACAGGAGCCGATTTCATCTGCCGCGACAACTATTCAAAATTCTATTTTTCTGACAAATTTAGCCCAGGCTTTGGCACGACGTTTCAAGTGCAACGTGACCGTTTTGATGCCTTGCTGGCTTCCGAGGCACAACGCCAAGGTGCTATTATCCATTGGCAACACCAAGTCTTAGGCGCGGATTTTTCGGGTGAAAAGCCCGTTTTGACCGTGTCTGACGAAAACGCCGCAAGCTATCAAATACAAGCCGATTTTGTCCTGGATGCCAGCGGTTTTGGCCGGGTTTTGCCGCGCTTGTTAAAGCTGGAAAGCCCGACTAATTTTCCTGTTAGACAAGCCGCCTTCACTCATATTGAAGACCGGATTAGCTGCGGACAGTATGACCGCCAGCAAATCCGCATCGTTATCCATCCTGAAATGAGCGATGTTTGGTACTGGCTGATTCCATTTAGCAATGGCCGTTGTAGTTTAGGGGTCGTTGGCGAACCTAAAGTATTTGATGCTTTTGCGGATAATCAACAGGCTTTCCATGCCTTGGTCGCCGCGGAACCCTCTTTGTCGGCTTTGTTGCCGAATGCCATCTACGACACGCCCATCAATGGCATTAAAGGCTATAGCGCCAATGTCAGTTCCTTGTACGGCAAAGGTTATGCTTTGCTAGGCAATGCGGGTGAGTTTCTGGACCCGGTATTTTCTTCGGGCGTAACCATCGCGATGAAATCAGCGAGCTTGGCTGCTACGGTGTTAGATCGGCAGTTGACAGGGCAAGCGATGGATTGGCAGAAAGATTATGCCGAACCTTTGCAGAAAGGCGTGGACACTTTTCGGACTTTTGTCAGCTCATGGTATGAAGGCGGCTTGCAGGATGTGATTTTTTATAACCAGCAACAGCCCAATATCAAAGCCATGATCTGCTCCATTTTGGCGGGTTATGTCTGGGACGAGAACAATCCTTATGTCAAAAACTCACGCAACCGTTTGAACACCTTAGTGGAGTTGTGCCGCATGCCGGCGTGATGGATGAAGTTTTACCTGAATGATCTTGGTCTAGTATCGCCTGTGGGCGATTCCAAAACAGAAAGCCTCAAACGCATTTTATCAGGCGACCGCACGGGCTTAGTGCTGGCAGAAGACCCGCTTACCGGAAATTCGGTTTATGTGGGAAAGGTTCAGGCCAACCTGCCTGTGCTTGATACTGCTGCCAGCGTCTATTATAACTGTCGCAACAATCAACTTTTGCTGACGGCACTTGCCCAAATCAAGGACACCGTAGATGGTATGATCCGCCGCTTTGGAGAAAACCGAGTCGGCGTAGTCATTGGCACCAGCACCTCTGGACTTAACAATACCGAAGCGGCATGGGCTGACGTGGTCAAAACCGGGCATAAACCCGGATCATTCCATTACAAGCAACAACAATTGGCGGGTGGGGCTGATTTTCTGGCAGCCTACTTAGGTATTAAAGGCCCTGCTTATGCAATTTCTACCGCCTGCTCATCCAGTGGCAGGGCTTTTGCTTCCGCCCGCCGTTTACTCGCACTGAATATCTGTGATGCAGTCATTGTCGGCGGCGCAGATAGCTTGTGCCGCTATACCGTGCATGGCTTCGCCGCTTTGGAATCCGTGGCGACGGGTTTATGCAAACCCTTTGGCCTACACAGGGATGGCATCAACATAGCAGAGTCCGCCGCCTTATTTGTGATGAGCAAAGAAAAAGGGCCGGTGCAGCTATCCGGCATCGGTGCCAGCAGTGATGCCCATCATTTTTCTGCCCCGGCACCTGCGGGAAAAACCGTCATGAAAGCCATGCAGATGGCTTTACAAGAAGCCGGAAAAACGGCGGACAGCATCGACTACATCAACCTGCATGGCACCGCCACCCCCTTAAATGATGCGATGGAAAGCCGAAGCGTGGCTGAAGTTTTTGCTGGCCACCCCGCAGTCAGCTCTACCAAAGGCATGACCGGACACGCCTTAGGGGCCGCCGCCGCGCTGGAACTGGGGCTGTGTTGGCTGTTGCTGGCAAGCGATGATCCCTCAGGTGAGTTACCCCCCAATATTAATGGCGACGAATTGGATACCAAACTGCCCACACTTAATTTCGCTAGGCCAGGGCAGTACCTAGGCCGCAAGATCACTACTTGTCAAAGCAACTCTTTTGCGTTTGGTGGCAATAACATCTCGATAGTCATGGCCCGCGCATGAACGATTACGCACTGGGCGACTTACTGCCACACGCTGGCGGCATGATGCTATTGAATAAAATTGTCAGTTTTGATGAGCAGTCCATGGTGACCGAGGTAATTGTGAACGGCAACGGGCTGTTTGGCGATGACAAATCTGTCCCCGCTTTGGTGGGCATAGAATACATGGCCCAAACCGTATCGGCGCATAGCGGCATGATGGATAAATTAGCACAGCGGCAAAGCTACTTGGGGTATTTATTGGGGACGCGCTTGTACACCAGCAATGTCGGCAGTTTTTTAACAGGTACTGTATTAACCGTGAGTGTCAAAATCGTTTTGCAAGAGCAACAGCAAGGGCTTGGCGTGTTTGATTGCAAAATTACCGGACCCGGCGTGCTAGTCGAAGCAAAATTAAATGTTTATCAACCAAAATCGGAAAAAAACCGTGTGCTTACCGAATAAACGCTTGAGCATTTTAAAATGAACGAAACAATTTTAGTAACTGGTTCCAGCCGTGGTATTGGTAAGGCAATCGCCTTGTACTTAGCCGACAAAGGATTTTCTGTCGTCATCCATTGCCGTAGTCGCCGCACTGAGGCAAACGCTGTGGCAGACAGCATCATTAATCTGGGGAAATCCGCCCGCGTCTTACAATTTGACGTGGCTGACCGCCAGCAATGTGCCGAATGCCTAACACAAGATATTGCCGGGCATGGCGCGTATTACGGTGTAGTCTGCAATGCCGGCATCGCCGCTGACAATCCCTTTCCGGCATTGACCGATGCCGAGTGGGATTCGGTAATCCACACCAATTTAGACGGCTTTTATAATGTCTTAAAACCACTGGTGATGCCTATGATCCAACGCCGAAAACCAGGGCGCATCGTCACCCTAGCCTCTGTTTCCGGCCTGATGGGTAATCGCGGGCAAGTCAATTACAGCGCCGCCAAAGCGGGCATCATCGGGGCCACCAAGGCACTGGCCCTAGAATTGGCAAAGCGCAATATCACCGTCAATTGTGTCGCGCCTGGCTTGATTGATACCGAGATGGTGGAAAACTTACCGATTGACGACATTAAACGCCTGATCCCCCTAAAGCGGACAGGAACAAGCAAAGAAGTTGCCGCCGCCGTCGCTTTTTTAATGTCGGAAGATGCCGCCTATATTACCCGCCAGGTCATTTCTGTGAATGGAGGATTGTGCTAATGAAACGGGTAGTCATTACCGGCATGGGGGCGATTACGCCATTAGGCAATAATTGGGCTAGCGTTGCTGAAAAACTCAAAGCCCAGACTACAGGCATCCAAAGAATGGACGCATGGAGCAAATATAAAGGCCTTAACACCCAACTGGCCGCACCTACAGACTTCATCAGGCCGCAACATTATTCGCGCAAACAAATACGCGGCATGGGGCGGGTCGCGATGTTGGCAACCTACGCCACGGAACTGGCCTTACAAGATGCCGGATTACTAGCTGACCCGATATTGGCAAGTGGGCGGGTAGGCATTGCTTATGGCAGTTCATCAGGTAGCTTTGACGGCCTAATCGACTTTACCAAAATGTTGCTGAATTGCGATAAAGGCAGCTTGGACGCCACATCCTACATCCGCATGATGGGCCATACCTGCCCGGTCAATATTGGGCTACATTTTGGCATAACCGGACGCATCATCCCGACATCCAGTGCCTGCACTTCCAGTAGCCAAGCATTGGGTTATGCTTATGAAACCATTAAACACGGGATACAAACCATCATGATAGCGGGTGGTAGCGATGAATTGTCACCGTCCCAGCCCGCTATTTTTGATACCTTATTTGCAACATCGCAGCGTAATGACGAGCCACACCTTACGCCACGGCCTTTTGATAAGGATCGTGATGGACTGGTCATTGGCGAGGGCGGGGCGAGCTTAATCCTAGAAGAGAGGGGGCACGCGCTGAGCCGTGGCATCCCCATTTATGCCGAGATTGTGGGCTTTGGCACCAATTCCGATGGCCTACATATCACCAAACCGGATTGCGATAGTATGCAAATCGCCATGAAACTGGCGCTCCATGATGCGAAACTGGAAGCCAAAGCGATAGGCTATGTCAGTGCCCACGGCACTGCCACTGAATTGGGGGACATTGCCGAAAGCCACGCGACAGCAGCTGTGCTAGGGCAAAACATCCCCATTAGCGCCATGAAAAGCTATACCGGACATACCTTGGGGGCCTGCGGGGCAATCGAAGCCTGGACGGCGATACACATGATGAACGAAGGCTGGTTCCATCCCACTGCCAATTTGGACAATATAGACCCCCTGTGCGCTGAACTGGACTATATAATGGATGATATCCGTCTTCTGGAATGCGAGTATCTGATGAGCAACAATTTTGCCTTTGGTGGCATTAACACCTCGCTTATTTTTAAACGGTGTCCGTTGTAGCCGCAGTATATGTTTAGTCTTAGGTAACTCGCAAAAAATAATCCACCGATCACATAGTTCCCACGCTCCAGCGCTCATCTTTATACACAAGTTAGATCAAGCGGTATAAGCGCCGTCATGCCGGAATGACGGGCTTAAACATACTTGTGTGTAAAGATGAGCGCTCCAGCGTGGGAACTATGTCACGATGTCGTGGGTGGTTATTTTTTGCGAGTTACCTCAGGGTTTATCCAAAAATTACTTCGTCCTTATTACTTAAAACTAAAGCCGACGGTATGCCCGGAATTTCTGCCCGGGCAATAACAACCTCGCCTACAAGATTCATTTTGCCCGTAGATTGTCGTGCAAAACAACTGGTTTTGAGCGTTACAAAGCCTCTCCCGTGTATGTCAATGATTTATGCTAGAATGGCTTCCTTTTTCAGTAAGGTAGTCAGTCGCTTATGAGCATCAAGTCGGATAAATGGATACGCCGGATGGCGGAGCAGCACGGTATGATTGAGCCGTTTGAAAGC
>Ga0172380_10006071_pt1 | contig 14236 bp, 13 predicted proteins | sample Leawe162metaG_FD_119747 | JGI IMG/M metagenome (GOLD analysis project Ga0172380, IMG submission 119747) | Leachate microbial communities from a municipal landfill in Southern Ontario, Canada - Leachate well 162 metaG | ecosystem: Engineered > Solid waste > Landfill > Unclassified | place... | reverse complement strand
TCGCTTGATGAAACCATCGGTAAGAATATCACGCGGAGTGCGGCGGAACGCCCAGGCCTCGGCTTCGATGATGTTATCCTGCTCCCATCGGTCAAGCTCTGCCCGCGTGGTGATGTGAGAGAGCAGCAGCCCGTGCGCCTCATCCGGGTCAAGCGGAGTTGCCCCTTCCGGATAGTCGAACTTCATGCCTTTGTATCCCATAGTCCACGCGGAGTCTCGCGGGCCAGCTCATCAACGGCAGCGTCAATGGAGGTGCGCTGTTCTTCCACTCCAAGTGACTGCGACTCAAGGAGCATGGAGTGCGCTACCCGCTGCATCCGTTCCACGGCAACCTTTCGGGCCTGGGTCCTGACGGTATCTTCCAGCGATGTGCGCGGAACCAAGGCGTAGACGAAGACACAATCCAGGGCCTCGGCCGCCTGCCGCATGGTTTTCAGGCTCACGGCGCCAGACAGCTCATCCTGTTCCAGCTTGGGAATGCGTGGTTGTGATACCCTGAGCCGTTGCGCCAGTTGCGTGCCGGACATGCCAAGCACCTCGCGCACGGCCCGAATCCACCCCTTTACCGGCTGTTGGATTCCCGTCGCAAAACCGAACTGACTCAAGGTTTTGTCGAGCTGCTGCCGGGCTATTTGTCTCTGTTTCGGCGTCATTATATAACCTTTATATTATATGTTGCTGAAAATAAAATAACATATCTATTATTTCAGTCAATAGTTATTATAATCTTTGAGTTATGCTTTAACATGACAACGGCAGAGTATACTCACCTACCCTCCGATAATCTTCACAAGCACCCGCTTTTTCCGCTTGCCATCAAATTCCCCGTAAAAAATCTGCTCCCACGGGCCGAGATCAAGCGTGCCGTCAGTCACCGCCACCACGACCTCGCGCCCCATGATGGTCCGCTTCAGGTGGGCATCCGCGTTGTCCTCGTAGCCGTTGTGGTGATAGCGGGAATACGGTTTCTCCGGCGCCAGCCCCTCTAGCCAGGTCTCGAAATCCTGATGCAGGCCTGAGTCATCGTCATTGATAAAGACACTGGCGGTGATGTGCATCGCATTACAGAGCAGCATGCCGTCCCTGATGCCGCTCTCCCGCAGACACTCGGCCACCTGCGGCGTGATGTTGATAAGTTCGCGGCGGCGGCTCGTTTCAAACCACAACTCCTTGCGGTACGACTTCATGGCTGCCCCTCCAGGCTTTTGCTCACCACTTCAAACACATCGCGCGGCAGGCCGGGAAGATCCTTGATCCGCTGCAGCTGCTCGCGCATCAGGGCACTCCGCCCCGGCTCGTAGCGGCGCCAGACCGTAAGCGGCCCCAGCAACCGTGCCGATACCTGCGGGTTGACCGGAATGAGCCGGAGCAACTGGTCGGCCAGGAAGCGATAACCCGCGCCGCTCGGGTCATGAAAACGGACCTGGTTGCGTTGGCTGAACGCCGCCACAAGGGAACGGAAACGGTTCGGGTTGGTCAGCTCGAATGCCGGATGATTCAGCAGCAGCTTGAGTTCATCCAGAACATCGGGGAGCGTGGAGGCGGCCTGAAGCGAAAACCATTTATCAACCACCAGCCGTTCCCCCTGCCAGAGCTGGTAGAAATCGTCCAGAGCTTCCCGACGTTCGAGACAATCACAGGAGGCGAGCGGCGTCAGCGCGCCGATAGCATCGGTCATGTTGTCGGACTGGCGGTACTGGTAGTTGCAGAGGTCGATGGCACTCTGGTCGCAACTGCTCAGCAGATAGGAGAGGCAGAGGTTGGCCAGGCGTCGGTGGCCGGAACGGCCGTCATCCGGGCTGTACGGGGAGAGGCTCAGGCAGTTGGCGCGCACCGCCATGAATTCATCCTCAAAACGCCCCGCCAGGGTGCGGATGACAAACTGGCGCGCCAGGTGGATGGCCGCCGGCTCAACCACCGCTACCAGTTCGGCGAGGTATTTTTCGGTGGGGAGCGTCAGGGTTTCGGCCAGGAAGGCGCGATCCTGATGGCCGCTGGTCAGCGTCACGCGGAACGCGTCGGCAAAGGCGTCATCCAGGACCAGTTCGGCTCCGTTCTTCACGTCATCAACCAGCCCGAGAATAAGCTGAACCGCCATCCGCTGCCCCGCTTCCCAGCGGCAGAAGGGGTCAGTCTCGTGAGCCATCAACAGGGCAAGCTGGTCGTGCCGGTAGGGATAGTCGAGCTTGACCGGCGCTGAAAAGCCGCGCAGCAGTGCCGGCACCGGTTCTTCAGCAATTCCGGTGAAGCAGAAGGTTTCCTCGGCAGCACGGAGATGCAGGATGCGCGAGGTCGAGGTTCCTGCGGACTCTCCGGCAAGCGTCAGCGTAAGTTCCGCACCGTCCGGCCCGAGCAGGCCGAGCGCCAGCGGAATGTGCAGCGGCTTTTTGTCCGGCTGCCCCGGTGTCGCCGGACAGCTCTGGCTGACTGTCAGGGTAAAGGTACGGGCGGCAGGATCATGAATGCCGCTGGCGTTAAGCTGCGGCGTACCGGCCTGGGAGTACCAAAGGGCAAACTGGTCAAGACTGATCTCCCCCGCCTCCGCCATGCACTGAACAAAATCATCAACCGTCACGGCCTGGCCGTCGAAACGGGCAAAATAGAGGTCCATGCCGCGCCGGAAGCGCTCTGTCCCCAGAATGGTATGCTGCATCCGGACCAGTTCGGCCCCCTTGCTGTAGACCGTAGCCGTGTAGAAGTTGTTGATCTCCATGTACGAATCGGGACGCACCGGATGTGCCATGGGGCCGCCGTCCTCGGGAAACTGGGACGTCCTCAGCACCCGTACATCCTCGATCCGCTTCACCCCGCGCGACTGCATGTCGGAGGAGAACTCCTGATCGCGGAACACGGTCAGCCCCTCCTTCAGGGAGAGCTGGAACCAGTCGCGGCAGGTCACCCGGTTGCCGCTCCAGTTATGGAAATATTCGTGGCCGATCACCTCTTCGATGGCGCGGTAGTCTTCATCGGTAGCTGTTTCCGGGCTGGCAAGCACGTACGCTGAGTTGAAGACGTTGAGTCCCTTGTTTTCCATGGCCCCCATGTTGAAATCGTCAACCGCCACGATCATGTAGATATCAAGGTCATACTCCCGGCCATACACCTGTTCGTCCCAGCGCATCGCCTTTTGGAGAGAACGCATGGCATGGCCGCATTTGCTGCTGTTCTGTTCGTGGACGTATATCCGCAGCGCCACTTCCCTGCCGGAACAGGTGGTGAAGCTATCCTCGATGCAGATCAGGTCGCCCGCCACCAGGGCAAACAGGTAACCCGGCTTCTTGAACGGGTCGTGCCAGGTGGCAACATGGCGGCCGTCCGGCAGGTCACCCTGCTCCAGAAGGTTACCGTTGGCGAGGAGTACCGGATAGCGCTGTTTGTCGGCGATGATCGTGGTCGTGAAGAGCGTCAGCACATCGGGACGGTCCGGGAAATATATAATGGCGCGGAACCCTTCTGCCTCGCACTGGGTACAGAACATCCCGGCGGAACGGTACAGCCCCTCCAGAGCGGTATTGTCCTGCGGGCGGAGAACAGTCATTACTTCCAGGATAAAGGCAGCAGGAACATCAGGGATAGTCAGCAAGTCATCAGCGACCGTGTAGCACTCCGGCGTGAGCTGTTCGCCATCAAGCTTCAATCCTTGAAGAACGAGGTTTTTGCCGTTCAGAATGAGCGGACGCACGCCGCCGGAAGCGTCGTACTGCGCCCGAAGCGCCATCCGGGAGGTAACCAGCGTTGTTTCATCGCCAAGCTCGAAACGGAGGTCGATACGGTCAACAGAGTAGTCGGGTGAAGTATAATCCTTGCGATATATAGTACGGTGGGGTGTCTCGGCCATTGTAGTAGTCCTCGTAACAGAGATATGACAGCAGCATTTTGATACATATAACAATCATCTGCGACTTAATCATTATTTTTCTTGGTAAGCCCGCCCCTATTCTGGTAACAGTTAACGGTAGTGTCCATGATAAAGGAGAGCAGTCGATGGAAGAGACCATTACATTCTGGCTCGACAACAAAATATGCTCGGGGTTCAAGATTGCCGAGATCGGCACGCAGACTCTGGTGTCGTACCGAGACAAGTATTATATCGTGGTAAAAGGGGCGGCACTGATGAAAGGGGTCCGACCGCTACACTATTCGAAAACGTCCATGCCGCTGCTCTGGAAAAAAGCCATGAAGGGAATCCTCCCTGCTCCGGTTACCGCCGTTGAGCATGCCGATGACGATTTTCTTCCGATAACTACTTCGACTAAAAAGGAGCGTACAGTCATGAAAAAAACGACCACTTCAGCACCCGAGTTTTCCGAAGAGCAACCGCTGGCTGCTGCTCAGCAGAGTGCGCCGAAAAAGTCCACCCCGGCAAGAGCACCAGCGCCGCTCAAAGTCGCCCAGTCCGTAGTTTCGGCCACCTGCCCCTACTGCAACCACAAACAGGATCTGCCGATAGAAAAAGGGAGGAATGGCAAGCCGTTCTTTGCCACCTGTCCCAGATGTTCAAGCGAGTTCGGCGTAAAGTTCGTACAGGTTACCGTGTATCAGGCCCAGGTAGCGGCGTTTAAATAAACCTCCCCTCCCTTGACTAGAGGCACCTACTTTTGGTGACGGGAGTGGATTGAGGGGTGGGTGAATTAGCCACGGAGCGATATAATGTGGCCTCCCCCACCCCCTAGCCCCCTCCCGTAAGGGGCGGGGGAACAACTACAGGAGACTTTCCCCATGAACAACAATGACATTTTGCGCCGCGTGCGCTACGCCCTCGATATCAGTAACCCCGGCATGATCGACATCTTCAAGCTGTCCGGCTGCACCCTTGAGCTCCCTACCCTGATCAAACTGCTGAAAAAAGAGGAAGAGGAGGAGTTCATCTCCTGTAGCAACCCCATGCTCTCGTTTTTTCTCGACGGCCTGATCATCAACCGGAGAGGCCGTCGGGATGGAGATGACGGACAGCCGCCGAAACCGGATGCCTCGTTGAACAACAATGCCATCCTGAAAAAGCTGCGCATCGCCCTTGACCTGAAAGAAGAGGACATGCTTGTAGTCATGAAGCTGGCCGGCGTTGTCATCTCAAAATCGGAGTTGAGCGCACTGTTCCGAAACAAGGGGCACAAGCATTACAAGGAGTGCGGCGATCAGTTTCTTAGGAACTTCCTGCAGGGACTGACAATACGCAACCGGAAGGTAACCGGAGAAAAAGAATCATAATCCGGCTATTTTGGCAGGCATTACGGTTGACACATCCAACTATCTATATTATCCTTCTCAACCCCGTAAATTCTTATCAATCGCGGGTTTAGCGATATCAAACCAATCTTTATGCCAAGGACATTTACCATGCGCAGCGATATGATCACTGAAGGACTCGAACGCACCCCCCACCGCGCCCTGCTGAAAGGGACCGGTGTTCCGCAGAACCAGATGAACAAACCGTTTATCGGCGTAGCAACCAGCTTTACCGACCTGATCCCCGGACACGTGGGCATGCGTGATCTGGAACGTTTCATTGAAAAGGGCGTTCACTCCGGCGGCGGCTATTCCTTCTTCTTCGGCATTCCGGGCGTCTGCGACGGCATGGCCATGGGGCACAAGGGAATGCACTACTCTTTGCCGACCCGCGAACTGATTGCCGACATGGTCGAGTCGGTGGCCGAGGCGCATCGCCTGGACGGTCTGGTACTTTTGACCAACTGCGACAAGATCACCCCTGGCATGCTGATGGCGGCTGCCCGGCTGAACATCCCCTGCATCGTGGTCACCGCGGGCCCCATGATGAGCGGACGCGGCCAGTCAGGACGCAAGTATTCGTTCGTCTCCGACACCTTTGAGGCAATGGCTCGTTACAAGGCCGGCGTAATCAGCGACAAGGAACTGCAGGTCTGTGAAGACAACGCCTGCCCCGGCATGGGTTCCTGCCAGGGTCTGTTCACCGCCAACACCATGGCGATCCTGACCGAAACTCTGGGAATGAGTCTCCCCCGCTGCGGTACCGCGCTGGCCGTTTCGGCTTTGAAACGCCGCATCGCCTTTGCTTCCGGCGAAAAGATCGTCGAACTGGTGCAGAACGATATCAAACCGCGCGACATCATGACCCGCGCAGCATTTGAAAATGCCATCCGCGTTGACCTGGCGCTGGGCGGCTCGTCCAACACCGTACTGCACCTGCTGGCCATCGCCCACGAAGCGGGTGTGGAACTGCCGCTGGAGCTGTTCGACGAGCTGGCAAAAGATACGCCGCAGCTGGCTTCGATGAATCCGGCCGGCGAACACTTCATGGAAGACCTGGATATTGCCGGAGGAGTTGCCGGTGTATTGAAACAGCTTGGCAGCAAAATACAAGATACGCCCACACTGTTTGGCCTGAGCACGCATCAGCTGGCCGAGAGTATTCAGAACGTGGACGAGGAGGTTATCCGCCCGCTTGGGAATGCGATAAAGAAGGAGGGTGGCATCGCCATCCTGTCCGGAAACATCGCTCCCAAAGGGGCCGTCGTCAAGCAGTCAGGCGTTTCCGCCGCCATGATGAACTTTGAAGGCACTGCCCGCTGCTTCGATGCCGAAGAGCAGGCAATGGCCGCCATCATGGAAGGGAAAATTGTCTCCGGCGATTGCGTCGTCATCCGTTATGAGGGTCCGAAAGGAGGCCCGGGCATGCGTGAAATGCTCGCTCCGACCGCCGCCATCATGGGGATGGGGCTGGGCGACAGCGTCGCCCTGATCACCGACGGCCGTTTCTCGGGAGGCACACGCGGTCCCTGTATCGGCCACATTTCTCCGGAAGCCGCCGAAGGTGGCCCGATTGCCCTGGTGAAGGACGGCGACAAAATTCTGCTCGATATCCCGAACCGCCGCCTGGAATTGCTGGTAGATGACGCAACGCTGGCTGCCCGGCGGGCAGAGTGGAAAGCGCCGGAGCCGAAGATCAAGGGGGGCTGGCTGGCCCGCTACGCCAAGGTTGTTACCTCGGCCCATACCGGAGCTGTTACAACTGCAGATTAAGTTTTACTGCGCACCTCAACAATGAGGTAATTTCCTGTTCACAGAGGTTATGTATGAAAATGAACGGTGCACGAATAATGCTGGAATGTTTAAAAAAAGAGGGCGTGGATACCGTATTCGGCTATCCGGGCGGTACCGTCATCAATCTGTATGACGAACTCTTCAGCTTTAAAGCGATACGTCACATCCTGCCACGCCATGAGCAGGCAGGTACCCATGCGGCTGACGGTTACGCCCGCGCCACCGGCAGAGTCGGTGTTGCCATCGCCACCTCCGGCCCCGGTGCCACCAATACGGTGACCGGCATCGCCACCGCCTATATGGATTCGATCCCGATGGTTATCATTACCGGTCAGGTGCCGACGGCGCTGATCGGCAACGATGCCTTCCAGGAAGTCGATATCATCGGCATCACCCGCCCCTGCACGAAGCACAGCTTCCTGATCCGTGATGTCAAGGATATCGCCATCACCATGAAGAAGGCGTTCTACATTGCGCGAAGCGGCCGTCCCGGTCCGGTTCTGGTTGACTTCCCCAAGGATGTGCAGATGGCAATGGGCGAGTTCCACTACCCCGAATCGGTTGACATCCGCGGCTACAAACCGAATCTTTCCGGCCATCCGCGCCAGGTGGAAAAAGCGGTCGCCATGATACTCGACTCCCAGCGCCCAGTCATGTACGTCGGCGGCGGCGCGGTGCTCGGCGATGCTGCCGAACCGCTGACCCAGCTGGCCCGTAAATTGTCGGTGCCGGTAACAACAACCCTGATGGGGCTTGGCGCATTCCCGGAAAGCGATCCGAATTCGCTCGGCATGCTCGGCATGCATGGCGCCTACTGCGCCAACATGGCCATGACCCACAGTGACCTGATCATCGCCATCGGCGCCCGCTTTGACGACCGTGTCACCGGCAAACTCTCGACCTTTGCCCCACACGCAAAAATCATTCACATCGATGTCGATCCGACTTCGATCAAGAAGAATGTGCGTGTCGATCTGCCGATTGTCGGCGACGTCAAGGATGTTCTGACGAAAATGATTTCCCAGGCTGACAAGACCAAGGAGAAGCTGGCCGAATTCATTACGGCTCTGACCCCTTGGCATTCAGATATTTCCGGTTGGAAAGAAAAGCATCCTATCGGCTACAAACAGAGCAGCACAATCATCAAGCCGCAGTTCGTCATCCAGAAACTGCGCGAACTGTCCGACGACGACGCCATCATCTCCACCGATGTCGGTCAGCACCAGATGTGGACGGCGCAGTTTTTCCAGTTCAACAAGCCACGCACCCTGCTCACTTCGGGCGGCCTCGGCACCATGGGCTTCGGCCTGCCTTCGGCAATGGGAGCTCAGGCAGCTTTTCCGGATCGCCAGGTTATCACGATCTGCGGCGACGGCGGTATCCAGATGAATATCCAGGAGATGGCGACACTGGTGCAGAACAAGCTGCCGGTCAAGATCGTCATCCTGAACAACAACTTCCTCGGCATGGTACGCCAATGGCAGGAACTGTTCTTCGACAAGCGCTACTCATCCACCTGCATGGAACTGCCGATCGACTACATCAAGCTTGCTGACGCCTATGGTGCCAAAGGGTTCCTGGCCACCAAACCAGGCGATGTGGAGTCGGTGATCAAGGCGGGCTTCAAGGAAAAGGGACCGGTAATCATGGAATTCAAGATTGCCCGTGAGGAAAAAGTGCTGCCGATGGTTCCGGCCGGAGCATCGCTGAATGAAATGGTACTGAACGCCTAAGGCTAAGGAGAGGAAACGACCATGCAACATACAATTTCAGTTATAGTTGAAAATGATTTCGGAGTGCTCTCCCGGATTGCCACGCTGTTTTCCGGACGCGGATTCAACATAGACTCTCTGTCGGTGGCTCCCACAAACGAAGACGGGTTGTCTCGCATGACGATAGTCACCCGCGGCGATGCCCAGATCCTTGAGCAGATAAACAAGCAGCTCAACAAGCTGATAGACATCCTCAAGGTGCTTGATTTTTCCGACGGCAGCGCCATCGAGAGGGAACTGGCACTGATCAAGGTCGCCGCAGAGGATGACGCGCGGGCAGAGGTTTTGCGGATTGTTGATATCTTCCGTGCAAAAATCATTGATGTCACCCCGAAATCCTACACGATCGAGGCAACCGGCAACCCGATCAAGATCGATGGGATTCTGGAGCTACTGAGACCGCTTGGCTTGAAAGAAGTTGTCCGTACCGGAGCCGTCGCCATCGGGCGTGGCGCCAAGGGGTGGAACGGGTAGAAGAACAGCAGTTATTACGTTATTGTTCAGCCGCCCGGAAACGGGCGGCTTTTTTCGTCCGGATAGAAAGGATTTCTCCTGCGACCGGGGTCAAATCAGCTATATACATTGACAGCCGCAGTTGAATATAGTATCTATTTCGTTCGTTTGCGTAGAATGTTTGGCCGGTTTGCCGGATATAAATTTGGTGGAGGATATATCAGCATGAATGTTTATTATGATCGTGATTGTGATCTCAAATTGATTAAGAAGAAGAAAGTTACCATCGTCGGTTACGGCTCCCAGGGCCATGCCCATGCCTGCAACCTCAAGGATTCGGGTGTTGATGTAACGGTGGCTCTGCGTGAAGGCTCTACCTCTGCCATCAAGGCGAAAAATGCCGGCCTCAAGGTGGCAACTGTTGCCAAAGCTGTTGCTACAGCTGATCTGGTAATGATCCTGACACCTGATGAGTTCCAGTCAACTCTCTACCGCGACGAAATCGCGCCGAAGCTCAAAAAAGGCGCAACCCTGGCCTTTGCCCACGGCTTTGCCATCCACTACAACCAGGTCGTGCCGCGCGCCGACCTCGACGTCATCATGATCGCCCCGAAAGCTCCGGGTCACACGGTTCGCTCCGAATTTGTCAGAGGTGGCGGCATTCCTGACCTGATTGCAGTCTTTCAGAATGCATCAGGTAAGGCCCGCGAAGTTGCTCTTTCCTACGCCAGCGCTATCGGCGGCGGCCGTACCGGCATCATCGAAACCACCTTCAAGGATGAAACCGAAACCGACCTGTTCGGCGAGCAGGCTGTACTCTGCGGCGGAGCGGTTGAGCTGGTAAAGGCCGGTTTCGAGACCCTGGTGGAAGGCGGCTATGCTCCTGAAATGGCTTATTTCGAGTGCCTGCACGAGCTCAAACTGATTGTCGACCTGATGTATGAAGGCGGCATCGCCAACATGAACTACTCCATCTCCAACAACGCTGAATACGGCGAATATGTCACCGGTCCGCGCGTGATCAATGACCAGAGCCGCGCAGCCATGAAGGAGTGCCTGAACAACATCCAGAATGGCAATTACGCCAAGCAGTTCATTCTTGAAGGAGCATCGAACTATCCTGAGATGACGGCACGCCGTCGACTCAACGCCGCCCACCCGATCGAAGTGGTCGGTGAGCAGCTGCGAAGCATGATGCCCTGGATCAAGAAAATCGTCGACAAAACCAAAAACTAATTCACCGACGCGAATTCAGACACCCCTCTTCCACCAGGAGAGGGGTGTCTTCGCATTTAGCAAGTTAGAAATATTTACTGCACTTTTTTGACAGGAAACATTTTCGATAACATACTTATCCTGTTTTACAGGACTAGGCAGGTACATGAATAATTCATCCCCAATTGCCCGAGAAGGGTATCCATTCATCGCTTATTCCGTAGGATTAACGGTTTTGCTGGCTTTTTCAGCCTGGAACCTGAGTTCAACGGTCCTTTTCATTCCAGCAGTACTTGCATTTATCTTGACGCTGTTTGTGCTTTATTTCTTTCGGAATCCTGAAAGAGTAGTTCCTGCCGATGAAACCACCGTCGTTGCTCCTGCTGATGGAACGGTTATTGTTGTTGAAACGGTTCCGGAAACGCCACTTGGCGTAGCAGCTTTAAAAATCAGTATTTTCATGTCGGTTTTCAATGTCCATGTCAATCGAGTCCCTTTTGACGGAAAGGTAATTGAAACTTTCCACCATCAGGGGAAATTCTTTGATGCCCGAGACGGGCGCGCCTCCTGTGAAAACGAGCGCAACGGGATAGTACTGGAGATATCCGACGGTGTCAGAATAGCGTTCGTCCAGATTGCCGGTTTGATAGCTCGACGCATCATCAGTTATCCAATGATTGGAGATCTGTTGAAACGCGGCGAACGGTATGGTCTGATTCGATTTGGCTCACGGGTTGACGTTTATCTGCCAACAAACGCCGTACCACTGGTAAAGCTTGGCGACAAGACAGTGGCGGGCGAGACCGTGCTGGCCAAAATCGCCTAGAGAAGGAAACGACCTCATGAGTGATGAATCGCTGGAAGCGGCGCCTGAAAAGAAGGAAAACATGAAGCGGGGCATTTATATTCTGCCCAATCTCATAACAGCAGCGAGTCTTTTTGCAGGTTTTTACAGCATGGTCGCAACCTTGAACGGTAATTACGGATCAGCGGCAGTCTGGATCTTCATTTCGGCTGTATGTGATGGTCTCGATGGCAAGGTAGCCCGCATGACCGGCACCACCAGTAAATTCGGGGTGGAATTTGATTCCCTTGCAGATCTGGTTGCTTTTGGTGTTACCCCGGCCTTCCTCATGTATGCCTGGGCGCTCAAACCATTTGGCCGACTTGGCTGGGTTGCATCGTTTTTGTTTCTTGTCTGCGGTGCGTTACGGCTTGCCCGTTTCAACGTGCAGGTTGATACTGTGGAAAGCAAACGTTTTGTAGGATTGCCTATTCCGGCGGCGGCAAGCATGGTTGCTTCAACGGTGCTGCTCTTTACCCATTTCGGTTGGCCAAGTTCCTATAAAAAACTTGCCATCATCGCAATGATCTATCTGCTGGCATTCCTTATGGTGTCAAGCTTCAGATACTATTCGTTCAAAGATCCCGCCCTGATAAAACGCCAGCCGTTCGGCTTTCTGCTGCTTGCTGTGGTTCTGTTGATTGTGGTAGCCGCCGAACCGGTCGTCATGACGTTCAGCGTAATGCTGATTTACGTGCTGTCCGGGCCTGTTGATTTCATCGTAACCTGGCCGCGGCGGCGCAGGCTGGAAAAAGCGGTACATAAAGGTCGGGAGGCATTAAACAGAGAGGGCGACAGTTAAGCTATATCGTAATGTCTGCAGTCAATTCCCTCGGGTGTAATATCTGCTACTGCGTAGCTGCGGTGATGACCGTGGTTGGCAAGTGTACCGGGATTTAGCAACAAGAGGCCTGAATTGTTTTCAAGCAGACTCTGATGAGTATGTCCGAAAAAAGCTGCATCAACACCGAGTTCCTGCGCTCTCTGTCGCAGCCGGCCAAAACCGGACTTGACCTGATAGGCATCCCCGTGAGTCAGCAGAATCCGATTTCCTTCACACTCCCATACCAGTTCGCGCGGTGCATTTGAACCGGGGTCGCAGTTGCCGGCAACGTTGATAACCGGAATATCCAGCGCAGACCGGAGCACATCCGCATCAGCGCTCCCATCTCCCAAATGTATGATTATATCTACCGGTTCGGAAAGTGTATGAGCAGTAAAAGCACGGGAAACATTGCCGTGGGTATCCGAAACAACAAGAACTTTCATTGCGCTACTTTAGCAGATATGCCTCCTTCTCAAAAGACAAAATCTTCATAAGGTGCCTGCAAATGTCAAAAAAAACGATCATAATTGCCGCGGCTGGCCTGGCTTCGCTCGTGATTCTATTTGCACTTTCCGTGAGAATTGCCGCAACAATAATCGGCACCGGAGATACCTCTTTAACAAGCAAGGAAGGGGTCGGCCTGATTGAAGTAAAGGGAATGATTCTCGATTCCAAGGAAACGATCAGGCAGTTAAAATATTTCCTTAAACAGGATTCCGTCAAGGCAGTCGTGCTCCGCGTTGACTCTCCCGGTGGAATCGTCGCTCCGTCGCAAGAGATATACTCCGAGGTTAAAAAGTTTGCCGCCAAAAAGAAGATAATAGTTTCAATGGGGAGCCTGGCCGCCTCCGGCGGGTATTACATTTCCGCACCGGCAACCATGATTTATGCAAACCCCGGCACCATTACCGCCAGCATCGGGGTCATTCTCAAACTGTCCAATATCGAATCGCTGATGGATAAAATCGGGATCAAATCACACACACTGAAAACCGGTAAATACAAGGACTCCGGCTCACCGCTGCGTAAGTTCTCTGCAGAAGATCGCGCCATGCTGCAAGCGGTGATAAACAACACCCATGAACAGTTTGTCAAAGCGGTGGCGGAGGGGCGTAAGCTCCCTGTCGAAGATGTGCGTAAGATTGCGGACGGACGGATACTGTCAGGCGAACAGGCCAAAGAACATAAACTGGTGGATCGTCTTGGAACATTGCAGGATGCAATTGAAGAGGCGGGGAAACTGGCGGGTATATCAGGTGAACCGGAACTGCTGCTGCCGCCGAAAAAAAAGGTCAATTATATGGATCTGCTGGTTGAAGGTGCCGAAGGAACGTTTAACGGGCCGCTGGGCCGGGCGGCAAGCGGCATGAGAATGATGTACGAGGCTGAGTAGGGGCGAACAACACTCGCCCCTACCCCTGCATAATCTATTTCCGTTGTTTCAGCCTGCTGTGCGCGTTCAACAGGATTTTTTCCGTCGTTGCCCAGTCGATGCAGGCATCGGTTATTGAAACACCGTATTTCAGTTGGCTGAGATCAGCCGGTATTTTCTGGTTACCCGCTTCGAGGTTGCTTTCGATCATGACACCCGAGATCGAGCTGTTACCGGCCAGCAGTTGATCGACAACACACTCCAGAACTTCAGGCTGTTTCTGATAGTCCTGGTTTGAATTGCCATGGCTGCAGTCCACCATTATGGTTGACAGCAGGCCGTTTTTGCCCAGCTGCTCTTCTGTATGGGCAATATCTTCGGGGTGATAGTTGACTTTTTTCGATCCGCCCCGAAGCACAATATGCACATCCGGGTTGCCGCTGGTCTGGATGATGGAAGTCCGCCCTTCCCGGTTGATGCCGAGGAAGCTGTGTTGGTGTTGTGCAGCCTTCATGGCATCAATAGCGATTTGCAGGTTGCCGTCAGTACCGTTTTTGAAACCGATTGGAAACGACAGGCCGCTGGCCAACTCACGATGGGTCTGGGATTCGGTGGTACGGGCACCGATAGCGCCCCAGCAAATAAGATCGGCCACGTATTCCGGAGTAATCGGATCAAGCATTTCATTCGCAACCGGCACCTCAAGCGCTGTCATGCGGCTGAGCAGGCCACGG
>Ga0172380_10006070_pt1 | contig 14239 bp, 6 predicted proteins | sample Leawe162metaG_FD_119747 | JGI IMG/M metagenome (GOLD analysis project Ga0172380, IMG submission 119747) | Leachate microbial communities from a municipal landfill in Southern Ontario, Canada - Leachate well 162 metaG | ecosystem: Engineered > Solid waste > Landfill > Unclassified | place... | reverse complement strand
CCATTACGCCGCCATTTTCCAGCGCACTCCGGTCGGACTACCGGTGCCGGTGGTGCTGAAGAAGTCCGCGCAGGCGGCGGAGCTGAACCAGCTCCTGCAGGAGATCGCCTGGCAGGCGGTCGGTGCGACGAAGTAGGACGTCAGGCCGTCCAAGCGCAGCCAGATGCGCATGGCCGCATCGACGGCGCTGAACACCATCGCCGCGCATGCGCGAAGCGACCGACGGATCGACCGGACGACGCTGGCCATATGCGGCGCTGGCTCTCGGCCTCGGCCTGCTCGCTGGCGCCGGGGCGAGCGTCGGCGCCTTCGCCTACGGCTGGTCGCTGTTCCTGCTCACCCCGCTGGCCGTCGGCCTGGGCGCGGCCTGGCTTCCGGCCGGACCGGATCCGGGCCTACGCGCCTGCATCGGCGCAGCTTTCAAGCTCAACGCGGCGCTCTGCCTGCTCTTCCTCGCCTTCGGCATCGAGGGCCTGATCTGCATCGCCATGGCGCTTCCACTCGCCGGCACGATGGGCGCTCTCGGAGGATTGCTCGGCGGCCTGCTGCGCCGGCGCTGGGAGCGTCCGCCGCGCAGTTCGCTGTTCACCGTCATGCTGGTCATGCCGCTGCTGCTCGCCTGGGAACGGCCGGTCGCCGATCCCGCCACGCCCATCGCCGTCACCACCTCGGTGATCGTGCGCGCCACGCCGGCAGCGGTCTGGCGCGAGACCGTCGACTTCGCGCCGATCACCGCCCCGCCGCGCGGGCTGCTCCGCAGCGGCATCGCCTATCCGACCCACGCCGTGCTGCACCGCGTCGGCGGCCGCCTGATACGCGAGTGCCACTTCACCACTGGTGCGTTCATCGAACCGGTGACGGCCTGGGAGCCGCCCACGCGCCTGGCCTTCGACGTCGCGTCGCAGCCGCCATCGATGCGTGAGCTGAGCCCGTGGCCGATCCATCCGCCGCACCTCGACAACCTGCTCCGCTCGCGCCGCGGCGAGTTCCGCCTTACCGACCTCGGCGACGGCACCACCCGGTTGGACGGCACGACCTGGTACACCATTGAGGCCGCGCCTGCGCCATACTGGCGGCTGTGGTGCGATGCGATCATCCACCGCATCCACGCGCGCGTCCTCGAGCACATCGCCGCCCGGGCAGAGCTCACTCCGGATTGAACTGCAGGAGGGCGGAGGAACGGCGCAAGCCATTCGACTGAAGGCGTGTGCTCAGGGCAGCGGCGGTTGCGCGGCAGGAACGCCCGACCCTGCCGGTTCTACCGCCCCGGCGTCGCTTGCCGGCTTGGGCGCCAGGGCACGCAGGGTCAGCCAGGCATCGACGACCCCGCCGCAGACCGAGAGGCTCTCGAAAGGGACGCGCTGATTGCGCGATCCGGGCCGGGACACGCGCAGGCCGGGATACCGCCTGGCGTTGTCGAGCAGGGCCTGGCGCAGCTGCACGGCGCTCAGCTCGGGATGCTGCGACCAGACCAGGGCCGCGACCCCGCTGAGCTCCGGCGCCGCCATGCTGGTGCCGCTCGCCTCCTCGGTATCGCCGCCCAGCGTGGTCGAGAGGATGGCGGTGCCGGGGGCGAAGATGTCGACGTTGCGCTGGCCATAGTTCGAGAACGACGCCGCGAGCTTGCCCCGCTCCGGCGAACTGGCCCCGACCTCGATCCAGTTGGCGAAGCGCTCCTCGCCGCCGCCGGCAGCAGGGGCCAGGGCGGTCTGGTTGGGGAAGAACCTTTCCAAGTCGGTGTTCTCACCGCTGTTGCCGGCCCCATGCACCAGGAGCACATCATGCGCGGCGGCATAGCGGACCGCCTCGTCGACGTAGGTCTTGTCCGGCGAGATGCCCTTGCCGAAGGACATGTTGATGATCCGCGCACCGCAATCGACAGCGTAGCGGATGGCGTTGGCGACATCCTTGTCGCGCTCGTCGCCATCGGGCACGGCGCGGATGGGCAGGATGCGCACCCAGGCGCATTGACCGGCGACGCCGAGGTTGTTGCCACGGACGGCGCTGATGATCCCCGCGACGTGGGTGCCGTGCATCGCATGCGGATCCTCGGCGACCAGGGGATTGCCGTAGCCCTTCTGGTCCAGTCGGGCGGGATCGTCGCCGATGATGGTGCTTTCATCGAAGTCGAGGCCGAACTGGATGTCGAGGACGGTGCGGACTTCATCGAGCCGCCGGCGCATGTCGGCGAGCGAAGCCCCCTTCTCGGCATAGTTGAGATAGATCTCCTTGTAGAGTTCGCCGCTGGGTTTGCTCGGCACGCAGGCGGCGACCTCCTCTGGCGTGGTGCCGGTGGCGCCCTGCGTGGCCAGCGCATTCGCCAGCTCGGTCAGCACGGCGGTGGTCATGGTCAGGGAGATGAATTCCTGCGCCCGCCGGCTGCGCGCCTGGACATATTGCGCCTCGATCCGCGGCAGCTCCTCCAACTGCTCCGGCGTCGCCGTCCCGGCGGCGGCGGCCTTGCGCAGCCGGGCCAGCTGCCGGGTGACCTCCATGGTGCTGGTGACCAGCTGCTTGCCCTCGCGCGAGCCGATGAAGTTCCAGCCGTGGAGGTCGTCGATGAAGCCGTTGCCGTCATCATCGACCCCGGGCTTGCCGCCGACCTCGCCCGGGTTGCTCCAGATCACCTCCTTGAGGTCGGGATGATTGATGTCGATGCCGGTGTCGATGACCGCGACGAGGATCGGCTTGGCCGGCGGCTTGAGAGCCAACTCGGCATAGGCGCGCGTGGTCCGCGTCCCCTCGACGCGGTCGCTGTCCGGATCGCCCAGGGCCCACGATGCGGTCTCGCCTGTGCCGGTCGGCTCAGCCACCTCGCCAGCCATCAGGCCTGTCAGCAGCGACAGCATGGCCAGGCAGACGAAGACGTGACGGTGATGCATGGGTACTCCGGTTCCACCGTAGAAACGCAGCGCGGCAGCTGCCGGTTCGATCAGGAATAGTCTCAGCGGCACGACCTGGCTGTCCAGCCGGTGCGGAAGACATGCCGCAGGTGCCGGGCAGCGGATGAACCACCCGGGACGAATGCCGTTCAGCCCCTTCACCTGACGCCGGACGGCGCCACGCTGGATCCGTCATGCCTCTCCTCCTGCTCCTCCTGCTGCTGTGCAACGCCGTGGGAGCCGGTGAAAGCCTCCGCCTGGTCACGCCGCGCGGCGACCTGACCCCAGTTGCGCGCTGGTCCGGATCCACTCCGGAATGGCATGACGACGCGACCTTTCTTGCCGTCACCGAGACGAACATCACCGCCACCTCGGCAGATACCGGACGGACATTGTGGCAGACCCGCCCGCCCGACGGTCGCCGGCTGCGCCCCCTGCAACTGCACGACCACCACCTCCTCCTCTGCCGCCTGCCGGTGCGGACCGGCGCTGGTTGGGACTTCACCAGCTGCGCCGAGCTCCTGCGTCTCGACACGCGCAGCGGAGCCTGGGCGGCACCCCTGACGGCCGCTGGCGGAGATGCTCTGCTGGTGTCAGGCATTGCACACGGCGGTGACCGCCTGTTCGTGGCCCGGCATCGCTGGACCACCAACCCTGAGGGCGCTTGGACCGCGAGCGAACTCGTCATCACCGCCCAAGCCGGATCGCGCGCGCTGTGGACCAGGACCTGGCCATGCGCTCCGCCGCAACCAGGCCCAGGGGCGTTCCTGCTGACCAGGCAGCAGCCGGTGACGGCACCCGAGACGGTCGAACCCTGCCGGATCTGGGGCGATGCGCTGGTGGTCTGCCCAAGTCCCACCTCACCGCTCTTCGCGATCGCTGCCGACGATGGCGCCGACCGCTGGACGCTGGAGCGGATCTGGGAGTACGAACGCGATTTCATCGGCCCGAGCGTGTGGTGCCACACCATGCGCCGCTTCGGCCGAGATGAGACCGACGAGGCCTGGCAACGCGCCGGCACCAAGACGATCAACGTCACGCCTGAGGACAAGGCCCTGGTCGACGCACAGATCCCCCTGGTCATCGCCGAATGGCGCCAGGCCTTCGACCGCGACCGCGTCGCCTGGATCGCCGGCGGACCCTGGGTGGTGTCACGGCCAGCCGAGCACGGCCGTCGCCAGGACGACGCCCTCCTCGTCGCCGTCGCCATCGCGCCACGCCATGGATTCGTACGCAATCTCGCCCGGGTGCGAATCTATGACCTCAGCCGGCAGGGCGAACCGCTCGCTCTGATCGACATGCCACGTCCCCTCGATGAGGCGCAGGTGCTGCCGGGGACCCTGGCCTTCACCGTCCGACGGGGAGGAGCGGGTGCGATCCGCACCTTCCCCCACGACGGCCCCCGGAGCGGCATGGGCGGCGGGCCGGACTGCCTGCTGGCGCTGGCCTGGTATGGCGAAGCGGAAGCGACGCCCGCTGACGCCTGGCTGCAGAGCCAGGCCATACCGGAGACGACGCTGGGCGAACGCCACGCCATCATCCCGTGCGACGGCGGAGCGGTGCTGCGTGAAGGGGACGGCGTCCTGATCAGCAGCCTGCAGGTCGTATCCCTGGCCGATGGTACGCGGCAACGCTGGCAACTGCACCTGCCGCTGGGCACGGCACCAACGCTGCCAACGACCAACTACCGCCGCTTCAGCCGGGCTGACGGCTCCCTGGGCACGATCTCCATCACCGGCATCAGTTCGGATGCGCCGACGGCCTACCGCCTCCTCGGCAACCGGCTGCTGGTCAGCCTCGGCGGGGACGTGCAGGTCGTCTTCACCCCTGTGCTGCGATGAATCACGCACTCGTCGTCGGGCTCTGCCTCCATGCCATGATCACGCTGCGCACGGTGTCTTGTCGTCGCAGCCCGACCTGCACCGCCTGATCCGTCGCCTGCATAGCATTGATCCGTGCAATCCCCATTGCACCCAGCCAGGCGTGCCGGCGGCACGCTGGCACGCATGAGCAGCAATACCACCTCTCCGAACGACCGGCGGCGCAGTGCCCGTCCGGCACAGCACCGTCACCGGCCGCAGCAGCGTCGTGCGGCCCCGAGCCCGCGGCCGATCGAGGTCGACCTGGCGCGCATCGAAAGCCTCTGGCTCAATCGCCTCGAGCACGCAGCCGGCGCGCTCCCGCTCGGCGGCTGAGCCGTCAGCGGTTGCTCCACCCCATGACGCTGAAGGAGCGGTCGCCGGGGTTGCCGTTGCGCGGCGGCAACTGGCCACCGCTCCACTCGCGCGTCACTCCGGCCCGCGTATCGCGGAGGTAGCAGCGGTAGTCGTTGCCCCTGAAATTCTCGCTGGTGAAGGCGAGGAAAGCGATCGCGTCCTCGACCGGATAGGGCACCGAAGCGGCCGGAACCGGATCGACCCTGGTCGCCGAGACGTAGTTGTAGGCCCCGAGCATCTCGGTGGTGCCCCCGGCGCTGGTGGCGAGGAACGGCGCCGGCCCTTCGGTCTTGAAGCCGAGGATCCACAGCTGCCCGCCGCGATTCGCCACCTGCGCCTCGCTGCCGTCTGCCTCCCAGTTCTCGGGATTGAACTGCCGCGCCCACACCCGCTGGTTGCGGAACTCCCAGCCAGGCAGGAACACATCGGCGATGAACACCCTGCCGGTGGCGGCGGCGGTGTTGCGGTACGAGCGGGCATGGCCGCCGCTGCCGACCCAGCCGCCGCAGTGGCGGATCACCAGGGTGCGTGGCGAGTTGTTCTCGAAGATCACTGCGCCGGGATACTGCGCATTGGGGAAGATGTGCTCGATGAACACCGTGTCGCCGGCGACCGGGTCGATGCGGAACAGCGGTCGGGGCTTCTGCGGATCGGAGAACGGCGCCTTCGCCGCCCCGAGGTTGATCTCGCTGCCGAAGCCGTGCAGCTGACGCACCGCGCCGCGGATGACGATGGTGTCGGAGATGAAGTAGAGGCGGTCGTTGCGCAGCCAGACGGTGGCGCGGCCGGCGTCGATGGCGCGCTGGATGGCGGCGGTGTCGTCGGGCTCGCCGGCCAGGCGCGGACCGACCTCCTGCCAGGCGGCGGGATCGGCGTTGCGCCAGTCGGGCGTCTCCTCGACCGGCAGCAGCCCGGGCCCGGGCATGCAGCCGGCGACCGCCGGAGCGGCGAAGGCCTCATGCGAACGCCCGGGAACGTCGACGCCGCGCACCCGCACCGTGGCCTCGCGGTAACCCTCGGTCTCGACAGCGCGCAAGAGCAGGCTGCCCTGGCAGTCGATGGCCGGCTGCTGCGGATCGCCCCCTTCCAGGCGCGAATCGACCAGGGTGAGGACGCCGGAGCGGCCGGTGACCAGCGCCGCCGGAACGCGGTTGCGGCTGCGCAGGTGGCGGACATGGAGGAGGTTGTCGCCGATGCGCAGGCCGGCCACGCCCTGGCCGTTGAGATCGAGATCCTCGATGGTCACGCCATACTGGATGTCGCCGATGTCGACCCCGACCGCGAAGCCGCTGATCGCAACGTGGCTGATCAGGCCCGGGCCGGGGATGCGACGGCGCAGGGCGATGCCGGCGGCGCCATCGCCGCGCAGATCGACGTTGCCGATGCTGCCGAAATTGCTCACCGCCCACTCGATGCCGATGGCGCCGGGATTCCCCTGCCCGGCATCGATGGTCAGGTCGAAGATGTAATTGCGGAAGGCCTTGTTGCCGCCGCCATCGGCGGCATCCGTGGCGTCGGCCTGCGAGCCGGTCATCAGCATCGCCTTGGGTTTCGCCGGATCGGTGAAGCCCGCGGCCCGATCGGCCAGGCGCAGCACGGTGCGTCCCCGTCCGGCGCCCTGGAGGGTGAGCATCCCCCGCCACACGCCCTCGCGATTGCGCGCCTGCAGCGTATCGCTGATCTCGTAGGTGCCGGCCGGCAGGTAGAGGAATCGTCCGGCGCCATAGCCGGTGTTGTGGCCCGTGCCGACGTGATCGCTGATCGCCCGCTGCAAGGCCGCGGTATCGTCGCGTCCATCATCGGGCACCGCCGCGTAGGGCGGGGCGGTCAGGTCGATGACCGAGCCGGCAGGGAAGTGGAGGTCCGCGCTGGCAAGCAGGGCGGCAAGGATGAGCAGGACCGTGGGGCGACGCATCATGATGATAATACGTCTATACAACTTTATTGTTGTACCCCAAGGACTCGGTCAAACCATTAGGGCGACTTTACTTACCCGGCGATTGCGCTGGTGGCGTTGGCCCTGGAGCGGCCGAGGGCGGCCTGGGTACCTGGGCGTAGGCGTAGTAGACCTCCAGGCTGAGCAGGGCATGCACCGTGCTCTGCAGGCGGCCACGCTCTTTGCCCAGCCCGGTCTGGGTCAGGGCGTCCCAGCTGGCATCGAAACACCCATCGCCCTTCCGCTGGCTCATCACCAGGGCATCCCGGACGGTGGAGTTCCACTGCTTCCAACGCTCGCCACCGACCTGGAAGATCGCCAAGGTACCGAGCCAGGTCCGCCGCAGATCGGTGGTCCGCATCTCCAACGTCGTTCGACTGACGGCATTGGCCAGGGTCTCCAGCAGCGGATCACCGACCTTGTGGCCGAGGAAGGTGGCGGCGATGGCGCCCGCCTCGTTCTCGCTGCCGCTGGCACCGACGGTCGGCGACCACTGGGCCGGGAAGGTGGTCACGTCCTTGTAGAGGTCCAGCTTCTCCCAGCCGGGATTCGCCGCCTTCCAGGCCAGCTCCAGCCAGCGCTTGGCCCCTTCCAGACCATCGCCGACATTCAAGCCGGCGGCATACGCCGACTTCAACGCCATCACCGCCCGCACCGAAGCCGCCGTGTCGAATACCGCCGTCTGGCCCCAGGCCAGCGGCTTGCCGTCAGCACCGGCGAGGCGCAGCGCCAGCAGCCGGTCCACTGCGCTCTGCGCCGGCTTGCGAATGGCCGGATCGCTGGTCATGGCGTAGGCCTCGGCCAGCGCCGTCGTCGCCAGGGCCTGCGCCTCGAGCGTGCCACCGATGCTGCCATCCGCCTGCTGCAGGCTGACCAGCGCATCAATGCCCTTCTTCACGGTCGCCTTGTATCTGTTGGGGGTCGCCTGGTCGTAACCGGCGCCGAGGAAAGAGAGCAACGCCTGCCCAGTCAACGCGATGGTGTCATCGTTGCCGCCCTGTCCGGCCTCGCACTTCGGCTCTTCCGTGCAGTTGTTCTGGTATTGGGCGGGATTCCACGTCCCGTCGGGCTGCTGATGCTTCTTGAGGAAGCGCAGGCCGGCATCGACAGTGCTTTCCGAGCCCTTGCTGCCTCCCCCCCTGCCGACCGCGCGCTTGCGCCCGCCACCGCTACGCGAGCCGAACATGCCGGCCCCACCGCCGCCGGCACCGATGGCCATGAATACACTTCCACCGCCCATCTCCGCGTCAGCGACCGCTTCCTCGCGACCCTGCGGCCCGAGCGCACGCAGCTGATCCTGGCTGAGCACCGGCAGGGCCGCCGTGGTCACGCCGTCGGGCAGGGGCACGGCGACGTTCACCGTCTTGGCGCGGCCGCCGGGGTTGACCACCTTGTCGTCCACTGCGACGAAGCTGGTGTATTCGGTCATCACGCCGTACTCCAGGCTGAGGTCGGTGATGGCCTTCTCGAGGTCGTAGCCATCGCCAATGGTCGCCTGATAGCGCATCTCGCCGAGGCGCTGCCGCGCCCACAGCGTGCGCAGGGCCTGGTTGCCCGGCGCCTGGGTCGGCAGGGTGAGCTGCACGGGGATGGCGACCGGCTTGCCCTCGACCTCGCCGCGCACCGTGACCACGCCCGTACCCGGTCCGGAGAAGCGGGCGTTGACCAGCACCGGCCGGCCGGCCCACAACGGCGGCAGCCGCTGCGGCACCACCGCGGCTACCGGCAGGCCGCCCCAGTCGATGCTGATGCGGTCGAGCTGGGCGCTCTGGATGCGCGACATCAACCCGTCGACCAGCTTGGTGGTGTCGTCGTTGAGCCCGAGCACCACGCCCATGCCGCCGCCGGCCGCCGCCACGCCATCGATGAGGAAGCGGTTGGGCGACGAACCGATGCCGATGCACCAGAAGCGGATGCGGTCGTTGCCGCGCGTACCGACGTCGCCGATGATCGCCGCCTCGTTGCCGATGAAGCCATCGGTCAGCATCACGACCATGCGCATGCGCGCGCTGTCGAGCGGTTCGTCGAGGGCCAGGCGCACGCCCTTGAGCATCTCGGTTCCGCCGCCGCCCTGCTGCGCTTCGGAGAAGGCCAGAGCCGCGGCGATGGTCTCCTTGTTCGCCGGCTGGTAGGCCGGGAAGAGCGCCTGCGTGCTGCCGGCGAAGGTGATGACCTGCACGCGATCTTCGGGCCCGACCAGGCCAAGCAGGGCGCGCATCGCCTCGCGCACCTTGCTGATCGGCGCGCCATTCATCGAGCCGCTGACGTCGACGAGGAAGCACAGATCGCGCGGCCGGCGGCCGGCCAGCTGCGCCTCGACCTGGGCCGGCTGCAGGGCGAGCAGCAGCCAGCCGCCGTCGGCGCCGACATGGCTGACCGCCGCGACCTCGGGCTTGGCGCCGGCGACGGCGTAACGCAGGACGAAGTCCTTGTTGGGGATGCTGTCGGCCGGCTTCAGCGCGATCGTCGCCGTCGCCGGCGTCGGACGTTCGATCGCCACCTGGTGGTTGGCGCTGGCGAGCTCGCGGATGGCGATGCCGGCATCGAGGGTCACGGCGATCGCGACATCGTGGCCGGTGCGCTGACCCGGCAGCAGCACCGGCGGGCTGATCCGCGCCGCGTCGGGCACCTGGTCGGTATCGGGGTGGACGCCGGTACCACTGCGTGCACCGGGAATCTTGCCACCCGGCATGTAGCGCGGCCCGACCACCAGCGGCAGGTGGAATTCATAGGCGCCGCGATCATAGGCCAATTGCTCGACATAGGCGATGCGGATGCGCACCTCGCCGCCGGGCGGCAGGTTGCCGACGCTCTGGGTGAAGATGTTCGGCCGCTCCTGGTCGAGCAGGCTGGCGGTCTTGCCATCGGCCTTGGCCTGCTCGTAGACGGCGCGGGCGTCGGCGCGCTTGAGCAGGGCCCCGACCAGACGGCGCTCGCCGATCTCCATGGTCATGCCGTTGATGCCGGACTCGTGCGAAAGCGGGAAGACGTAGACCGCCTCGACCGCCTCGGCGAAGGGGTTGACGAAGGTCTGCACCACCTCGACCTGGGCGACCAGGCCGGCGATCGACGCGCGGTAGGCGGTGTGGCGCAATGGGCATTCGATGACCCGGCCATCGGCGGCCTTCACCCGCAGGGCTCCCTGGGTGACCTCGTCGTAGAGCCCTTCGCCGGCGCCGAGCAGGCTGATCGCGGTCAGCAGGATGAGGAGACGATGCATGGGAACCCCCTGCGACAGTGGACCGTCGGCACAGGGTAAGCGTACGCGGGGCGGGATCGTTCAGTCGGCCCCGGAGGCGGCTTGATCGGCCTGGGCCCGCTGAACAGTGCCGGGGTGCGCAGCCTGCTCCTGATCCTCGTGATGCTCGCCGCCTGGGCGGCCGACGCCGAGGTCCCCCCGCAGCGCGGCGTGCAGCACCAACGCTTCGAGACCAGTGCCGGCAATGCCGCCCTCGGACTCGACGGCAGTGCCGACCCGTATGATCCGGAGCAGGTCCGGGTCGACGCGGTGGTCACCTTCCCCGATGGCTCCAGCCGTGCGCAGCCGTGCTTCTGGTACGTCCCGCAGGAGCGCGTGGTGCGCCGGCATTTCCAGTCGGAACTGCAGCGCGAGGTCGACTGGGAGCGGTTCACCCCAAGCGGTCCCGGCGAATGGCGCCTGCGCCTGCTGCCGCGCGTAACCGGCCTGCATCACTGGGATTTCCGCGTCGCGACGCCGGCCGGGACCGTACTGAAGCCGGGTGGCGATCTGCTGGTCGCAGCCCAGGCTGGCGGCCCGCCACCCGGACCGGTCCGGCTCGGGCCCAACCGGCATGGCTTCAGCTATGCCGATGGCAGGCCGTTCATCCCCATCGGCCTGAACCTCGCCTGGCCGGACGAACTCGGATCGCAGACCACCGCCGGCTGGCTCGGCAAGCTGCGCGACGCCGGCGGCAACTGCGCGCGGATCTGGATGATCCAGTACTACGGCGGGACCTCGCTCGAATGGTCGCCCAACGGCGTCAATGACGGCTACCTTGGGGTCGGCCGCTACAGCCAGGAATCGGCCGCGCGCCTCGATCGGATCTTCGCAGCGGCCCAGGCTGACGGCCTCCAGCTGATGCTCTGCTTCTTCTCCTTCGGCAACCACAACTGGGATTGGAAGAACAACCCCTACGGCGACCAGGCCGGCGGCTGGCTGCGCGGACCGGCGGAGTTCTTCACCGATGCCAAGGCGCGCCGCGTCACCGCCAACATGCTGCGCTATGCCGTCGCACGCTGGGGCGCCGAGCCCTCGCTGTGGGCGTGGGAGCTGTGGAACGAGGTCGATGCCAGCAACGAATTCGACGGCCCGGCCGTCGCCGACTGGCATCGTGTCATGGCCGCGACCATCCGCCGCGAGGACCTGCACGGGCACCTCATCACCACCGACTACCGCTTCCCGCCGCCGAACCAGCCCTGCCTGGCCTATGCGCTCGACGACATCGATTTCGCGCAGGCGCACGAGTACCTGCCGGACCTGCCGCGGACCTTCCTCGCCTATACGCAACTGCTCGAACCGTTCCGCAAGCCGGTGCTGATCAGCGAATACGGCCTGCACGTGTCGCCGAACTACTTCGCCATCGATCCGTCCGGCATGCACGTGCACGATGGCCTGTGGGCCGGGGCGTTCTCCGGCTCGGCCGGCGCGGCGCTCGGCTGGTGGTGGGACCGCTACGTCGCTCCACGCGACCTGTGGTACCACCACACCGGCATCGCGCGCTTCTTCGCCGGACGGGATCTCGATGCGACCAGCCGGCTGGCCGCGACGATCAACGATGATCAGCTGCTCGCCATGGCCCTCGACGGCGGACGGCCGATCGCCTGGGTCAGCAGCCGGCGACGGATCCGCATCGTCGGCGAGAGCACGCAATGGGCGGTGTCCGCCTACGGCTCGTCACCGCTGGCCGCGCCGGCGCGGCTGACCTTGTGGCGCAAACCCGCTGGAGCCTGGCGCGCGGTCTTCTGGGACACCTTCGATGGGGTGGTCGTCGGATCGGCGCCGTGCCAGATCGCCGCCGACCGCATAGCCGTCGATCTGCCGGCCTTCCGCCACGACCTCGCGGTCTCGTTCGAACCGGCCAGCGACCTGCCGCCAGCGGTCCAACCCGTCGCCACGCCGCTGCACGACCGCTTCGCCGCCGAATCGGCTCGCCAGCGGTAGCCGTCAGACTGTCGCCGGCTCGCGGCCCTTCTCGTACCGCTGCACGTTGTGCGCGAACACCTCGATGCGCGCCAGCACGTTCGGCGAATAGGGCTGGCCGTCGTTCTCCAGCGCCAGCACCGGATAGCCGTGCGCCCGGGCCCACGGCGCGAACACGCCCTCGATCAGCCTGCCGGGCAGGCAGGCGAAGGGCGCGATGATGGCGATGCCGGCATAGCCGTCCTGCATCGCCGCCGCCGCCACCGCCGGGGAGATGCAGGCCTCGCTCTCCAGTTCGGGCGAGACGAATTCGCGGCCGCCGAACTCGAGGGCGGCGTCGATGTCATCCGGCGCCGTCGGCAGGAAGCCGGTGGTCGAGAGGATGCGCCGCACCCGGCCCTCGACCCGGGCCATCCACCAGCCCTCCAGACCGAGCTTGAGGCGCTTGGCGATCCAGCCCTTGCGGATCGCCGCCACCAGGCCCTCGCGCCGCCACTGCGCCTCGAGCAGGTAGCGCTGCGAGTAGTCGGTGTAATGCACCCATTCGGTGACGCCGGTGACCTTGGGGAAGATGCCCTGGGCGATCAGGTGGTCGGTGATCTCCTGCACCGAGAAGGTGTCGCGCCGCACGTAGATCTCGCCGACGATGAGCACCTTCTTGACCTCGTCGATCGACTTCCGCCTGGGGATGCGCGCCAGCTCGCGCGCCGCGCGTTCGACCGCGGGTTCGGCCTCGGCGCCGGAGCGGGCGAAGGCCGCGACCACCTCGCGCCAGACCTTCTCGAACACCTGCATGCCCTGCCGCGGATCGGCGGCGAGCAGGCGGATGCCGCTGCGGACATCGGTGAAGTAGTCGGACAGCACCGCCGCCCGCCACAGGTCCTTGGTGAAATCTGGGCCGAACTCGTTGTACGAGTTCTCGCTTTCGCCGACGATCAGGGCGACGTTCTCGTAGCCCAGCTCGTCGAAGAGGCGGTCGTAGAACACATGGTACTGGCCGGTGCGGCACGGACCGAGGGTCGAGGGGACGTAGAACACCAGGATCTCACCCGGCTGGTTGGGCGGGTGGCGCTCGAAGAACTGCAGCAGGCTGCCGAGCACGAGCAGGGCGGGGATGCACTCCTTGCCCGAGGCGACGTTGCGCGCCAGCTGGGTCGAGCGCACATCGGGCACCGGCAGATGCTCGGCGTTGATCCCGGCGCGCCGCGCCGCGGCGGTGCCGAGTTCGCCGATCAGGTCGCCCATCGACGGCCACATCAGGCGCACGCGCGGATCGCGGATGTCGATGCGCTCGCCGGTCTGCGAATCGACGACGTCGGCGAAGGCGCTCTTCGGCACCACGCGGTAGCGCCGCGGCACCACCGCCACCTGGTCGTTCGGCACGTGCCGGCGGTAGCTGTCGACGATGTCGAGGAAGGCCTCGATGCGCGTGTCGAGGCCGGCGTCGGCGGTGTGCGAGTCGATCTCCAGCACCAGGTAGGGCTTCCGCCCCATCATCCAGCGCAGGTAGTGCAGCATGAACGAGTCGGGGGCGCAGGAGAAGTTCGACACCCAGGCGAGGAAGAGGTTGGGGATCTCCTTCACCCGGCGCACCGCCTTCATGTCCTGCTGGCCGTAGTACCAGTACATGTTGGGCAGGATCTCGGCCGTCGGGTCGAAGATCATGTCGAAGGGCACGACGGTGGCACCGCGTGAGGTGAACTTGCGCGGGATGCCCATGTTGGCATCGCGGGTGAAGGCGTTGTAGGGCCGGCCGAGGACGGCGATGTACAGCCGGTCGGGATTGGCCTGCATCTCCGCGAGCAGCTCCTGGCCGCGGCGCTGGTAGTCGGCGATGCAGGCGTGGTAGTGCGCCAGGCCGGCGGCGAAGGCGCGCGCACCCTCGCTGCGGCTGCGCCCGAGCTGCACCGCCATGGTCTCGAATTCGCCGCGGCAGGATTCCCAGCCGTGCTTGAATGAGACCACCGGCTTGAGCACCCGCTCCTGGTCGAGGCCGAAGGCCTGCCTGGCGAAGTAGGGCAGGCCCTGGGTCAGCGGACAGGTG
>Ga0172380_10006069_pt1 | contig 14239 bp, 9 predicted proteins | sample Leawe162metaG_FD_119747 | JGI IMG/M metagenome (GOLD analysis project Ga0172380, IMG submission 119747) | Leachate microbial communities from a municipal landfill in Southern Ontario, Canada - Leachate well 162 metaG | ecosystem: Engineered > Solid waste > Landfill > Unclassified | place... | reverse complement strand
TTCCTTCTCCAATCACTCGGACAGACCGGAAGTTAAGCAGGCCATGGCATCCGGAACCGGCTTTACTACCCGCCGCCTCTCTGAAACCACGGATATTGAATATTTTTATTCCGCCACACGTTACGGAGATATTATTATTCGTTCTGCCATTCCCTACTCCGTTTCACTCAGGGAAACCCTCAGGGCCGACCGTCTGTTCCTTCTGGTCATGACAGGCATATCTCTTTTGGTAAGCGCACTGGCGCTCATTCTGACAAGACGCCTGGGGAATAATATTAACCGCCTGAGAAAATTTGCCCTTTTGGCAGACAAGGGAGAACCGATTGAAGATATTGGGTCCTTCCCAAAAGACGAACTTGGAGAGATCTCCAATCATATCATCAGGCTATACTCGCGTTTAAGACAAACCAAGGAGGCGCTGGAAAGCGAACACAGTATGGTTTTGCATCAGAAACAGGAACAGACGCGCCTGAAAAAACAACTCACTCAGAATATCAATCATGAATTGAAAACGCCCGTAAGCAGTATTCAGGGTTATCTGGAAACACTCGTGAACAATCCGGGGATCCCTGAAACCAGACGCCAGGCATTTATAGAAAGCAGTTATAAACAGTCTAACCGCCTGGTACAGCTTCTGAACGATATTTCAACTATAACCCGTATGGATGAAGCCAGTGAGATCATTGAAAAATCAGAGATCAATCTGAGCGATATTATCAGAGATGTATTTGCAGACCTGGCAGGGGCATTGCAGGAGAAAAAAATAAAAGCGGTAATTGATATTCCACAGTCTCTGATTATGAATGGAAATCACAGTTTGTTGCACTCTGTATTCCGTAATCTGACGGACAATGCCATAGCTTATTCCGGTTGTGACACTCTGTTTGTTTCGCTCAATGAATCGGATGAAGATCATTTTCAATTTGTATACGCAGATAACGGAATAGGCATAGAGGAGGAACATTTGCCCCGGATTTTTGAACGTTTTTACCGGGTCGACACCGGAAGAAGTCGCTTAATGGGGGGGACCGGTCTGGGACTTTCCATTGTCAAAAACGCCATCGTTTTGCACGGAGGGACCATTACAGCCGGAAAAAGGGAAGGAGGCGGTATTGAATTTTGTTTTTCCCTGAAAAGAAAATAAAAAAGCATACCGTAAAGTATGCTTTTCCAGATCAAAATCAGATCTTCAGATTATTCAGCTTCAATAGCTCCTGTAGGGCATGCTGCAGCACAGGCACCACAGTCAATGCATTCATCGGGGTTAATAACATAAATGTCACCGGCAGAAATTGCTCCCACGGGACATTCATCAATACAGGTACCGCATGCTACGCAGCTGTCAGTAATTTTGTGTGCCATGATTCATCAAATATTTAGTAAATCCGGCGGCAAATATATGAATTAAATTCTTACTACCTTTGTACTCTTACAAACTTTTGTGAAAATGACACTTCCATTACTTATTGCAGTATCCTTGCTTTTCTACGGTTCACCGGCATTTCAGGAAAACACATCCGTCAGGTTCGATAAGACCGTTCATGATTTTGGAGATTTTGGCATAAACGACGGCTCACGTTCGCATACATTCACTTTAACCAATAATTCAGATAAGCCCATAGTGATCCAAACCGTTATTTCTTCGTGCGGATGTACGGTACCGGAGTGGACAAAAGAACCCATTCCTCCCGGAAAACAGGGAACCGTTACTGCCACGTTTCTGAATAATCAGGGTCCATACCCTTTTGATAAACTGCTGTCGGTCTATATTACCGGATATACAAACCCTTTTACGCTGCATATCCGGGGGGTTGTCCATCAAAAAGCTTTTTCCATTGAAGATACACATCCGGTATTAATGGAAACCCTGCGCCTGCGGAAAAGCGAACTGGAACTGGGACAGATTAAGCAGGGTACAGAAAAAACAGATTCCGTAGAAGTTATCAATACCGGGAAACAACCTCTCCTGCTGAGATTCAAAACACATGACGGGAATGTGAAAGTGTACGCGAATCCCGGGAAACTCAATCCGGGAGAAAAAGGATATATTGTCTATACAATAGATACACGCGTAAAAGAAGAATGGGGCAATGTTATCTATCCTGTTCAGGTCGTGATTAACGATAAGGTCAACCCGGTACATTCTCTTACAGTAAAGGGGTCCATTAAGATCAACACCTCATCTATGACTCGTGAACAAAAAGAGAAAGGACCCATTCCACAGCTGGACAAAAGCGCTTATGAATTTTCTGAAAAAAAAATCGGGTCTTCTATTGAAACACGATTTTCCATGACCAATAAGGGGAAGGGGCCTCTTGTCATTTTTAAGGCCGACTTCAGTCATCCCGGAATAAAGGCGGAGTTTCCCACAACGGTAAACCCGGGAGAGACCGTATCAGTTTTGGTCTCCATCCCTAAAACTGATACTCCCGGGGAAGTGATCTATACCGTAAGTCTGACGACCAATGCGCCATCCAGACCGACTATTAACCTGCTGATATACGGCAAAATCATTAAATAATCCGGCTATGGACTCTGCTTTGACCGTTAACGACGGTATACCCCAGCCTCCCATAATAAATCCCAATGCCGGCAAGCTCCTTAAGAAAAGGCCTGCCAGGCAACTGACTACCGGAGATTATCTGAAAGGTATTAAGGCAGGACATATTCCTACCCTGGCTCAGGCTATTACTCTTACTGAAAGCACACTCGTTGAGGACAGGAAAAAAGCACGGGAGCTCATTACGGCCTGCCATCCCTTATCCGGGAACTCCATACGGATAGGTATTACCGGAGTACCGGGTGTGGGAAAGAGTACCTTTATTGAAGCGTTCGGAAAATACATCATAAGGCTCGGGCACAGGCTGGCGGTTTTAGCTATTGATCCGAGCAGTGAACGCAGTAAAGGGAGCATACTGGGAGATAAGACACGTATGGAAAGCCTTGCCAACAATGAGAACGCTTTTATCAGGCCTTCCCCCAGCGGAGGTTCACTGGGAGGTGTCGCCCGGAAAACCCGCGAAGCGGTAATTCTTTGTGAAGCAGCCGGCTTTGATGTGATTTTTATTGAAACCGTTGGCGTTGGACAGTCCGAGATCGCAGTCCATTCCATGACCGACTTTTTTCTGTTGCTTATGCTTTCCGGCGCCGGAGACGGGCTGCAGGGCATTAAACGGGGGATCATGGAGATGTCAGACCTTCTGGTGATCAACAAGGCAGATGGTAGTAACATAGAAAAAGCGACCAAGGCTTGCATCCTGTACCAGAGCGCACTTCATCTTTTTCCTCCCTCCCCTTCCGGCTGGACACCAGCTGCCCTTACTGCCTCGGCCATTGAAGAAACCGGTCTGGAAGAAATACTCGATGCTATTTTCCGCTATATGGACCTGACAAAATCCAACGGATACTTTTTCAGAAAAAGAAAAGAACAAGCCGTTTACTGGATGAAGGAAAGTATAGATGAAAGCCTGCTTTCCCGCTTTTACAATAATCCCAACGTTACAGAAGCACTTACCATTATTGAGAAACAGGTAGCTGCCGGGGAAACGGATCCTTTCGAAGCCGCCGGCAGGATACTTAACATCATATAAACTGTTATGCACTTAATTGAAGTCATCAAGAACAGCGTCCTCATTACCGGTCTGGTTATGGTGATGATGATCTTTCTTGAGTACATAAATATTATTAGCAAGGGGCATTCTCTGGAAAAACTCAGGGATCGGCCGTTCCTGCAAATTCTGATCTCTGCACTGCTGGGCCTTATACCGGGATGTGGCGGCGGATTTATTGTAGTCAGTCTCTATGCCCATAATATGGTGTCTTTCGGGGCATTGCTGGCAATGATGATCGCCACCGTGGGAGACGAGGCATTTGTCATGCTGGCGATGATCCCCGGTACGTCACTTTATTTATTTACGGGATTATTGATACTGGCCATCGTGTCGGGCTGGATTACAGATAAAGTGATCCGCCGGGTCCCGCGGCCTTTCGGTCCGGACCATTTTTCCATACATTCAGAGGAATTCAACACACATGGCCATATCCGGATATGGGAACGGATCGGGAAGAATTTTAACCCTCCCGGCAGGCACCGAATAGTTCTGCTCCTTGGTCTGGCACTCTTTTTTGTTTGTATAGTTTTCGGGTTTCTTTCGCACGAACATATCCAGGTATCGGGACACGAACATGAACACGCCGCAGAGAGTATGTTCTCAGAAAAATGGATGAACATGATCTTTGCAGGCTTTTCCCTTGTAACGCTCGTTTTTACTTTGTTCTCATCGGATCACTTTATTGAAGAACACATCTGGAACCATATAGTCAAACACCATTTCATCAAAATATTTCTCTGGACCCTTGGCGCGTTGCTGGTCCTGGAAGTGGCCCTGCACTATGTAGACCTCCAGAGTTGGATGTACGACCGTTTCTGGCTTATGCTTCTTGTGGCGGTAATTGTAGGGCTCATCCCCGAATCGGGACCTCATATTCTTTTTATTTCGTTATACGCGGCGGGGACCATTCCCCTGAGTATTTTATTGGCAAACAGTATTGTACAGGAAGGTCACGCGGGACTACCACTGCTGGCAGAAACAAAAAAGGGCTTTGTCATTGCCAAAGCCCTTAAGGTAGTAATTGCCGTTATAACGGCTTGTTGTATACAATTTATTTATTCATTGTAACCAGAAATTCATCATTGTCCTGCGTACGCAACAGGCGGTCTTTCATAAATTCCATTGCCTCGACGGAATTCATGTCGGCCAGGTAATTGCGAAGGACCCAGATACGGTTGAGTTTGTCTTTTTCCATAAGCAGATCGTCGCGACGCGTAGAACTGAGGGTAACATCCACAGCGGGGAACATGCGCTTATTGGACAGGCGCCGGTCCAGCTGCAGCTCCAGGTTACCCGTTCCTTTGAATTCCTCAAAGATAACTTCATCCATTTTGGATCCCGTATCAATTAAGGCTGTAGCAAGGATGGTAAGCGACCCGCCGTTCTCAATGTTCCTGGCAGCGCCAAAGAAACGTTTGGGTTTCTGAAGGGCATTGGCATCCACACCTCCGCTAAGCACTTTGCCGCTGGCCGGCTGCACGGTATTGTAGGCACGGGCAAGACGGGTAATACTATCGAGCAGGATCACAACATCGTGACCGCATTCAACCAGACGTTTAGCTTTCTCCAGAACAATGCCTGCGACCTTAACGTGACGTTCCGCCGATTCATCGAAAGTAGAGGCAATCACCTCGGCTTTAACATTCCGAGCCATGTCCGTAACCTCTTCCGGCCGTTCATCAATAAGGAGAACTATCATATAGACTTCCGGATGGTTGTCTGCAATGGCATTGGCAATAGACTGAAGTAACACGGTTTTACCGGTCTTGGGCTGGGCTACAATAAGACCGCGCTGCCCTTTACCTATGGGTGTAAACAAATCTACAATCCGATTAGATAAAGTATTATGTCCGTTAGACGTAATATCGAATTTTGAGTCAGGGAAAAGAGGAGTGAGAAAATCGAAAGGAATCCTGTCCCGTATGAACTCCGGATCACGTCCGTTAATCTGAAGTATTTTAACCAGCGGAAAGAATTTTTCATTCTCCCGGGGGGGACGTATTTCGCCGCATACGGTATCGCCCGTCTTCAGGCCATACAGTTTGATCTGTTGCTGTGAGAGATAAATGTCGTCCGGAGAGTTCAGGTAGTTGTAGTCAGAAGAACGAAGGAAGCCATACCCGTCAGGCATCATCTCCAAAACACCAATAGCTTTAACAACCCCCTCATATTCAGGCTGTTTAACAGGTGCCTTATGTTCCTGGGCCTGATGCTTCTGATGCGGAGCGGCACCGGACGCAGTTTCCTGAGCTTTTTCCTGCGATTTCTCGGACATTTTGTTCTGTGAGCCGATTGTACGTTTGCGTTTCCCGGCAACAGGAGCTTCAGATGCAGGAAATAGTTCGGCTGATTTATCTGCTGTTTCAACGGCCCCGGTCGGTTTTTCTTCTGCCAATTCAGTTTTACCCGGGACTTCACCTTCCTGAATAACCGTCACAGGGATCTTTGGTTCCCTAAGTTCCTGGCCTTCACGAACCTTTTCTGCGGTCTCTTTTTCGTCTTTCCTGGGTCTGCCCCTGCGGGATTTCTGATTTTTTTTCTCCTGCTTTTCCTGAACGACAGTATTTACCTTTGCAGGTTGCTGTGGCTGTGGTGTGACAGCAGACTGTTCAGGTTGTTTGGGTTGCAAAGGCTGTGGAGATTGAGAAGGTTGTTGAAGTTGAGGGGGCTGCGGAGAAGGTTTGTGAGACTGAGAAGGTTGCTGGGGCTGAGGAGGTTGCTGGGTCTGAGGAACTCTGGGCGGCTGAGGAGGTTGCTGGGGCTTTTGGCCCGGCTCCTGGCCGGATGTACCCTGGGGTTTCCGTCCACGTTTCTTCTGTTGCTTATTCTGACCAGCCTGATTGGATGATGAACGGGCGGCGGAAGTCCCCTTTTCAGCCTGGACGTCTAGTATCTGATAAATCAGGTCGGTTTTTGCAAAAGTTTCAATTTCTTTAATTTCCAGCGATTGAGCAATCTTATGGAGGTCTTCCATTGATTTGCTACTAAGCTCAATAATATCGTACATGTAAATATGTTAAAAAGGGTTAAGGGCTACGTAATGAAGCAAAGATGTGGCAAATATATAAAAAATTTAATTATCCCAGAAACTTGAGTTCTTCTTGTACTGCAACAGGTCGGCCAGCGCAGAAGCCTTGGCGGCAATGCGGAAACTCCAACTTTCCCACTTCCCGTTTGGGACCCAGGAAAAAGATATCTGAAAACAATGGAGATCGTACGTGGCACTTAATTGGGTTGTGGTAAGCTTGAATTTCATTAGATCAAAACCACTGTTTACATTGATATTCAAATCTTTAGTGAGTTTTATCTGAGCCGAAAAACCAAGAGTTTGAGAGAAATTATGATTTGTATTCAATAATTCGTTCGCATAAGTATAGGATCTGTTATATGAAAAACTGTAATTAAAATTCAAGGACCAGGGAATCTCCGGATCCATATAATAAACCCAGCCTCCGGGAATGTATTCTCCAGTAAGAGGGTCTTCATAAACTAATTGATAAGACGTATTTTTACTGTTCTTTCCTCCGCCCGAAAATGAATAAGAAGTGGAAAAACTGGCATTTGTCAGCCGGGCGGGATTTCCGGTTTTGATAATATTCAGTGTATTAATCTTTTGTCCCCTCGAATTAATGGCATAGGGATCGAAAGTAGCATTTGCATTCAACCCGAGTTTTTCAAAAACGGTGGTGGATAATGTAACACTGATATTGGACAACTTTAATGAGTCAGCCAGGAAATTATATGATCCCGACAAAGAAAGATTATCTATTAATTTAATCTTCTTTATTCCACCGTCCTGGGTAGTGTCTTTTTTGTTGAATACCTTAGCCTCAACATTGTTTCCGAAAGAAAAGCTGATAGCAGCCGTACGTCCTTTTGACGGCGGCCCGTAAACAGATTTGGTCGAATATTTATTATAATCAACGGAATGATCTTTCCCCAGACTGTCTGTATAGTTCAACGTTACAAAACCATTGGAAGACGTTCCCAGTTCCGGCCTGAATGAGAAGCCGACAGAAGGAGTTATCATATGTCGTATAGCCCTTAGCCGGCCTTTAGGGTTGAAATTGAAAAGACCGTAAATCCGGGTAGACATGGAAATTCCCCCGGAATAGGATTGAGTGAGACCAAATTCACTGAACGGCTTGGAATACTCCGAGATCACAGTCTGGGTAACGGGGTCGAACCGGCGTGTTTCACTCATAAAATGCCAGTTCATCCCATAGGAAACGGTTGGTGTGAAATTCAGGTACTTAAGCAAAGTAAAACCCGGTAAGCCAATGGCAAAGTTGTGCTGCATACCTGTCTTGAAATCCTTCCACAGATCGGGCGTACCAAACTGTGACGATTTAAAATTCACTTTATTCTGAAACGAAGTATTGTAACTCAGGGTAACCTCTTCATAGAATTTTTTCTTACCAACGCGTTCTTTTTTTTCAAAAGGATTAATTCGACTCATGGTAAACGTAAAGTTGGGCAAAGTAAGAGAGTAGGAAGAGTCACGGTTATTCTGGCTGTGCAACAGGTTAACGGACAGGTTGAAAGGAGTGCCCGTAAAAGTTTTGGCATAGGAAATGCTTGATGAGGTCTGGCTTTGCAGGGCCTCGTTGATTGTCTGGCTGTTATAACGGTTATTTGTAGGGCTCGAGAAATTTACAGAAGCACTGAAAGTGGTCCCCGGCCGTTTTTTCGGATCCTGTGTATGACTCCATTTGATGCTGAAGTCACCCGATTCGGAATAGTCGGACGATCCGCGTTCGCCCGTAATATTCTTTGAATAGTTAACATTCAGGCTCCCGTTATATTTATATCTGTTCTTGTAACGGGCCGTTGTTCTCACTGCCCATGAACCCATAGAATAAATGTCACCGGTAATGGAAAAATCAAGATAATCTCCAATTACAAAATAATAACCAAGGTCCCTGAGAAAGAAACCGCGGGAAGTTTCTTCTCCGTAACTGGGCATAAGCAATCCGCCTGACCGGTCGGGGCGCTGAGGCACAAAACCAAAGGGAAGCGCAATGGGCGTAGGCACATCTTCAATAACCACATAGGCAGGACCGAATATGGTTTGCCCCATTTTTCCGTCCTGACCGGAAGTGATTTTGGCATTGGTCATTCTCAGGTAAAAATGAGGATGTTCTGCATCACAGGTGGTATATTTTCCCCCGTGAATATTTATGGAATTATCCGGCATTTTTTTAAGGTGTTCTCCATGCAGGAATCCCTGGTCATCCTGAGTTACCATATTATTGATCCGTGCTTTTCTGGAAGAAAAATTATAGTAGACAGATTCCATCACGTAATTGTTTTTGCCTTCCTTCATCACAGGCTTTCCCTGCATCACACCGGTGGAATCAATTACCCCGGTGGCAAATACGATCTTTGAATCGACATTATACTCCATGTATTCCGCAGTTATTTCCAGATTGCCGTAAGTCACCTTTACGTCCCCGTAATAATACAGCATGGTTTTGCCATTGGAAAAATCTTCCACTACCGAATCCCTTGCCACAGAAAAAGCAGGAGCTTCCAGCTGGGATCGTGCCCGAAGACTGTCCATGCGGGCCGAACTGTCTGTAGAGAAGACGGTAAGCCCGGCCTTTTCCTGCCCAATCCCCTGCCGGCTCCCCAATATGGACAACATGGAGGCCAGTGTCGGCGGGGTGCCCAGTCCGGATACCGGAGACTTCATACCCTGTCTGTACGTACTACTTACCGGTGTAAGAGCATTATCTATAACCCGCTTATCCTGAGCGCATAGCAACGAGCTCCCTGCCAGAAGGAACACCACTAAACACACGGTATACAAAATAGTTTTATTATCTTTGTCTGCTGCAGACATAAGCTGCAAATATATATGAAAAAACTGATTCCCGTATTGATGGTCATTTCGTGTATCTGCAATTCATATGCCATCTTTGCTCAAAGTATTCCTTCCACCTCTATTGGTAAAATTGTAATTGATCCGGGCCATGGAGGACACGACCCCGGCGCATTGAGCCCGGACCGGAAATTAAGGGAAAAAGATATTAACCTTTCAGTGGCCATGTACCTGGGCGGGGCCATCAGGGAAAGCTATCCCGATATTGAAGTGTTATATACCAGATCATCCGATGTGGCCGTAGACCTCGACAAAAGGGGCATGCTGGCCACCGAGGGGCATGCAGACCTGTTCATTTCCATTCATGTGAACTCCACCCGCAGATCCGTAACCGTTCCGTTGGGACCCGAAACATGGGTTTTCGGGGGTGACCGGAGCATGAGGAAAGATGACAGTTACGAGGTAGTACTCAAAGAAAACGAAGTGATCAAATTCGAGGAAAACTATCGGGCCAAATACGAAGGGTTCGACCCCGAAAACCCGCAATCTATGATTGTCTTTAATTTTCAGAAAGACGCCATAACCAGACAGTCCAAGATCCTGGCAACCTGTATCCAGCAGACATTACGCTCCGGGCCATTAAAAGGGAACTCAAAAGACCGGGGTATGAAAGAAGGAGGACTGATGGTCCTGGCATATTGTTCTATGCCTGCGATACTGGTTGAACTGGGTTTTATTAACAGTGCATCCGACAGAAAGATCCTGGGGTCAGACAGCGGCCGCAAAAAGCTTGCCCGTCAGCTTTTCCTTGGTTTTGACAAATACTATAAGGCTGTCACACAGGAAAACAATATTACCGCCTCCCCACGGAAAGCAGTTGAAAAACAATACCGGGTGCAGGTCATGGCAGGAAACAAAAAAATCCCTGCCACCTCTGCCGTTTTTAAAGGATATGGTCAGGTTAATTACATTGAATGCCCGGAACAGAAATATAAATATAAGTACACCATAGGCAACTTCGATACGCCTGAAGAGGCCCAGGAATTCTGCACGCAACTCAGAAGCAAAGACTTCCCTGGAGCTTTTGTTATTGCCGTTCAGGAAGGAAAACAGGTGCCTGTCAAATAATATACTATGAGTAAAAGAAAAATTTCAAAAGAAATCCGAATAGGTCTGTTTTTCCTGTTGGTACTGATTGCGCTGTACTTTGTAATACAATTCCTGAAAGGCAACGATGTTTTCCAGGGAACCGCCACCTACTATGCCGTCTACCCGGGCGTGGAAGGATTGGCTCCTACCAGCCCGGTTTCTATTCTGGGTCTGAAAGCGGGCACGATTGACCGGATATCCTACGATCAGATTAACCGAAAAATGATCGTCCGCATGAAATTGAAAAAAAGCTATAAAATTCCTGCAGGATCTGTAGCCGACATTTACAGCGCCGATATTCTGGGAGGTAAAGCCGTAAAAATTATCTTGTCAGAGGAAACAGACTTTCACCGTTCGGGAGATACGTTGTTATCATCGGTTCAAAAAGACCTTATTACGCTTCTTACCGGAGAGCTGGTTTCTCTGAAAGAACAAATTGCCGGACTGATCTCGGGACTGGATACCACCGTGGCACATCTGAACGAAATTCTGGGGACAGAAAACAAGCAGGAGATACGGGAGGCACTCGCATCTCTTAATTCTTCTCTTCATCAATTCAACGGCTTCATTGGGACACTCAACGACAATGCCCCGCGTATCGGGAGCATACTGGGAAGCGTAGACACCCTGGGCAGCAAACTAAACACGGGCATGAATGATCTCAACCAAACCCTCGTCAATTTGCAGGCGCTCTCTCTCGAATTAAAAGACGCAGGACTCTCGGAAACCGTAAACGAACTAACCTCACTCGTCAAACACCTGAACAACCCTGGCGGGTCTCTCGGACAAGTTATGAACAACCCCGATCTATACAATAATATTACCCGGGTACTCGGCAGTGTGGATTCCCTGGTACAAAGAATTAGCGATAACCCAAAAAAATACTTTAAAATAACTGTGTTTTAATCTGCTGTAATTGTCCGTAATTATTGTCCTGCTTAAAAAATAGAAAACCAACAAAATACAGACCTGATTATCAACGATTTAAAAAAAGTAAAATTTTTATTGTTGATAATGAGGGTATTAAAACTTTTTTACAAAATCCAAGCGATTTTCATTTTTTTTTACCATTTTTTTCAACCAATTTTGTAATACTAACCTGAAATCATACATGTCTCCATCCTCACACAAAATTGTCTGGAATAATTGTCTGAATATTATTAAAGATATTGTTCAGCCTGCAAGCTTCAGCACCTGGTTCGAGCCCATTTTACCCGTAAGGCTGCAGAATTATGTCCTTACCATTGAAGTTCCTTCTCATTTTTTCAGGGAATACATAGAAGAGCATTTTATTGACCTGATTGGGCCCTGTCTGCGTAAGGAGCTGGGGAGTCAGGCTAAACTGGAATACAGCGTAAAAGTAGATTCCGGCAGCAAGGGAGTTCCCGTACCCCATCAGGTAAAAGGGCAATTCCAGAACAAGTCGGTCTCTTTTCACCGCAGCAGCGACGAACAGCTGGCAAGTCCCTATGTGATACCCGGAGTCAGACAGGTCAAGATTGACCCCCAGTTGAATGCCGCTTATTCTTTCGATAATTTTGTGGAAGGATCCTGCAACAGGCTTGCCCGCACAGCCGGTTTAAGCATTGCCGAGAAACCCGGCGGCCCGTTTAATCCATTGTTTATTTACGGAGGTTCGGGGCTGGGCAAAACACATCTTGCACAGGCCATAGGTATTGAGATCAAGAACAAAATGCCCGAAAAAATTGTCCTGTACGTTTCGGCCAACCTGTTCCAGATCCAGTTTATGGATGCAGTCAATATAAAAAATAAGCTTACTGACTTCATGCATTTCTATCAGATTATAGATGTGCTCATAATTGATGATGTCCAGGAATTTGCCGGAAAACCGGGGACCCAGAATGCTTATTTTAATATTTTCAATCACCTGCATCAATCGGGAAAGCAATTGATACTAACCAGCGACCGTGCTCCGGTGGATCTTAAAGACCTGGATGACCGGTTGCTTTCACGCTTTAAATGGGGCCTTTCCGCAGAACTGCTGTCGCCTGATTACTCTACAAGGCTGGCCATACTGCAAAAGAAATGCTACAACGAAGGCGTAGAGGTCCCCAAAGAAGTCCTTGCGTTCATTGCCGAGCACGTTACAACCAATGTCCGGGAAATTGAAGGGACTTTCTGTTCTTTACTGGCACAATCCACTTTCAATAAGCAGCCTGTAACCTTAGAACTGGCACAATCCATAACGGACAAACTTGTAAGTCTCTCACCCCATGAGATTTCCATAAACGACATCCAAAAAATCGTCTGCAGTTATTTTGGACTTTCACCGGACAGCCTTGTCTCTAAAACAAGGAAGCGAGAAATCTGTCAGGCACGTCAGATCGCGATGTATCTGAGCAGGAATCTGACCAAAAATTCGCTCTCTTCCATAGGAGCAATGATTGGAGGCAAAGATCATGCTACCGTACTGCATTCCTATAATACCGTGTGCAATTTAATGGATACAGACCGCTCTTTCCGTCAATACGTGACGGATATTGAGAAACGACTCAGACACGGTTAATATCTGTTGAATCATGAATACACTGCAACCGGAATCCGTTTTTTCATTTTTTCACGAAATCTGCCAAATCCCGCGCGAAAGCGGAAATGAACGTGGCATGACCGAATATCTGCAGGCATTTGCCGACCGCAGAGGCCTGGAATGCCGCACAGACGGGGCCGGAAACGTTGTGATACGTAAACCTGCATCGTCCGGTAAGGAAAACGCTCCTGTCATTGTCCTGCAAAGCCATACCGACATGGTATGCGAAAAAAACGAGGATGTTTTTTTTGATTTTTCCAAAGACGCTATAAATTATTATGTTGAAGACGGCTGGATGAAGGCCCGGGGCACTACACTCGGAGCAGATGATGGAATTGGGGTGGCGGCGCAGCTGGCAGTCCTCGATGACCTGACGCTTGTTCACGGTCCCATTGAATGCCTGTTTACCGTTTCGGAAGAGACCGGTCTGGACGGCGCCCGCGCATTGGCTCCGGGGTTCATTACCGGGGAGATCCTGCTTAACCTGGATTCGGAGGACGAGGGAGAAGTGTTCATTGGATGTGCCGGGGGCATAGACACAACAGCACGTTTTCAATATACTCAGGTTCCCCTGCCGTCCGGAACAACAACCGTAAAAGTAGCTGTAAGTGGTGGCACGGGAGGACATAGCGGCGATGAAATCCATAAAGACCTGTGCAATGCCGTTCAGGTCCTTGCCCGTTTCTTGTGGAATGCAAGAAAAAAGATTGACTTTGACATTGCGTCCATTAACGGGGGCAATAAGCGTAATGCTATAGCGCGCGAAGCTTTTGCCTTATGTGTTGTCCCCAACAGGGATATGGAATTGTTTCGCTCATTATTCATACAATACTCCGATGAAGTGACCGGAGAATACAGAATTACAGATCCTTTTCTACGTACCGAGATTACTCCCGCCGGGAGCCCTTCCGGTATGATAGACCGCCACACCGCCGACCGGATTGTTGCGGCGCTATACTCATGTCCTCACGGAGTGCTGGCCATGAGCAAAGAAATCCCCGGCCTGGTTGAGACCTCAACCAATCTGGCCTCGGTAAAAATGGATATCGATGGTGAAATAAGAGTAGGTACCAGTCAGCGAAGTGCCATAGATTCGGCACGACGTAA
>Ga0172380_10006068_pt1 | contig 14239 bp, 20 predicted proteins | sample Leawe162metaG_FD_119747 | JGI IMG/M metagenome (GOLD analysis project Ga0172380, IMG submission 119747) | Leachate microbial communities from a municipal landfill in Southern Ontario, Canada - Leachate well 162 metaG | ecosystem: Engineered > Solid waste > Landfill > Unclassified | place... | reverse complement strand
GCTGGTGATGTTGACCAATCTGATTTTGGCCACGGCTATGGAGCCGAGCGCCGCCGACAGGATTTCAGCATTGCTGGTCGTGAGTAGAACACGAGTCCTGTCTGCATTGCCGAGCGCGGCGGTCCATAGCGTCATCGCGGGCCTCCGGTACTCAACTCCACATGGTCAATGCCGGTCGCATAGGTCCAGTCAGAGCTTGCGGCGATCTCGCCATTGAAGGCGACGTTCTTCCCCCTGCCCCATAGCGGTGCCCGGCCCGAAGGCTGGGTAGCGACGGCAGGCTTCCACGTCAGCGTGTCGCTGAGCTTGTCCTTGACACCAAGAGCGACAGTCATTGGTCCATCGGTCACGGGCGTAGCGGAGCGAACCAACATGGACTGCGCGCTGTTGACGGTGCCGGTCGTGAACTGAGCCAGCATGTTCGGGCCGGATAGCAGCATTGGCAGCTTGCCGAGGCCTATCGCGAGGAACAGCGGTGCAGAGCCTTGCCAGAACCGGTCATCGAGCGGCGTATTGATGCTGTCCAGCGGCCCGAACGCATCCATGTCCTCAAGGGTGTAACCGGGCGTCGAGATTTGGCCCATCACATAGATCGGCAGCGTGTAGCGAGTCCATTTGTCGAGCTGCCAATGATACCCGATAACCTCCGCCATCAGGCCTTCCAGTGATGGCGTGTAATAGGTCTGATCGGGATAGACCCACCATATCACCTTGTTCTCGGGATCGACCGCGGCCTGCATCAGGCCGAGGCGCGTCTGGTCGACCCTGTTGAGCCACCAGCGATCGATGCGCCCGGCGCCAATGCGATCAACTTCCGCGGCCCCGAAGGTGTACCGCGCGAACCCGTCGAGCGTGGGGAAGAAGCAGGTTCGCCCCAGCACAACAGTCGCATTGGCTGACACCGGCCCTACGCCATCAACGGCTTTGTAGAGCGAGTAGAGCGCGCCACCAGGCGCGTCACCAAACTGCATGATGCGGATAGCGTTCTCTTGCCCGATGAAGGCCGCATTGCCCGTAATGTCGCGACCCACAATGAGCGCGCCGCCATCCTCGAGCGGCTGAATGTCGGCACCGCGCGTGGTCCAATTGGTGTGGTCGTTGATGGCCGAGTTGCGGATCAGCCTGTTGTCGCGGTTGCCGCTGTCGTCCTTGCAGTCGAGCCCAACGACGACATTGCCGCATGAGAATATCTGCCGCGGGTCACCGGCTGCCGACACGTAGCTGATGCCGGCCGGCGTCTCGACGTTATAGGCTTGCATCCCATCGGTTGTGTTCGTCCCGAGCAGGTAGTTTCCGAAATGCAGGAAGCTCCAGTAATCGCCGGAGGTGACGTTGAACGTACCACCACCGAGACCGCTGCCCCACGTCCAGTCGGCGTTGAGCTTGTGCCAGTCGGTGTCGGAGCCCGCATAGACCACGCGCGTACCGTCCCGGAGACGGAGCGACACCATCCCCTTGACGAGCGTCCCAGGGAAGATGCCTGACGATCCAGTATTGGGAAAGTACCAGCCCTTGAGCGGGCCATAGCCGTCGCGCAATGGCAGAACGCCGGACACGTCCATCATCACGCCCGGCGCCAGTTCTCCGGCATCGGGTGCGAATTGACCAAAGGGATAGTCCATTTAGGGCGTGGCCCCTGGAATGCGAACCGATGCGCGGCTGAGCTGCGCCACCATCGACTGAATGCCGAGACTGTTCAGTGTACCCAGCGCCAGTGCTCGCAGCGTCGCGGCCTGCGCATAATCCTCGGCCCGCGCCATTGCGTAGCTCTTGCACATGCTGAGGTAGGCCTGTGGTGCATTGGTCACAAGCCAGTTGGTGGTATTGCCGCCCGATAGCCCGATCAGCGATCCCTCGTATTCGAGCGTCAGGTCTCCGTCATAGGATGGCGCAACAAGAACGCTCGCTCCAGTGACGGCGTAGATGTTGGGGATGCCAGACGAGTCCCACACTCGGCGCTCGCGGACCCGCCCAAGAGTTGCCTCGGTCAGCGGCCCATATGTCGAATGCGTCAGCGCTATGGGCCGGAGAAACCCAGCAGGCAGCGCGGCCGCCCCGCTCGCAAAGGTGAGTGTCGTGCCGGCGGTCTCGAGCGCGAAGTTCGGGCCGAACTCGATGCGAAAGTCAGCCTCCGCTAGTCCGATAATCTCGTCGGCATCGAAGTCGGACCGCTCCGCCCAATCCTGAACCGCTGCGACGAGCGTGGTATAGTCAGTGATCGCCGCCATCAGACCTTGCCCCTGCTCGTTCGAAAGCCGGAATAATCGGAGTCATTAAGGATCTTCGACATGTACCGGCGGTCCCCTGCGTCAATGGCCTCGCCTAGTCCCGTCTTTTCGAGGAAGGTCAGTGGCACGGATGCAGCCCTGTTCCACTCACCGAAGCGTTGGCCGTGCGTTAGTTTCTCCGCCTCGGCGTTTACCGCGACGATGTCATCGACTTCCTGCTCGGTATGCGCGCCCTTGATCTCGCCACGGTCGTTGAAGATCAGCCACGTCGTGCGCTTGATATCTTCGTCGTAGGCGAAGAAGACGCGACGATCAGCCATCGACCGGCTCCTTGCCCGGCCGCGCGACGCCAGCCTCGTACCAGCGCTCGGCGATGGCCCTGCTGACCTTGATCGTCTCGCCTGCGAGGTGCTTTTCGTCTTCCACGGGGAAGCCGTCACGGAGCAGGAACACCCAGGTATCGGCCTCGGCGGTCGCCGCCGCCTTGTCCTTGAGCTTGCGCGCTTCCTCGGCTTCAAGCACCTTCTCGGCGAGGGTGTCGACCGACCAGCGTTTGTCGACGGTCAGGTCGAGTGCCTTGGCCTGCTCGAGTAGCACCTTTTTTGCCTCTTCGAGCTTGCGGTCGTCCTTGTCCGTCATTGGTCTTTCCTTTTCAGAGTGTCGGCGGGTGAGGCCTTCCATATCTTCGTGCCGATGTGGCCGAGGCTGATGGAAGGGTCGAGCCAGACCGTGTGGCCAAGCTCGCGAATGTCGCTGAAGTAGTTCACGTCCTCGCCGCGTAGATGGCCGTTCCAGATGTCCACTCGGAACACCTTCGCCATCTCGCGCCTGCTGACGCTGTCGAAGTACGTTGGCGCCTTTGCCGCGATCTGCTCGCAAACGGAGCGATCAACGATGCTGAAGCCAAGACCCGTCGCCCATATCTGGATCAGCCCGAGTTCATCGGGCTCCTGTGGTGCGACCGGCCCTGAAAGCTGAAAGTCCGTCTCGCCTTCCTTCTTGGCGAGGTAGGCGGCGCATACCACGTCGCGCTGCGTCGATAGGGCCAGGAGCCGAAAGAAGTCATCCGGCTCCCAGACCATGTCGCTATCGATCCAGAAGAGCTTTTGCTTGTCGCTCTTGAGGAACGAGTGGAGGACGGCATCTCGTGCCACCTCCACTATCCCTCGCACTTCCATCACGGCGTCGATGTCGATACCGCTGACACCGGCTGCGTGCATGGTGCGCGCGAGGGACATGGATGTCCTGGGCGGGATGTTGCCATAGACCGGGATGCCGATCATGACCGACACCCCGTCCAGGTCGATGGTGAAGCCCACTCAGGTGGCTGCGAACGGCGTCGCTTCGGCGCCGACGGACACCAGCGATCCGGTGATCGCCCATACGCCCGAGGCAACGTCTTCGACAGTGAAGCGCGTACCGCGCGCACCGCCAGTGGTGCCACCGTTCATGGTGATGTAGTCCGACGTGGCCGTGGTCGGGCACGTCACACCGGCAACGTCGGAAGCGATTGCCACCGCGCCCTGGATGATGTCCGTGCCGAGAGCGGCAACGATCATCGCGCCGGACGAGACGGTGGCGGCGACGTAAAAGTCGTACTTGTCGCCCTTTCCCGTCGATGCCGGAAGCGTGGAGGTGAAGCCCGTCACGTTGTTGAGGACGATGACCGGGCCGTTGCCGTGCACGTTGCGAACGAGCGACGTTGCGGCGGTCAGGGTTACAGTCTTGCTGGGCATTTGCCGCTCTCCTTAGGTCGAAGCCGTCAGGCCATACACGTCAGCGATGACGCCAAGGCCCTTTTCGTTGACGATCTTCAGGGCGCCTTCCGCGAGGATCACGCCCTTTTCCGCGTCGCCGGTCTTGGCCACGTCCTTGTCTTCCTGGATCGGACGCAGGCTCATCCACTTGACGAGGCTGGGATCGATCAGGAAGGCACGACGCGCCACCGCAGCGGCGACACCCATCACACGGTTGGGAACGACCTTCACGGCGCCCAGCGGGCCCTCGTAAATGTCGGCCGTGCCGATGATGGTGTTGGTCCCCTTGCCGGCGGCGTAGCGGAACGGAGCCACGTTGCTGTCGGACATGAAGGTCGCGAACACGCCCTTGTTCCACGGGGAAACAACGACATTGGTCACGTCGCCGCCCTGCTGGTAGACAGACTGCAGAACGGTGTCGGTCAGGGCTTTGGACCAGGCGCGGAGGTTGCCGGTGGTTTCCACGGTGGTGACACCGTTGGAGAAGCCGCCCGACGCACCACCACCGCCGCCGCGAGACACGTTCGTGGTCATCCAGGTCGGCAGGCCGCCGGAACGACGCGGGTCGGTGTTGGTCGAGGCCGTGTTGGAGACGATCGAATACTCGATGTCCTTGCGCAGCGCCTTGCCCTTCTTCATCAGCTCGTGAGCGCGCTTTTCAGCTCGGCCGGCGTTGTCGACGGCCTGCTGCGTGCCCGAGAAGATGAGGGTCTTGGTGAAAATCTGCGTGTAGTTGCCAACGCGGGTCGGGGGGGCGACCGCGTCGAACTGATAGTCATTGCCTTCCGGCTGGGCGTTGTCGCCGGGGGCGTCAAGGTCTTCGTACTCCCACTCGGGGTGCTTCGAAGAGGCCTTTTCCTTTCCGGCCATAGTGTAGATCGGCGTATCGGTGGGAGTGATCATGGACACAAAGTCGTCCAGCTCTTCCCGATTGCCTACCGCCTGAGTCGTCAGGACGGTGTTCGAAAGGGCTGCCATTTTGGCTATCCTTTGTTGAGGGATGCGAGGTAGGCCGCCGTCGCGTCTTCGACGGAGCCCGATTGCTTCAGACGAGTGAGCGCCTCGTTGCCCTGCCGTGCCCTGTGCTCAGATGGATTGAGCCGCTTGCCGCCCTTCTGGACGGGGGGGCGGTTCTCGACCTTCTGCTGAACCTTCGGCTTGCTGGCTTGCAGCTTGTCCCACTGGATGGCCTTGCGCATAACGAGCACTTGCCGATGATCGAACCCAAGCTGGCGCAGTTCTTCGGGCTTGAACCCGTAGTCGGCGCCGTACTTGTTCACGTCATTGGCAAACGCGGTCCACTTGGCCTTGTCCTTGAATGCGGGAACATTTTCGAGAAGAGCGTTCCACTCCCGCTCCGCCGTCTCTGTCATCGACTTCTGAACCTCGGCTTGGCGGCCCTGTTCGGACTGCTGCCGTTGCCCGTCGAGATAGGCGAGATGCTGCGCCCACTGCTCCTGCCCCGCCTTGGCGGAGAGATATTTGGCAGGATCGTATTTGGACGACTGCGGGTCGGCCCATTCGGGATCAACCTGCGGGACGATCGACCTCATCAGGTCGATCATGTACTTGGATTGCTCTTCGAGCTGCGTTTCGCGCTCTTTGATGGCAGTAGATTGGGTCTCGAAGCTCTTGCGAAGCTCCGCAGTCTCCATTGTCTTCTGCCGATAATCACGGTCGCGCAGGTTGCCCTGGATGAGGTCGGCGACGGTTGACACGGAGCCATCGGGCAGGCGTACTTTGCCATTGCTGGCAACGAACCGGCCCTGATCGCTATCGGGTTCCTCGTCGTCCTCTTCGTCGGCTTGACCTTCGTCTTCCGCGTCGCCGTCCGTCTCTTCGCCTTCATCCTCATCGGATGCCTGCAATTCGTCGTCGGTCTCAGTACCCTGCTCTAGCTCCTCATCCTCCGCTTGGCCGGTATCGGCTGCATCGGCTGAGGTTGCTTTCACAAAGGCGGTCGCTGCCTGTTCGACAGACAACGACGTATCGCCACCGGTCTCGGTGTCGTTCTCCATTCATCACTCTTGGGACGTGCTCAGTTCCCTTGCGGGTTGACTGGCATGGTGAAAGGCCTACGCGAGGCCCGGGGGCTTCGTCGGCTGGCCCGACCGAATGAACTGGTCGAGATTGCCGCGAATGTCATCGACAACCGCCACGCGGGCTTGTGCCGAATAAAATGCTGCCTCATCTGCACGAGGCATGGTCGCGAGGGCGTTCAGCGCCTCGTCGCGGATGTTCGTTAGCGCCTGCTGGAATGCCTCGTTATCCCTGAGGCTTCGTGCCAGCGAGGCAGCCTGGTCCGGCGTCACTGCCACGTCACCGTGCACGACACATTGGCCAGCGTGCCGTCGTACCCGACATAAATGCCGTTATACATTTCGCAGTCGAGAGTGACGGTGTGGCCCGGCGTCGTTGCGAACACCCATTCCGAATAGACGGCAGTTCCCGACTCCGCGGCACTGTCATAGATGGTCAACAGTCCAGCCGTCGGCGTTGCCGTTGTCGGGGCGATACTGACGGTATGCAGCTTGCGCGGCGTCTTCAGTCCGCTGACGACGGAAGAGTCGCCGGTTACGCGAGTGACGTTCATATCGTGGCTCCTAGTTCGCAGCCTTGCCGGCGGGTTCCGGTTTGGGTTTCATCGCAGCGATCTGCACCGCATTGTTGCGCGTCGCTTCCGCCTGCTGCGCCTGGTGCTGCAAGTCCATCTGCTTGAGCCGTTCCGCCGAGGCGATGCGCATCATCTCGATACGCTCCGCGCCCTGCTGCTTCATGGCTTCGATGGCCAAGGCATTCTGGCGATCCGCCTCCTTGGTGGTCAGGTCGGCATCCAGTTCGGCCTGGTTCTTGACTACCTCGCCTTGCGCCTTAAGTTGCGCCTCGTGCATGGACACCTGCGCATCCACTTCCTTGAGGCCCTTCTGCACTTCGCCGGTCGCGGCGATCTCCTCGAGCTTGGGATTCGGCTTTGGCTGCGCGGCGGCCTGTTTCAGCGCCTCTATGCGCTCCTTGGTAAACTCCGGGTAGAAGTCCTCGGCGTTCTGAATGCCGGCGCTCTCGTCCATCTTCGTCATGGTCGTGACGATCTTGGGGAGCATATCGATAGCGTCTTCGGTGTCGCCCGCCATCATCAGGCGTTCGGCCAGAAGAAGCTGGTTCTGAAGGGTGCGGCCCAACATGGCCATATCGCGTTCGCGCGAACCCGTGCCAATGCCGGTGTTGATGGTGACATTCATATCCGCGTTCCAATAGCGCGGATCGATCGTGACCTCTTTTTTGGAATTGAGCATTACCTTGCGCGGCTGTTCCTGGTGCTTGACCATTAGACGCAAAAGCTTCCGCCCAACATTTGACCAGCCACCGTACTCAGCCATGTTGCGAGCTACCAGCTCAACCTGCGAGTAGGCCGCATCCTTCCCGTCGCGCACTGCCTCGGCGGTCTGGTTCTGAAGAGCCTCCGGGTCAAGTGCCATGGTCTGCCGGCTCACACCAGTACGGGACTGCCGAACCTCATCCATGTAGGACAGGCCGGCCAAGGCAGTCTCACCTACATTGTCGATAGTCAGGTTTGTGATGGTCGTCCCGGCATCTCCAAACACCGTGCCACCGAAGGTCGGATGGTCGAGCTGTTCCGGGTTCCTGACCTTTCCCGCGACAAAGCGTTGCGGGTTGTTCGCCCAGTACGTGCCGTTAAGAAACTGACGGGTCAGAACCGTCTTCACATCCTGCACATCGATGGTTTCGTCCGCCACCGAACGTGCTTCGAAGCGATGCGGGATTGGCTCACATCGAATGTCATCGAAGGGGTTCTCGTCTTCCCAGACTTCCCAATCAAGAAGGACTTCGCCGGCCGGCCCGCCGCAACAGGCACGAACCAGTTCGGCTTCGCCGTCATCGTCCACGTCGATGCGAATGAAGCACTCGTGATAGTCCACCAACTGCATCGATTTGTCAGCGGCATCGACGCTCATAAACATGCGACGGGCAGTCTCTTCGGGCGTGTCGTTACGCGCGGCCTCGGGGATGCTCCACACCTTGTCCTTGTCATATCCCATGCCCACGAGCGCCGACCGCGACTTGCGTTGCCGATGGTCGGTGAAGGCCGCCTCGTCGGTATGAATGGCATCCGAGTCGATCAAGAATTCTTCATTGGGGATGGCGGTGACAACAAACTTGCCGTCCATCATCTTGCGTCTGATCTTCACGTCACAAACGGGCAGTTGAACAACCTGCCCCTCGACCTCGATCTGATCGATGCGGTCGGTCTTCTGAAGCACTTCGATCCCATCGTCCTGGACGAGCAACGCCAACTGGTCGTCGGTCAATCCGCTATGGAAAGATGTGGTGTAGACCGGCGTGTCATCGTAGAAGGTCTTGATGATGCCGTTGGCGTTCAAGAGCGCGTCCCACGTCGCATCGTAGACTGTCTCGTAGCCTTTGTTGTCCTTCCAGAACACATAGTTGAGACCATCGGACGCGACTTGGGCGGTTTCGGCATCTTCAGTGCCAACAGGCTCCGCGATGAACATCCGGTTGATCGACGCGAACACGCGCATGATGCCGGGGAGCATCCGGGAAATGGTGTCTGCCACATCACGTGAAACAACTCGCGAGCGATTTGCCTCAGGCGGAACGTAGGCATCCATATTGCCGAAGTAATAGTCGAGCGCCTTTTCTCTCGGCGTGGCGCGAACGGACTTGTCATGCGACTTGGCAAGCTCGATCTGCTGCGAGATGATCGCAGAGAGCTGGTCTTCGGTCAGACGCTCAGGCATGTGGCACCACGTGATAGCCGTGCCCAAGAATCAGCACGTACCAACCACCAGCAGCAGAGGGGTATGCCCACATATATCTCCGCCATTGCAGGAACTTCGGCATCAGACGTATGCCCTCATATCGCGCTTAGGCGGGACGTATTCTCGCGGCGCAGTCTCCTCGGCGCCCATTACGCCGCATCGAAACGCGTCAGCGCCATGCGATGCCCAATCATGGAGCGGGCGCGGTCGAAGCACCTGGTTCTTGTCGTCATAGTCGGCGCGATACATGCGGAGGCAATCGATGCCCCGGGCGCACTTCTCGGCGTCAAAGTACATCCTGTTGAACCGAAGCCGCGCGGCGTCGATGCCGTCCATCGGCTCATGTCGCGGCACGCATTTGTTCTCGTCGCTGCCACCCATTACGAAGCCGCGCTCTTCCAAAAACTGTACGCGCGATTTGCCGCTTTGCAGTTCTCGAGCTGCCCCGTCATGGGGCAGATAGTGGAGGTGAACCTTGTAAGGAAGCGCCTTGATCCAATCTACGTAGTGATCGAGGGCGTGCCCGCTGTTTTCGTAGTAGTTGATCCAGTGCCACTCGCGGCCGACAATCTGGCCGATCCAGATCGACATGCTATCGCTGATGCCGAGGTCCCACGCGGCGAAAACATCTGCGGCTCGCTCGTGCGGTACCGCTCTTATGCGCTTGTCCTTCTCCGCCGCCGCCATCTCGCGGCCATAGTAGGCGCCGACGATAGCCGCCTCGAACGAGCACTCGTATTCCTGCGCGTACTGCTCTTCCGTGAGCATTTTGCGCGCGCTCGCCAGTTCTTCGGCATCAAGGATGCCCGTCTCTGACGCCTTTAGCACCAAGTGCATCCACTCCGGATCAATCGTGCCATCGTCGAGACGACCAAGGCTGTAAAACCAGTTGCGCCCCTTGGGCGTGCCGATGAACGTCCCCCAGCCCTTGAAGTCGGACAGTGTTGGGCGGATCACTTCCGGCCATGCTCTGGGATCTAGTTGCGCCGGCTCGTCGATATCAACGCCATCGAGATAGATGCCCCGGAGCCGGTCATACGCATCGCCGCCATACAGCCGAACGCGCGCGTTGTTGTGCGGCAGTTCAATCCACAGTTCGCCGTCGCTGCGACGCACATCGGGAACGGTCGATGTGTAGTGTTTGAGATACCCCCAGGCGATGTCCTTGGCCTGCCCGAACGTCGGCGCGATGTATGCGTAGCGAGGCGGCGGGTCCTTGCGCTGGTTCTCTGCCGCCCTTCGGATCGTGTCGTTCAGCGTGCCGACTGTCTTGCCGAAGCGCCGATGGGCGACAACCTTGCCAAACCGTTGCGAGCGCTCGTGATACGGCAGGAACAGCCGGCGCGGCGCGTACGGAATTACGACTGAGGCGGCAGCCAAGAGAATGTCACCGCCACCGGCCCGCCGTCTTTGCCGGTGTGCTCGACGGCTGCCAATCTGGGATGCACGTAGGGCGCGGCCTTCTCGGCGGCCCACATGCGGTTCTCTGCGGTCTCGTTTTTGTCGCGCAGCACGTCGAGCATGTAGTCGAGCGGGGTCAGGCCCGACGCCTTCACCTCTGCCTCGCGTGCAGCGCTGGCCTTGTTCGGGACGCCTTCCTTCCGGCCGGCGCCCTCGCGCTTACCGCCTCGTGGCATCGTTTGATTTCCTATGATTGTTTTTCAGAGATGGCCCTGAAACAAACAAGCCCGCCGGGCGATGTGCTGGCGGGCTGTGGGTCGCAAATGCTGCGACGATGCAATTTCGGACATTGCTAGGGTGATTTGCCCGCGTCGTCAAGCGCCGTTAGGGAGAACTCGGCAACCGGGATGTCGTCAACAATTACCACAGTACGAATAGGGTGCCCCATGTGTCTCTGTAGGCGAATACGCGATATCGCGACGCCATCAGCCACCAGATGGGATAGCCTCCGTTCAACCGCATCGTGGTATCGCTCCATTGTCTGCTTGGTAAGATCGTCTACCACCTGCCGCACAAGTTCCGCAGTTTGTTTCATGCTGCCGCGTTCCTTTCCCCAAGGCCATATTGCCGCGCAATTGCGTCAAGACCAAGCCGCATGTCTGCGAACAGGTGCGGCAACTCCTGATCCCGCAGCACAACGTAATCACAGGCCGCATAAATTGCACTGCCGGGGTGCTTGTTGTTGGCGACTTGTAGAACGCCCGTGATAGCGCCCCACTGTCTCGCGGCACGCACCGCAGTTTCCGGGGATACATCACGCGGCGATGGGCCTGAGGCCCCGCCGATGTTGACCGCCTTAGGCGGGCGCGGAGAATCTACGGCGCGCTGGTACGCGGCATAGGTGTCTGCGAACAACCGAGCTGCGTTCAACTGCTCTGGCTCGAGCTGGCCCTTGAGATATAGGCGACCGACGACGGTTGCGGCGAGATCAGTGCCGGCGTGCTCTGGTGCCACCTTGTGGACGCGCACGCGAGCCGCCTTCGCCACCCCCATAGCGGCCTCCTCGTCCAAGGTGCGACGCTCCTGGACGTGCTCGGTCTTGCGCGAGAGTTTGCCGTTCGGCTCCCGCTTTCCTGCCTTGCGCTTTCGTCCCTTACCCATATGCCGCTTACCTTGGTTGAGTGGTGTTGCTAGCGTTCAGAGCAGCACAGCTTGCTGAACGATGTGCATGGTGGCATTGCGCTCCAGCGCGCCGAGGTCGATGAAGTCGTCATCGGGGTTACCCACCGCGTCATAGCGGCTTGTAAACTGGAGCGGGCTCTGGTTGCCGTTCTTGCGCTCGTTCCACGCCCTGTACTCGGGAATGGCGCGGCACCGCTCGCTGATGTAAGACAGCAGTTGGTCGAAGCTGTCAAAACACCTCATGCCGCCAGTGTCGAAGCCGTCGCTGCAAGCGCCGTGCAGTTTGCGCAGAACGACCTCAAGGCCGTCGGGGACCGGGTACGGCGATTGATGCACAGCCCACATGGCGACAGCGCCGGTGATGTCGTGCGGGAACACCCATATTTTGCGCGGCCTCCCTAGCGCTGGGAAGTACAGATCGTCTCTGGTCACCGTTGCTGTCTCGCTCATATCGTACCCTCTCGCTCCCCGGTATTGTCTAGGATGGTCATGCTGCTGCCTCGTCGCCATCGGGGTCCCCGGCGCTGTAGCCGCGCTCCGCATCGAAGTAGGCGTTGGCTTTTCGAAGCTGAGCCCGATAGCGCGCCTCCGGATCGTCCTCATCAGCCGATCGAAGACCGCTGACCGTGCGCTCAACCAGCTCGCGGACACGGGCCTGAGATTCCCGCGTCCGTTCGATTTCTGGCGCAGGAAGCGCCGGCCGCAGTCGCCGTTCACGGTCCTCGCGCTCCGCCCGCAGGTGGTTCTGCCGGTGGCACTCGGCGCCAACCGCGGCAGGCGCCGGCAGGAAGTTCGGATTCACGCCGGGGGCAACGCCCTTGATCAGCGCGACGACCGCCGCCTCAACGTCCTGGGCGGGATAATCCTCGACGGCGAGCAGGTAGCTGCGAAGCTGCTCATCACCGTCAGCCGGAGCTGCCGCCGATGGCCACGAGCCGAGGAGCCGAGTGATTTCCTTCAATTTCGCTTGGGGAAACTGCATCGAATTCGTCCTTGAGGCGGAGCGCTGCGGCGAGGGTTGGATTCATCGGGCGTTGGGCTGGCCCGGCTCGCGCCCTGCCCGCGAAGTATTCGGGCTTCACCGTGATCCAAGAACTGCGAACGCATTCCTTGGCCGCGTCTGCGACAGTCATGCCGCACTTGGCCGCGTCCTCTCGGAACAGCTTGGCCGCGTAGCCGGTGAGAGCGCCGCGCTTCTTGCGGCGAACCTTCACGAACTCGGAAAGAACCTCTTCCGGCACATCGGGCGAAAGCCCGGCTCGGAACTCCGCCACGTCGCCCTGAGTGCGAGATGGTTTCTGATCTTGAGGTTCAATCTGTGTAGTTAGAGTTTTATCCTCTACGCGCACACGAGAGCGTGACGGTGCGTGACTAACGCTACCTAACGTTTTGTCACGTGACAGGCGGTAGCGTTCTTGCCGCGTGCGATCAGCAGCGCGACGACGTTCCAGAGCATTCTCTTCCTGCCGCTCAATGGCGCGCACTGCGACCAGGATCATCTCCGGCGTCGCGCCTTCCGCGATCATGTCCGCAATGAGGTTCGAGTACTTCAATGTCGTGCCGCCGCCTGTGTATAAGTTAGTTCTACAGTCCGCCTGTTCGTCAGGCGCTTCTAGCGGAACTCACTCCGCAAGTCTCGTTTCGTTCATGTTGCTGTGGTTAGTGTGGATAGTGGGGGAAACTTTGTTGTTGACCCGAACCTGCTTCTTGCGACGGCCGAGAAGGTTCAGGATCGACGAGTGGTCGCGGTGAAAGATGCGCCCCAACTCGTGCAACGTTTTCGGGCGGCAGTGCTCAACCACTAGGGTCACAGCCTCACGACGAGCGGCCACAAAAGGATGGATGCGGCTCGACCCAATGATGTCGTGGTACTTGATGCCTCGCTTCACTGCGACGTATCTGATCAGCGCGTATGGACTTGGGGGTTGGTAGAAGTTGAATGGCGCGAAGTTGGGAATGAGGTTGACCGGCACCGCATCGACCGCCCGCCGCCTTCCCGGTCTCTTGATGAGGTCAATCCTCATCCTGGGCTTCGACATCATCGGCATGCCCAGCCGCGATCGCGCATCAACGCCTGCCTGGTGCTGTTCCATCAACACGCTCATCAAGCACTCCTACCAACTTGCACAAGACCAGGCGTCCGCCTCGCCGGCTTCACGAGAAAGCCGTTGCGCTTGGCCAGTTTCAGAATCTCGATGACGGTGGTGTCGTACTCGAAAGCGAGCACGTCGGCCGTCACACCCTTCCGAGCGCGGCGCTGCATTTCGTCAACCTGCGCCATGTTCCAGCGGAGATTCATGTGCGGGTATTTTCGTTCCAAGTCTGCGACGCTCATTCCGCACTCCTCTTGGGCGCACGCATACCGGCAAACAAAGCGGGCTCCATGCGCGCGAACCGTTCGGCCTCTGTCTCGATCTGTGATATGGTGACGTGGACGCAGCCGCCTTTGACGGGCTCGCCAAAGCTGCGGGTCGCGATGAAGTTGGCGTCGTCCATTCCGAGTGCATCGGCGATGCCGTCGCGGTACGCCTTGCAGCTACCCTCGGCGTTGTCGTCGTCGACTTTGTTGGCAGTCTTCGGGTGAAACTCCCAGTGGATCGCAGCCGCCGCCCATCCTGGCTTCCTGCTGGTCCCAAGTGCGGCCAGCGTAGTTCTATGAGCGAGCGCAAATGCCTTCGCCTTGGCTCGGTGCTCAACACCCCAGTGTGACGGTCTGCCGTTCGGCGACAGCGCCCTGTCCGGCCACGGCAACGATAGGCGTATCTCGCTTGTGGGGGACATCAGGCTGCCCTCCCCTTCTCCGGTACAAACCTGGATGCGATACGCGACGTGGCCCAATAGTCCGCTGTTTCAGCCCGACGCTGTTCCGGCG
>Ga0172380_10006067_pt1 | contig 14239 bp, 16 predicted proteins | sample Leawe162metaG_FD_119747 | JGI IMG/M metagenome (GOLD analysis project Ga0172380, IMG submission 119747) | Leachate microbial communities from a municipal landfill in Southern Ontario, Canada - Leachate well 162 metaG | ecosystem: Engineered > Solid waste > Landfill > Unclassified | place... | reverse complement strand
TATTGAAGCTTTTAAAAACGCTAATACATTACGTTATAAATTATTCAGTGAGGCGATAAATGCGAAAGTTTAGACTTGACCCGTTTGCACCTAATGGCGTATCGCTTGAGAATAGTACAGTTACGATCGCTGGTGGTTCATCAACTACTACAGGTGGTGGGGTTCAATCAGTCGTTGCTGGTTCAAATATCACAGTTGATTCAACCGACCCTGCTAACCCAATAGTAAGTTCGGTTGCTGGCGGAACTGGTGATGTTGTCGGCCCTGCAGTTGCTACAGATAGTAATTTTGTTTCTTTTAATACAACTACGGGTAAACTTATTAAAGACAGTGGTGTAGCTACCTCTAGTGTTGTTACCGATATTTCAGGCTTAGTACCTTACACTGGTGCTACTGGAGATGTCGCACTTGGAACAGCTGGGATAACTTCTGATAGACTAACTTCAACAGGTTTATTCGAATTGCATAATGGTGCTGCAATTGATTTTTATACAGATGCAGGCACTACATTCACTGGGTTAATTCGTGCAGAATCAGATAGCCAGTTTATGTTCTCACAGAGTTATGACAATATTTTAGATTTTTCTGGTATTACTACAGTAGCAAAAACTTTTTCATTCCCAGACGTTACAGGAACTATAGCACTAACTAGCGATATACCAGATGTAAGTGGATTTATAACAGATATAACAGGACAAGATTTAAGTCTAGCTGATAATTCAACAAGTGCATTTATTACTCTTGGTGATATTCCAACACTTGCCATAGATGACCTTAGTGACGTAGTTTGTGCTGCTCCAGACCCTGATGATGTTCTCACCTTTGATGGAGCAAATTGGGTCTGTAGGGCTGGGGTAGTTGGTGCTGGTAACGGAATTGTTGAATATCTTACTGATACTGACAGCCCTGATGTTACTGACGCTAAGTATTTAGTTTTATCAAGAACGCCTAATACGGCAGTAGAAACATCTGTAACGGCAAGTGTTATTTCAACTAACTCACCTCAAGAAATTAAAAGCTTCATAATGTCATCAACTGGTATTGGTGTAACTACTATTCCAGCAGGTGTGTGGGAGTTTTCAGTCTGGGCTAAGAATAGTGGTGGAACAACAGCAGGGTTTGAGATTGTAGTTTATGCTGCAACTGTATCAGGTGGAGTTGTAACACTTGGCTCCCCATTATTCACTACTTCTAACCAGACCTTAACAACCTCTATAATTGACTATGAGATTAGCTCAGTTCAACCAGCATTTACAGGATTAACGACAACTCATAGGTTAGTGTTCTTATTCAGAGCCACACAAAGCGTTCCTGTAAGCAGAGATGTAACTATCTATTTAGGTGGTTCAACTCGTGCCTCTCACGCAAATACTCCGCTACAAACACGACACAACGACCTAGCTGGATTAAATGTCGGTGATTATGTCCATATGACTGCTGCACAAGCTGTAGTGTTAGGTAACACATCAGGTACAAATACAGGCGATAACGCTACAAATACCCAATATAGTGGATTAGTGTCTAACGCAACCCACACAGGCGATGTAACAGGTGCTACGGCACTTACAATCGCTAATAAGGTTACAATGACTGGTACTGCACCAGTTTCGGTTAGTGGTTCACCTACTGTAATAGCCGGGAGTGCGGTGGCTATCTCTATGGCAGCGGCTACTGCCTCTGTTAATGGCTATGCCACTTCAACTCAAATAACTAAACTAGATGGTATTGAGGCACTCGCAGACGTTACAGATGCAACTAACGTTAATGCAGCTGGTGCCACAATGAACTCCGATACGTCATTAGTTGGTAATGGATATTTCCTAGATGAAGATGCAATGACCAGTAATGATGCTACAAAAGTTCCATCACAACAAAGTGTCAAAGCGTATGCCGATACTAAAGTAACAACTGGTGGGGCTTTAGGAACTCCGACATCTGGTACTTTAACTAACTGTACAGGTACTGCATCGGGCTTAACTGCTGGTACGGTAACAACTAACGCTAATTTAACAGGTAATGTTACATCAGTTGGTAATGCGACTACTATTGCAGCCGGTGTAGTGACTAATGCTATGCTTACTACGACAGCGGGAGATGTTGGTGGGGCAGGTTTAGCATGGACTCCTACGTTTACTGGTTTTTCAGCTGACCCATCAGGTGTACATAGGTATACAAAAGTCGGTAAGTTTGTAACATTATATATTAGGCATAATACTTCAGGAACGTCTAATGCTACTACATTTACTATTACCTTGCCAGTTACGGCTGCTACAATTACTAATATGCTATGGACAGACACAGGTTTACTTATGGATAACAACGTAGGTGTGTTGGGTTCTGGTCTTATATTATCAGCTGGAACAACGATGGCGTTCTTTACTACAGCACTTGTTGCTGGGGCATTTACCAACTCTGGCAATAAAAGATGTTCAGCGTTTCAGATAACTTATGAAGTGGCTTAGTTTATAATACTAAAAATAATACCTTGTGATATAATGAAATCATCACGGGCAGTTGGAGTAATCAATGGCTTACACCGCCGGAACACTTGTTACCAGAGTCCAACAACGTATCAGAGATACGGGTTACTCTAGCACCGAAATTAAATCATATTTAAATGATTGTATGAACGATATTTTTAACGAGTACCGTTTACCTTTTATGCAGACAACTCAGCCTTATACTCTAACGGCTGGGGTATCAGATATCACTAATGGAGTAGGATTACCTGTTAATTACGTGCAAGCAGTTGATTTAATCCTAACTTCAAGTGGATATGAAAAGACTTTACCATATTTAGATGTAAGAACGATTGACGAGTTCTATCCTGACGCTGACGATACTACTCAACACCCTGCAAATATCCCTCAAGGTTGGTATAACTACGCTGATACGATACGAGTTTACCCAGCACCACTTAGCGCCTACACGGTTACACTCCGATATTACAAAAAACCCACTGAATTAGACGGTGACGCTGATGTACCTGAAATACCTAGCGAGTTCCAAGAAGCTTTAGTTGTTGGTACGGCTTATCGAGTTCTACAAGTTAAAGACAATTACGACCAAGCTGGTATCTTACAGAACAAATACGATGAAATCTTACAGAAACTTGTCGTTAAATATAGCCAACCACAAGTCGGTTCACCAACTAGAATGAGGATAAATCGCTATGTCTTGGGCACGAAGAATTACTAAGACGATACCACGATCAGGAAGCCAAACTAATACCTATGAGATAAATGACTACTCTAAGGGTTATAATTCGTTTCTGTCTAACGATAAAATGCCGTTTAGGTCTGGTTCTGAAAGCCTATGGCGATTAGCCCAAGACGCACGCATTAAGACACTTGGGGAATACGAAACTCGCAAAGGGACAGATTTTCACTCGGCTGCGGCTGGTTCAACTGAAAACGATACTATTACCTCAACTGCTGGGGCGTCAGACGTATCATTTAATGGGGTTACTAGATTAGCCCAAGTATTCACTTCTACCGTTACGCAACGACTTAATAAGGTTGAATTAAATCTCAAAAATGCGTCAAGTGCCACTGGTACAATTATGGTTGAAATATGGTCAGACGTATCAAGTGCGCCTGGGGTAATGTTAGCTCGCTCATCTATTGCTGCGTCAAGTCTGACAAGTTCATATCAATATCTAACAGCTAGGTTTATTGAAGCACCTGCAATCGTAACCTCAACTAATTACTGGATAGTAGTTTATACCCAAGCAACAGGTTCTGGTTCGTATAGTTGGAGTGGGACAACTGCCGAAACTACCGCTTTAACTTCAACTGATTCTGGTTCAACCTGGGCGACTACTACTTACTCACTAAACTTCAAAGAACATTATTCTACTGATGGACAAACTATTGGATTACACCGTGCTTATAAGAGCGATGGTACAAAAGTAACTCTATTTGTACAAGGTACTGTACTTTACTCGGTCAATGATACTACAGGGGCTTTAACGTCTGTTAAGACTGGGCTAAGTGCTTCTGCTACTAAATACCGATTTGTGACCGTTAATGACATTGTTTACTATGTTAATGGGTATGACGGTTATAGGAAATGGGACTTCACGACTGAATCACAAGTTAGTGCAACTAATTACGATACTTTGTGTGTTCATAAAGGCTTGATGTTCTTACAAACTACAGCAGATAAAAATCAAATAGTCTATTCTAACTTTGCTGATTACGAAACATTTACATCTACAGATTTTATATACGCACCAAGCCCTAAGACAGGCGACCCTGTTACTGCCCTCAAGTCGTTGAACGGCTACTTGATAATATCAACACTTAAAAATAAGTTTATTCTGTCGGGTGATGACAATGCGACGTTCTCACTAGATGAAGCCCCTGACCAAAAAGGAACTTATACTCAAGAAACTATGACGGCTGATAAAAACGCTATCTACTATGTTGCAAACGATGGGGTGTACAGTTCAAACGGTTCGGAAGCTCAATTACTAAGTGCTGATATATACCAAGAGATTGTTGATTTGCCTAATAAAGAGTATTCATGCCTAGTTGTTAATAAAGGTAGATTGTATTTTTGGTACACTCCAACCGGTACAACTGGGAACAGTAAATGTTATGTATTCTCACTTAACTATGGTGATGCTGGCGGTACTACGGAAAGTATAGACACTAACGCATTTGTTAGTATAGCTGTATCATGCTGGAACGATGATGACGCTTTGCTTGTCGGTAGTTCAAAAATCGGTCAGGTTTACTGGCAAGAACTAGCCTCAAATGATTACACAAACTTAGGTGGTGATATTAACTTCTTACTCCAAACCCATTACATAGTTGGTAGTTCACCTGCACTTCTAAAAGCATACCGAGATTACCAACCACGATTCGGTGGTCAATCGGGCAATTATACGATAGATATTCAATACGCCTACGATTTAAGGAATAACTGGACAACTCTTAGCTCACCAAGTGTGCAGGGTTCTGGTGCAACATTTGGTTCAGGTGCAACGTTTGGAAGTAGTGTTACTTATGGAACTGATGCCGAGAAGCAAATCGGTCTTTATATACCAGGTGAATATAGGCGATTGGCTGTACGATACAAGCACTACGCAACTCGACAACCTCAGAAGTTCTTAGGCCATACTATGGTCACCCAAACAAGGCGGATTAGATAATGGCGTTTAGTAATACATCGTCTAATAGTTCAAGTAAACAAAATTGGGGTCAAGTGAATGACTTAGCCCGTGATTTTAAATCAAAAGAACGGGTAACTATTTATAAAGACGATACTGGGACTAGGCGTGTACTTGAGGGGAAAGGCAAAGATGGATTTTATGGATTTAAGGTATCACCAGAGGGTGTAGATGTTTATACTGCTACTGACGATCAATTAATTTTTAATAGTAATCAGAATGTATTTAAGATAGTTGGTACTGGGGTAGGTGCATTCTTAACAAAAACTATCACCGGCCCAGCTGGTGGTGGCTGGGTAACTGGTCATGCAGATACGTCTATAGCGCATGGTTTAAGTTTTATCCCAGCATATTTAACATATATTGAATTATTCGGTGGTAGTTTGCAAAGGTTCTCAGTACCATTAACACTTGATAACGTAGTTAGCAATGTTGAAATGTCATCTGTTAGATATCATGTTTCAGTTGATGCTACTAACTTAATATTTAATACTGACATTACAGGCTATCTTCCTGCTGGCAAGACTGCGGTTGCTCCTGCTATCACTAGCCTTAAATACTTTTTACTACAAGAATCTGCTTCATAATTTTATATTGTACTTTTAATTATAATACTGGTATAATTCTAACTAACATGGGCTATTTGGATAAATATGGCACGCACACTAGACCAAATCATCGCCGAATTAGCTCCAACCTATAAACCACAGGTTGAATCCCTCCAAAAACAGCAACAGTTGATTCCTCAACAAACTCAGGCGGCGATTGGTTCGGCTGACGCTGCTCAATCACAAGCTTATGAAAATATCTTAGGTGGTGCTAGACAACGAGGTCTAGGTTTTTCTGGTATCCCACTAGCTGAACAAGCTAAATATGCTTCAACAGTCTATGCCCCTGCTGTTCTTAATGCTAAGACTCAAGGCCAACAGAACGCTCTTAGCTTACAAGATGCTATCTTGGGCGTTCAAGAACGACAACGAAGTACAGGACAGGGTATTTACCAGACAGAGCAAGCACAAGCTTATGATGAACGGCAGAAAGCACTTGATCGTGCATTCCAATCTAGCGAGGCTGCAAAAAACCGTGCTGCAGCAAATCAACAAGCTGATTTATCTAAATACTTTACCCCACAAACTAGATATGAACAAAAAGCACCAGGTGATTTTGCATTTTATGGAGCCGACAATAAACCTATTACAGCAGCTCAATACGCCAAATCTAGCGGTGTAAAGATTGGTGATGTACTACGTTCGATGGGTGAAGCTGGCGACCAAACAGCAAAGCAACTATATTCACAACTAGCGAACGTAGCTGGCAACCCTACTATGTACAAACAGTCATTAGATTACTACAAAAAGCAATTCCCTTATATTTTAGGAGGAGTGTAATATGGACGATGGTTTTACCCCTTACCAATTTAAAAGTGCAGCACCACAAGCTGCACCTAAAAAAGACAAAAACTTTTGGGTCGATCAGATTTCAACTGCTGGTGGAATTATCGGTGGTATAGGAGGTTCGTTCCTATCACCATTTCTAGGTACTGCCGCAGGTGCAGCTGCTGGTTCTGGTTTAGGCGAAGCGATTGAAAACGCTATAACTGGCGACAAACTAGATAAAAATGTTGTATCAGAAGCCGCTTTGGGTGGCTTATTTGGTGCTGGGCCAATTAAACTTGCTAAAGGTGCGGTTGGTGGTGGTTTATCACTTCTAAAAGGTGCTGGTATGGCTGGGGCTAAAACTGCCGCAACAAGTGCTGCTATGACTCCATTGCGACAGATAGCTGGTAAAGGTCTACTTGGTGCTGCCGATAATTTAGCAATTAAGCAATTCCGATTAACACCATCACAATTAACGAAGTTTAGTAAGAAGTTTGGTGAAGATGCTAGCACGACTATCCGAAAATACGGGTTTAACACAGCCGAAGATATTGCTGAAAAGGGAATACAACCACTTAAACAGCAGTTTGATAGTTTAGTTACTAATATACCTGGAGTTACTAAAGAAAGCCTAAAACAAAGTTTTGACGGTAAAATAGCTAAATTACTTGGTTCTGGCGCAACCGACAATCAAGCAATTGGTAAACAATTACAAAAAGAATCTAACCAATTACTAAAAAGATATGGTGATGTGATTGATTCTAAAGAACTAAACGCTATTAAAAACGAGTTCGATAGTCTAGTAAATTATACTAACAGTGTTGCTAACCCTGCTAAATATGGTGTCAATAAAAGAGTAGCCGATTCAATCCGTGAAACTCTACAAAAATCTGACCCAACCGGTACTCTCAAAAGTACTGGTCGTGAATTACAAAAATTATATCAACTATCCGATATTGCATCTCAACAAAGCCAACTAGGGCGTGGCAGCTTGCCATTAGGTTTAGGCAATTTAATGGCTGGTGGGATTGGTGGAGCGTCATTAGGTGGCCCAGGTGCTGTAACTGGTATGTTGGCGGCTTCTGCTATCAATAGCCCTACTGGACGCAAATTAGCTCTGCAAGGTGCTGAAAAAATAGGTGGTAAGCTAGCGTCTACTCAACTAAATAAACAAACCGCTGGTGGAATTGCTACAAGACTAGGAACAGTTGGGGTATTAGGAAGTATGGCTAATCAACCAAACCTAGAAGATGCGTTAATGGGTCAATCAGATACCCAAAGTATTAGTCCGATGACTAGTCCAATGAGTGCGCCGCCAAGTAGTTCTAACATAAGCTCACAATACACCGAAACCCCTCAATCGTCAAATCCATTTGGTGTATCAAGCGAGCAAATAGGTCAGGCCTTAATGCAAGCCTACATCGCTGGCGATAAACAAGCAGCCTCTCAATTACAAAATATGTATGAATTAGCCAGCCAATTTGAAGCAGCCTCAGCTAAAACAGCCGACCCTAAACTAAGTGAAGCCCAACAAGCACGAACCGATGTTAAGTCTTTGACTGCCGATGCCCTAAGCCGACTAGACGGTGGCGATATTAAGACTGGTTTTGTTAATGCTCCAATACAGGATATAGCGGCGACATTTGGTATGGCCGATCAACCAACCCTCGAGTTCAACACTCTAATCTCTAACCTAAAAGCTACAATCGCTAAAGCGAGAGCCGGTACATCATTTACCGAGGGTGAAAAGAAAATGCTTGAAAAATACACCCCTAATGTTGGTGATAGCGAACAACAAATTAGAACTAAACTTAATCTATTACAGCAACAGTTTGGCGGTGATATTCCTAATGTTACATCACTACAAGACGCATTATTACAACAACAAGGAGGTCAATAAAATGGCTAGTATATCAGTCAGTTTACCATCAGACGGCGATACGATAGACGCTGCGGATTACAATACACCGATAAATACAATCGTTAATGATTACAATGGTAATATTACTAACGCCAACATCTCGGCTAGTGCAGCGATTGACGGCACTAAATTAGCTGTTACAAGCGTCCCTAGTGAACAATTGAAATCTACGGTTATGTTTCGAGGCACAACCACCCAAACGGTTACTAACTCAGTTTCGCCTACAGCCATAACTACTTATACAGAAGTAACAGATAGGGGAGCAGATTTCGGACATACGACTGGGCTGTTCACAGCTCCTTATACTGGTGATTACCATTTTGATGCGGTGGCTGGGTTTACAAATATAATTATAGCTCGTACAAGTGTTACTATTGTGGTAAATAGCGTTACAGTAGCCGGTAGTTTTACAAGTACTGCTATCAATACGCATGACCCAGTAATGTCGTGTAGTGCTACGGTAGCGATGACAGCAGGTCAAACCGCTTTTATGCAAGTTTACCAAGATAGCGGCGGAGATATAGCCTTAACCGCACCATCTAGCTTTAGTGGGTACTTAATAGCCAGAGTGTAAAAGCTATGACAGACTTACAGCCATACATAATCCCAGCCACAATCCTAATCGGTTTTGGTGCAAATATGTATATACAGTGGAAAACAGGGGCTGGTAAAGGGCAATCAGAAGCGACTATCACATGGAAAACTAACGCTGAAGGTTTTGAAACTAGGTTAAAACAAGTCGAACAAGAGTTCGCATCTTTTAAGAAAACTGCTATTGAAGAAATTAAAGCATTACAAGCCGAGAATAATAAACTGATTGGTCGTAATGAAGTGTTGCAAAGTGTTCAACCAAGTAAGATTTTTGAAAATATTGTAGCCTCTATCATGGAAATGCAGACCAAAATATTGGGTGAAATTAAAGCCATCAACGAACACAATTCTCGCCATAGTAAACATGATGACGATAGGTTCAAGTTATTAAATGAATCAACTGCCGAAAACACTACTTTTACGAAAGAAAATAACTCACTACTTAAAAAGATAGTGACCGAACAATTCAATACTCGACCAAACAGCAGTACGATGACACAACCAGTAGCAAGTTAGGAGGTTTACCGTGTTCAAACAATTAGTAACGCCTAATCTAAACACTCCATATATTGGCGGTTATTGTGAGGGTTTTGTTGAAATGACAATCGGTCAAGCTACAATGCACAAAGACATAAGGGGTAATTATTACACTACTGGGGTCTATCCTACGGCTATAGGAAATCGCTTAGGATTGTCAGCTTGGGACGCTCAACCAGTTAAACATACAGGTCTACCACCTAAAGGTTTATCTGTGCCTGTTTATTTATCGCTAGGCAGTACACCAGATGGACACGTTGCTTGGTCATTAGCTGACGGCAGAGTAGCTTCATCATCATTACCTGGGTATAACACCGCACCGTTCTTTTACCCTAATCTTAACGCTTTGATAGCCGATTATGCCGAGTATAATAATGGTGCAACATATTTAGGGTGGGGTGAACAAGTTGGTAAAATACAAGTAATAAAGGAGGACAAGATGATAGACAGAGGCAGAGCCATTAGACTTTTACGCCTAACACGTAGAGGTACAACCGAAAAACAAATAACCGCCTTAATCGGGCAAGATGAAACTGTCTGGTTGGATAGTGTTTATAAGTCAGATTGGTTCAAAGCTCAAACCGCAAAGATTAACGCACCAGTTAAGTTCATACCAGTAACAGATAAACTTTATAAGGAGATAGCATAATGTTCAAAAACTTCGGACTTCCAACAGACGCTCAATGGCAGAAAGTCGCAACGGCTTTCATCTTTGCCTTTATATCAACGTTCCTAGCAGTCTTAACGGCAGCAGGTGGTATAACTACCGATATGCAAGCTAACTTTGCTCTGGCAAGCTCTGCGATGGTTGCAGGTATCAATGCTGGGCTGTACGCTCTCTACATTACGTTCTTTAAGTCAGAAATTAAAGGCTGATAATGGAAAAGGAGTATGACGACTATTTTGTCCGTCAAGCTCGACCCACCATCATCAAACCGTTAAAAGCTAGTCACCCCGTCAGAAATGGCGAGGTGACTATTTGTATGGGGGACGCTCACATCGGCTATCGGGAAAAGGAAACTTTCCATAGCGAGCGAGCTTTGAAGTTGGGTATTTTAGCAGTTCGGTTAGTTCAGCCGGATAATGTCATACTTTTAGGTGATATGTTAGACCTTGCTCCCTTTTCTAGGTTTTCACAACGGACTGACTGGCAACAATCAACTCAAAAGACGATTGACCGCTATCATCAATTCTTGGCTGAAATCAGGGCTAATGTCCCAAAAGCTAAAATTGTATCGTTAGAGGGTAATCATAGTTTAAGAATACCTAACTTTATTCAGAAGAACGCCGCTGAACTATTAAACATTAAAAGGGCTAACATTGCTCACGAATTAGGGGTTTTGACTGTTGCCTATTTATGTCGGTTTGAAGAATTGAAAGTCGAGAGCGTATCTGGCTACCCTAACGCCACTTATTGGCTAGAAGATGACCTGAAGTGCTGTCATGGTACTAACGTGGCTAAGGGGGGCTCTAACGCTGCCAAATACCTCAATAACGAGATGACATCAACAATCTTTGGGCATACCCACCGATTGGAACTAGCTTACAAGACGATCCCAACTAGATTAGGTAATAAACAGATTGCCGCCGCTTCACCTGGTTGTCTAGCTAGAATTGATGGGGCAGTCCCAGGCCATAAATATTCCGTTAGCGAAGATAATACTTTAGTCAAACAAGCCGAGAATTGGCAGCAAGGAATCTTATGTATCACCCATGATAAAAAAGAACATAACATAACACCGTGCAGAATCACGGAGCAAGGGATAAACATTTATGGTAAAACCTACAAGTAAATCAAGTTTTGACCTTATATTAGATGAAATTAAAGACCTCCATGCACGCAAATCAGCCGATTATGCAAGAGAATCAGACAAATATCGTAACTTTAGAATGAATACGCAAATCTGGGGAACGACTGACTGGCAAGAACCATTAAAACGTGGTACTGAAAAAATGATACGCATAGCTGAACTGACTAGTAACAGTAAAACCCCTAAGAACGAATCTATCCGTGATTCAATAATCGACATCGCAGTATTATCTATTATTGCTTTAGATATGTTTGACCAAAAGAAATAGGGCAGCAGATTTTTGTAAAATCTAACTGCCCGGGTACATTCACTTCCCAGATTGTGGGTAGAGAACAGGATGAACGAACCGTTCATAGGTCTTAGCGATGGTTATCGCCTTAGACTTGCACATGAACTTTTGGCAGATGATACGGACTCGTATAGCGTTTAGGTGGTGCTGAAAGAACATTCTGCATGTAATTTTCATGACTCTGACCTCCGAAATGGTGAGATTGCCGGTGGACAATGGTTATAACACAATGTTGATAACCAGCCAGGGGTTTTACACTCATTATGACAGCGCTTGTCTTTGCAATACATCAACTCGGCGGTTTCGCCAGTCTTCATCAGACAACATAGCAATCCGTTGGGACATGCTAAATTGTCGCAGAAGTACAAAAGTACGCATTTGCTAATCACCTTGTCCATGACTGCCTCCTTTGTAAAATGTACTGGTACATAGTACCTGCTTTCTACGGTACTCTACTTATGGTAATATTGGTATAGAATTGTACTTTTACATCACCGCAAAGTTAAGTTTAGGAGAGTTTAGTTATGGAAGAAGCAAAAGGTAATCCAAGAGAAGTGGTATATATAGATGGTAGTCGAGGGCTGTACGGATATGAACCAGTGGCGGTATCGTATAAACAAATAATTAAAGCAGGCGACAGGTTTACAGACGATAATTTAGTAGTTGACCCAATATTTACAGATAGCGTATATAACAATCTATATGGTCGTTTAATGACATTAGTCGAAGCAACAACCGAATCGTACAAACTAAAAGCAGTCAAAGATTTATTCAGTAAAGAATTAAAACATTGGTCATCTGATGTATTTGAATCAGCTAGAGATATAGCAACATCAAATTATGAAGATACCGGTCATTCAATAAATCAAAGCAATATTTACATAAGACGATAATAATATAATCACTTTGCGGTGGTTTAATGGTATAATCAAAAAAGTTTCCAGTTTTAGTTTTCCTCCACATTACTAAAACGGCAGAAAGCAAATGACCTACGTATAGCTCGTAGGTCGCTTTATTGTTTGTAGATAGGTACTTTTACGGTTTCGTAGTTAAAACTCAACTGACGGCTTGTAGTGAGGTCTAGGACTATTAAATGATATGGCTATGTACTTCTAACTTACTATTCACAGTTAATATTAGTTTTCTTTTAGTTGGACTGCAATGCTTGGCTATAATAGCGTCAAGACTAGCTTTAGACTTCTGGTCAAATGATTCTTTAGTATTACGAGTTACTTCACGACCCTGTATATAGGTAGGTGAAAACTCACGTCCGGTGCTTTCAGAGGGTTTTACGTTTGTCATTTGAACCTATTGTATAACATTTTACCAATGCGTTGGTCTGTTATATATTTAGCAGTTTCTAGTGTCATACCGTTGTTCACACGTTTCTTACGACCCATTTTGTCTAATTTCATTTTGGGTTCAGTCCGGTGTGGTTTAGTTGCTAGATATTTTTTCAATAATTCGGGATCAGCCGGTTGAGTAATTTTTACTTGTCCGTTCATAGACTATGCCTGAACCTTAGATGGAAATATATTATCTAAAAACTCGGTTGTTATCCTAGTTGGTCGTGCAATCTCAGTTTTAATTCCACGCCTGTCGGTTTGTTGTGGTAGGCCACTACGGTTTTTGTCCCACTCTTCCAGTCTATCTGATTGATATGCCGAGGCTAATTCTAAATGTTGTGGTAATGGTTTACTGTCACCTTTTTTGTCTAATGGTATCCATTTAAAAGCTACTAGTACATCTTCACCTTTAGAACGACCTTTATTCATGATGTGATAACCAACACCGGCATTTGCTAATTCGACTACTTTTTTACCTTGTTCGTCTGAACTTATATATCTTACTATTGCCCATTGATATTTTGCAGTTTTTTCCATATTTTCTCCTTATATTTTGTACTCTGATAGTTTACCTTTATATCCACTTCCCTCATATTTCAATGACCACTCTTCTGCTTTTTCAACCGACTGTAAACACCAGTACGGGTCGGCTATCCAACACCTAGCATTATCGCCCATATGAAAATTACTTTTAGATATCGCTTCACAGGCTTTAATAATATTTTCCATACCAGTATCTTTTAGCCTAGTCTTTAATATCGTTCTACGTTTATCGGTTAGTTTATACTGATTGATATTCTTATTAAATAAATTACAAATCTTTTCATGAAGCGGTTGATATTGCGAATGCAATTCGACAGTATTGTTATTCTTCTTAATTCTTAATTCTTTATTCTTGTTAGAGTGTTCGTTTGTTGTTCGTTTGTTGTTCGTTTGTTGTTCGAACATAGTGTTCGACTTGTCCTGATATTTACCCCAATTACAGATACCAATTATAGTAAATCTGTTGTTCGATTGAAGTGTGAGTATTTGCATTTTTTCTAACTTTTTTAACGCACGGTATATTTTACTATCATTCATAACAGATATAGAAGCCAGTTGAAAACGACCACCAGACCACTTGCCTGTTTTGTGGTCTACAATTAGTAATAAACACATAAACAACTTAAATGCACTATCATCACGCATTAGT
>Ga0172380_10006066_pt1 | contig 14240 bp, 12 predicted proteins | sample Leawe162metaG_FD_119747 | JGI IMG/M metagenome (GOLD analysis project Ga0172380, IMG submission 119747) | Leachate microbial communities from a municipal landfill in Southern Ontario, Canada - Leachate well 162 metaG | ecosystem: Engineered > Solid waste > Landfill > Unclassified | place... | reverse complement strand
CGGGCCTGTTGTACGCCCGCCACCCGGCTGACGGCGGTCTCGATCTTGCGGGCGCAGCTGGGGCAATCCATCCCCAGCACCTGCCAGCTGTGGCGGCGACTGTCCTGCTCCGGCGCGATTAACGGCTCGGCGGTTTGCTCATGGTGATCATGCTCATGATGGTCATGGTCATGGTCATGGTCATGGTCATGGGGCGGCTGCGGGCTGCAGCAGCCCTGGCTGTGACAGCCTGCTCTGGGGGGCTCTTCATCCCCCGGCGATTCACTCACCCCCTGATCCTGATGATCATGGGGGGCCTTGCTGGCACAGCTGCTGATCGGCGTGGCACTGTCACAGCAATGGCTGTCGTGCTGATGCTCGTTCTGACTGGTGGCAGACTTGCTGACGGCCTTGATGGGGGCGGCGGCAGCTTGATGGCTGCAGCAGGATTTGCTCATGATGAGTCCCTCTTGGATGGATCCCGCCGGTGCGAGATCTTCGATAACTGAGCCGAGTGTAAACCTTGGTGTTAAGTCCAAGGTCAAGCTCCTTTATCTTGCTGACTGAGCCGGCAGGGGCTAGCTGTCCGGGTCAGGATGAAGCACCCTTATATCCTTGTGGTTGGCGGGTGTTTGTCACCGCCCGGCGCGCCTATACTGGGGAGCCCTATCCTCCCTCGATAATCAAGGACATAACATGAGCAATTCCGTTACCCTGCAAGGCAACCCCGTCTCCGTCGCCGGTCACTTCCCCGTTGCCGGTGAGCAGGCCAAGCCCTTCTCCCTGGTTGCCAAGGATCTGTCCGACCTGACCCTGGCGGCCTACGCCGGTCAGCGCAAGATCCTGAACATATTCCCGAGCATCGATACCCCGACTTGTGCCACCTCAGTGCGCAAATTCAACGAACAGGCCAGCGCGCTGGAGAACACAGTCGTGCTCTGCATCTCCGCCGATCTGCCGTTCGCCCAGTCCCGCTTCTGCGGCGCCGAGGGTCTGGACAAGGTGGTGACCCTCTCCACCCTGCGTGGTGCTGCCTTCCTGCAGGACTACGGCGTGGCCTTCTCCTCCGGTCCGCTGGTGGGCCTGGCCGCCCGCGCCATAGTGGTGCTGGATGCAGACAACAAGGTACTGCACAGCGAGCTGGTGGCCGAAGTGGCCGACGAGCCGAACTACGCCGCTGCCCTGGCCGCGCTGTAAGTTTGTGAGTGCAAAAATCCCGCCACGGCATGCCGTGGCGGGATTTTTTATGGATGGCGTCTGGTCATCAGGGCGTGCTGGATGACGCTGGCGGGGCCAATGGCTCGGGATGGGGTTGCCACACCTCATAAGGGCGATGCAGCCTGGAGTAGATCTCGGCCAACTTGCCGGACGCGGCCAGCCGGTCGATGGCCGTGCTGAGGAAGTGATCCATATCATCACCCGCCGCCCCCTTGGCGATGATGAAGACATCCTCGAAATCGCCGAAGTGTTCCCGGTGGATGTTGGTCAGCCCCAGCTGGCGCAGCACCAGGTCGGCTTCCTCCTGGGCCCAGATGAAGGCATCGATGCGACCGCGTGAGAGCTTGCGCAGCGACTGCTCTATGCTCATGGACCTTTGCAGCGGAATGGGCAGAAAGCCCGGAGTGGCTTCGATCAGCAGATCCCGTTGGGTAGGCTCAACCCCATAGGCCATGTCGGTGGTGACGGGGTGAGCCGTGTTGCTGTAGATGACATGGGTGACTTTGCCAAAGCTGCGGGTGCTGAAGCGATAGGGCAGCATATCCGCATCGTGCAGATTGCGGATCGCGGGCAGGCTGAAGTCGGCCTTGCCTGCGATGACACCGGCCATGGCACGGGCAATGGGGTATATGGTGATACGGATGCTGACTTCGGGAGACTGCTCATCAATCGCCCGCACCAGATCGACGAAGGGGCCCGTCTTGTCGGCGTTGATGAGGCCCGGCAGCTCGCCAAGATGGGCGTTGAGGATGCGAACCGGTTTGTCCGACGGCGTGGCCGGCGTGCCTGCCAGGGAGAGGCTCAGGGTGGTGACCCCCAGCAGGCCGAGCAGGAGAAACAGCAAGATGTAGATATGTCTGGTCATGATCTGGTCACACCCTTGGGAGATGGTTCCAGAAGTGTAGTCAGAGCCGCTTCGGCCAGATCGAACCGGGCTTGCCTGCAGGGCCGCGATGGATGGGGTTTTACTTATCGCTCCCTGCTCACTAGACTTCGCCTCCCACTTCTTTATTCAGCCGATATCTGCGTAGCCCCATGACCTTTAGCGAACTCGACCTCAATCCCGCCCTGCTGGCGGCCCTGCCTGCCAGCCTGCACACCCCGACCCGCATCCAGCAGCTTGCGATACCCGTGGTATTGGCGGGGCAGGATCTGCTGGCGCTGGCCCAGACCGGCAGCGGCAAGACGCTGGCATTCGGGCTGCCGCTGCTGCAACGACTGGATCCCGCCTCCAGTCTGGTGCAGGGGCTGGTGCTGGTGCCGACCCGCGAGCTGGCCACCCAGGTGAGCACTGCCTTGCAAGGGGCTGCCGAGGCGCTGGGGCTGCGCGTTTTGACCCTGTGCGGCGGCGTGGCGCAGGAGCGGCAACAGGCCGAGCTGGCGCTGGGGCCGCAGCTGCTGGTGGCGACGCCGGGGCGGCTGCGGGATCTGCTCACTCAGCAAGTGCTGGGGCTGGATGGCCTGCAACAGCTGGTGCTGGATGAGGCGGATCGCCTGCTGGAGATGGGCTTCTGGCCCGACATCCAGTGGCTGATGAATGAGATGCCCGCCGAGCGTCAGACCCTGCTCTTCTCCGCCACCCTGCCTGCCGAGCTGGATGAGCTGGCGACCGGCCTGCTGACAGAGCCGACCCGCATCGAGGCCAATCCCCTCAACAGCCTGGTGAACGAGATCGAGGAGCGGCTCTATCTGGTCAACAAGAGCAGCAAGGTGCCGGCGCTGATCGGTTTGCTCAAGGAGCAGGCCTGGCCGCAGGTGCTGGTCTTCATCAGCGCGCGGGACGATGCCGACGGCGTGGCCAAGAAGCTGGCCAGGGCGGGGATCCCGGTTGCCGCCCTGCATGGCGAGAAGGAGCAGGCGGTGCGGGATCAGGCGCTCGACGATTTCAAGGCCGGCAAGGTGCGGGTGCTGGTGGCCACCGACCTGATGGCGCGGGGCATACACGTGGAGGCGCTGCCGCTGGTGATCAACCTGGACCTGCCCGCCAGCGCCCCCGTCTATGTGCACCGCATCGGCCGCACCGCCCGCGCCGGGCGCGAGGGGCTTGCCATTTCGCTGGTGTGCCACGGCGAGAGCGATACCCTGGCGGCGATCCGCACCCTCACCGGCCGTGAGCTGCCGCTGGCGGAACTCGCCGGTTTCCCGGTGACCGACCTGCCCGCCAGCGGGGAGGGCAAGCGCCCCCCGCGCGACAAGCAGGCGAACCGTCGCACCGCCAACAAGCGCAGCGTCAAGCAGTTCAAGGGCAAGGGCTGATTCAAGGATGGACTGCCCGATTGGGCAGTACCAAAGGACGCCGGTTTCACTATGCTCCATGGGTTCAACCACGGAGGGATAGGCAATGGCGAGTCTGGTAATGGGGCCCCTGCTGGGGCTCGAAGCTGAGACGCAATACAGCATCTGTTTTCTGGCAGGGCCCGGCTGCAAGGGCGCCAGCATCAGGATCAACGGCACCTTGCTGCCTGCCGGCAAGCAGGCGGATACCCCAAAGGGCGGTTTCTGGCGGGCCAGCTGGACGGCCAACCCGGCCGCCGGGGGAGCGACTGTGGAGTACCAGATCCTGCTGGATGGGGAGCCCGCCCGGGATCTGGCCGGAGACGACCACTGGCAGTTTCATCTGCCTGGGTCGGCGGAGCAGGTGCGTATCGGTTATGCCTCCTGCAACGGTTTCTCCGACTTCAAGCTGCTCACCTCCACGCCTCAGCCCTATGTGATGTGGGATCGGCTTGCCGCCGAGCACACCGCGCATCCCTTCTCGCTGCTGCTGATGGGGGGTGATCAGGTCTATGCCGACTCCCTCTGGACCACAGTGCCCAGCCTCAAGGCCTGGAACGAGCTGGACAGGACCGAGAAGGTCAAGCGCAAGGCGACCCGTACCATGGAGGAGCAGCTCGATCGCTTCTATTGCGATCTCTACTGCAAGCAGTGGGGACGGCCCGAGGTGGCCCGCCTGCTGTCCCGGGTGCCAAGCGCCATGATGTGGGATGACCACGACATCTTCGATGGCTGGGGCAGCTATCCCGAGGATCTGCAGGGCTGCGATGTCTATCGGGTCATCTATGCCGCCGCCTCCCGCTATTTCCGGCTGTTCCAGCTGCGCAGCGGCGCCAATGCCTCCCTGCTGGACCCGGTCAACTTGGCCCATTACTCCTGGCTGCTCAGTTTTCGGGGCTACCGGATCCTGGCGCTGGACAACCGGGCCAATCGCACCCAGGCCCGGGTGATGAGCCAGTCCCAGTGGGATCAGGTCAACGGCGCGCTGGCCGGCTGCGACGCGGGCCACCTGCTGGTGATGGCGGGCGTGCCCGTGGTCTACCGGGACTTCTCCTTCACCGAGGCGGGGCTGGATGCCACCCCCTGGGAGGAGGAGCTGACCGACGATCTCAAGGATCACTGGCGGGCCAAGGCCCATCAGGGGGAGCGGGCCCGGCTCATCATGCGGTTGCTGGATAACGCCCGAGTACGGCGCCAGCACAAGACCCTGATCCTCTCCGGTGACGTGCACGTGGGCTGCCTTGGCGTCATTCAGGACAAGCGTGAAGGGGTCACCAATGTGCACCAGCTGGTCTCCTCCGGCATAGTTCATCCCTGTCCCACCCAGTTCCAGTGGATGGGGATCCTCGCCATGACCAACGACAATCCCGAGTACCTCGACGAAAACCGCGCGATCCGCGCCGAGCTGATCAAGCCGTTCGGCGCCCCCGTCTACCTGCGCACCCGCAACTTCGCCACCCTGCTGATGGGCAGCGACAACAAGCTGTGGGCCAACTGGCATTGCGAGAACGGGCTGGCCGCCAGCTACCCGCTGGCCTGAGGGGCTGGCAAACGCAAAGGGCCCTGGCGGGCCCTTTTTCTTTTCAACGTCAGGCTCCCCGGGCCGTCTCCCGCTCAGGGCTTGCCCTGTGTCTGGGCGAAGAAGTCGCGCCTAAACTGGCCGAGCACCTCCTCCCTGTGCTGCTGCCAGCGTTCGGGATCCATGTTCCCCTGACTGGCCGCCAGCTGCTGCTCCAGCTCGGCCAATTGCTGCTGGTAGTGGCCGCGCTGATCCAGCTGCTGCTGGCGGGTGGCGGCAAAGGCCAGGCTGGCCTCGGCCCGATCGGCGGGCAGGAAGTGGCGGGCCAATGTCTCCAGCTCCTCGTCCCCCCACAGCTGGCGCGCCTGCTGCAGGCGGGCGTCCGGGTTGAACAGATCCGCCGCCAGATCCGGATGATCCGCCGCCCACTCATCCTGCAGCCGGGTCAGGGCGGCCAGCCGCTCCGCCAGGGTCAGCTGCTCGCCCTCGCTGGCCAGCTGTGCCAGCGCCTCGGTATAGCGCCCCTGCAACCGGGTCAGGCTCTCCCCCTCGCTCATCCACTGCGACTCCAGTTCACTCAGGTTGGCGAGGCGCTCGGCGAGCGGCTGCTCGCTGTCGCCTACCTCGCTGGCGAGCTGCTGGCTCATCTCCTGCGGCATCTCCCGCCAGCTGGGGTGCGGATCCGTGGGCTGGCTCCCGCTGGCAGCCGGGGTGAGCCGGGTCATGAGGGCCGTCATAGGGGGGGCTGGCGCCTGCTGCGGCTGACGTACCTCGCGCAGGCTGGCCTGTGCGTCGGCCGGCGTCTGCGGTGGTTCATATTGCCAGCCGAGGTTGAGCAGCAAGAGCGAGAGGACCGCCAGGGCCAGCAAGCCGTAGCGGCGCTTCATCGGCTGATCTCTCCCTTGACCGGGAAGTGATCTGAGAGGTTGCTGGCGGGCCAGAGGCTGCCATCGCTGCTGCGCGGGATCCAGACGCTGTTGAGATTGTGGCTGGCGGCGCCGTACTCCCGGCTCACCACCAGATAGTCCAGGTACTCGACGTTGGCACCACCGGAAAGGGGGCCGCCGGCATAGGGGTTGAGCCTGGGGTCGAAGGTGGCCTCTGTGTAGCCGCCATAGGCGGGCTCATGGGCATTGAGGTTGCTCAGCATGTTGGCGTAGTCGTCGGCAAACTTGCGCTTGTTGACGTTGAAGTCGCCGCCGTAGATGACGGTGTCACCGGCCGGGATCTTGAGGCTGGCGGCCAGGGTGCGCATCTGGCCGAACTGGATCTGGCGCAGCCGTCTCGCCTCGTCGGTGTCGAAGCTGGCGGTGTGGGTGGCGAACAGGTGCCAGGCCTTACCGCCCTTGATCACTTCGGCGTACATGACCCCCTTGTCGGCGAAGCAGTCGGTGCCTGTGCATTGGGGATAGACCAGCTGGGCCTCGCGCACGATTGGGTAGCGGCTGACGATCACCACGCCGCCGTCGTGGATGTTGACCCCCGGCTTGTCGAGCACCTTGGTCTGATAGGGGTACTCTTTGGCCAGCGCCTGCAGGAAGCCCTCGCGGCGGCCATCGAACACCTCCTGCAGCAGCAAGGCGTCATAACCCTTGAGGTGCTCGGGCAGCAAGGCCAGCCGCTCGCCTATGCTGGAGGCGATCACCGGCAGGGCCCAGACGTTGTAGCTGGCCACCTTTAGTTTGTCTTCGGCAGGTTCGGGCTGCTCCCGCCTTTGTAGCGGAGTCAGCATATAGTGCAGATCGTCGTAACGGCCGGTGAACTTGGCGGCGAAGGCCAGCTCCTGCGGCCCCTGGGTGCGATGCAGGGCGCGATCGCTCTGCCAGCCCGAGCTGGCGGTCGGGGTGTCGCCACCGTGCTGCAATGTGGTGTTCCACCAGGTGCCTTCCATCAGCTGGTTGAGGCGATAGGTATCGCCCCCGGCCGTGGTGACCCGGGTTTCGAACAGATAGCTCTTGCCCGCCTTCACCCCCTCGTAGCGGTTGAAGCTGAGCACCATGGCGCTTTCCCAGGGGCCCAGCTCAGTCCTGTGCTGGATCCACTGGCTGCCCGCCTGCAGCTGGCCGGAGCCGCTCTGGCGGATCTCCAGCTGCAAGGGCTCGGGGCCGTTGTTGGTGAGGTAGACATCGGTATCGGCCAGCGCCTGCAACGGAAACTGGCTGGCCAGCAGCAGGGCGGCATAACTGAGAGGCTTGTGCATCATTAAGTCCTTTTGGTTGAGGCACGATGGAAAGTGACTGTTATGGCGGGCACAGAGGTCATTTCATTTACATTTTTGTTACAAATAAATGAAAGGCCCCATATGGGGAGAGGGAGCGTTGAGGGGAGGGATCTGTGCCCTGCCCACGTGGAGGGCAGAGCAGGCTCGGCAATCAGGGGCGCGCGTGCCGGCCGGCATGCGCGCCCCTGTGACGGGTCAGTGGCGGAACTGGTTGATCAGGCGGGAGAGGGCATGCAGCCGCTCCACCAGCAGCGTGATGCCGTCCAGGGCCTGTCTGCTGTTGTCGGCTGTGTGGCTGGCCAGCTGGTGGATCTGGTGGATGCCATGATCCAGGGTGCTGGTGACATCCGCCTGCTGGCTGACGGCCTGGGCTATCTCGTCGCTGGTGTGGGTGACCTGGGCCAGCATGCGGTTGATCTGGTTGAGTACCTCGGCTGTGGTGCTCACATGCTGCTGGCAGCGCTCCGAGGTCTGGGCCCCCTGGGTCATGCCATCGGCCAGCTGGCGGGTGGTCTGCTGCAACGCCTGGATCATCTCGTTGATCTCGCCGGTGGAGCTGCGGGTCTTCTGGGCCAGCGCCCGTATCTCGTCGGCCACCACAGCAAAGCCGCGCCCCTGCTCACCGGCCCGCGCCGCCTCGATGGCCGCATTGAGGGAGAGCAGATTGGTCTGATCGGCGATCTGGCTGATCACCGCCAGGATCCCGCTGATCTTCTGGCTGTCGCCGGTCAGCTGCGCCAGTACCCTATGGTTGGCGTCTAGCTCCTGATGGAGCTGGTTGACCGATGCCTGGGTGGTCGTCAGCGCCTGCAGCCCCTCGGCCGACACCTGTTGCACCTCGCCCACCAGGGCATTGGCCTGATGGGCGTTGCTCGCCACGTCGCGAATGGAGTGGCTCAGTTGTGTGATGGCGGCGGCCAGCTGCTCGCTCTGGGCCCGCTGCTGTTGCAGATGGATGTCTATGGTCTGGATATTGCCCCTGTCATCCTCGGCGGCCTGCAGTATCTGCTGGTTGGTGTCGGCGCTGCGCCCCACCACCGCCTTGAGCTCGGCCCGCTTCATGCGCAGGGCCAGCTCGAGAGCCGCCAGGGTATCCCGCCGTTTGGTGTAGAGCACCTGACAGAGCGGGGTGCCCATCTCCTCGCCAGCCGTGACGGCCAGCCGGTTGAGCCTCTGTTGCAGCCGCCAGCCGTGGATCATCTGGGCCAGCAGCGCCGCCGCAGCGGGCGCTCCCCACAGGGGATTGCCGGTGGCGAGGGCCGCCAGCAGGGCGAGCAGGGCCGTGCCGGAGAGGAGCAGGGTGAGCTGGCCCGGCTCCAGGGTGAGCCGGCTGAGCCAGGGCAGTGCCTTGCCCGCCCGGATGCGGGCGTAGAGCTGCTCAGCCCAGGCGATGTCCTGCTCGCTCGGGCGGGTACGCACCGACTGGTACTCTATGATCTGCCGCTGTTCGTTGAGAATGGGGGTGACGTAGGCGTTGACCCAGTAAAACTTGCCGCTCTTGGCGCGGTTCTTTACCAGTCCCATCCAGCTCTTGCCCTGTCGCAGCCGTTGCCACATGTCGGCAAAGGCGGCCTTGGGCATGTCGGGGTGACGCACCAGATTGTGGGGGACCCCCTCCATCTCGTCGGCGTTGTAACCGGCCACCTCGCAGAAGTGCTGGTTGGCATAGGTGATGTGGCTGGCGGGATCCGTGGTCGAGATCAGTGATAGATGGTCGGGGAAGCGTATCTCCCCCTCCCGTTGGGTTGTTGTCATGTGAGCATCCTGAGTGAGCCAAGTAACTGATAGTTTTGTTTTTATTTTTTGTGATGGTTACCGGCCCATTTTATGGGGCAAAGATGACGCTAACTTGGCTTGGGTCAATTAATCGACACGCGGGCTTGGCAAAAAAGTGCAAATAGAAAGTCTATATCGAACGGACAGGCCGCAGGCAGGGGGCAGAGGAGGGGAAACAAGGGCGCCCCGGGCGGGGCGCCCGGGATCAGCGGCTGGCCAGGGGGTAGGTAAAGAGGGCCAGATGGGCGAAGTTGAACAGGAAGTGGATCGCGATGGCGACGCTCAGGCGGCCACTGAACTGGAACGCCAGGCCGTAGCAGGCGCCCGCCAGGGCGGCAAACAGCATCAGCAGCGGGCCGCCGGCCAGGTGGGCGGCGCCGAACAGCAGGCTGGCCACCAGGATGCCGAGCCAGAGCCGGCTGCGGGCGGCCACCCCCTGCTGGATGAAGCCGCGAAACAGCGCCTCTTCCGCCACGCAGGTGAACAGCAGGTTGTTGAGGGCAAACAGCCACCACCAGTGGGGCAGGCCCGCTTCGGGCTTGAGCGCCCCCAGCTGCCAGGCGGTGATCAGCAGGGCTGCCAGCGGCAACAGCAGCAGGGCCAGCGCTCGCCAGCGGATCGCACCGCCCTGGCCGAGCAAGGCGGGCCAGGCCAGCAGCAGGCCGAAGAAGACCAGCGGCTTGTCCAGATTGAGGTACATGTTGAAGGGCACGCTGGCAGGGCCGGCCTGCACCTGATCCAGCACCTTCAGATTGCTGAAGCCGGGGATGAGGTGCAGCATCAGCGCTATGGCCCACAGCAGCATCAGGGTCAGGGCTGCGCCACGCCAGGGCTGGGGCAGGCTGGGGGTGCGCCAGGCCAGCAACAGGCCCGCCAGCGTGATCAGCAGGGCGAAGGGGCTGAGATGGTCGAGGTAGAGGGCGGCCAGCAGGGCGACCCCCAGCAGGATCAGGCCGGGCAGGCGTTGCCGGGCCAGACAGAGCAAGACGGCCAGCGCCAGTGCTCCCCAGATGAGCGAATCAGGTAGAGGTAACATTGAGTCTCCAAGGCCGATAAAAGTCCCGCACCTTAACAAGTCGTCACATCATGACACAAGGCTTAATAGGCTGGTCGGATCCCGTGATCTGGTGGTTTTCAAGGCGCGCGACCATAAAAAAGCCGGAGCTGAGGCTCCGGCTTTTCTGATACGGCATTGCCAGGTCTGGGGCGTTTTCGCGGCCCGCCCCGGCAATCACCCGGGATTTATCGACCGGATTCGGCGATGACGCGGGCTATGATGTCGGCACGCTTGGTGGCTTCCAGCTCGCCCAGGGCGATGAGGCCGGCCTTGAAGATGACGTTCTTCGGCAGGCTGACGTCGTCCAGGGTGGTGATGGCTTCGACGTGCAGGCCGTTCAGACGGCTGGCATCGCGCGGGCTCAGGTTGACCTGAGTGTTCATAACCTGCTTGCCTTTCTTCTTGGCAGGCACGGCCTGTTTGGTCTGGTCCTGCTCGTCTTCCGGCTGTTCTGGTTGTTCGCCGTCAAAATCGTAAATAGACATAGTCAATCCTGTTGGGTTGCAAGGGGCATGCTCGCCCGAAATGTGGGTATTCAGCCCATATCCTCGTTGCGGATAAAGGCGCGCCAGGAGCCGAGCACCTGGGCAAAGTCTTCCAGTCCGCACATGGCCAGTTGCTCATCATCGTAGTAGGCGAGATCGTCGAGATCCTCATCTAGCTCGATATTGAGGACGTTGGCCTTCACTTCGGCCTCCTCAGGGGTGAGCAGCAGTGAATAGTCACCGCCGTGCAGCTGATACTCTGTGCGGGTGCGATTGGACAGCTGGTCGATGATGGAGAAGAGCTCATCGAGCTTCTCCTCATCCTTGCCAACTTCATCGATCAACCACTGACCGATGGCCTCATGACCCATGGAGAACCGGGCGCGATAGCCACCGAACGGGTCGCGGCGAAATTCATAGTCCATAGCGGAGTCCATATCGGAAGGATGAAGCCACCACGCCACACAGCGGCATAACGCCAGATCCATGATCCATGGTGGGGCACACATAGCGTAAAGTGGCCTATTCTAGCGATCCCCCCCGCGCTTGTCTTGATGATGTGGGATCTTTGCGCGTTGGCCCGTACGATTGTGGGCCCCCAGGCGTCATGCCAGCTTGTTGTCCGGAGATGTTATGCAGCTAAACGATACCCTGGCCCGTCAGATTGTCAGTCGGGCGATGAAGATATTGTCGTTCTCGGTCAACGTGATGGATGAACACGGTTTGATCATCGCCTCCGGCAATCCCGAGCGCCTGCATCAGCGCCACGAAGGGGCCGTGCTGGCGCTGACCGAGAACCGGGTGGTGGAGATAAGCGAGGCGACCGCCCGGCAGCTCAAGGGGGTGCGTCCCGGCATCAACCTGCCCATCGCCTATCAGGGGGAGCTGCTCGGTGTCATCGGTATCTCGGGCGATCCGGACGAAGTGCGTGCTTACGCCGAGCTGGTACGCATGACGGCCGAGCTCATTCTGGAACAGGCGGCGCTCACCGAGCAGTTGCAGTGGGACAAGCGCCACAAGGAGGAGCTGGTGCTGCAGCTCATTCGCGGCGAGGGGCGGGTCGATCAGCTGCAGCAGGCGGCCCGTTTCCTCGAGCTGGATCTGGACCAGCCTCGGGTGGTGGCCGTGCTGGCGCTGGAGGAGGCGGATCCGGCCCGCCTGCGGGAGCTGGTGCACCTGCTGGAAAATCCGGAGCGGGACAATCTGGTGGCCATCAATGGCCTCGACGAGATAGTGGTGCTCAAACCGGCCCAACTGAGCGAGGGCGTCTGGCAATCGGAGCAGGAGCGCAGCCGCATCAAGCAGTTGCTGGCCCGCATTCCCCACTTCAAGGTGCGCATCGGGGTGGGTGATTACTTCGGCGGCATAGACGGGCTGGCCCGCTCCTACCAGACGGCGCGGGACACCTTGCGCCGGGGCATGCGGCAGGCGCCACGCAAGCAGGTCTACTTCTTCGAGGATTACCGGCTACCTGTGCTGCTCGGCAGTCTGGCGGACTCCTGGCAGGCGGATCAGCTGCGGGCCCCCTTGCTCAAGCTGGCGCAGGAGGACACAAAGGGAACGCTGCAAAAGACACTGCGCCAATATTTCTTGCAGGATTGTGATCTGCATCCCTGCGCCGAAGCCCTGTTCATCCACCCCAATACACTGCGCTACCGGCTGACCCGGATTGAGCTGATAACCGGGTTGAATTTCAACAAGTTAGATGACAAGTTCCTGCTCTACCTCGGGCTCAATCTCGATAGCTGATTTGTTGTAATGAACAAGAAGTGTCTCTTTAAAGAGACCTTATTTGGCTTTTCAGCCAAAGCATTCCGATCCCGGATCACCATAATGGCCACCACTCACTCATTTGAAAGGTGCCCGTCATGATCCCTGTATCCGCGCTCGGCGCTCTCGCCGCGCTCTCCATCGCCATCTTCCTCATCCTGAAGAAGGTGCCGCCCGCCTACGGCATGATAGTTGGCGCCCTGGCCGGTGGCCTGATCGGCGGGGCCGATCTGACCCAGACGGTCGCCCTGATGATCGGCGGTGCCCAGGGGATCACCACGGCGGTGATGCGGATCCTGGCGGCCGGTGTGCTGGCGGGCGTGCTGATCGAATCGGGCGCGGCCACCACAATCGCCGAGACCATAGTCAAGAAGCTGGGCGAGACCCGCGCCCTGCTGGCGCTGGCGCTGGCCACCCTGATCCTGACTGCGGTCGGCGTCTTCGTGGACGTGGCCGTCATCACGGTCGCCCCCATAGCGCTGGCCATAGCCCGCCGTGCCGACCTCTCCAAGGCGGCCATACTGCTGGCCATGATAGGCGGCGGCAAGGCGGGCAACGTCATGTCCCCCAACCCGAACGCCATAGCCGCGGCCGATGCCTTCCACCTGCCGCTCACCTCCGTCATGGCGGCCGGCATCATACCGGGCCTGTTCGGGCTGGTGATGGCCTACTGGCTGGCCAAACGGCTGAACAACAAGGGCAGCAAGGTTGCGGCCGACGAGGTGGTGAGCTTCAGTGGCAGCAAGCTGCCCGGCTTTGCCGCCGCCATCAGTGCGCCCCTGGTCGCCATACTGCTGCTGGCCCTGCGCCCCATCGCCGGCATAGTCGTGGACCCGCTGATTGCACTGCCCCTCGGCGGTCTGGTCGGTGCCCTTATGATGGGCAAGTTCAGCAAGGTGAACCAGTTCGCGGTCTCCGGTCTGGCCCGCATGGCGCCGGTGGCCATCATGCTGCTGGGTACAGGTACTCTGGCGGGCATAATCGCCAACTCGGGTCTGAAGGATGTGCTGATCAGCGGCCTGACCGCCTCAGGTCTGCCCTCCTACCTGCTGGCCCCCATCTCGGGCGCCCTGATGTCGCTGGCGACCGCCTCGACCACGGCCGGGACTGTGGTGGCTTCCAACGTGTTCAGCTCCACCCTGATCGAGCTCGGCATCAGCAGCCTGGCGGGGGCCGCCATGATCCATGCCGGTGCCACCGTGTTTGACCACATGCCCCACGGTTCCTTCTTCCATGCCACCGGTGGCAGCGTCCACATGGGCGTGGGGGAGCGCCTCAAGCTCATCCCTTATGAAACTGCCGTCGGCCTGACCATAGCAACCGTCTCCACCCTGATGTTTGGCGTGTTTGGTCTCGCCTGAGGAATTGATATGAAAATTGTTATCGCACCGGATTCATTCAAGGAGAGCCTGAGCGCCATGGCGGTGGCCGATGCCATCGAGGCGGGTTTCAAGCAGGTGTTGCCAGATGCCACCTACATCAAGCTGCCCATGGCCGATGGCGGTGAGGGCACTGTGCAATCCCTGGTGGATGCCACCGGCGGCAGCATACTGCCGTTTTATGTGACAGCGCCGCTCGGCAACCAGGTGCAGGGCTTCGTCGGCCTGCTGGGGGATGGCGAGCGCGCCGTCATCGAGATGGCGGCGGCCTCCGGCCTGCACCTTGTCCCCCCCGAGTTGCGCAATCCGCTGCACACCTCCAGCGTCGGCACAGGTGAGCTGATCCTGGCGGCCCTCGACATGGGGGTGAAGCACCTGATCCTCGGCATAGGCGGCAGCGCCACCAACGATGGCGGTGCCGGCATGATACAGGCGCTCGGCGGCAAGCTGCTCAAAAGTGATGGCACCCCCATAGCGCCGGGCGGCGCCGGGCTGGCGGAGCTTGCCACCATAGATCTGAGCGGGCTGGATTCGCGGTTGGCCAGGACCACCATAGAGGTGG
>Ga0172380_10006065_pt1 | contig 14242 bp, 8 predicted proteins | sample Leawe162metaG_FD_119747 | JGI IMG/M metagenome (GOLD analysis project Ga0172380, IMG submission 119747) | Leachate microbial communities from a municipal landfill in Southern Ontario, Canada - Leachate well 162 metaG | ecosystem: Engineered > Solid waste > Landfill > Unclassified | place... | reverse complement strand
GATATGCTGCCGCCCGGCCTATACAACCTCGCCTATTACAGCCATGCACGCGCCAATTCCCTGAAAGGCAGTGCGGGACAGGATCTCGGCTGGGCGCGCTATCGAGTTACGGCGGATACCATTTCCTATCGCCTGCAATACGTCTGGAGTACCACGCTGCTCGGCGCCAGCGCCGAGTCGGCACTGGTGCTGCCGTTTCCCGCCATCGACTTGGAGAAGCGGATTTCCGCCGCCTTGCCTGACACCAGCGGAACCCGTTTCGGCTTGACCGATCCGCTGATCGTCCCGTTGCGTCTGGCCTGGAAAGGCGAACGAGTGAATCATTCCGTCGGCTTGGAGGTCATCGCTCCGCTGGGCGCCTACGATGTGAATGCCCGGGTCAATACCGGGCGCAACTACTGGCAGTTTGCCCCGGCTTACGCGCTAAGCTGGCGTCCCACGGCCGCCAGCGTATATCACCTCAAGCTGCGCTACGGCCTCAACACCAAGAACAAGGATACCCAATATCGATCGGGCGACGAATTCACCACCGAATTCAGTGCCGGCTACAGGCTTTCGCCAGCCGCGACTCTCGGTCTGCAAGGCTATTTCTTTCGCCAGACCTCGGATGATGAACTGAACGGTCAACCGACCTCGGCCGCCAATGGCCGGCTCGTCGGTAGCGGCATAGGAAACCGCGGCAGCGCAAACGCCATCGGCCCGTTCCTGAGCTACAGAATCTCCCCGCGCTTCTCCGTTACCGGCAAATATCAGCAGGAGTTCGGCGTGAAGAATCGCGGCGAGTTCCGTCGCTTTTGGTTACAGGCATTGTTGCCTTTCTAGGGAAGTACCGAATAATTCCGTCGTTCCGGCGGATACCCTCTGGGGCACACGAGCCGGAATACCCCAAGGCTAGGCTGCGCGCCCCAGTACGTACCTGGATCCCGGCCTGCGCCGGGATGACGAACAAAGGAAGTCTCCTGGCGGGACGAATTTATCAATCAAATTCAGCATGACGGACTACTAGCGGCTCCTCCTCCGCTGTCCAGCTCGACTATGGAAAATCCAGCGCAATGGGAGTGTATTTTTACACTCGTTGCCTGGCTTTGCTCGGCATAAGCTGGCATCCAGGTCGAGAGCGGAGGATATTAAGATGGAATATGCCGGTTGCGGAATCCTGGACAGCGTGACGCTCTCAGCGGACGCGCGTTGCCAATGAGAGCGCCCATTTCCCCCGTGGTCGGGGCTTGTCTTGCGCCGGGCATGCTCGGTGCCGCAGCAATCCTCAGTCTGGCGGGAGCGGACACGACGGCACTGCTGGCGAGTGTTGCAGTGCTGGCAATTTCGTGCGCCAGTGCGTTCTGGGTTTCACGTCTGTTGCAGCGGGCGCAATACCAGTTCGAGACCTTGCGGCAACAGGTGGATACCGAAAAAGCCTATTGCCAGACCATGGCGAGTTACTTGGAAAGCGTCGGCCAAGCCGGTGCGGAAATTCTGCCGCGCTGGTCTCGTCATGTCGGCCTGGCCGCCAGCCAGACGGAACACGGAATTAACGAGTTGTCCCATCAGTTCAGCGGAATCCTGCGCGAGATCGAATCCTCGCTCGCGGCCTCCCAGCAGGCGGAGAAAGGTTTGGGCGGTGGGAGTGGGCTCATCGACATCATCGCCAAAGGACGTGTTGACCTCGAAGCGATGGTGCACGATCTGAAACAGGGGCTGGAAGCCAAGCAGCCGCTGATGGAGGAAATCGCCAAACTCCCTGTCGTCATCGACGAACTGCGCATGATGGCGGGGGAAGTCGCGGCAATCGCCAAACAGACCAATTTGCTTGCGCTCAACGCGGCCATCGAAGCGGCTCGTGCCGGCGAGGCAGGCCGCGGATTCGCCGTCGTGGCCGACGAGGTGCGCAAACTGTCTACTGCTTCGGGCGATACCGGCAAGCGTATCGGTCTCAAGGTCGAAAGCATCACGGAATCGATTCGGGCAACTTCTGTCGCAGCGGCAATGCTGAAAGAACAGGATGATGCGTTGATCACGCACTCGCGGAAGCGTGCGGCCCGCGTGGTTGATGGCTTCGACACCGCGGCTTCGGGCATCAGCGAGGCAGCGCGAGGCCTGGAAAACAGCAGCCGGGCGGTGCGCGAGCAAGTGACGGGGGTGCTGGTCAGCCTTCAGTTCCAGGATCGCGTATCGCAAATACTGGCGCATTCGCGCAGCGATATCGAGAAGCTGTCTCAGCGCCTGGAATCTCCGACGCCCACGAGCGTTCCCGCGCCTTTGGATGTCGGCAACTGGATCCGGGAGATGGAAAGCAAGTACACGACCCTGGAACAAGGCGAGGGTGATGTCGCCAACGCGACGGCAACTTCCGAGATCAGCTTCTTTTGAGGAGAATCACATGGGTAAGACAGTACTGGTTGTCGACGACTCCGCCTCTCTCCGACAGGTGGTCAGCCTGACTTTATCCGGCGCCGGCTATGACGTTCTCGAAGCCTGCGACGGCAAGGATGCCTTGGCCAAGGCTGCGGGACAGAAGATTCATTTGATCATTTCCGACGTCAATATGCCGAATATGGATGGCTTGACCTTCGTGCGCGAGGTCAAGAAAAATCCAACCTACAAGTTTACCCCGGTCATCATGCTTACCACGGAGTCTGGCGACGACAAGAAAAAGAGTGGCCAGGAAGCCGGGGCCAAGGCCTGGGTGGTCAAGCCGTTCCAGCCGCAGCAGATGCTGGCGGCGGTTTCCAAACTGCTCATGTAGCCTGGGCCGATCTGCGATCTTGGACCAATATGCCTACAATGCAGGCTCGCGATTGATATTCCAACGAGAGAGCATGCAATGAAAGACATACGAAATCCAGGCATCGTGTATGTGGTCGACGATCAGGCCCCGATGCTTCGCATGGTGGCCGAGTTGCTCGACAGCGTCGGCATCAAGGCCGCAACTTACACCTCTGCGGCAGAATTTTTCGAGCATTATGTGCCCGGTCCCTGCGAATGCCTGGTGTCGGACGTGCGTATGCCGGGGGTTGGCGGACTGGAGTTCCAGCGTCTGGTGAGCCAAAAAGGTTACACGCTGCCGATGATCTTCATTACCGGTTATGCCGAGGTGGGCACCGCGGTTGAGGCCATGAAGCTCGGCGCCTTCGATTACGTCGAGAAGCCGTTTGCCCATCAGCCGTTTCTTGAGACTGTGCAACGCGCGTTGGAGCGAAGCCGCGGACTGTTTGCCGAGGGAGCCAAGATTCGCGCCGCCGAGGCCAGGCTGGCGTTGCTGACGCCAACCGAAACCCGCGTCCTGAGACTCCTCGCAAAGGGCAAATCGAGCAAGGAAATAGCCGATGTCCTCGGCATAGGCTCGCGAACCGTAGACAATCATCGTGGTCGTATCATGGAAAAATTCCATGTGAGCTCCACGGTCGAACTGGTGCTCTTGTTTGCGCACTTGCGCCCAGATGACTAATGCTGAACGAGCCATAGCAAATGGAAACGGCATCCCTGGAAGCTGATTGCGGCAGCGATCTCCCCAAGCCGCGCGGCTATTGTTGGCTGCCGACGCTGAAGCTTGAAGCGGGAATGGTTATCGCCAGACCGGTTGTCGGCGCCACGGGCAGCCGCGTGACGATGCATTTGGCGGTGGGGGGCAGGATTACCGCCAATACCATTGCCCAGCTGGCCAACAAGGGGGTGGAATGCGTCGCCGTCGTCGATGAAAACCCGCCGGAACCCGAGGTCTATGCCGACATCGTTCGTCGCTACGAGGCGAGGCTGCACGAAATATTCGGGCCCGAACCCAGCGAAAGTTGCCGCGATCTGCTGGAAACGCTCATCGAGTACGGACCTTGCCAATGTCGATGACTCGCGATATCGCGACGGAACTGCCGAAACTCGCCGAGGCGTTACCGCCATTTCCGGCGATCGTGCTCCAATTGCTCGACCTGTTGCGCAACGAAGAGTCGTCCCTGGACACATTGGTACACATGGCGCGCAACGATCCCGTGATCTCGGGAAAAATTCTCGCCAGCGCCAACCACATCCGCCGTCTGCGGGTTCAGCCGGATTTGTCCGATTCGTTTGCCGCGGCATCCCTGATCGGCGTCAACCGCATCCGCAGCATCGTCGTCACCGCCGGCATGAACCGGTTTCTTGCCGAGGGGGAAGGGAGTTCCTTCTTTTATGGCCACTCTCTCGCCGTCGCCATTGCTGCCCAGGAATTGGCCGCCCTGTGCGACGTTTCTCCGGAGAAAGCTTATATCGCGGGCATATTGCACGATATCGGCCAGCTTTGCTTCCACATTATCGATGAGCGGGCCTTTGAGGAAGCCTATCGGCAGGCGAGCCTGGACAACAGGCTACTCGAGCGCGAGACGGAAATCTTCGGTCTCGACCACTGCCGTATCGGCGCCGAGCTGGCGGAATACTGGAATCTGCCGGAGGAGATGCTGTCGTCGATTCTGACGCATCACGAAGAGGATGTCGTTACCAGCAAGCTGCAGGCGGTTGTCTGTCTGGCTGAGACGCTTGCCCGCACCCTCGATATGCCGCCTTCACCAAAGAACCGTGTGACCAAGTTCAACGCCTTGGCCCTGGAAACATTGAGCTTCGAGTGGCGTCACCCGGAAATGCTGGATTGCTTCGGGCGCTGTCGTGCGCGCTTCCGTCAAGCCGGCTACTCGGATACGAGCGCATCTCCGCCTGCTTTTGCCTAAACTGTACGGTGCCACTATGCTAAAGTCGGAAAACCCGGAATGAGAAATTGACCCATTGCATTCCCGGCGTATTCAGTAACGGCGGATTGATTTCGTGACCCTATCGTGAACCCACCGTGACCCCATCGTGACCTCAGATCTCGATTCATTGGCGAAGCTTCGTATCAGGCTGGCAGCCGGGGTGCTGTTTCTGAACCTGTTCGTGATCGCGTTGGCCGGAACGGCAGTGCTGCAGGGTTACCGCCAGTACCAGGGGCGCGCCGAGATCAATACGCAGAATCTGGCGCTACTGCTGGAAAGCAACTTACTCGATACCTTCCGCCGCATCGACCTTTCGCTGTTGAGCGTACTGGACGAATACGAACGACATCGTCCTACCAGCGAAAAAGACGCCCATGCGCTGGAAGCTTACCTCGAACGCGAGCGTTTGCGCTTGCCGGAAATGGATGCGCTGCGGATTGCCGATGCAAGAGGCGACTTGATTCACGGGACCGGCGTCAATCCGGCCCCGGCCGCTCGTATCAACGTGGCGGATCGCCCGTATTTCATGCGTTTGCGCGATAACGCCGAGGCTGCTTTGGTCATCTCCAAACCGCAGGTGAGTCGTGTCAACCGCAAATCCGTCATCGTTCTGGCGCGCCGCGTCAGCCGACCGGACGGATCGTTCGGCGGCACGATCATGGCGCCCATCACTTTGAAACATGTGTATCAATTGTTTTCTGCCCTCGACCTGGGACAACAAGGATTTGTGGCGTTGCGCGATGAGGAGATGGGGCTGATCGCCAGGTATCCCGAACCTGAGACGGTCGGCATGGCAATTGGCAGCAAAAACGTGTCCCCGGAGTTGCTGCAACTTCGACAGGCCGGATGGACAGCAGGCACCTTCTACACGCCCCATTCTGCGGACAACCTCGCCCGTACAGTGACATTCCGCAAGCTGGGCGAGTATCCGCTGTACATCATTGTGGGCCGTGCTGAATCTGACTATCTCAGCCAATGGCATAGCGACACGGGCAAATTGGTGGCGATGGCTGTGCTGTTCATGCTGTCCACGGTTTCGGCAGCCTGGCTGTTGTGTCGTACCTGGCGGCGCAAGCTTGAAACAAGAGAAAGCCTGGCCAAGCAGGAAGCCGTCTATCGCGAATTGGTCGAAAACACCTCCCTGCTGGTCGCCCGCTATCTTCCCGATACGACGCTATTGTTTGCCAACACGGCATTTGCCAGCTTCTTTAGTTCTACGCCCGAAAAACTTATTGGCAAACGCTGGCTGGACTTTATCCCCGGGGAAGCGGACAAATCCGCTGTCCTCGCGCGCATCGCCTCGCTGACACCGGATGCGCCTTCTTCGTCAAGGGAAGAACAACGCCTGTCCGATCAGGCTGATCAAGCCCAATGGGTCTACTGGACCGATCGTGCCTTCTTTTCCGACAAGGGCGAGATGACTCACCTGCAAACGATGGGCGAGGATGTCACCGAGCGGATGCTGGCGCATGAAGCCTCGGCGGAAAAGGAATTAAAGTACCGAATGCTGTTCGAGACGGCCAATGACGGCATATTTCTCTTGGACGAGACGGGATTGCTCGACTGCAACCTGCAGGGCGAAGCCATGTTCGGCCGCGCAAAGGCGGATTTGATCGGACATTCCCCGACTGATTTCTGCCCGGCAAGGCAGCTCGATGGCCGTTTATCATCCGAGTTTGCCGCCGAACTCATTCAAGCAGCGCTGCAAGGGCGACCCCAGTTTTTCGAGTGGCGGGCCCTGGACGCGGACGGCGTTCCTTTCGACACCGAGATCACTTTGAACCGGATTCAGATCGGTACCGGGGTTTGCCTGCAAGCCATTTGCCGCGACATCACCGACCGCAAGCGGATCGAGATAGAGCGCGAACAGTATTTCAAGTTCTTCAACACGTCTTCCGACCTGATGGCCATCATCGCCCCCAATGGCGACTTCAAGAAGGTCAACCCGGCTTTCATGGAAAAGCTCGGCTATTCCGAGGCGGAAATACTGGCGTGGCCCTACATCGACTTCGTCCATCCCGACGATCAGAAGCGGACCGAGGAAGAAATGACGCGGCAATTGCAGCGTGGTTTCACCATCGACCACGATAACCGCTATATCTGCAAGGATGGTTCGATCCGCTGGTTGCTCTGGCGCGCCACGGTGGATTTCGAGTCGGGTATGACCTATGCCTCGGCGCGCGACATCACCGAGCGCAAGCATGCGCAAGCCATGCTCACGGCATCCGAAAAGAGATTCAACAACCTGCTGTCGCAAATCCAGTCGGCCGCCTTGATGCTGGATACCCAAGGCAACATCGTCTTTTGCAACAAGTTCCTGCTCGACTTGGCCGGCAAGCAAGAATCGGAAGTGTTGGGACGAAGCTGGTTTGATTGTTTTATTCCCGAAAACGAAACCGAGCGGAACAGGGAAGTCTTCGCGACAGGGCTCCAGACCGGGAAAATACTTGAGCATTTTGAAACCGAGATCCTCGTCAGACAGGGCGAGCGGCGCTTGTTTGCCTGGGACAGCGTGGTTTTGCACGGTTTGGAGAACGAGATACTCGGAACGGCCAGTATCGGCTTCGATGTGACCGAGCGCAGGCGGGTGGAAGATGCGCTGAAGGAAAGCGAGGCTCTGCTTAGGGAATCGCAATTCGCCGCCGGCATCGGCTCTTTTAAAGTCGACCTCAGGTCCGAGCAACTCAGCTATTCCGAAACCTTCGGGCAGATTTTCGACATCGACGAGAACTATCGGTGGAGCAGGGCGGTATTTGACCTCGTGCATCCCGATGATGCCGAGGTGCATCGTCGGGAATTCGAGGAAGTGGTTGCGCAACAGAAGTCGAGTTATACCGAATTCAGATCCATACGCCGCAGCGATGGCGCTGTCAGGTGGATCTCATGGTCCGGCCATACGCAAGTCGACGCCGAAGGCAAGGCCATTGCGGTGATCGGAACGGTTCAAGACATCACCGAGCGCAAACGCACCGAGATGGAACTGCTGCGTCACCGCGATCATCTCGAAGATCTTATCGCCGAAAGAACCCGCGAGCTGACGACGGCGCTTGAATGCGCCAAGGCCGCCAACCAGGCCAAGAGCGCTTTCCTGGCTAACATGAGCCACGAATTGCGCACACCGCTGAATTCGGTGATCGGGTTTTCCCGGCTGATGGCGAATTCCGCGAGCCTGAGCGAGGATCAAAAGAAAAATCTGGACATCATCAACCGCTCCGGAAATCATCTGCTGACGCTCATCAACAGCGTACTGGATCTCGCCAAGATCGAGGCAGGACGCATGCAGTTGGCGGAGGAGGAGATCGACCTGGAGGATTTGCTGGAAGATGTGGTTAACATGCTGCGTCCTAGTGCCGAACAGGCATCCCTGAAACTGATGCTGGATGTGCGTCGCCTGCCGGAAACGGTCACTGTGGATGGCGTCAAGCTGCGCCAGATCCTGATCAATTTGTTGAAAAACGCGATCAGATACACCCGCTCGGGCAGCGTCATTCTCTACGTGAGCGGTACTTTGCTCGGTGGCGGGAAAGCGCGTATCAATTTTTCCGTGCGCGACACAGGCATCGGCATTGCCAAAGAGCATCAAGACTTGATTTTCGAGCCCTTCATGCAGGTCAATCTCAATCCGCTTTCCGCGGGCACCGGTCTGGGGCTTGCCATCAGCCGGCAATACCTTTCGCTGATGGGGAGCACGCTATCCTTAAGCTCTGCGCCTTGGCAGGGCTCCACCTTTTACTTTTCGCTAGTCGTGTCGATCGGCGACACTCTGGCTGTCCAGCTACCGGCGAGGGGACGACCGGTCGGCTTGCGCAGCGAAGATCGCGGCAAGCGCATTCTGGTGGCGGAGGACAATGCCGATGCACGACTCTTGATCAGAAGCCTGCTGGAACCCTTGGGATTTGTCGTCGGCGAGGCCGAGGACGGTATGCGGGCGATTGAACAGTTCGATATATTCAAAGCGGACTTGATCTTGATGGACTGGCGCATGCCCAGACTGAGCGGTATCGAAGCAACACGACGGATTCGCGCGGTGCAGGCCAACCACCCATTGAAAATACTCATGTTTACCGCCAACGCCTTTGCGGAGCAGCGCCACGAAGCGCTGGCGGCCGGGGCCGACGACCTGCTGTTCAAACCGCTGGAGGAGGATGCGCTGTTTACCATGCTTGAAAGGCAATTGGGCGTGCGCTTCGAACGCGAGGCGCGGGCGATCGATGAGGCCGTGGTGCCTGATACCGAACTCACCGCGGAAGATCTGAACAGCCTTTCGGCAGAGACCCGGGCGATGCTGACCGAGGCGGTGCACGAGCTGAATCCGCTGAAGATCGCCGCGGCTCTGGAACGGATGCAGCCTGAGAATGCCGCGCTGGCGGCACGCGTGGGCAAGCTGGTCGGCACCCTGCGCTACCAGCACCTGTGGCAGTGGCTGGACGGCGTGCCGCTCCATAAAAAGACGGCCTGATGCGTGCCTTGGCGTTTATCGCCAGGGCGAGGGCTAGCGTATGCACACATCTCGAATAGCCCGTCGTTCCGGCGAAGGCCGGAACCCAGAAAGGCGCGCCAATACTGGATTCCGGCTCTTGTGCCCCAGAGGATATTCGCCGGAATGACGAGGCAACGGTTTTATCCGTCATTATTTCGATGACTATGTACTACTCTTCGGCAGCGGATGGATCCTTCTGTCGCAGCAATTCCTCCACGGTATGCGCGAGCAATTCGCCAGACACGGGTTTATGCAAGAAGCGGATATTGCGCTGGATGACGGCGTTGTCACCCATGTAGCCGCCATAGCCGGAGCACATCACGATCGGCAAGGCCGGATGCCGGCTCATGGCCTGCTCAAGCATCGCCATGTTGGGCATCGACTGGTCGACGACGACCAGGTCGAAACGCAGCGGGTCTTCTTCGAGCAGCGAAATTGCGAGTGCGGAATCGGTGGTTCCCACCACATAGCAGCCGATGGATTCGAGCAGTTCGGTCTCGAAGGCGAGGATGCTGGGTTCGTCGTCGATGACCAGCAGATGTCCCTTCACCCGCCGTCGCAAGCGGGCAAACAGGGTGGGCTCGCCATCCGGCGCGGCGTCGGCGGCGGCGCTCGGCAGATATACATCGAACTGCGTGCCGGTGTCGGGCGTCGAGGAAACATGGATATGCCCATTGGCCGAGTGGACGATACCGTGGATCACGGACAGCCCCAGGCCGCTGCCCTTGCCGATCGACTTTGTGGTGAAAAACGGTTCGAATATTCTGGTGATGGCGGATGCTGGAATGCCGCTGCCGTTGTCCTTCACTGAAAAACGCACCATGTGGCCGCCGAATTCCCGGCGACACGATGAGCACTCTATCGCCGGGACAAGCTGCTCCTCGGCAACTTGGATATCGATGCGTCCGTTGATCGGACAAGCGTCGCGGGCGTTGGTGGCGAGGTTCATCAGCACCTGGTGCAGATGCACCGCCTGGATTCGCACCGGAGGCAGCGCTTCGCCGACGGCGATGGCGATGGTGCTTCCTCCGGCGAGCGTGCCTTGCAGCAAGCGATGGATTTCCCTGACGATGGGGGCGACCTGGATGGCGGAGTTCGAGGCATCGCGGTTGCGCGCGAAACTCAATAGCTGCTCGACGAGTTCCTTGCCGCGCTGGCTGGATTGGAGAACCTCGGCAAGGTAATAATCGAGTTTTTCGTGTTTGCCCGCCGCGATGGCGTTCTTCGCGAACTCTGCGAAGCCGAGAATAACCGCGAGAATGTTGTTGAAGTCGTGAGCGATGCCTGCGGTGAGCTGGCCGAGCGCCTCGATTCTCTGGGCGATGGACAGCTTTTCCCTGAGTTCCCGATTGGCATTTTCTGTCGCCACTCTTTCGGTGATGTCGCGCAGATTGCCGAGAATCGCGAATATACGGTCGTCTTCGTCGCGCATCGGCCCTTTGAAAATCTCGAACACCTTTTTTTGCGGACCCGCGGGAGTCATGTGCCGGGTCTCGCCGCTAAAGATGTTGCCGGCGAAGGCTTTTTCGTCTTCTTCATGAAACAGCAGCGCCAATTCTTGTGGAAACAATTCGCTATCCAGCTTGCCGATCATGTCCTGCGGTATCAAATCGTTCGCATCGGCCATGGCCTTGTTGACCAGCAGGAAGCGATGGTCGACATCCTTGACGAAGATCCAGTCGGGAAAAGAATCGACGACGCATTGGAGCAGTATCTTGCTTTGCTCGATTTCCCGGGTGCGTTCCCTGACCCGGACTTCCAGATTTTCCCTTTCCGCTTCGAGGGCTTTCGTGACATACGCCAAGCTCATGTGAGTATGCACGCGGGCGAGTATCTCTTCCTTGGCAAAGCCCTTGGCGATGAAGTCGACAGCGCCTACTTCGAAACCCCGCACCCGGTCCGTGACTTCGTCCTGGGCCGAAAGAAAAATTACCGGAATATCGCGCGTCGCCGGGTTGTCCTTGAGCTTGCAGCAGAGTTCGAATCCGTCCGTGCCCGGCATCTGGACGTCCAGCAGGATCAGGTCGGGACGTTTCAGATCGATGGTCCACAGCGCCAACGTGCCACTCGGCGCCTGCCTGACGACGTAACCGGCATCCTCCAGCAGACGGGACAGGAGCTGTAGGGATGCCGGCGAATCGTCGACCAGCAATATTTCCCCCGGCACCAAGCTTTCAACGAGCTTTGCTTGCTTCTCCATCTCCGCTCTCCGCTGCCTGTGGCGAATTCAGGCCTGAAGCGAAACTATAGCAGCTTCATAAACGCAGCTTGCCTTTGCGCCACGGTAGAAACGCACGCAAAAACCATGTGCTTTCACACTAGGGCGGCAAGGCGCGTGTGCCGATAATCGCTCCAGCCTGGAGTGGGCTTGCACTTCCAGCAGGAGGCCGAATGGACAATTCGCAAACAGTCGAAGTCCCGGAGCATGCGTGCTGCGAGGTTCGTGGAACCTCTGGCGATGCAGCAGACCAGCCTTGCCTTGGTGCCGTTTTGAGGTTCCCAAGTGCGGCGGCCAAAGAACAGACGCTCATGGCGGGAGAGACGCTCATAGTGGAAGAGATTCTGGTTGTCGAGGATGTGCCGGCATCGCTCAAACTGCTGACGGACTTGCTCGGCGAAGCGGGTTATGCGGTTCGCCAGGCGCCCAACGGCGGCCTGGCATTGTTGACCGTCGCAGCCTCCCCGCCGGAACTGATCTTGCTCGATGTCAACATGCCGGACATGAGCGGATACGAGGTTTGCCGACGTCTCAAGGAGGATCCGGCGACGCGCGATATCCCCGTGATTTTCCTTTCGGCCTTGCACGACCCGGTGGAAAAGGTGGCTGGGCTCACCTTGGGCGCCGTCGATTACATCTGCAAACCCTTCGTGGCGGACGAGGTGCTGGCCCGCGTGCGCTCCCATATGTCACTGGCGCGGATGACTCGGCAGTTGCAGTTCGAACGGCAGACACTGGAAGACCGGGTGCGCGAACGCACCGCCGATCTCAAGGCTGTCGCCGACGCATTGCAGGCGGAAGTGACGGTACGTCGCGCCACCGAGGAAAAACTGCTGCTTGCCGGCAAGACTGTCGATGCGAGCTTCAACGGCATCATGGTGCTGGACGGAGACAGAAGCATCGTTGCCGTCAATCCTGCATTCGCGCGCCTGACGGGCTATCGGTCCGATGAACTGCTGGGGCAGACCTCGAATATTTTAGACGCGGGCAAACACGACGAGGAGTTTCTTGAAGTCGTCTGGCAAACGGTCGAGGAAACCGGTCGCTGGGACGGCGAGATATGGATCCGACGCAAGGACCGGAACATATTCCCCGCGCTCAATACCGTGTTGGCCGTGAAGGAAGCGAATGGCGATATCGCCCACTACATCAGTTTCATCCTGGATATTGCCGAACGCAAGGATGCGGAGACACTGATCGATTTTCTTTACCGCAACGATGCCCTTACCGGCTTGCCCAATCGCAATTCGGTTGCGGCGAGGTTTCGTCAAGCGCTGTCGAACATGGATGACGAAACCGGCCAGATCGCCGTGCTGTGTGTCGACCTCGATCGTTTCAAGCAGATCAACGATCTGATGGGCCACCCCATCGGCGATCGCGTATTGCAGATCGTGGCCGGGCTGCTGTCGGATTGCCTTGCTCCGCACGACACGGTTTACCGGCAGGGTGCCGACGAATTCGTCGTGGTTCATTTTGATATGTCCGAACTGGTGCATACGCAAAATCTCGTCCTGAGAATTATCGAGGCGCTTAACACGGAGCTGGATGTTGACGGCAACAAGATAACGGTCAGCGCGAGCATCGGCGTGTCGGTCTGTCCCAAAGAAGGCGCCACGCTGGATGGCTTGGTGCGCAACGCCGGGACGGCGTTGCACCGGGCCAAGGAGTTGGGCGGCAACACTTTTGCCTTTTTTACGGAACAAATGGACGCCATGGCACGCGCCAAGTACGAACTCGAAGTCCAGCTGCGCAACGTCCTGGAGCGTAGGGAACTGGAGATCTTTTACCAACCGCAGGTCAGTTTGACGACAGGCGGGATCATCGGCGCAGAAGCGCTGCTACGCTGGAAGAACCCCCAGCAGGGATACATTCCGCCCAATCTCTTCATTCCCGTTGCCGAAGAAACCGGCCAGATCGTGGCGATAGGCGAGTGGGTGTTGCGCTCGGTGTGCGCGCAACTCGCCGCGTGGCGCGCGCGTGGTCATTCCGTATCGAAGGTTGCGGTGAATCTGTCGGCACGGCAATTTCACCAGGACAACCTCTGCCTGATGGTGGAGCAGGTCATCGCGGAAAGCGGGATTCCACCCAGTTGCCTCGAACTCGAAATTACCGAAAGCGCCGTGATCAAGGACAGCATGCGTGCCATTGCGACCTTGACTCGTCTGATGGAACTGGGGGTCAGCGTTGCGATAGACGATTTCGGTACCGGCTATTCGAGCCTGAGCTATCTGCGACGTTTCCCGCTGGACTTCCTGAAGGTCGACCAGTCCTTCGTTCGCGACATGCTGGCCGACAGGGACTCCAGGGCGATCGTGCTGTCGATCATATCCCTGGCGCACAACCTGAGGCTCAAGGTGATCGCCGAAGGCGTGGAAACGAACGAGGAGAAGGAGTATCTCAAGCGCCATGGCTGCGACATGATGCAAGGTTATCTCTTCAGCAAGCCGGTGCCGGCGGAGAAATTCGCCGAGCTGTTGGCCGAGGGACAGAACGCTCTGCTGAGGGAAGAGCTCGTTGAAGATTTTTGTATTTAGGGAAATTGGAGAGACCGCATGACAAAAAGCATACTTATCGTAGATGACTCCTCTTCCTTGCGTCAGGTGGTTTCGATGACGCTGAAGGGCAAAGGTTACGAAGTCACGGAGGCTTGCGACGGCAAGGACGCGCTGACGAAACTGACGGGGCAGAAAGTCCATCTGATCATCTCCGACGTCAATATGCCGAATATGGACGGGCTCACCTTCGTCGCCGAGCTGAAAAAGAACCCGGCCTACAAATTCACTCCCGTGATCATGCTGACCACCGAGGCCGGCGAGGAAAAGAAGCGCCTGG
>Ga0172380_10006063_pt1 | contig 14251 bp, 21 predicted proteins | sample Leawe162metaG_FD_119747 | JGI IMG/M metagenome (GOLD analysis project Ga0172380, IMG submission 119747) | Leachate microbial communities from a municipal landfill in Southern Ontario, Canada - Leachate well 162 metaG | ecosystem: Engineered > Solid waste > Landfill > Unclassified | place... | reverse complement strand
TCCTTCGCCGACCTCGAGCGCCACCACTGCCGTTTCATCTGCTGCGCCGAGGCCGGCAAGGCGGTTGCGGCCGGCGACAAGCTCTACTGCGGCAATCCCATCGTTCCAGGCACCTCATGGTGCGAGGGGCATCTGGCGCGCGTGGCGCCGGCGGCAAAGGTAGCCGTCTTGAGGCTGTGGGCGCCCGCCATCGAACCGGCGGAGGAAATGCCTGCATGAACAAGCTTTTCACCGCGCACATCGTGTTGCGTGAGATCTGGGCCCGGCGCCCGGAGCGCATCCCATTCACCCCAATCCAGGCCTTCGGCCTCCCCCTGTACGACATCCCGTTGCGTCCCCAGTCTGTCCCTCAACCTGGAGACCAGAAATGAATACCAACCCCATTCACGACCTCGCGATGATCCGAAAGATTGCGCTCGTCTGCGCCGGCGTGACGTTGTTCGTCGCCTGCCTCATGTCCGCCAGCTTCGGCTGGAGCATGAGTGCGCTGCACGCCTTCGGCCTTGGCCTCATCACCATCGCCACGGCGCTGATCTTCCCCTACATCGGCCATCAGTGGAACGGCGGCAGCAAGTGGTTTGCCGGCGGCCTCGTGCCCATTGCGGTGCTGCTCTGCATCGTCGAGTTCGGCACCCACACCGGCTACACCAACGGCGTGCGCACCATCGAGACGGAGGATACCGGCGTCAAGAACGCCGCCTACCAGATCAAGCAGGACTCCGTTGCCCGCAACGCCGCCACACTCGCCTCCCTGAAGCGCGACCTTGAAGACCTCAAGGGGAAGAACCAGTGGGCGGCGTCTGTGTCGGCCGATGGCCTGCGCGCCAAGCTCCCGGCCATGGATGAAGCCATCCGCCAGGAGAAGGCGCGCGGCGGCTGTGGCCCGCGCTGCCTGAAGCTCACCAACGACCGGGCCGACATCTCCAACCAGATTGCCGTGGTGGAGAAGGTCGACGGCCTCACCCAGCAGATCGCCACGGTGCAGGGGCTCGTAAACGCCAAGGAGACGGAGGCCACGTCGGCTGACTTCAAGTCGTCCGAGGTGGTCGCCCAGCCCGCGTTTCTCGCCAAGACGTTCACGTGGTCGCTCGAGCCCACCGCTGGCCAGAAGGAAGGCACGCAGATCGGCGTCGGCTTCGCCATGGCGCTGGCCACAACCTTCCTGCCGGCGGTGTTCATGCTGATGGCGTTCGGGCCGGCGGAGTTCGTCCCGGGCCACAAGGGCCGCGCTGTCTCCGCCACGGAGAAGAGCACTGACGCCAACGCGGCCCTCCTGCGTGAGATCCACGCGATGATGGCGCGACCCGCTCAGGCGTCCACGCCTGTCCCGGCAATCGCATCTCCGTCATCGACCGACGAAGTCCACCTGCACATCACCAACGACAAAGAGGTGCAGCGCATCAAGCGTGATCTTGGAGACCTTCTGGATAACCGCCTGCTGAAGGCGGCGTAAACGAAAACGGGACGCTCTCGACCAAAGAGCGTCCCGTTCATTTGGATCGGCCGGGGGAATTGGCCTTATCAACCGATACTGACGCGAAACCGAACTGGGGTTGACAATGGGGAACGTAGAGAAAGATCGGGGCGGTTTCAAGACTCGCGCGCCGTGGTTCAAGTGCTTTCCAACAGATTGGCTCGAGGGGACTCGCGGGCTCACTCCCGAGCAGCGCGGCGTCTATATCGACTGCCTTTGCCTCATCTACCGCGATGACAAACCCCTGCCAGATAATGGCGCCGATGGCGAGAAGCGCATGGCGTTTGCTCTGCACATTTCCACCCGCCTTTGGCGCTCCGTCCGCAAGGCACTTATCAACAGCGGGAAACTCATCGAAACCCCAGATGGGCTGATCAATGTTCGGGCCCAAGTCGAGATCGGTTCGCGCTCGGTTCAGCCGCGAGTCGAGCGCGAGTCAGCCGCGAAAAATGGAAAAACACCTGAAGTTTCTACGTGTGCGCGTGCGCGCTCTCAGACTTCAGAGTCAGATACAGAGTTAGAAAGAGAAGGAAGCGCAGTAGCTGCGCCGCCAAGCAAGCCAGATTCGAAATCGCTCTACGAGCGGTTGATCACAGCAGCGAATGGCGCCCTCGACAACCCGGTGAATTGCCAGGGTCTGCTCAACACGGCCGTTCCGCAGATGTGGCTCGAGCGCGGCGCCGATCTTGACCGCGACGTGATCCCGACGCTCGAGGCTGCCGGCGTCAAGCACTGCGGCAAGCGCATCCGCGATTGGAGCTACTTCACCGGCATGGTCGCCGAGACCAAGACCAAGCGCGAGCGCGGTTTGCCAGAGGTTGCCGCAGGCCCAGCCACAGGGAGCGCATCGCCGTTCGAGGACTGGCGCAGCAAGCGGCAGCGAGCGAACCGAGAATTCCTAGACATGGTGCGGAGTATGCCCACATGAGCAATCCACTTCTCGCCCGTTTGGCGATCGTTTACGGCCCGCCCGACAGCGGCGACCCAGCAGCCTACCTCGCCGAGGTTGCCCGCATGCTGGTCAAGTACTCGGATGCGGACCTGCAGCGCGCCGGCGACCTGATCATCCGCACGCACCGCGGCCGCAGCTTCCCGACGCCGGCGCAGATCGTCACCGCCTGCGAGGACGCCAAGCCGGAACCGGCGCCAGTGCAAACCAAGAATGACCCGGCGTGGTCGGCGGCAGCCTTCGCCGATGCCGACCGCCTGCTCAAGAGCGACATGGGCCACCGCGCCGCCCGCGAAGGCTGGGCGCTCGGCTTGCACGACTACTGCCGCAAGCATCGCTGTCTGCCGACACCAGCAAAGATCGCCACCATCATCGGAAACGCGAGGTTCGTCGACCGCGTAGCTTCTGGAGAAGAACCGCTGGTGGGGCCGTTCGAGGGCGCGCTGCGGAAGATGGCGCGGACGTTTCAGGACAAGCGCTCGGAGGTCGCCGCGAAGGCATTGGAAGGCGTCACCGACTCCACCAAGCGCATGACCGGAGAGGCCGCCGAATAACCGGCTATCTCGCTACGCTAGATGAAGGGGAAGGAAGATGAGCGAGAGCTACACCGATGCAGATGTGGAGAGGGTGGCGCGCATGATCTACGAGGCGGTCTGCGCGAGTACTGATCCAGGCGTATCGCTTTGGTATCAGTCTATTGATCGTTCGGAGTTCATGATCGCAGCCAGAGCCGTTCTTTCTGACCTGTACGCCCCGCGTCAACTGTGACCTGGCCTCTCCCAGCCACGCCCCACGAACTCTTCTCGCTCGGCTGGGACACTCTGAGAATAGCTGCGTACCTCGGTAAGCGTGAAGGTGAAATCTACAACGCATTGAGCCAGAGGAACGTCAGCCATGAGCCTCGCAGAACACTACCCCCCGCCTCCGCGCATCAAGAGACGCGCCCCTGAGTTCAACTGCCAGGAACCCGGCGGTGCCTTCGCGACCATCGTCGCCGAGCTTTACAAAAAGGGCCGCATTTCCCCCCGCCAGGCTCGCGCCGCGCAGATGTTCCTAAACGACCTGACAGCCTACCATGGATCCACCGGAACCGGCGGCTATGGGGAGCGCGTCGACAGCACGGCAAAGCCCGGGAAGCTTGCCGGCTGGACGCAGGCCCATATCAACGCGCAAGCCATCCTCGACAAGCTCTGGTTTCACGAGCGGAAAACTCTGGATTACCTGATCACCAACCGTGAGAAGCAGCGGCCGAGTTTAGCGGATTTTGGGCGCGAGGTGTTCGGCTACAACGAGCCGCACATGGCCTCGGCATCGGCGGTCGCAAAGATCGTCGGATTGCTGGAGTCGATCAGCGAGCATTACCTCGGAATTGAGTCATCATAGCCACAGCTGAGGGAAATTCACAGCTAGTTTTTAGAAAACCCTGTTTTCATGCGCACAATCAGGGTATTTCCTCAGGCGAGGCGCAAATTGCGCGAAGGCCCCAAGTGAGGGGCCTTTTTCGTTTCTTGCACGCGCAGCGTAGCCGCTTTAGCGGCGTCAACCCAACTCAACAAGCGCGCCACCGCTGCGCAACCCAATTCCCCACGGCGTTGCAGCGGGTACTCCCCGCACGCGGTCCCCTCCCAAAGGCGGGGACGCATCGCCTTGTCTCACGATGAAAACCCGTCTCCGCCGTGGGGAATACCTATCACCACATGAGGGAACCACCATGCCGCAAGTGAAAGCTGCGCTGTACGAGATCTTCACCGTTGCCGCCCTGGTGGCTGCAACCATCGCCATCCTCAAGGCGGTCGGTGTTTCCGTTCCATCTCTTGGCGGCAGCATCCAGGATTGGGCCATGGTGGCCGTGGCCTGTGCCGCCGGCAAGCTGGCGAAGTGATGGAAGGCGTACCAGCTAGATCACGCATCATTCTTCCGACGGGAGTGACGGTCACCTTCACGGCCTTGGTCGATGGAGCGGAGGTCTGGAACGACTTCTACAAGGTCGTGCTTGTGGTGGGGGAGAAGGTCGCGATCACCGCGCTCCAGCACGACATTGAATACGATTACGACGCGGAGAAGCTTTCCGTCCTGGTGGAGCAATGACAGACACATCCGCCCAAATCGCCGCGCTTAAGGCGCACGGGGATACCCTCAAGGTACCGCTGCGCAAGCGGTATTGGGAGATCGAAGCTCTGCGCAAGCCGAAGCTCGACAAGATCGCCGCCTTGCAGGCAGAGCGCGACGCCAACATCGACAACCTCACGCCGGTTCAGGACCGGGCGATCATCGCTGAGATCAAGCACATCCGCGCGCAGATCGACCCCGATATCGAGGACGAGCGGCGAGAAATTCTGAGAGCGCTCCTCGACGACGACGGCAAGACCCGGCTGGGGAGCCCGTAAGCCATGGCGACCTATAACAAGATCCAGGCGTTCGTCGAGCACCTCGCCGAAAAGGTGCACAACCTCGGCGCCGATACGCTCAAAATCCTGCTTTCCAACGCCGCCCCGTCGGCATCCGGCGATGCAGTCAAGGGCGACCTGACGTCCGAGCTATCGACTGCCGGCGGCTACACGTCGGGCGGGTCGCAGGCGACGATATCAACCTCGGCGCAGGCCTCCGGCACCTACAAGCTGGTCGTCAATGACGTGGTGTTCACGGCTTCTGCCGGCACAATTGGCCCATTCCGCTATGCCGTGCTCTACAACGACACGCCAACCTCGCCCGCTGATCCGCTCATTGCGTGGTGGGACTATGGTTCCTCGATCACGCTTGCGGACGGCGAGAGCTTCACGGTCGACTTCGACGGCACGACTGGCGTGCTGACAATCGCCTGATATGAGCACCCTAGCCAACCTCGTCCGCATGACGACGGCGACGACTGGGACTGGAACCATCACGCTCGGATCGGCGGTGACGGGGTTCAAGGCGTTTCCGTCCTCCCTCGACGGCAAGACGGTAACGTACGCCATAAAGGACGGTGCAAACTCTGAGATCGGTCGCGGCGTCTATACGCATTCCGGTACCACTCTGACGCGCTCGGTGTTGGCATCCACCAACGCGGATGCGGCGCTCAACCTTTCTGGCACGGCAGAGGTGTTCATCACTCCGGCTGCGGAAGACATTGGTGGTCCAGGCGGCCCCGTTCGCGAGACTCTCACCGCCAACCGAACCTACTACGTGCGCGCCGACGGCAGCGACAGCAACAACGGTCTGGCCAACACGTCTGGCGGCGCTTTCCTGACGTTGCAGAAGGCGATCAACGTCGTCGCAGCGCTCGACATCTCGGCATATAACGTAACCATCCAGGTAGCCGACGGTACATATACGGGCTCCGTTGTGGTCAGCGGCCCGTGGGTCGGCAGCGGTGTAGTGACCATCGTTGGTAACACGACGACGCCTGCCAACGTCATCATCTCGACCAGCGGCGCTACATTCCATGCACTCAACAATGCCACCATCACTCTCTCGGGCATGGAGATACGGTCTACGAGCCACATTGGCCTTTGGGCCAGTTACGGAGCAGTCATCACTCTCGGGCCTGCTCTGCGCCTTGGCGCCTGCCCTTCGGTCTATCATATGTTTGCGGAGTTCGGCGGCACCATATTCGGGCGGTCCAACTACAGCATCGTTGGTAATGCCGTCCATCATTGGGTAACAGTGACGCTCGGTGGCATCAGCATTGTCGGTGTAACGATTACCATATCTGGAACGCCCACCATGACGGCCTTTGCGGCTGTGAGCGGCGGTGCGATAGAGTGCTTCTCCAACACCTATTCCGGCAGCATCTCGGGGGCACAATACAGCGTGTCAAACGGCGGCGTCCTGCGGAACGGCGGCGCAACGCTACCCGGCAGCGGCACATCCGGCGGCACTACGACGGGCGGCGGATTCGTGGCATGACAAACGATTGGTTGAACCGCTATTGGATCGTCAACGACGACACGGGGAGGTTCTGGTCGCCAGCGGCCAATGTCTACGTGACCGAGTTGCCGGAAGGCTGGTTCCTAACGGCGCAAGATGCGGTCGAGGCCGCGGGCGGCGCGGAGATAGCCGACTACTTGCATGTCGTGCCGCGCTCGCCGTCCGAGGCAGAACTGACGGCGATGCTGCGTCCGCACGGACTGCGCGGGCCGCTGGCCGAGCCGGTCGACATCAAGGCCGAGGCGCAGCGGCGCATCATCGCGCTGACCGGCGCGGCCGATCTCAACGGCTGCCTCGTGAAGCAGCTCAACGCCACGATGCGGGCGAACGAGCTCAACGACAAACGCATCGGCGGCGCGCAGCTGACCGAGGACGAGGAGGCCGAGGCGGCGGGGCTGCGGGCGCTGGCGGCCGGCATAAAGGCGATCCGCGCCCGCTCCGACGCGATCGAGGCGCTGAGCCCGATCCCGGCCGATTTCGACGCCGATCAGCGGTGGGCATAGGGGGAACGCATGTCGGCACCGTGGATGGATGTCGCGAGCTGCCTGCTATGGTAAGGCCTTAGCCCATGCTAGGCCACTTCGCCCTAGGTGAGCAGGCGCTCGGCGGGGTTTCTGATACCACGCTCAACAACTTGCATGCTTCGCCTGGGGTGTTCGTCCTCGCCGGCCAGTCGGTGCAGATCAAACGACAGTACGTGCTGCATGCAGGGGCGGGCGCCTATGTCGTGAGAGGATACGACGCGATATGGTTACGAAAGAAGGTACGGGCACATGGAGCCACATTTGGCGGGCCATCAGTGCATGGCCTCGTAGGCGGTAGGGCAGTGGTCGCAGCGAGCGCCGGGGGCGGACCTAGGCTGAGGGTGCACTGAGATGCTGAAGAACGGGCGCGTCTACCCCGGCAATCCGATGCTTCTTACGCTTGCAATCTCGGATGACAATGGCAGCCCCGTCGATCCGGCCACGGTGCAACTCAAACTTATCAGCCCATGTGGTCGAGAAACGTCATTCGTCTACACCACCAGCGACGAGCTGCTCCGGGTCTCAGCTGGGCAGTACACGGCCGACATCGTCCCAGACAACGCCGGGCGTTGGCACGCCCGTTGGGAAACGACAGGTCCAGTCGTTGTTCAGGAGGACAGCTTCATCGTCCTCACCAGTCCGTTTTCTTCCGATTGCTATAGGGACTACGTGTGATGCTTGACCCCGTCAGAGAGGCATTCGTTCAGGAGTTCCACGCCACGGGGAATGCTTCCGAGGCATTCAGGCGCGCGAAGCCTGCGGCCAAGGCATGGAAGGACATCACTGTTCATCCGAGGGCATCGAAGATGCTTGCTGAAGACAAGGTCCAGGCAAGGTTGCACGAGCTACAAGCCGCAGCCCGTGAAAAGCACGGCGTCACCATCGAGACGCTGACCGCCGAGCTTGAAGAGGCGCGCACGTTCGCCAAGAGCGTTGGCCAATCCGGGCCCATGGTTACGGCCGTCATGGGCAAGGCCAAGCTGCATGGCCTCATCGTCGACAAGAACGAGGTGACGGGCAAGGACGGCGCGCCCCTCGTTCCGGTGCTGAATGTCACGCTCACGTAGAACGTGGTTCTACAAAGTCTCCGGGCGCCGCCGGGCCGCTGAAATCATTTTGCGCTGATGTCGTCGCGCAACCCTGAAATCAACCTCAAGCTCCACCGCAAGCAAGCCATCGCCCTCGATACCGAGGCCAACGAGGTGCTGTATGGCGGGGCCGCCGGTGGAGGTAAGTCGCACCTGATGCGCGTCGCCGCCATTATGTGGTGCGCGGCGATCCCTGGCCTGCAGGTCTACCTGTTTCGCCGGATCAGAGATGACCTGATAAAGAACCACATGGAAGGCCCCAAGGGCTTCCGGGCGATGCTGGCGCCGTGGGTGTTGTGCGGGTTCGTCAGGATCGTCGACGACGAGATCAGGTTCTGGAACGGCTCGAAGATCTACCTCTGCCACTGTAAGGACGCCAAGGACGTCTACAAGTACCAGGGCGCCGAGATCCACGTGCTGCTCATCGACGAGCTGACGCACTTCACCGAGGAGATGTACCGCTTCCTGCGCAACCGCCTGCGCATGGTCGGCCTCTCCGACAAGATACCGGCGCATTGGATTGGCCGATTCCCCCGCATCCTCGCCGGCGCCAATCCCGGCAACATCGGGCACCTGTTCGTCAAGCGCACGTTCGTCGACGGCTTCGATACCTACGAGGCCAAGCGCATGCCGGCGGAAGAGGGCGGCATGTTGCGGCAGTTCATCCCGGCCTTGCTCGAGGACAACCCCTCGATGGCGACGGATGACCCCCTCTATGAGGGGCGCCTTGCCGGCCTTGGCTCGGAAGCCCTTGTGAGAGCCATGCGCTACGGCGATTGGGACGTGATCGAGGGCGCGTTCTTCGATTGCTTCGAGAAGGCGCGCCACGTGGTGCAGCCATTCGAGCTCCCCAAGCACTGGACGCGGTTTCGTTCTGGAGACTGGGGATCAGCCAAGCCGTTCTCCATTGGCTGGTGGGCGGTCGTGTCGGACCAGATGCAGGTCGAGAATCCGTTCGGCAATAAGCTCACTCTGCCGCGTGGGTGTCTTGTTCGCTACCGGGAATGGTACGGCGCCAAGAAGCCGGACGTCGGCCTGAAGATGAAGAACGAAGCCATCGGCGCCGGCATCGTGGAACGAGAAATAGGCGACGGCAAAATCGATTACGGCGTGCTCGATACCGCGTGCTTTGCCGAGGATGGCGGGCCATCGATCGCCGAGCAGATGCACAATGGCATGCGGGAAGAGGCCAAGAAGCGTGGCCTGCCGATGCCGATGCTGTTCCGGCATGCCGACAAGACGCGCGTGGCCGGCATTGGTTCAGCGGTGGGCTGGAGCGCGGTCCGGTCGCGCTTCATCGGGGACGACGACGGCAACCCTATGCTGGTGGTGTTCGCCACCTGCCATGATTTCATCCGCACGGTGCCCGCGCTGCAGCACGACGCGACGAAGCCGGAAGACATCGACACGGACTCCGAAGATCACGTGGCCGACGATGCCCGGTACGGCTGCAACTCGCGGCCGTGGGCGCGGACAGCACCGATCAAGGCCGTGAAGAAACCGAACGACTACAAGGCAGCGAGAGAGGAAGGCGACAGCTGGCGATGATCACAGTCGTTAAGGCGACGGAAACAGAGCAGGCCGCCGATGCCGGCAGGAAGGCCGGTTTTGGCCGCGAGGTCGAGTTGTCGAACGGCGAAACCTATCGCTTTGCGGCTGCCGGAGCAAACAAAGCTGTGGCCAAGCTGCTCTGCGACGACTGGCAGCGAAGCCTCCTAGGCAAGATCAACGGAAGCGTTGATGCTCGCTGAGGCTGCCAAGCCGCTCGCCAAGACTGGCATGCAGGCGACCGCTGTCGCCCCCCAGGGCCAAGCCACAGACGCCGACGTGCGCCGCTATTGGGGCTATCTGCGCGGCTTTGAGACGGCCAAGGACGGGGAGCTGAAGGAAGGCGCCACCCACGCCAAGTACTACCACGACAAGCAATGGACGGACGCCGAAAAGCGCAAGCTCAAGAAGCGCAACCAGCCCGAGGTCGTCGACAACCTCATAAAGCGCAAGATCGACTTCCTCGTGGGTGTCGAGCAGCGCATGCGCCGCGATCCGCAGGCCTATCCGCGTACCCCCAAGCACGAGCAGGACGCGGATGTGGCAACCTCCGGCATCCGCTACGTGTGCGATCAGAACCGCTGGGACAACCTTTCCTCCGAGGGCATGCACCACGGCCTGGTGCAGGGCAAGGGCGCCATATGGGTCGGCATCAAGCCGGGGCCGAACGGCAACGACGTCGCGCTAGAGCTTTGCGATCCAGGCCGGTTCTTCTATGACCCACGGTCGATCAAGCCAGACTTCTCCGACGCCCGCTACATGGGCGTGCAGGTCTGGCGCGATGTCGACGAGGTGAAGGAAGAGCACCCCGACAAGGCCGACGAGATCGAGAAGATGGTGGACGGATCGGCTTCGCCGTCGAGCCGCATCTCCATTCCGGCCGATTACGACCAGGAGCTGCAGTGGACCGACCTTGACGCTCGCCGCCTGCGCATGGTCGAGATCTACGAAAAGCGCCTGCAGCCGCCGATGATGAAGGCGGTCTGGTACTTCTGCAAGTTCTCCGGCGTCCACGTGCTGCAGTCGATGGTGTCACCGTATCAGGACGAATACGGCCAGCCGGACAACCCCTATCTTGGCTGGTCTCCGTACATCGATGAAACGGGCACCCGCTACGGCCTCATCCGCACCATGCAGACGATGCAGGACGAGGTGAACCACCGCCGTTCCCGTGCCCTGCACGAATTGAACAACCGGCAGACGTTCTCCAACCGGCCGGGCTCCGTCGAGGACGTCGACAAGCTCAAGGCGGAGATCAACAAGCCGGACGGGCACATCGAATTCAACGCTGGCGAGTGGGGCAAGGACGTCGGCATCGTCGACCGCTCCAACCAGCTCAAAGGCCAGTTGGAGATGCTGCAGCAGTCGATTCAACGGATGGAGAACTACGGGCCTAATCCAGGTCTCATCGGACAGGGCGGCGGCGTAGCAGACCAATCCGGCCGAGCGATCCTGGCTCAGCGCGACAGCGGCATGACCGAGCTTTCCCCGGTGTTCGAGCGCCAGCGCAATTGGAAGCTGCGGGTGTACCGGGCCATCTGGGCGCGCATCCGGCAAGCATGGACCGCAGAGCGGTGGATTGCCATCACCGACGAGGAGAGCGACGTTCAGCATCTGCCCATCAACCAGTATCAAATGGTCATCGACCCTCAGACCGGGCAACCGCGCATCTCGGCGCAGAACGTTGTGGCGCAGATCGACGTCGACATCATCCTCGACGAGGGCCCCGACACGGTCGTTATGCAGGAAGAGCTGATGCAGACGCTTTCGCAGCTCGGCAACACCCCGCCGCAGCTGTGGAAGGTGTTCATCGAGCTTTCGCAGGTCAACCGCAAGGATCAGCTGATCAAGATGGTCGACGAGGCGATGGCGCCGCCACCCGATCAGGCGCAGCTCGCCGCCAAGATGGCCAAGCTCGAGGAATTGCTCAAGTCGGCAATGGTCGACGAGAAGATTGCCGGCGTGGAATCGAAGCGCGCCGATACCATTGCCAAGCTGCTGACCGCATTCACGCCGCAGGCCCCGCAGACGCACGAGGACAAGCTGACAGGGCAGGTGACACAGTTGCCGGCCGCTCCCCCGCCCGACATCAACGCCGCCCTGCAGGCCATGCAGGCGTTGCCGCTGACGTATCCAAACCCAACGATAGGGCAGCAGGACCAGCAGGACGCCATGCAGCCGCAGATGCCGCAAGGTCCGATGGATGGCGGGCAGGTGCAGGAAGATCAGCAGCAGGGCATGCCGCCCCCGCCCGGTAACGCCCTGATGGGCCAGACAGGCATGTTGCCACCGCCAGGAGGAATGCCAGTTGGACCGTGACGAGATCGCGCTCGACGCTGCTCAGCAGATCGAAGACCTGTTTGCTCAGCATCACGCGGGCGGCCGATCGCAGCGGTTTGCAAGCATTCAGCGCATCATCCGCGCGGGGCTCGAGCAAGCCCCGCAGCCGAAGCCGCAGAACAACCCGCCGCAAGCCGACGTGCGCGGCAAGGACGGCAACTTCGACAAGCCGTTTAAGGATTACCTGAAAGAGTAGCCTAGCCGTGCGTCTCGCGCGGGCAGCGCGTCATCTGTCCATCGCCTCGCTCGAGCGCATCGAGCGTTCCTCGTGACCAGCAAACGATATTGCGGAGAGTGACCCCATGACGACTGACCAGTCGGCATCGCTAGATGCTGCGCTTGACGATGTGTTCTCACCAGGACGCGACAGAGCCGGCAAATCCGCGCCGCCTGAGACCCAAACGCCACCGGCCGAGCCGGCTGCATACCCTACCCCAGCAGCCGAAGCAACGCCGCCGGCGCCAGTCTCTCCCACTGAAGCCGTCGACCCAAACACTGGCCGCATGGTTCCACTCACCGAGCTTACCAATGAGCGCAAGAAGCTCAAAGGCGAGCGCGATGAAGAGCGGCGTCTGCGCATGGAAGCCGAGGCGAGAGCCAAAGTTTACCAGGAGCAGATCGAAGCGGCACGTCGTCAGCCGCCGCCGCAGGCACCCCAACCGCGTCAACAAGTCCGCATCCCCGATCCCATCGCAGAACCGGAGCAGTACGCGCGCTTCGTCCACCAGACGGCACAGCAGCAGGTCTTCGACGCCCAGCTGAACGCTTCTGAGGACCGAGCCCGCGACAAGTACGGCGATGCCGTCGTCGATGAAGCCTTCCAAGCAGCACAGGCGGCCGGCCTTGTCGGTTCGCAGAGCCCACTCCTCCAACAGCGTCACCCTTGGGGCGCAATGGTCGAGTGGCACAAGCAGCAGAAGGCTTTGCAAACGATCGGCTCAGACCCGGAAGCCTACGCCAACAGGATCAGGGAAGAGGAACGGCAAAAGGTTCTCGCCGAGTTGAAGGCGGGCAACGGACCAACGGCAGGGGCGCCGCAACAGTTCCCCGGAACGCTCGCTTCGGCAACGCAGCAGGGCGCCACCGGGCAGATCACCAAAAACCTGGAGGCTGCAACTCAGGACGTGTTCGCCCCTGACCGCAAGGCAAGGGGGATGCGCCGGTAATGCGTAGCCGCAGCCTCGTGACCCATCCCTGACACGAGGAAAAAGCAATGGCTTCGACTTCAGTTCTCGCCGGTCTCGACCTTACCAAATGGTCGCCGAAGTTCCTGACGGAATACATCAGGAAGTCGGGTTTCGAGCCCTACATGGGCACGTCGGAAGACGACATCATCCACGTCAAGATGGACCTGCAGACCGACGGTCTGACGATCCGCATTCCGCTCCTCGGCCGTCTGCAGGGTGAGGGCGTTTCCGGCAACTCCCCGCTCTCCGGCAATGAAGAGCAGGCGGACCAGTACTACCAGGATATCGCCTGGGAGTATTATCGCCATGCCATGGTGACAACCAAGAAGGAGCAGGAAAAGGCCGCGGTCGATCTCATCGCCTCTTTCCGTCCGGCTCTTCGCAACTGGGCGGCGGAAAAGCACAAGTACCAGATCATCGACTGCCTGCATAAGACGTCCGGCGGCCTCAAGTTCTCGGCTTCTGACGCCACCGCGCGCAACCTGTTCGCCGCCAACAACGCCGACCGTATCCTGTTCGGCGCCACGGCCGCCAACTATTCGGCTACGCATGCCACGGGCCTGACGGCGATCGACAACACCGCCGACAAGCTTACCCCAGAGGTTGCCGAGCTGGCCAAGCTCATGGCCCGCACTGCGAGCCCGCACATGCGCCCCTACAAGACGGAGGACGGCAAGGAGTTCTTCGTGTGCTTCACGCATCCGCTCGGGTTCCGTGATGTCAAGAACAGCGACAGCATGAAGCTCGCCAACCGCGACGCCCGTGCTCGTGACGTGTCGAGCAACCCGATCTTCCAGGATGGCGACCTCATCAAGGACGGCATCATCTATCGGGAGATCCCGGAGTTCTACCAGCCGCGCGTTGGGTCTGTTTCGACGTTGCCGAACCCGGAGACGACGTTCTCCAACGGCACCATTCAGTGCGGCGTGTCGTTCCTGTGCGGCGCCCAGGCGATCGGCAAGGTTATGAAGCAGGCTCCGCTTCCGACCGTCAAATCGGAGGACGACTACGGCTTCGTCAAGGGCGTCGGCATCGAGATGGCGCACAACTACGAGAAGCTGCGCTGGAACAACGCCGGCACGCCGAACAACGCCGTCACCAACAAGGACGTCGGCGTCTTCACTATCTACCACGCCGCTGTGGCTTAAAGGGAGGACTGAACAATGGCAGCTTACGAAACGGACCTCTCGCGCAGCTACGGCAAGGTGATTGGAGCGGGTGTTGCGCGCTCT
>Ga0172380_10006062_pt1 | contig 14252 bp, 15 predicted proteins | sample Leawe162metaG_FD_119747 | JGI IMG/M metagenome (GOLD analysis project Ga0172380, IMG submission 119747) | Leachate microbial communities from a municipal landfill in Southern Ontario, Canada - Leachate well 162 metaG | ecosystem: Engineered > Solid waste > Landfill > Unclassified | place... | reverse complement strand
TGATCACCCTTTTCTCCTGCCCAATAATTAGGCAGGACTAGTGGAACACCTGGGTCAGTTTTCGGTCGGCATATCTCCTATTGCTGGGTCACTATTCGGTCAGCGTCTACAGGCGATCCATTTCCACAAAGATATCGATCCTGATTTTCTGTATTTCTGGTTTCAGTTCAATGAGACCAGAATTGCTGCGCTTGGGAGCGGTAGCACTGTCCTGGGAATTTCGTTGTACGAGCTAAGGAAGTATCAATTTCTCAAACCTAAGTACGTTGAACAATCCGCGATCGCCGCCCTCCTCTCAGACATGGACGCCGAGATCGTTGCGCTGGAGGCCAAGCTCGCCAAGGCCCGCGGCCTCAAGCAGGGCATGATGCAGGAACTGTTGACCGGGCGGATACGGCTCGTCTGACCGCAATCGGGCGCATCCACGAGGGCGCGGAGGCCGGTAAATATTTTCAGGAAAACACTAGCATTTTCCTGAAAAAACTTTATCCTCTTGTTCGTGCAAGCCATTGAGCAAAAGGTTATTTCAAGAATATATGGGCGCGGTAGGGGTTGGGCGTTCACCAAGACGGATTTCGTGACCGGTTTTGGCGAGACGAACATCCACCAGGCCCTGTCCACGCTCGCCCGGGCGGGCAAGATCCGCCGAGTCTGTCATGGGGTGTACGACTATCCGCGCCACAGCGATCTGCTGGGCCAGGCCCTGAGTCCGGACATCGACCAGGTGGCCCAGGCCCTGGCGCGCAAGTTCAACTGGCGCATCCAGCCTTCGGGCGAGGCGGCCCTGAATCTCCTGGGCCTATCCACCCAGGTGCCGGGGCGCTGGATCTATCTCTCCGACGGTCCGAGTCGCGAGTATCCCATCGGCGAAGACGGCCGCCAGATCCTCGCGTTCCGCAAGTCGCCATTGAAGGACACGGGCTTCAAGTACCGCGAGAGCGGCCTGCTGGTGCAGGCCCTGAAGGCCCTGGGCAAGGAACGGGTGGACGACAAGGTGATCGAGGCTCTGCGCCGCTGGCTCGCGCCCGACATGCGCCGCCGCGTCCTCGCCGACACGCGGGCCGTCGCCGGCTGGATACTGCAGATCATCAAGCAGGTGTGCGAGACGTCGGCCTGATGGACAAGGTGGCCCGCCTCTCCGCCGCGCAGCGCCGGGATTTATTTTCCGAAGCGGCGGCTCGGCTCGGCATGACGCCGGCGGTGGTGGAAAAGGACTTCTGGGTCACCTGGGTGCTCGACCGCCTGTTCGCCGCGCCGGCCCTGGCGCAGCTCTTGATGTTCAAGGGTGGCACCAGTCTATCCAAAGCCTACGGCCTGATCGAGCGGTTTTCGGAAGACGTCGACCTGATCCTGGATTGGCGGGTGCTCGGCGGCGATGATCCGCTGGCCGAGCGCACGCGGACGCAACAGAACCGGCTGAACGCGGAGATCGACCAGCAGGCCACGGCCTACATCGCCGGGCCCTTGCTCGCGCAGATCGCCGCCGCACTGGCCGAGGTTTGCCAGTGCGGCATCGGCGCGGACGATCCGCAGGTGATCGACGTGCGCTATCCAGCGGCGTTTGCCGACACCTACCTGCGTCCGGAAGTGCGCCTGGAAATTGGCCCGCTGGCGGCCTGGTTGCCCCATGAGGCAAGGACGATCACCTGCTATGCGGCCCAGGCGTTTCCGCAGCTGTTCGAGCGGCGGGAATTCCCGGTGCGGGTGATCCGCGCCGAGCGCACTTTCTGGGAAAAGGCCACCATCCTGCATCACGAGGCCCATCGCCCGGCGGACAATCCGCAACCGCCGCGCTACTCCCGCCACTACTACGACCTCGCCCGGATGGCTGCTTCGCCGATCAAGGATGCCGCATTGGCCGACCCTAGCTTGCTGGCCGATGTGGTCGCCTTCAAACAACGCTTCTATCCGCGCAACTGGGCGCGCTACGAGCTGGCCGTGCCGGGCAGCCTGCGCCTGCTGCCGCAAGGCGCGGTGCTGGCGACGCTGGAAGCCGACTACCGGGCGATGGCCGGCATGATCTTCGGATCGATTCCGAAATTTGCCGACATCGTGGCCCAATTGCGCGAACTGGAAGACGAGATCAACGAGAGCAGCCATGACAAGCATCGGCCAGCCTGAGCGGGCAACGCAAGACCGCGTGATCGCCCTGTTCCGCGACGAGCTGGACTATCGCTACCTCGGCGACTGGACCGACCGCAGCGGCAACAGCAACATCGAGCCAGGCTTGCTCACGGCCTACCTGAACGGCGCCGGATATACGGTGGCGCAGATCGGCCGGGCGCTGGACCTGCTGCGCCGGGAGGCCGGCAACCACGGCCGCACGCTCTACGGTAACAACCAGGCGGTGTATGCGCTGCTGCGCTACGGCGTGCCGCTGAAGACCGAGGCGGGAAGAGCCAACGAGACCGTGCATCTCATCAACTGGCGCGAACCGCAGAAGAATGACTTCGCGCTGGCCGAGGAGGTTACGCTGGCGCGAGGTTACGCAAATGAGCATCAACGCCGCCCGGACATCGTGCTCTACCTGAACGGCATCGCCATAGCCGTGCTGGAACTGAAGAACAGCCGGGTGAGCATAGGCGACGGCATACGCCAGAATCTGTCGAACCAGTTGCCGGAATTCAACGAGTGGTTCTTTAGCACGGTGCAACTGGTGTTCGCCGGCAACGATTCCGAGGGCCTACGCTACGGCAGCATCAAGACCGAAGAGAAGTACTTCCTGACCTGGAAGGAAGACGAGGCCGACGACAGCCGCTTCAAGCTCGACAAATACCTGCTGAAGATGTGCGGCAAGGAGAGGTTGATCGAGCTGCTGCGCGACTTCGTGCTGTTCGACGGCGGCATCAAGAAGCTGCCGCGCGTGCACCAGTATTTCGGTATCAAGGCGGCGCAGGAATACGTCCGGCAGAAGAAGGGCGGCATCATCTGGCACACCCAGGGCACGGGCAAGAGCATCCTGATGGTGCTGCTGGCCAAGTGGCTGCTGGAGAACAATCCGCACGCGCGGGTGGCAATCGTCACCGACCGCGACGAACTGGACAAGCAAATCGAGCGCGTATTCACAGAAGTCGGTGAGTCCATCTACCGCACCAGCAGCGGCCGCGATCTGATGCGCCAGTTGGGGCAGGCGACGCCCCGGCTGCTGTGTTCGCTGGTACACAAGTTCGGGCTGGATGCGCGCGGCAAGAAAGACCGGGATTTCGAGGCTTTCGTTGCGGAGCTGGAGGCTCAGCCCAGCGCAGCCTTGGGCGAGGTATTCGTGTTCGTGGATGAATGCCACCGCACCCAGAGCGGCCGGCTGCATCGGGTGATGAAGGCGATGATGCCCAACGCCATATTCATCGGCTTTACCGGCACGCCGCTACTGAAGCAGGACAAGGCGACCAGCCTGGAGGTGTTCGGCGGCTACATCCACACCTACAAGTTCAGCGAGGCGGTGGAGGACGGCGTCGTCCTGGACCTGGTGTATGAGGCCCGCGACATCGACCAGAAGCTGGGCGCAACCGACCAGATAGACCTGTGGTTCGAGACCAAGACCAAGGGACTGAACGACTGGCAGAAGGACGAGTTGAAGAAGCAGTGGGGCACGATGCAGAACGTGCTCAGCTCGAAAGCGCGCATGGATCGCGTGGTGGCCGACATCATCTTCGACTTCGCCGTCAAGCCGCGCCTGTCGAGCGAACGCGGCAATGCAATCCTGGTGGCATCGAGCATCTACGAGGCTTGCAAGTATTTCGTGCTGTTCGAGAAGACGGTTTTCAAGGGACGCTGCGCTGTGGTGACCTCCTACAACCCGCAGGCCGGAGACGTGACGCTGGAGGAGACCGGCGCCAACACCGAGACCGACAAGCAGTTCATCTACAACACCTATAACGAGTTGCTGCAGAACGTCGAAGCCAACCCCGGCATGAACAAGACCGAGAGCTACGAAGAGCAGGCCAAGGCGCTGTTCGTCAGAGAGCCGGCGCACATGAAGCTGCTGATCGTGGTGGACAAGCTCTTGACAGGCTTCGACGCGCCGCCCTGCACCTACCTCTACATCGACAAGTCGATGCAGGATCACGGGCTGTTCCAGGCCATCTGCCGCACCAACCGCCTCGACGGCGACGACAAGGAATTCGGCTACATCGTCGATTACAAGGATCTGTTCAAAAAGGTCGAGAACGCGATTGCCGTCTATACGTCGGAGCTGGATCACAGCGCCGGCGGCACCGATCCCGAGGTGCTGGTGAAGGATAGGCTGAAGCTGGGCCGCGAGCGGCTCGATGCGGCCATCGAGGCGCTGGCCTTGCTCTGCGAGCCGGTGGAACCGCCCAAGACCAGCCTCGAGCATATCCGCTACTTCTGCGGCAATACCGAGATCCCCTCGGATCTGGCGGCACGCGAGCCACACCGGGTGGCGCTCTACAAAGGCGTGGTGGCGCTGGTCCGCGCCTACGCTAACATCGCCGACGAGCTGGAGGCCGCCGGCTATAGTCCTGGCGACATCGAACGCGTCAAGGGATTACAGAAGCACTACCTCGACCTGCGCGAGATCGTGCGCAAGGCCGCCGGAGAGACTCTGGACCTCAAACCCTTCGAGGCCGACATGCGCCACCTGATCGACACCTACATCGAGGCCGCGGCGCCGCGCAAGATTTCGCCCTTCGACGGCATGGGGCTGCTGGATCTGATCGTGAAGACGGGCATCGCCAGCGCCATCGCCAGCCAGTTGGGTGGGCTGAGAGGCAACCGGGAAGCCATTGCCGAGAGCATCGAAAACAACGTCCGCAGCAAGATCATGAAGGAGCACCTGACCGATCCGGCTTACTACGAAAAGATGTCCGCTTTGCTCAACGAGATCATCAGGCTGCGCAAGGAAAAGGCTATCGAGTACGAGGACTACCTGAAGCGCATCGCCGATCTGGCAACGCGCGTACAGGCCGGCAAAGCGCCCGATGCGCCCGAGCAACTGAACACGCCGGGAAGGCTGGCGCTCTATAACAACCTGAAGGGCCATGTAGCCGCCAACAGGGCACAGCAACGCGACGTAGCCTATGGCGGCAAAGACGCCGCACTCGATCTGGCGCTCAGGATCGACGCGGCAGTGAAGCGGAAGCGCCCGGAGGGCTGGCGCGGCGTGCCGGCGCGTGAGCAGATGGTGAAGCAGGCGCTCTACGAGGTACTGCGAGACATCGACGAAGTGACTCGCCTCTACCCGATCATCTTCGCGCAGAAGGAGTACTGATGACTGCGCAGATCGATCTGGGCGAGCTGCGGATCGAGGTGGTGAGGAAGGACATCAAGAACCTGCACCTGAGCGTGCTGCCACCGCTGGGCAAGATACGCATCGCAGCGCCCCAGCACATGAACCTGGACACGATCCGGGTCTTCGCGATCTCCAAGCTCACCTGGATCCGGACCCAGCAGCACAGAATTCTGGCGCAGGAGCGCGAAGCACCGCGCGCCTACCTCGACCGGGAGAGCCACTACGTATGGGGTCGGCGCTATCTGCTCAAACGGGTGGAGAAAGATGCCGCGCCGACCATCGAACTCAGGCACGGCAAGCTGCTGATGCAGGTGCGCCCCGGCACCGACGAAGCGCGCTGTCAGGAGATCCTGGAGGGATGGTATCGCGAGCAGATCCGCGCCGTCGCGCCCGAGTTGATCGCCAAGTGGGAGCCAGTGATGGACGTGAAGGTCGGGCGGGTGTTCGTGCAGCGCATGAAGACCCGGTGGGGTGGCTGCAATCCGACATCAGGGGCGATTCGACTCAACACCGACCTCGCCAAGAAGCCGGTGGATTGCCTCGAATACATCGTGGTGCACGAGATGGCGCACCTGCTGGAGCCCACGCACAACGCCCGCTTTTCGGCGCTAATGGATCTGTTCATACCAGCCTGGCAGCATTTGCGCAAGCGGCTGAACCAATTGCCGGTGCGGCATGAGGAGTGGAGGTATTAGGCCAGAGCAGCCAAAGCGCACGGTGTCCGGTCTATGGAATACGAACTTCCACGTAATCGTTGCCAGATAGTCCATCGATGGCGCTCACCAGGTAGTGAATCGCCCCGCTTTTAGTAGACACCTCGAAGCCTTAAACTTGAGGCCGCCAAGGCGATCCGGCCGGCAATATCTCCTTACCTGTTCTGCAATAGATTCGGTGCTTGCTACGTCGACGTCGGGAAGGGGACCGCTGGCGACTGGAACAACGTATGGCAGAAGTTCATGGCCCGTGTGTTAAAGGAGACCGAGGTCAAGGAGAGATTCACCGAGCACGATCTTTGGGCAAAGGTAGCAAGCGATGCTGAGAGCTTGGAGCGCGCCAAGCAGCTGATGACACACTCTGATGCGAAGATGACCGAAAGGGTCTATCGGCGCAAGCCCGAACGCATAAAACCGGCTGGTTAATTAGACAACCAGGCTGATATTAGACAGCGTAGCCCGGAAACCCGCGCCGTTACTGGCTTTGCTGGTGGGGAGTACTGGGATCGAACCAGTGACCCTTCGCGTGTGAGGCGAATGCTCTACCGCTGAGCTAACCCCCCGTCAGTGGCGGCGCGAATTATATCGCGACAGTCGCCGCGGAAACAAGCAGGATCCATCGGCTGCGGTACATCTGCCGCCAGTCATGGCCGCGGCTTGGCGCCATGCTAAAATCCGCGGCTCACGCGGAGAGGTGGATGAGCGGTTTAAGTCGCACGCCTGGAAAGCGTGTTTAGGTTAATTCCTAACGAGGGTTCGAATCCCTCCCTCTCCGCCAATAAGTACGAAGAAACCCGCACTGCTAATGGCTTTGCGGGTTTTTTCTTGCTAATCTTTTGGCATATATAAATTGACGGTATTGCTCGGGTAATGCCCGATTTTTGCCTCTGAGTGTGCCCGTTTTGTGCCCGTATTATTTCCTCGTTGTACTTCGTTGTCTGTGCGCGCGTGCCCAAATTGTGACCAAGCATGCCGTGCTCGTTTCTTTGCGTGGTGTCATTGCTCTTCTATTTAGCGAGTTGTGTGACAGATCGCACATGCTGCCCCTGTGATTTCCTAGTATCATGTCATTGAGGTGTGCAGGTAAGCAAAAGCAGCGGCAAGGTACTATCGACGCCATGCCGCCTGGTCGGGAAATATCCTTCGTGGAGGAGCCGGCCGGGATTCGGAGCCACGAGCTCATCCTCTAGAAAGCGGCTAACCACCGCGCCTGACCCTGGCTTTGAGACCAAAAAGGTGGTGGTCCAAGGCGGTGAGAGTAGTAAGGGGGGGAGTTGCCTGGGGTGCCACTAGTAGGCTAGTGGAGAATGGCCCAGGAGCAGAAGACCTGCTAGTTACCACCTTTCGCGTCTCGATTCCGCGAAGGCTTGACAGAGGTATGTCATGCCTTCGTGCGCCAAAGCAGCACCCGTCGACTTTGTCGACTCCCTCGTACTTTCTACTCAAGCAGCAGCAAAGTGTATCGGTGTTAGCTACACACTGCTGACACACGACCGGGCTAAAGGCAAGCTTGGTGTCCCGTTTTGTCGTATCGGTGACCGAATTGTCTACCGCAAGTCAGATCTTCTGGCGTGGTTAGAGACCCGAGTTACCGTCCCTACGCCGCGGGCGAAGCCTGTCGTCAGAATCGCGCGCGAACCTGCTCGTCCTAACGATCCTCCTCGTAGCGGGCGCCCCACACGGGCCGAGCAAGCGGCTGCCGCCAGCGCGGGCTTCGCGACCGTCGCCGCTTACCGCCAGCATCAGCGCCAGCTCACCGCTGTGCAAGGGGGTGCCGCATGAACGCTACCATCCCCACCTGGCAGGATTTTGAGGCTGCGCATAAATGCGCCATGCGGCAATTGGCAAAGCAGCTCAGCACCGAGTATGCCGATGTTGTTAGTGAATCGTTCTCCATGCTTGCTGAAGCTAGCGACAGGCAACTATGCAACGTCGGCCACTGGGTTCTTGGCGCCGTAAGAAAAAAACTCTTTCGCGAGCGCATGCCAACGCTACCTTCCTGGGTTCGAGCAGAGAAAACCTGGCACCGGGTGGAGAGTCTTGATGCTCTTACGGAAGTAGAGCCCGCGGCGTTCGAAGATAGCAACGACGGCGAAGAGGACAGTGACGACGATTTGACGGTCTATTTGCGCCAGGTAGAACAAGCGCTTCTCTGCGTGCCCGCCTCACTCCATCCAGTAGCTCGCGCCGCGCTCTCTGGGCTTAATGAACGCGAAATTGCGCGGCTAGTGCGTCTGTCTCGATCTACCGTGCATCTCCACATTGAACAGATCGTTTGCCATTTGAAGATCGGACGGCGTCAGGCCCATCTCTTCGGTTTGGGCGGCGAGGACTCAAGTCATGCTTGACTCCAGGATTCCTCGGCCACCAGGTGGGCATTTCATTCAACTCCACGCCTGGGCAATAAATGCAGTTGGCCGGGCCGCGGCAATCGTCCTTGGCGAAGCGGATTTTCTTGACCGAGCCAAAGAGCTACCTGGGCAGCCAATATTTACCAGGACGAGGATTGTGGCGGAGCTCGAAGGCTTCCTGGGTGAAAAAAGCGTTGATGAGGCGCTCTCCGTTCTAGTGGCCCTCGGGTGGCTTGTGCGCCACACAATACGCACGGTGGGACCCAAGAATTTGCAGACGCACCACGAATATTCCCTCAACGCTGTTGCCGTGAGCGAATATCTCGAAGGAGGTGCGGTCCCCGGCGTCGCAAATATGCGATCCCGGGAATCGCAAAAGTGCGCGCAGAAGTGCGACTCCTCCAATATGGGTATAGAAGAAGAAATGCAGCAGCAGTGCAGCGGTATCATCGCTGCACCTATGCAGGCTGCTGCCTACGCGGTCAAGCCTGAGTCAGCGCAACAAAAGCGGCGCCGGGCGCGTCCGTCTGGCATCGTCACGTTCTACGGCGACGATGTCGCCGAGGCTGCTCGCCTTGAGCAGTCAAATTCTGCAGAGGAAATTGCCGCAGCAGTTTCAGCCGTAAGAGGCACAGGCAAGGAGCCCGTGCCCGGCTTGGTGCAAGCAGCAATCAGCCGGCACCAATCCAAAGCCGCGCGAGACGCCTCTCAGCGCGAAAAACTCAATGCACTTGATGCTGTCCCGCCGGCGACCCCGGAAAAGGCTGCTGCTGGCCTCGCACGCGCGAAAGCCGCATTACGACACGGCCAACCCCACACAACTATTTAGATTCGGAGCCCCTATGAAGAGCCGATCATCGTTGCATCGCAATTTCTTTCGTCGTGCAGATATTCGCTGTTTGGTTCCGGATCTCAAGCTCCTGCTGACTGTCCTTACGATAGGGTGTGACAGCAACGCAGGAGCGTACCTACCAGGCGGCCTCGGCGATGATAGTGGACTGGAGGCCACCGCTCTAGCCGGCGGAATGAACGACCTGGAGAAGCGTGGTTTGATCGTCAGAGACAACACCACCGGCGAGATCTTTCTCTCGCACTTCTTCCGTGACAATACTTTCAGCAATCCCGCTCGCCGGATCAACGCCCGCGATGATTTTGAGCGCGTTGAATCCACGGTGCTGCGGCAAAAAATCGTAGATGCAGTAGGCAAAAATCCTGATTGCGGGCTTACTGCAGCGGATCTGGCCCCGTCCTTTCAATTAAATCAGTCACATCCTGTACAAGCTAAGCAAAGCGAAGCTAAGGTAAGCAAAGCTAAGCGAAGCGAAGCGGCTTCGCCGGCGCCCGCTTCTCCTTCCCCCGTTTCTCGGGAACGAGAGCCGAAGCTTTACGGGGTCATTGTTGCCGACGAAAAGGACCGCCAGGGTGCCGAAGAGTTGGCCCAGAAATTTGGAGCAGAAACGGTTGAAGCGACCGCCGCACACTTTCCTAAGCCATGGCTAAGCATGGTTCGCAAGGCGCTGTCGGCTTCGATTCACGTGAGCCGGCAAGAGGCACTGGAAGCAAACAATGACCGCGTAGTAGCCGAGTTAATGTCTGAATTTCGCGCCGACAAAGCTGCTGTCCCCGGCTAGCCTATCCCTCGAGGCGCCACGTCGTGGCGCTTCTTTTTTTGACTTACTCAAGGGATACAAAATGAAAAAGGCATTAATGGCATTGGCAGTTTCGGCAGTATTCAGCAACGCGGCGCATGCCGGACCTGGCTCGGAACTGGGCTCGGCAGGAAATGACGTAACGGATCAATCAAGCGGGATCGCCATCAGTTCACAAAGCGGCCTGGTCACCACGGCAACTGGCACCGGAGCATTCGGGGCCGGTGATTCGGCGTCGGCTACCGGGGCTGCGGCTACTGCAGTTGGCTCTCACGCGGTTGCCAACGGCGCGAGCGCGACGGCTGTTGGGGATCGAGCATCTTCGGCCGCCCAGGGGACAGCCATCGGGCAGCAAGCAACAGCGGCGGCTGGAGCAACATCCATTGGTGCCGGTGCAGTCACGGCCGGGAGCAACAGTGTTTCTATTGGGGCCTCGTCGTCTACGGCAGCGGCCGCTAGCAATTCCGTTGCGATTGGTTCATTTTCGACCACGACCCAGGCTGACACGGTCAGTGTTGGCACTACGGGGTATACGCGGCGCATCGTGAACGTGGCCACTGGCACAGCCGGGACCGATGCGGTGAACAAAGCTCAACTCGATACCGCGATAGCCGGTGTCGCCGGCGGAGGCACGGATAATACCGCGCGTGCCGCCGCGGCCGCAGCGCAGACAACAGCGAATACGGCGGTAACTGCGGCTGGAACGGCGCAATCTACGGCCAATTCGGCGGGGACCGCAGCAGCTACAGCCCAGACGGCGGCAAACAGTGCTGCTACTGCTGCCAGCGCTGCTCAGACTGGTGTAAGCAACATTGTCAATGGCACTACGGATCTGAGCAGTGCTATGGTCGGCGGGGTCTCGCTGTCGTCCATTGCGGCCAATGCTGGCAATGACGCCATAGCCAGAAATGCGGCATCTTCCGCTCAGTCAACTGCCGATAGTGCGAGCGCAGCGGCTGGCGTGGCCCAAGCGACAGCAAATAACGCGGCTAGTGCCGCGAGTGTGGCTGACCGGAAAGCTGTTGCCGCGCAGGTATCGGCCGATGCGGCTGGTGTTTCGGCAGCTAACGCCCAAACCACCGCGACCACTGCAGGGGCGGCTGCGGCAGCGGCGCAAGTCACAGCCAATGGAGCAACCTCGTCGATCAATGCACTGACGCCCAGGGTGACCACGTTGGAAGCGACGGTCGCGACCCAGGGCACCGCAATTACGGTGGCTCAAGGTACCGCCGATTCAGCGCTTAGGCTGAGTACAAGCCTGTCGTCGAGCGTCAGCACTATGGCGACGACGATCAACACGGTTAGCAGCCGTGTTGATACAGCACAAGCAACGGCAAACACAGCCATCGTAAAGGCTACTGCAGCGCAAGCGACCGCGGACGAAGCGATCGCCGGTGTCGCCAAACTGGGAACGCGAGTTGACGGCTTAACTGATCGAGTATCTCGCGTAGAAGCGGCCACGGCCGGCGCCATGGCGATGAGCTCTGCGACAAGTTCGGCTGCAATCGCATCCTTGCGCTCGTCAAGCGGCATTGGTGTAGGTGTCGGCGCGGCGGTCTTTTCTGGCAATCCAGTTACTGCAGTAAGCCTGTCAAAGGCGGTTCCGGGTGCGCAGCTCACCGCTTCGCTGTCTGTCTCCGGCAGGCCCGCTTTGCAGATCGGTGCGGGCTTTGCCTTCTGACGGCTAGCCGGAAATCCATGCCGGCGTACTTGAAGCTTGCCGGCGAGGATTAGGCCGGGACGGGACCCCGGCCGGTCTGGCGGATTCCCTCCTCAAGCGGCATCTACAGCCGAAGAACTCTCCATAGTCCTCCCCCTCTACATACGCCGGCCACCAGGCCGGCCCTGGAACCGTTGGGGCAGTCTATCGAGCAAGGTGCACACCTATCTATGTAGGGCGACTAATTTCTTAGGAGATCAATATGGCAGAAAAAAGTAGCGTCGGGGTCGGCGGTACGGTGCGGGTGATCAGCATCGGAATTGCAATAACTTTGATTTTAGTTGTGATCGGCAATGTCGATTTCAACGCGCAAGACATCGGGGCGTCAATCCGCTCCGCGATCCGGGCCGGTGGCGAGAATTTCCGAAGCGGGATGGCGAAAGACATGGAAAGGTCGAAGCAGATCACCGCAAAGGCACAGCCCCCGCTGTGTGCGGACCTCGAAGCCAAGGGTGCGCGAATCGGCACCATCACAGTGTGGGGTGGCCCCGACGGCGGCGAGCGCACTGCGTACTCGCGCGAGTATCCGTCCGGCAGGACTTGCATTGTCGGTGAGGGAGACCCGCGATGAATCTCTCGCTCGGGGGTATAGCAGTTGCATCAATTGTCGGGCTTCTTGTCGCGTGGCTATTTCTGTCGGTTTATCAGACCCAGCACAACGACTTTCGCGCCGTCGAGTCCCAGGTCTCGTGCGAGAAGGCGCGCTTTGATGTCAAGTTCGGCGCAGGAGACTTTTCGGCGCCGGATCCATCTCTAGTCGCGCGAGCTGACCGGATTTGCGACGAGCAAGACAAGCGCCTGGCCGCGAGGAGCGCGACGGAAGCCAAGTCCGAAGCGGAACGTGAGCAGGTTCAAACGACCATCCAATCCGTCTGGTCGAACCCAACCCACGAAAGAGAAAGGGCAAAGCAATGAAGATGATCTTGCTGGCTTCTATCACGGCAGCCGCTCTATTGGCGTCTGGGGCGTCCCAGGCTATTACTCCCACTGAGTGGGGACTACAGCAGGTAATCGGCTGCCAGGACGGTGAGGGAAATGTTTTCTCGCGATCCGGCGAGTCCATTCCAAAACCGCCTTACACCACCACTTTTGCCTGCGGCGCTGCGAACGGCACGCTAGCCATTGATAGCGCTGGCCTGCTCAAAATCCACGCGGCCGGCGACCAGCTGCCGATGACTCTGGGCGATCCCAAGGAGCAACGAAGGTTGTGTGCCGATGCCGGTACGGAGTTGTCGTCTCCTTGGGGTGGGGCGCCTGACGACAAGGAGACAGCTATCTCGTGCCGCGATGCCGATGGGAGTGAGATCGATGTCTTCCTAAAGTTCAATCCGGACGATCACTCGATTGATATTGAAGCGCAGGTGCCGCCGTTCCGCTGGCCGCTCATGTTCTACAAGATCCGCAACGCAATCAGTGACCTGTTTTCTGCCCACGAAGAGGACTGAGCATGATCAAAATCACAACCATTGCGCTGCTCATTTCTGCTGCCTTGGCGTTATCTGCCTGCGGAAAGCCGGCCTCCGTTTCAGCGGGCAGTGAAGAAAAGGCAAGTGCTGAAGTGCACAGTAAGGAAAGCTTTTCCGAGAAGATCAGCCACGGCCATGCCTCAAAGGCTAATGTCACGTTCCCGGCGACTGGTTTGATACTGGATGCGCTGTTTTCGCGCGGGGAAATTGCGGATCTTGGTGACTGGCGCACCAAGAAAAACGGAATGAGCGCGCTGCTTGATGTGATGTCAGCGGAGACGGCTCGCGAAAACACTTCTAGAGAGGACGCGTTCAGAAATAAGATTAGGCTGCTGGCGGGTCTGCAGGCAGCGGACACACTGTCAAAGGAGGATGTGGAAATGGCTTTGCGCAACGAGCAATTGAAGCTCGCGCGAATCCCAATTGCCATCGCTTTTGACAACTACGCCGGCTGGGAAGTTAGCGCTAGGCGGCATGATTTGGCCCAGCATCTGTACTTGACCGCCATAGAGGCCAGTGGCAATTTTAGCAGCCAGGTTCTGGCCGGCCTTGCCGGGCAAATGGCGGCCGAAGTCTGGGCAAATCCTGATGAGGCGAGGAGGCAGATTGAGAAACTTTGGTATGCACAAGATCCTGCTGCGCTCAACAGGCTCTGGATTGCCGCAGTATCGAACGCAGAAAAGAATCACGACCTTCGGGTTATCAACCTGTCCAGCTCCTCAAGAGGTGTCGACTGGCGCGCCGACAACACAACTTATTCCGGGCAAGCGAAGGGGCTGATTTTCGAGAGGGCCGGGCAAGTTTGGTTTGGTGATGGCTACCTGGAGGGAAGGCAATACTCGATTGGCTTGGACAGCTCCTATGCCAAAGCAGGTGAGGAATCCAGCGGCGGCGAGAAAGGAATTCGAGAGAGCGCAGGCACAAGCGCGTCAGGAAGTGCCGCGCCGAAGTAACAAATATGGGGGGCCTGGTGCCAGTTTCTCGCCGGCCCTTCAGTGCCCGAACAGAGTATTTTTCGAACTGGAGAATGTGAAAATGAGTAGCTCACCTGACAACAAAATTGAAAACCCACACGTGGTGCGTGCGGTCGGCACCGCGTTTG
>Ga0172380_10006061_pt1 | contig 14255 bp, 14 predicted proteins | sample Leawe162metaG_FD_119747 | JGI IMG/M metagenome (GOLD analysis project Ga0172380, IMG submission 119747) | Leachate microbial communities from a municipal landfill in Southern Ontario, Canada - Leachate well 162 metaG | ecosystem: Engineered > Solid waste > Landfill > Unclassified | place... | reverse complement strand
CCGGTGTCGCCCTTGACACTGCTTCCAGCCAATACACGGCCACGGCTTCAACGTGGACGGGAACGAAAAACCCGGCTCGCTGGCCGGGTCGGTTTGGTGACGGCCGCGAGCTGGCCAGGTCGTCGCATCGTCACCAATCGACTGACCGGCAATCCTCGCCATTGGCGACAACTCTATGCAACCTGGTGGCGCATTTCGTCACCAATGCGCGCTAAGGACTCAACTATGGAAATGCCAACGTGGCTTAAATGGGTGCTGGGCGTGGTGGCGTTTATCGCCGCCACGGTCGGCGCTGTCTGGCTGGCCGGTTTCTTCTTCTTCGCTTTCAGCAAGACGAACCCGTTCGGTAAAACCGACTTCTCGACGTGGTGGACGTACTGGCAGTTTTATCAAACTGACCCGGTGGTCGTGAAGCGCCTCAAGGTGTCGGGCATCGTGGCCGCCGTGGTGGCCTACGGCGCGCCTATCGTGGCATTGATCGCCGCCATGCGTGAAGTGCGTTCGCTGCATGGTGAAGCCCGCTTCGCCAATGCGGGCGAGATTGAAAAAGCCGGGCTGTTCGGCAATACCGGCATCATCATCGGCAAGCTGAAAAACCGCTTCTTGATGTTCGCCGGTATGCAGTTCGTTTTGCTGGCCGCGCCGACTCGCTCGGGCAAGGGCGTCGGTATCGTTGTGCCGAACCTGCTCAACTACAGCGAATCGGCCGTTGTCCTCGATGTGAAGCTGGAAAACTTTCTCATCACGTCCAAGTTCCGGGCGAAGCACGGGCAGGAAGTGTTTCTGTTCAATCCGTTTTCCAAGGACGGGCAAACGCACCGCTACAACCCGCTGGGCTACATCAGCGACGATCCACGCCAGCGCGTGACGGAGATTTTGGCAATCGGCTATGCCCTGTATCCGGGCGGCGGCAAAGACACGTTCTTTGATGACGCTGCCCGAAACCTGTTCCTGGGCCTGTGCCTCTACCTGTGCGAAACGCCGGCATTGCCGCGCACCATCGGCGAGCTGCTGCGCCAGTCGTCGGGCAAGGGCCAGCCCATCAAAAAGTACCTGCAAGACCTGATTACGGCGCGGAATTTCCGGGAAGAAACCAGCACCGACGACGACGGCGAAGAAGTCGTGACGCTGGTTCCGATTGAACAATGGGACGGCGAAGGCTTGCCGCCGCTGTCGATGGAATGCGTTGACGCGCTGAACCGCTTTACCTCCACATCGGACAACACGCTTTCAAGCATCCTGGCATCGTTCAACGTGCCGCTGACCATTTGGGTTAGCCCGCTGGTCGATGCCGCCACGGCCGCGAACGACTTCGACGTTCGGGACGTGCGCAAGAAGCGCATGACGATCTATATCGGCATTCCAGCTAACAAGCTGGCCGAAGCCGAATTGCTGATTAACCTGTTCTTCTCGCAGTTGATTAACCTCAACACCGATGATCTGCTGCACTCCAAGCCTGAGCTGAAATATTCCTGCCTGCTGCTCATGGATGAGTTTGCCGCGCCCGGCCGGATCGGCATCATCGACAAGGCTAACGCCTACATGGCGGGCTATGGTCTGCGGCTGCTGACCATCATCCAGTCGCCCGGCCAGATCGAGGCCGAACCACGCAAGGGCTACGGCCGCGAAAGCGCGCGCACGCTGATAACGAACCACGCTTGCCAGATCATCTACACGCCACGCGAGCAAAAGGACGCGAACGAGTATTCGGAAATGCTTGGAACCTACACCGTGCATTCACGCGGCAGGAATTGGGGACGCGGTAATACCGGCTATTCCGAACAACAAGGCGAAGGCGCAGGGCAGAAACGAGCGTTATTGATGCCCCAAGAACTCAAGGAAATGAGCCAGCGGCAACAGATCGTCAACCTTGAAAATACCAAGCCCATCAAGTGCGAAAAGATCGCTTACTTTCAGGATCACGTCTTTATCGACCGGCTCAAGTCGGTTGCGCCGTCGCTGGCGAAGCTCGGCAAGAAGCTGCCGACGAAAAAGCAGCTTGAAGACTCCTGGGGTTCCGGTGAATGCGCGGTCGATGTTCCGTACCTGAACCTTGATCTGCATGAAGCGGTCGTGCAGGCCCGCACGCGCGAATTGAAGCCGGCCGATGTGGCGAAAGGCATCGACCTTCGCACGCTCGCCCTGGACTTCTCCAAGGTGCCATTGCCCGAAGGCGCAGGCATCGAGCCGGAAGAAGTGGAAGCCTTCGTTGATGGCTTCTTTGACGCCCTGGACGCGGCGAACAGCTACGACGACAGCGAAGCGCCGGAAGTTGACGAAGACGGGGCCAGCGAGCGCCCCAGCGATGACGAACTGGCGGCACTGGACGCACAAGCGGCCGACGACGACGGGCAGGAAGTCGCGGGCAACAGCATTGAGCCAGTAGCCGACTTGGTGACAGAGGATCGAGCTGCAGGCGTGCAGCTCGTCACCACGGAAGCCGCCGAACCTGAACCGGATCACGGCCTTGGTCATGACCAAGCCGACATTGAACCGGACGGGCCTACGGATGAAGACCTTGCCGCAATGATGGAAGACTTCACGCCACCCGATGACGGGATGATGGATGAAGCCGACATGCTGGCCGCGCTGGATGAAATGGAAGCGGTGCCAGAGTATGACGAGGAAGTTGAAAACGACGCGCCGATACTCGATTTGAGCGTGCTTGACAAGCCCCTTCCTTCAATCAAAAATGCGGAATAGGCATTGAATTTGGTCGTCGCTTTTTAAGCGGCGACTAATGCGGGCGCAGCCCAAGAGTGACTTTATCGAGAGTCACATTTTTTTATCGTTAGGAGCCAATCATGAATGAACGCACTGCCGGTTCTCCGGCTGGTCAACGTACTGCCAGCAATACCAAAGTTGTCGGCGGCTACTTGCACAAGATTGAAGAAGTGCCGAAGGAAGTTCGGGACTACGCAATCAACAAGCTAAACCCGGTCGATGCTGCCGGGGAACGCATCAAAGACGCACAGGGCAACAACATCACCGCCCGCATTTCCACCGCGAAGGAAAACGGCAGCTACTACGGCCCCGTCATCCTGAACAATGAAAAATTCATTGTTCAAGCGGTCGGCAAAGAACGTCTCTCGGCCGTGGTTCATCACAAGGACGATGTAGCCCTGCAAGGCGCTTCGCTGGCCTTGCTTGACGCCAAAAAGACCATGAACGGCACCAATGTTCAAGTCCACTACACCGGGGATAAGGCGAAGGCTTATCACTGGTCAGACAAGAGCAAGCAGGCGGCCGATCCCGCCAAGGACACGCCCGAGAAAGCACCCCAGCAAGCGCCCGCGAAGGAAGCCATGAAGCCCGAAGACTTCATGAAGCAGGCCGCCGACTACGCCAAGGAAAACATCAAGAACACGAATCAGCGTGAGGCGTTCTTGAAGCACCTGGGCAACGTCACCGAACAGGCTTTCAACAAGCAGCAGCCGGAAGCTGCGAAGTCCAAGCCCGCCCCTGCCCCGGCGCAGGAAAAACAAGCCGATGCCGGCATCGAACGATAAGGGGGACAGCATGGCAACCGAACAAAAGGAAACCACTCACAGCTTTCGGGTGCATCAGCCGAAAAGCAACACGACTCAAGATTTCACCGATGCCAAGGAAGCCGGCGCGGCGTTCTTTCGTGCCGACAGGACGGAACGGCCTGGGGCCATCCATGTGATGAAGACGGACGGCAGGGAAAGCGGGCGGATCATGGCCGATACCGAAGTGCATGGCACTTACGCGAACGGCGAACAGGTGTTCGTCAAGACGCTGCCGAACTCCCATGAAGTCGATGCCGACTTTCGCGCGGGCTACATGCAAGCCCTGGAACAGTCGGTAAATGAACGCCTCAAGGCAACCGATTGGGACGCCGCCAAGTCGCAAATCCCGCTGGCCGCTCCGAACCTGCATTCGCATCTGTCCGACGATCTGGCAACCCTGGCGCGCAGCGACTTCGAGAAAGCCGCCAAAGCCTGGGAAGACCACGCGCCAAAGGGAACCACGCCCCCGGCTATCGTGGATCGTGAGTGGAAGCGGCAGAACGAAGAAGCGCGGCAGATTGCCGACGTGCTGGATGCCTCAGAGCGCGGCCCGGCCTACGGCGTCATGACGCTGGATGACAAGCCGGTAACGTCGATCCGTTTCGAGCGCAGCGAGGAAAACGGCGAACAGGCGTTCAATGTCTCTTTCCACATGGGTAACAAGACCGTGGGCAAGCTCAAGGGCATTGACGCCGACACGCTGGCCGACTCGGTGGGCGACAAGAACGCGAAGGCGATCATGGAACATGGCGAAGCCAAAGGATCGTTGAAGGGCGAAGCCCTGATGAACGAATACGGCATGACGCCCGAAGAAGCCGCCCGGCGTGCAAGCATGAAAGAAGCCCGCAAGGCCGCCGAGTTGATCCAGCTCGAACAGCTCGAACCTGACGCGGCCGACGAAAAGAATGTCGTGGAGCCGGTTAAGGACAAGGAACTTGAAGTGATCGACGGCAAGGAAGTCGTCGCCCGCGCGAACCTGCTTCGCCAGCGGGAACGCGAGCAACTGGCCCGCGAGCAAGACGCCCTCGGCAGCAAGGCCGAAGGCAAGCGCATCGACGTTGAAAATCTGTCCGAAAAGGCGCTGGAACAGGACGACGCGAACGACATCGCGGAACGGACTGGCGGCACCACTGACCGGGATTCGCAGCAGTACACGGAACGCGAGAAAAACCGGCAAGTGGAACTGATGGAACAGGTTCACAGCCAGTTTCGCGTTGCCGGGGCGAAGTTCTACTTTAAGGATCAGCCGGGCAAGCTCGCCATGAAGGACAAGGGCGAGCGCATGGTTTCGGCATCCAACGATGACCGCGTGGCAAAGGCTATGGCGACGATGGCCGAAGCCAAGGGCTGGAAAACCATCAAGGTTTCCGGCCACCCTGACTTTCAGCGCGAAGTCTGGATGGAAGCCAGCTTGCGCGGCATCGAGGCGCGCGGCTACAAGCCCACGGAACAGGATTTGAAGCTGCTTGAAGACAAGCGCGAACGTGCCATGCGCAACACAGTTGAGCGTGACCAGACAGCCCGCGAGCGCAAGCCGGAACAGCAGCGCCAGGACGCCGGCCGCAAGACAGATTCAGCGCGCCAGGATCACCCCGTAGCGGCCGACAAGGCCGAAGGCAAGGGAATGGCCGGGCAGGCGGTCGAAACGGCCGCCAAGGTGGCATTGCGGGCCTACGCTGGCCGGGTTCTTGAACACGGCGCGGCGAATTTCAACCATGACCCGAAGGAAAAGCCGAACTACTTCGTGAAGCTGGCAACCGAGCAGGGCGAAAAAACCGTTTGGGGCGTCGATCTGAAACGCGCCATGTCCGAAGGCAAGGTGAAGGCCGGCGACGATGTGAAGCTGGAATATCGCGGCAATACGCCTGTCACCGTGGAAGCTCTGAAACGAGACAAGGCCGGCAACGTCGTCGGCAAAGAGGAAATCACGACGAACCGCAATCAGTGGGACGTGCAGAAGTCGGACAAGGCGAAAGTCGCCGAAGCCGTCGCCTCGGCCTTGATCGACTCCAAGGTGAAAGACCCAGCGCAGCGCGAAGCCCTGAAAGCGGCTGTTGGCGCTCGCATGGCCGAACGCGAAAAGGCAAACAAGGTGCCAGCCGTGCCTGTGTACGACAAGGCAGCGCCTGCCAAGTCGCAGCAACCGGAACGCACCGGGCCAGTGGTCGAACGCAACGCGGAGCGCACCCGATGAAACGCTGACGCTGAATCTGTCTTGAAAATCGAAAAGCGCCTTGTCACACAAGGCGTTTTTCTTTTGTGCGGCCCGCGTTGTGGTGACACCGCGGCAACCTGGCCAGCTCGCCGCTGTCGCCAATCATGGCCCGCCTACATGGTGGTGACAGATCCCGCCGGCGCCGGCGGATCTGTTGTCGCCAATCCGCACCTCCTGCCCTGCTCTCTCTTTGGTGACGGATCGCCCGCCCTGGACGGCCCGGGTTGTCGCCAATGACGATTGCAAAATGCCCGCGTCGTGGTTGAGAACGCACACCCCGCGAGCGCAAGACAGTTTCAGCGCGCCTTATGATTACAAATTGCTTGCCAAGATATATAATCTTGGTTCTACAACAAGCCACATATCGGAGTCACACAATGCGCAAATTGGTCGTTCTTTCCAGCATCCTTGCTCTGGCCGCGTGCTCAACGCCGCCAAAGCCGCCAGTGGTGGACGGGTCAAACCGCCACGCCGTCAATACACCGGAGACGGCCGAAGTCATCGCACTGCGCGCCCAGCTCGCGCAGTCGGAAGAAAAACTTCGAGTTGAACAGGCCCGGCCGGTGATTTCACCGGCCGTTTTGCAACCTGCCCCGCCGCCTGTTCGCTCGCGCACTTTCAGCGTGCATTTCCCCTACAACGACACCAATTTCCGCCTGAACGCCGACGACAGCGCGGAAATCCTGCCGCTGCTCGCCAAAGCGCGCCGGGTTGAAGTGCGCGGACGCACGGACGGCAAACGTCCCAGCACTGCGGACGAAAAAATAGCCCTGAATCGCGCCCTGGCTGCGCAACGGTTCTTGATCGGGCAAGGAGTTTCACCGGCCATCATTTCGGTCAACTACGTGTCGGCCGGTGATTACGTTGCGGATAACTTTTCAGCGGTCGGACGGTCGCTGAATCGCCGCGTGGACATCGAAGTTTTTAACCAGTAGGAGGAAGATTTTCATGAAACGTCTTGCCATCACATCCGCGCTCGCCGCGATGTTGTTCACGGCTGCGCCCGCGCAAGCCGAAGACCTTTTTACGGGTGACGTGCGGCTCGCTTGCGAAGCCGTGCTTTGCCTGTCATCGGGAACGCGGCCCAGCGAATGTATGCCATCGCTCAAACGCTATTTCAGCATCAGCATGAAGAAGTTTTCGGACACGCTGAAAGCGCGCAAAAACTTTCTGAACCTGTGCCCCGCAGCCTCGCAAGATGAAAAAATGGTCGCCCTGGTCGATGCCATCACACACGGCGCGGGCCGTTGCGATTACGCCTCGCTGAATTCGACGCTGCGCGTCTGGAACTGGAACGGCGATAGCGGAGAAACCTACATCAGCAACAGCCTGCCCTCGTACTGCACGGCCTACACCGGTAATGCCTATACCGACATCACGGCACCGCGCTATGTTGGCGTTCCTGAGCGTGGCGGCTATTGGGTCGAGGCTGACAAGTACGACGCAGCTCTTGCCGAGTACAACAAGCGCATTGCAGCCGAAGACGCGGCACGTCGCGCGAACAACTACGGTTCGTGAACTTGTGACTGGCCCAGCTCGCGGGCCGACAACCCAAGGGGAAAGCGGGCAACCGCTCTCCCCTGTGTTTTTAGGATGGCTAACTATGGAATCAGCAGATAACGAAACATCGGGCGGTGTGCCGTTCAATCAATATCGGCTGTCGTGGGTGGCATACGTCCGGGCCGTGGTGGTGTTCTTCTTCCTCTCGGCCCTGGCCGTCGCCTTGGGCGCGCTGAATCAGTCTTTGAGCGTGGTTGCCGTTCTGGCAGCACTGGCGATATTTGCCTATCAGGTGCTGTACCTGCGCAGCATGATCCTGTTCACCAACGATGACGGCGTTTGGCTCTTTCGTGGCCTCCTGCCCTGGAACAAAGGCATCATCGGCGTGAAGTGGCGCGACATCGAGGACGCCGTTTTCTTCACCGGCTTTTTGAGCTGGGCTTTCAACTCCTATTCGATCCGCGTCGGCCATCGCTTCACGAAGGCCAGCGAACTAGCGATTGCGAATGTGAAGGACGGCCGCAATGCCGTCGCCCACATCAACGAAGTTCACCGGGCCACATTGGGAAATTTGCACCGCTGAAAATGGGAAAACGCAGAAAAGAAACGCGGACGATCCGCGTTTTTTTTCGTCTGCTTACCGGGTCTGTTCGTCGTCTGGCTTCGCCCTGCCCTGCTCCTGGCGCGGTGGCCGCTGCGGCTCGGCCTCACGCTCGGCGGTCTGCCCGCCCGTACCGCGCAGGCTCTGCACAAGGGCTTCATGCTTCGTCACGACTGGCGGCATGGTCTTCACCAGTCGAACGATGTCGAGGGCAATTTGCTTGTCCTCTGGCTCGCCGGTCGCCAGCGCCCGCGCGATCTGGCCGTATGCCTTCTGTGTGTCTTTCCGGGCTGCGCTGATATTGTCTTGCGCTGGGTTGGCCCGCTTCTTGCCTGTCTTTACTTCGGCTTCGGCGTCCTGCTTCCTCGCCCTGGTAACGCGGGCTGGCTCCTGGCGCTTGCCCTGCTCGAATTCGGCGTCAATGTGGCGCACGGCCTGTTTCTCTGCCTTCTGCACCACGCCACGCGCCCGGCGCGGTGTCGCATTCGCTTCTATGCCCTGGTCGCGCAATTTCTCGGCGAACTGCTCTCGCCAAAATTGCAAGTCGCCCTTCCTCGGATTCAAGCGGATACCGTCATTCCCCACGGCCTTGACGGCAAGGTGAACGTGCGGGTGTTTCTCGTCGTCATGGGCGGCAAAAACATACTGGTGGTTGCCGAACTCCTGTTTGGCGAACTCTCGCGCGGCGTCCTTGACAGCTTGCCGGTCGGTGCCGGGTGGCATCGACAAAACGATGTTGAAGGCTTCCTTGCGCTTCTCGCCTTCGTAGGGAATGCCGATTTTTCCCTTTGCCCATGAGTCGCGCACGTCGCGCACGGCCTCCATGCCCTGGTGAATGTCGCCGTTCTCGTCCTCTATCTCCACCTCGCCATTGCGCGATATGTAGTCCATGTGCGCTTTGATGTGCTTCATGTTCTTGCCGCCACCCGAGATTTTCACCATGACTTCGGCCGTCTTCTTGGCCGTCCTGGCTACCTTCTCTTTCGTGGCCGGCCCGCTCGGTGGTGCTGGCTTCGCGGCCCTGGTAGGGCCACCGCTGCGGATGTTTCGGCCCTTCGATCCCTTGACCGGCGAATAGTGAAGACGCTCGCCCCAATCCTTGACGATGCCGTCGATTACGGTCTTGCTCATTCGATGTTCCACCGTTCAAGGCTGGCACGAATCGCGCCGCTGACTTTATCCGTGTGCGCGTCGATGATCCCGCGTAGGCGTTCGATTGAAGCAATCGTGACGGAATCGCGCCGACCTTCGTTCATCGCCTTGGCTACTTGGTTGAGGTTGCGCCCGATGGCAAGCAACTGATAGTTCGACTCGCCCAGCGCGTCGATTTCCTTCATGCCGAACTGCGGTTCGCGCGTAAGGCCCGCCCGGATCGCGTCAATGATCCATCGACGCTGCGAACAACGCTCAAGGTTGGCCCGCTCCTGAACGGCCGCCTTTTCCGATTTGGTCATCAGGATTTCAAACCGCACCTTGGGTTCGTCGTCGGGCGCTTCGCCCGTCTGCCGCAAGGGCGGCGGCGGTGGATTCTTGGCGGCTTTCTCTAGCTGCTGCTCGATGGCTTCCTTGATTGCTGCGCCGGGTGTCTTTCCAAGACCGGCGCAGTAATCCACCCAGCGCGCTTTAAGGTCTGCGCCCAGGTGGATGTTCATGGCACGGCTCGGTTTCTCCATAACGGCTCCAACAGGTCAAGCAAAAGTGAAAGGGGGGGAATCAATGTGTAAGCTGTGCGCACACTATACCGGCGATTAGCCTATCCTGCAATAGCCCACACCCCCCCACACTTTTGGTCATGACCAAGCGTTTCTTGCTCTTGGGATTGAAAACGTGGTCTTGAAAGCGCCCGATAGAACCATCTGTGCGGGATTTCAGGCACGGATTGTTCTCGGGCAAAAAAAAACCGCCAAAACTTGGCGGTGTCGGTCACGTCGAATGCAGCCTACTCCGTAGGCCGGCATTCCTCATTCAGCAGCCGGGAACCGACTGTAAGCCCTTTCCGCTGGAACTGGCCTTGTGCGAGTTCAAGCGCGTACTTGGCGGGCTTCATCGACAAATGGTATTCGTCGGAAAGGGGCGTCATGTCCTCGACGGCAAACAAGGTTCCATCCTCGGACAAGAACGCGATAGATAACGGAATTCGGGTGTCGCGCATCCAGAAGGCCAACTTGCCCGGTGGATCGAAGGCGAACAACATTCCCGGCCCGGCGTCGTCACGGTTGGAAAGTCCTTTCGCCTGCTGGGCCGCCGTCCGTGCAACGGGAACACCGCGAAGCTGGACGTTCCCGCTAAATGACAGGTCGCATACTTCGGCCACGTCGGCGGCTTGCGCTTGCTGCCTGCTGGCAGCAAACGCAAGCAACGCACCGACCACGATCAAGCCGGCCGCGCCTTTCAGGATCGCCGGGTTCATGGTCATTTCTCGGCTTCGGTCAGCAGGTTGATTTTGCAAGCGCCCGCATCTACTTCTTGATCGCCGCCGCCGTCCTCGAAACGAATGTGAATCAGGCCGGCAGTGGAAGGGCGACGATTCAGCAAAACCGCCGCCGCCCGTCCGTCGAACTCCACCAGCAAAAGCGGCTTGCTCATGCGGTCGGGATCGGATACGGCTCGGCCCTTGGGCCAGCTTGTCAGCTCGCCGGTATCGCGCCCGCCGTCGCCTTCCTCGCCAGCGCCAGCGCCCGCCCCGTCGCCCTGGTCGTTGTCGCCGCCCTTCTTGCTGGCCGGTTTGGTCTTGCTACCTTCGCCTTCGCCTTCGCCAGTGCCGCCGCCGTTGCCGCTTTGGCCTTCGCCAGAACCGCCCGGAATTTGGTCATGACCAAATTTCGAGGCTTCGCCGCTGCCCGTCGTCTCGCCGCCTTGCTGGCCTTCGCCAGCAGCAGGCGCGGGCTTCTTCTTGCCTTTCAGTTCGTCGGCCAGATCGGCAACCGTCTTGCGCGTGATTTCGGCCGCATCGGCGCACCACGCTTCGACTTGCTCGGGGAACTTCTCATGCAAGCCGCGCAGTTCGTACAGGGTTTTAGGCGACGTGCATTTGCCGTTGCTGTATGCGTCTTCGATGCACGCGGGCGGATCAATCAAAGCAAGGTGCTGGGTGATGATCGCGCCATCTTTGCCAAGGTTCTTGGCGATGGCCTTCTTCTGGTCGCCAGCGTCCAAACGCTTCTTGATGAAAAGCGCAAGCTCCATCGGCTTCAAGTCGTCGCGCTGGATGTTCTCAATGACTTGATCGTAATCGTCGTGCGACTCGTCAACGAATGCCGGAATGGTGTCGCGGCTCGCGGCCATCGAACCACGATAGCGGCGCGCGCCATAGTTCAACATCCACTTGCCCGGCTTGCTCGGATGGGTGCGAACGGATACCGGCGTTTTCACGCCGCGCGCCCGAATGCTGTCCGTCATTTCCTGCATGGCCTCGGGCGTGAAATCCTTGCGCGGCTGCTCGGGGTCTTCCTCGATGTCGGCAAGGGGAATATCCAGCGGCTTGCCGGTCGGCTGCGCCGCCACGGCCACGGCCGGGGCGGTGGGCTTTTCTTCCAGGGCGGAAAGATCGAGTGCCATTTACTGAACCTCCATGATTGAAGCAATTTTTTCAAACACCGGCTTGATCTGCGTCCACGCATCGCGCCCGCTGGTCTTTCCGAGTTTCCACACCGGCACGCCTGCGGCCTGGGCTTCGGGAACGGCCGTGGTCTTCTTGATGGCGGCAAAGCCGACATCCATCGGAATCAGCAGCTTGGCGAAGTGCGTCGAAAGCTCGCGGAAATTGTCGCGCTGGAAGGGCGTCGGCTCGACCAGATTCGGCAGGATGCCAATCAGTTCCAGCTTGGGATTGATCGCGGCCTTGATCTTGCGAATGCCGATGGTGTCGTGATTCAGCAGGTCGCCGATACCGTCGATGGCTTCCTGATTCAGTTGCAGCGGCGACAAAACGTAGTCGCTGACGACCAGCGACGAAAGCTGCCGAATGTCCGGGTTCGGGTTGGTGTCGATGATGCAAACGTCGAAGTCGTTATGCACGGCTTGCAGGAACGATTGCAGGTTTGACGCGAAGCTGTTGTGCCGGTCGGCTTGCTTCTCCATTTTCAGCAGCTCGGCGTTGTCGGCCGAAACCAAGACAAATTCAGCGTCTTCCACGCCGCCGACCTTGTGAGTCAAAAGGCGGCTGGCCGGCATCTGCGACACGGTGGCAATGCCGCCTGTCTTGATCGCCTTCGAGCTGTTGCGCTGGTGGTCGAAGTCGATCACCAAAACGCGCTTGCCCATAACGAGATTGAAGAAGTAGGCCAACTGGACGGCCACGGCCGACTTACCCACGCCGCCCTTTTGGTTTGCGAGAACTGTAGTTTTCATGCCCGAATGCTCCTTAAAAAAGTCCGAACTGTTGTCGGTGAAGTGGAAACGCCGCTTTCCTTGAGAAACGCCACGATCTGTTCAATCGTGTAACCCTTGTCCCGAAGGGTCTGCATCTGCGCGGAATACGGCTCAAGTGCTGAACTGGCCAGCTTCGGCTTTTCCCGGCGCATGAATTCTTCAATGCGCTGGTCTTCGGCCTTGGCGAGAAAACGGCCCCGGATCACGTTCGCTTGCTGGGGTGACATCGAGTGTGCCGCCGCCGCTTCGGACAGCGACACACCTTCGACGATCAACGCTTTTGCAACGCCCAAGGAACGCTCTGACCATCTTTTGCATTTGGACGCCACGCGCTCAAATTGCGCGACATCCATCCTTGGGGCAGGGGATGTCATGAGTTATTCACCCGCCCGGCTGAACTGGTCGCGCTTCTCTTTGCCCGGCGCACCGAATGCGAAATCTTCCACGATGAAGTTGTAGCCGTACACGGTTTCGCCGTTCTTCTCGTAGTCGTTGTTTTCAACGCGGTAATCAACGATCAGTTGATCGCCCTTCAAGGCGTTCTTGGCGATGGCCTCGGCCTTCGCGCGGAAGGCGGTGAACTGGATCGCAACGGCGCGTTCGCGGGTCTGGCCGGTATCCTTGTCCTTGCCTGCGTACTCGTTCGCAATCAGGGTGAAACGCGCAACGGCGCGTTCGCCAGTGCCGGTAACGGTGGCCGGCCGGGCAAGGTTGCCGACGAAAACATTCTTCTGCATGGTGTAGCTCCTTGGGTTCGCGCGGCCAGGATTGACCGTAAGCACATTATAACACCCATAAAACAAACGATGCAACAACTATAAAACAGAATAAAACAAATCAGAAACCGCAAGGAAGGCGCACAACCTAGGGAAAACGCGGCTTTTCCGTCAATCGCCAGCACTAGGCACCACGGAAAACCGCAAGACGAACGCAAACGCCCATAGAACGCGATTTAAGCACCGTTCGCCCTTGCCGCACCCTCGGTATAGGGAAGGTGCAGAAAAGGCCGTGGCGGGCCTCCTGCGGCGTCTGCGGGCCACAATCGAGGGCAGGGCAGCCCCCTCTTTTTTGCTAAACGGTTTTTCGGACTTTCGATCACCACGAACCTTTCCGGCATGGCGCGCACACGCGCCGGGCTGAGCGGGCGGCCGACTTGTCGGCCGGGCGTGATTTGTCCCGGTCTTAGCGCCCCGCAGGGGTGGCCGCTTGCGGCCATGCCGGCCGGCTTGCCGGTCGGGACGCTTAGACCATGCCTTACCTCGGGCCGTCGATCCGCACCGCGCGGCAAGTGCCGCGCTTCGTTCCTCGCGTCCTGGCCGAAGGCCAGCCGTTAAATGCCTTCTGGCTTTTGGTCTTTTTGAAGTTCCTCGGCCTATGCGCCCAGGTGATGCCTGTTCCTGGCTGCGGCGGTGGTGCCGCACCGCGCGGCAGGTGCCGCGCTTAAATCGGCATGGCCGAAGGCCATCCATTGTTGAGGCCGGCGCGAAGCGACGGGGCGCAGGGAGCGCAGCGACCGGAGGGTAGGCGGTGATTGCCGCGCTTCGCGGCAGCTTTTTCGACGTTGTTCACAACGGCGGCGGCTCCAACTACTAGGTATATTTTTAAAGGAAAAAAAAACCTAAAGGCAAGAACTACAGGGGGCAGGCCGCGCGGCGGCCAGAATAGCCAATGCTGGTAAGGCTTTGCGCGCTTTTTCGGCTTCGGTTCGCAAGACACTTTCAGCGTAAGCGCAAGACAGATTCAGCGTGACGCGCAAGACACTTTCAGCGCGCGTTTCTGTGGATAGCATATTTAATGCCTTATGAATCAACGACTTGCGCGCAAGACAGTTTCAGCGTGGATAACTTTCTTAGTCCACAGGGTTATGCACAAGCAAGCGCCAGATTTGGGCGTCTTGGTTGGTGACGGCGGCCCGTCCTCGATCGCGCGATTCTGTCACCAACGGGAACCCTCCGCGCTTCGCTTGGGCAACCCCCTTCGGGTTGCATCCCGCGTCGGTTCTTGCCCGACTGGCTGCGGGGGCAGGGGTGGCGGGCTT
>Ga0172380_10006060_pt1 | contig 14256 bp, 15 predicted proteins | sample Leawe162metaG_FD_119747 | JGI IMG/M metagenome (GOLD analysis project Ga0172380, IMG submission 119747) | Leachate microbial communities from a municipal landfill in Southern Ontario, Canada - Leachate well 162 metaG | ecosystem: Engineered > Solid waste > Landfill > Unclassified | place... | reverse complement strand
GCTGAGTCGGAAAAGGTTCCGAGCAACTTTGCGTGCCGGGTGATTATCAGCCAACAGCGAAGATAGGGCTGGTGCTGCGTGCTTTATTTCACCTACTTCGGAATCAGTTAATTCGTTGATCATGACCGGTTCAGCGCGTCCCAAACGGTCTAGTATTTCTGCTGGTAGCCAGTTTGGCTCCTCGATACCGAAATTACGTCTCGCTGTCACAATGACGGAGAATCCTTGAACGCCGGCAGCTTCACGAATAATGTCAACAACGGTCCTGCGCTCTTCATCGTTAAATAAATCAAGGTTGTCGATAAAAAGAGTTGCTCCGCCCCCCGCCGCTATATCCACCAATAGATCTCGCGCAGTACCATCAAATCCGAGTGCAGCACGCATAGCTGCCCAGCCTTTTGGTATCGTCCTGCTTGGACTGAAAACAATAACCTGTGACTCTATGGCAACTTGTTGTGCAAAATGCTTCAGAACTCCAGATTTGCCGACGCCGGCGTCGCCTCTGATCTCAACATAGCGGCCATCGTCCAACGCCGCATGAATGGCTCCGACATGCTCATGGCGTGTTAGCATTATGCCGCCGATATGATCACTGATGTCGCTGAGGGCATTTTTTGAATATTCGGTGAGAGCCGTACGGACGGCTGTATAGCGCCGCTGGCCGCTAAGGCGAAAGGACCTGCTTGTCAAATCTTCTATTAACCTATCGCGATCACGATCACCGCCGCTAGCGGCAATCTGAATCGTGAGCTCGACTAAAGAGCTCCAAAAGTCTGAGGCTCGAAGCGCATCGTCAGGGTGGAGAGCATGGACTGCACGTTCATTAGCTAGTGCCTCTGACGCAGACCCCGTAATAGTGAAATCAAACACGAGGATCTGGAGCCTGCTTAGTAAAAACCAGACTGTCTCATCATCATTTGGTGCCCCACTATTGTGCAAATGCGTTTTAAAGGTGTGCACGAAGGTGCGCATGTCCTCGCTAGCAGAGCCTGGGCGATTAATTCGAGCCGTAAAAGTTGTCGCATCACCCAGCTGTCTCGCCCAAGTCAGAACGTCCTGATAGGCACCGATCTTCCCGGATGTGCGTGCAGTTGCAATTGCTAACTCATAACGGCTGATTCTGAATTCAGGCTTTCGTGATGCCTGGGCTATTTGATCTACGACTGCGCGAAATATTGGATCTTTGGGTGCGAAACTTATCGAGCGCTTTACTTGAATTTCAAGAACAGCGGGTGAACCGAGTGCATCGTGGGCACGAACAATAACATCATCAAGCGGAAAACCCTCGGCTGCCCGCTGGAGCTCAACACGGTCGACCAAAGTGCCGGGTAGACCGCGAGGTTCTGCACCGGCCAGCATGGACAACAGGTAAAAAGCGCCCACTTCGCCTTCAAAATGAGGGCCTGCAGGGCCACTTGAAGCCGGGCTGGTTGCAACGGGTCTTTTATCTTCATAATCAGAAATAGCCATAAATAAACCTATTAGGTGCAGTCAAAAGGGTCAGTCCCTTACACGAGACACCTTTTCCTTTCACTATCATCACCCACCCCGCCGATTATCCTCAAGCATCTCCACCGGCAACGAACACAGCAATTATGAGGGATGAATTATGAATGCTGAAACACCTCTTCCCGGTGCATCTGCATAAACCCTACATCCGGCGGAAACTTTTCCGGCATCACGATCTGCTTACCTTCATAATCCAAGAAGTTCCGCGTCAACGAATCGTTCGGCAGAAACTCCCGCAAATAGGGACTAATAACGAGTCGATAATTTTCATCCAAGGTTATAAACCCCTTGTCAAATGCGGCATCTTGGGTCTGTGCTAAACATAGGCCGTTGCTCGGGTTGAGCCTCTGCTCCGGGTACTTGCCCCACGGCAGAATGTGACTTGCCACCAGTAACTCCGGAACCGGATTGCCAGTTATGCAGCAGCAACTGTTATAGGAAGCAAGCACGCTCTGGCGGAAAAAATGCTGGCCGAGGCGAGCCTTGACTGTGATGACCTTTTCAGTCGGTCCGGTAGGCTCATATGTAGGTGACTTGATAGCTGATTGGCGTTGCGGTCTGCCCTTGCTGGTCGCAACAATTGCCGGTTTTCCTTCTTCGGCATGCCCAAGCAGTAACTGCAACTGTTCCTCGCTTGACACGCCGTACTGTTCCCAATTTGCAGTGAACTCATCCCAAGCTTCCCGGTCTGCGCGGCTCGCACCACTCAGCCCTTTGATGCCGCGAGACTGATGGTACGGGTCGAGGGAAGCAAGGTTGCAAAGCTTCATAGAAAGGCTGCTCGGCGTCCTGCCAAGCTTCTGCGCGACTTCGATGATCAGGGGATTGCCATGGCGCAGTTGACCAAATGGGAGCTTGCAATAAAGGTTCATCGCCAGCATCAACTCATCATGTGTCCATCTTTTGCCTTGTGACATACTATTCTCCATAAAATAAAAAAGCCGCTCCACCGGCAAACCGGTAAAGCGGCTTCTGTCATCTATCTAACTCAATCCCGCTCCATAAAAACTCCATAACATAACCCTGAAAAACAGGATAGTGCGTTTACGAAATCATACAAAAATGATTTCTAACTTACTAAAGATCGCTCACCTTACTCCGGCAGTGCCTCCCTGTCAACGGATCAGACCAAAACCCACCCCTCACTCCCCATCCGCCCCAACCAACCCTTTTGCATCGTTCCCATCAAGCTCAAGAAACGGCGGTGGCTCTTGACCGGCACTGCGCTAACATTCCTTGCGTCAGCCGGCACACCAGACCGGCAGTGCAAAACAGCTTCATTCCTCGATCAGATCAGGAAGTTCGTTGGTATCATCCGTGCGGCAAGGAAAGTGTTCTTTCAGGATATCGCCAACTTCGGCGATGGTGGTGGCAAGCGTCTCCGTCAGGCGACCCGCGCGTATCCCCGCGGCCAGGGCGGACGCGAGAGCGATCCAGCGCTCCGGCGGGATGACCTTGTTGATGCCGCGGTCACCCAGGATCCAGACCTTGCGCTCCAGCAGGGAGATGAAGATGAGGATGCCGTTTTCCTCGCGGGTGCGGTGGAGTCCCCTTTCGTGAAAGGCGCGCACGGCACGTTGCTGCACTACGGCACGTACCCGCGCGGCCGGGGTGAAGGCGAGTTTGAGCGCCGGGAGGCGGCGGGCCAGAGCCAGCAGAGGCAGGTAGAGAATGAAGGTGAGCGGGATAAAGAACCACACCGAGCTGTCCTTGATGATGAATTCGATGATCAGCAGGGAGAGGAGAGTTGCCGCAATCAGGGCGGCATGCACGGCGGCTTCCCGGTAGTCGTCGCTCTCCGCCACCAGCATGGGGGCGATTTCTCCCGACGTGCCGGACTCGGCCCGTTCGACCGCCTCCCGGATGAGGGCTTCCTGTTCACTGTTCAGGTATGTTACCGTAGTTCTGGTCATAGTTGTCACCACCCGTCGGAAGCGCCGCCACCGTCAAAGCCGCCTCCGCCTCCGGAAAAACCGCCGTCGCCGCCACCGAAGCCACCACCGCCGAACCCTCCGCCAAAGCCCCCCCCGCCGTAGAACCCTCCGCCACCGGAACCGCCCCCGCCGAACAGGGACAGGAAACTGATCAGGATACCGGCAACGAGGCCGACGGCAGCCAGTACGAGCAGAATGGTCAGCGATAATCCGGGAAAGAACGAGGCGGCGGCAATGGGAAGCCCGATCGCGCCGGCAGCGCCTCCCAGAGGGCGGGATACGGAGCCGAGGGCAGCCGCGGCAATGCCGGTGAAAAGCAGAAAGGTGAGAAACCGGGAGGCATCCCGTTGCTTCGGGCGGTGCGTCCGGTCTCCGGGGGCTGCCGTGAACTCGCCTTTGGTGGCGGCCATGATCGCTTCGACACCGGCATCTACGCCCCGGTCATAGTCGCCGCTGCGGAGATAGGGCCGCATGACGTCACGGATGATGCGGCCGGCGGTAATGTCCGGCAATACCCCCTGGAGCCCCATCCCCACCTCGATGCGCACCTTCCGTTCTGCCTGGGCCAGAATGAGGATCACGCCGTTGTCCTTGCCCTTTTGGCCGATCTTCCACTGATCGGCAACGTGAATGGCAAACTGGTCAATGTCATCGCCTTGCAGCGACGGGACCGTGAGTACGACCACCTGTGTTGACTGATCATGTTCGAAGGAGGCCAGTTTCTGTTCCAGCGTGGCGGCCTCTCCGGGAGATAGGATCCGGGCGTAGTCGTTGACCCGCCCCGCAAGCTGCGGGACGTCCAGCGCCATCGCCGTAAACGGCAGGAGCACGAGCGTGATCAGGATGAGAAAACTCTTCATGCGAAACATGGGCACCCTCGAAGTCAATTACAGGTAATGATACCCTGTTCTGTGCTCTTTTCAAGCAGAACTGGCCTCGGGAAATCCGGGACAGATCTATTTTCTGTTTGTTCAGTGCCCGTGCGCCTCCACATACTTGCGTAACACGGCATTGATCATGGATTGATAGCACTTCCCCTGTTTTTTTAAAAACTTGTTTACATCGGGATCAATGCGAAGCGTGACCTGTTTCTACTTCTCCGGCCATCGGACATGAGTCTCTTTAAAGAATTGGCGTCAACGGGCGGAATACCGGAATAATCGATCTCCTCGTCCAACACGCTCCCAATCAGTTCGCGAAGGCTTTGTCTTACATATCGATCACCTTTTCTGAACGAGGTAATCCCCACGGTCCCTTTTCCGCATCAACGCAGCTCAAAATTAATTCAGCTAACATCACCTCTTTTGCTGTCGTATTCAATCCATTTAAGCTGTTCTTTCAGTATCTTCAGCTCAGTTGGAGAGTATACTTTATAACCTTTTGAAATCTCTTTTCTCAGATCCTTTACCCTTTCCCGCACTGTACTGGATTCTGTTGCACAGTTTTTGGCAACAAGCAGACATTCATTCTTCTGGTTGGATTGCACGCTTTTTCCATATGATCCAAATGGTGCCGAATAGTTTTCCGCTCTTAAGGGTACTATTGCTGAGAACAACACAGAAACCATCAAAGCTGAGATTACAGCAGCGATCCTTTTCATGGTTGAACTCCTCGATTTATTTTTTACTTCTGCAGTTCATTATATTAAATCCGAATATGCTTGTAAACCGGCTCTATAGCCTGACGATATCCCCCTCACTCCTACCCGTCCCAACCAACCCTTTTACATCGCCCCGCCAAACTCAAGAAACGATCATTAAGCTGCTCAATTCGCTACCTGACGGCAGCTTGATGGGTGATTCAAACGCATCCATTTGTGTTATCATGAGACAGAAGTTGGATAATAATTGGTAAAACAAAGGAGGTACGATATGAAAACTGTACAACGCTTTCTCATCATTTTCCTTTCGATGCTTCTTTCGGCCTCTGTTTCGCTGGCAGATGAGATTATTGCATCAACCACACTTCTGGCGCCGACGATTCCCTATACGGCCAAGGTTCCAATCAGTGCGCCCTCAGGAGATTATGAGCTGGTAAGTGCCATCTATGATTTTGGTCCTGGTGCGGGTTTCCCCCTGCATAAACACGGCGGCCAGGTTCTTGTGCTGGTACTGAGTGGTGAATTGACTCTCCATGAGAATGGAACAGAGAAAATTGCAAAACAGGGGGATAGTTGGACGGAATCACCTGGTCATGAGCACTGGGTTGTAAATAACGGTAACGTGGTTACCAGAGTTGCAGTGAGTGTGTTTCTGCCAAAGGGTGCTGAAGCAACGACAATAATCAAGCGTTAAGCCTGACATGATAAGCATTGGTATTTATGGAGGGCCAGGGGATGGCGAAAACGCTGTCCCCTTTCTATAGGTCAAACTTCGCAAAACCCGCCCCGGCACCACGTAACGCCAACTTTTCTAAGGCGGTCACGATATGACCTCCTTCCTGGAACTATGCCCCGTCATCAATTCCGGATGCAACCGTTGCCAACATCGCCACCATCTCCTCATGAATCAACCCGTTACTCGCCACGATCCGGTTGTTGAAAATATCGTAGTCGGAACCGTCAAACGTCGTAACCACCCCGCCCGCTTCGCGCACCAGCAGCACTCCTGCCGCCACATCCCACGGTTTCAGCTTGAGCTCCCAGAAACCATCCAGCCTCCCTGCCGCCACATAGGCCAGATCGAGCGCGGCGGCACCGGCCCGGCGGATGCCCCGGGCACTCTTTTGAAAGGCGATGAAACTGGCAAAGTTGTTGGCCGGATCGGTGGCGCAATCGTAGGGGAAACCGGTGCCGAGCAGGGTGTTTTTCAGGGGGGCCCTGATGGATGCCGACAAACGGACGCCGTTCAGATAGGCGCCGCCTCCTTTGGTGGCCGTAAAAAGTTCGTCGTACACCGGATTATAGATCACCCCGGCAATCAGTTCGCCATCCTGTTCCAGCCCGAGCGAGGCACAGAACCAGGGAAAACCGTGGGCATAGTTGGTCGTGCCGTCAACCGGATCGATGATCCAGCGGAACGGAGAACCGGTTTGGGGATAGACACTCTCTTCGGCGACAATGTCGTGGTCGGGAAAGCGCGAAAGCAGGTGCTCCACGATCAACCGCTCCGATTCCCTGTCAACCTCGGTTACCAGGTCCTTGTCCCCCTTCATCTCTACGTTCAGAATCGAGGCGAAGCGGTACTTCTGATAGCGTCCGGCGATCCGGGCGGCTGTGACGGCCTCGTGCAGATAATCACTGTATGTTTTCATACAATCCCCTTGCTTCAATTTTGTCGTATACAACTGCTGGACATGCGGCACAACATCGTGTCAGAAACTTGTCACGGCCTGAACCGCCGCATTCAAAAAACCGACAGAACTCCGGGTCCGGCTAAAAATTGCGAACTATCAACGAGATAACATGCTTTAATCGTTGAATTTTACGAAAGTGGTACGTCTTATGCTTTGCCTAGAGCAACACCACAGACTCGGCGATAACGGCATCAGGACGGTTTTACCACACCGTGACAGGAAGGAGATGAGGAAAATGCCCTGGTATACCAACCCGGATATAACATGCAGGGTTTTGAACCGGATTGCCACCCGCTACAATCAGTCAGCCCTTCAGGATCTCACTATCGTTCTGGACAATGCGGTAGCATTAATCCTGAGAAAACTGGAGCATTACCATCACGCGGTCAACCGCCAACAATAAAGAAAGGTGAGCAGCCATGCAGCCGGTTAACGAAAGCACTCTTCAACAACGGATTATTCCTGCTCAGCAGAGAATATCCGGGTTCGGAGAGACATCTCCATCCGCAGTAAAAAAATTCCCGACCGGAAAAACGGTGTCACTTCCGGAGGACATCGTTAATTTGTCAACTGATCGCTTGACGAACCTTGCATCCGACAACAAGAAACCCTCGGTACCGGTTACCCCGGTTGAAAAGAAGGCACTACGGGAAAGTTTCTCGGTATATGCCTGACAAGAACCCTCCTGACGTACCATTTCAAGCATGACTCTGTATCCACCCTGCTGCCGCACAGAGCAAAGGCCATTGCGATACGACCGCATACGCGGCCCCCAGCCACAGCAACAGGCTGAGGGGATGGGTGAGTGCCACCCTGATATCCTGCCACGATGGAGCACAGGCCGCCGAACAGGCATATAACACGGCAACAATCAGATAATCCGGAATCCATCCGGGGCGGGAGCCCCAAAATACCATCAGATAATAGCCGACCACCAACCACCCCAGCGGGGCAAGCGCTGTCGGAGCGGCAGACAGGATTGTCGGAACAGCGGTAACGCTCCCGAGTACCCATCCCCCCCCTGCTCTTCTGGGCCAGACACTCAACGACGAAGGCCTTCCGCCGGTAAGAAGCGCAACCACAAAATGAGCCGTCTCATGCATGATGGTGAACGGCAGGCAATACAGGATCGCAACAAATGATCCGGATGAAGACAAGCGCCGGTGAAGTGCCCCCATAACAATCGAAACGACAAGAAAGCCTATGATTATACGGTGAGTTGCGAACAATACATTCAAGTATTACTTCTCCTCCACAAAACGTGCAGCCACTGACTCAGCGTGTCACGTTGAATCGTATCTTGTCGCGCTGTAGCTTGTCGGCGGGCAACGGTTGTTTCACCTCGGCGGGATGGCCGATACCCAGAATGCACTCGACTTTCAGCTGCTCCGGCAGGCCAAGAAGCTTCTGAACATACTGTTCAGCGGTTTTTTCGGCATCATGCTGCCGGCTTCGCATTTGGGCCCAGCAACTGCCGAGTCCCAATGACACAGCAGTGAGCTGGATCAGTATCGCTGCGATGGAACAGTCTTCGATCCAGACATCGGATTTGGTACTGTCGGCGCAGACGACTACCCCGAGAGGGGCATTTTTCAGAAATTCAGATCCATGCTGCTTTGCCAGGGAGAGTGCACCGAGTAATTCGGGATCGTCCACAAAGACAAACTGCCACGGATTGATGCTCCGCGATGATGGCGCCCTGAGAGCCGCTTCAGCAAGCGTGGCAATAAGTTCCGGAGCTATTTTCTCTGAAGTGAATTTTCGGGTACTGCGGCGTTTGCGCAATAGTTCGATCATGGTGCCTCCTGATTGATATGGTACCGACATGTCGGGGACGGTGCCGCTACCGGCAGCTTCGAATGTCGCGCTCCCTGACTATACGAATCTTATCCACCCGTTGTCAATAATGCGCCATTCTACACTCCGGTAAATGCCACGTATCCAATTATTGTTCCCGGAGAAAACATTCGACGTCAACATGCCTGCATTATGCGCAGACAATGTCTATTTTTGAAGCAACATCTTGTTGTATAAGCACACATAATGTGCTAACGGGGTATACACAAAGGAGATACCCATGAAAAACTGCATTAAAAATGTGCTTCAGATCGCTACATTGATGTTTGTCGCATGCGGAAGCGCTTATGCTGCCGAAACTTCAGGCATTACTCTTGCGGCACTGAGCGATGTCCAGAAGTACGAACGCGCGATCCATATCATGGCAATGCTCCTGATCGGCTTCGGTTTCCTGATGGTGTTTGTCAAAAAGTATGGCCGCTCGGCATTGACGGCAACATATCTGCTGGTCAGCGTTTCGATCCCGCTGTACTTCCTGAAGGAGAATTTCCACGGCATCGGCAGCTCCGAGGGAATCATCGGCACACTGATTCTGGCGGAATTTGCCGCGGCAAGCCTGCTGATTTGCGCCGGAGCCGTTCTGGGACGACTTAAAATGGGTCAGTACATGCTGCTGGGCATCCTGTTTGTCCCGTTCTATGCATTGAACGAATGGATTGTTCTCAACGGCGGATTAGGCCTGATCAGCGGCAAAGTGGTCGATACCGGCGGCTCAATCGTTATTCACGCCTTTGGCGCCATCTTCGGCCTGGGAGTGGCGGCCTCGATGACCACGCTGAAGGAGTATGACGCTCCGATCGAGTGCGATGACACCAGCGACCGGTATTCGCTTCTCGGAAGCATGGTGCTGTGGGTCTTCTGGCCAAGTTTCTGTGCAGCGCTGGTTGCGCCGGCGGATGTGCCGCGAACAGCCGTCAATGTAATACTGGCACTGTGCGGATCGACCATTGCCACGTATTTCGCTTCGGTCAGACTGAGGGGCAAGATATCCGCTGCGGATATCGCTAACGCGACGCTGGCAGGTGGCGTAGCCATCGGCTCGACCTGTGACCTGGCCGTTCCCGGCTCGGCCTTTGCGATCGGTATTATGGCCGGAATCGTCTCCACCTTCGGCTTCGCAATAATTCAAGCCCGACTGACGGATATGACAAAAAAAGTCGATACCTGCGGTGTGCTCTACCTGCACGGACTACCGGGACTATTCGGCGGATTTGCTGCCCTGTTCGTCGTCAGCGGCATCAATGTCGGGGCACAACTGACCGGTATACTGATAACGGTAGCAGTCGCCGCCGGCAGTGGCTTGATAAGCGGCAAAGTGATTGCTGCCCTGGGAAGAAGAACCGAACCGTATATCGACGATGAAGAGTTTGAAGGTGAAGCACCCGGGCAAGAGGATGATCAGCCCTGCATTGTCGCAACTGATACTATTTGAAAGAAACACGCGCTATTTGTACGGTTGGCTGAAAGTAGAAAAACAGCGATGGCGGCTGATCATCTGCCATCGCCCACCGGCGTAAACCGCTACAACCAGATAGCTCCCATTTCCACATACAAACGAACAAAGGGCTATGCACGTAAATGCATAACCCTTTGTTTTTTTTGGTGGTGCCCGAAGCCGGAATCGAACCGGCACAGCTTTTCAGCCGAGGGATTTTAAGTCCCTTGTGTCTACCAGTTCCACCATTCGGGCGAAATTGCCAGCAGACAGCTGATCAGCAGTTTACCCGTTCTTTAAGCTCTTTTCCTGTTTTAAAGAACGGGGTCTTCTTGGATGGGATACGTACTACTTCCCCACTTTTCGGATTTCTCGCCTCGCGGCCAAGTCGCTCCCGAATAGTGAAACTGCCAAAGCCGCGTATTTCAACTTTGTCACCGGATTTCAGTGCTTCCTCAATGGAGTCGAATACCGTGTTGACGACGATTTCAGAAACCTTGGCATTCAGCATCCCATGTGACTGCACTACTTTTTCAATGAGTTCGCTCTTGGTCATACATCCCTCTTATGCATAAAATTAAATATTAGTTGGTTCTGTTGGTTAGGCTCTGTTTGAGCAGGTCGCCAAACGTTGATGTAGACTCTCCCTGCGACCCCATGTACTGCTCAAATTCAGCTTTTTCCGCAGCAACATGCATCGTTTTAATGGAGAGGGATATCCGGCGTTCCTTCGGATCACAGCTTAATACTACAGCTTCGAGGTTGTCACCGACAGCGGCGAATTCCTTGGCTGAGGCAACTTTTTCACGTGACAGTTCCGATACGTGAATAAGGCCTTCGATGCCTTCTTCCAGTTCAACAAAAATACCGAAATCAGTCAAAGAAGTAACTTTACCGGTAACCACTACTCCGGCACGGTATTTACCCGGCGCAAGGCTCCATGGATCAGGCTCGAGCTGCTTGATCCCGAGAGAAAGACGCTCATTTTCGACATCAACCTTCAGAACAACCGCCTGAACAAGGCTCCCTTTTTCATACACATCACCAGGGTGCTTGATGCGCTTTGTCCACGACATGTCAGAGACATGCACCAGACCGTCGATGCCGTCTTCGATACCGATAAACATTCCGAAATCAGTCATATTCTTGATCTGACCTTCGATTCTCGTACCAGCCGGGTATTTCTCGGCAATTGTATTCCAGGGGTTTTCGGAGACCTGTTTGAGGCCCAGAGAAATTTTGCGGTTCCCCATATCGATGCCGAGGATAACCGTTTCAACTTCGTCACCGATATTCAGAATATCGGCGGCACGGCGAACACGCTTTGTCCAGGACATTTCGGAAACGTGAATCAGACCTTCGATGCCCGACTCCAATTCAACAAATGCGCCGTATTCCATCAGACTGACGACGCGGCCGCGAACACGCTGTCCAACAGGGAACTTGGCAGGTACGTCGAGCCAGGGGTCTGTAAGTGTCTGCTTGATGCCGAGAGAGATTTTCCCTTTGGCGCGGTCGAACTTCAGAACCTTGGCAGTAATCTGCTGACCCGGCTTGAGAACATCCGCCGGCTTGCCAACTCTTCCCCAGGAAAGATCCGATACATGGAGCAATCCGTCAACACCGCCGAGATCAACAAATGCGCCGTAGTCGGTAACATTCTTGATTGTGCCCTGAACGATCTGGCCTTCTTCGAGCTTCTCAAGAGTCACGTCGCGTACCGCTGCACGCTCCTCTTCAAGGACAGCACGGCGGGACAGCACGATGTTATCACGACGCTGATTGATCTTGATAACCTTGAAACGGGATTTAACGCCGATATAGCTGTCGGAGTCGGATGAAGGACGGATATCAACCTGTGAGGAAGGAAGGAACGCCTGTACTCCGATGTCCACGGTAAAACCGCCATTTACCTTGCCGGTAATGGTACCTTCAATGATGCCGCCTTCCTGGCAGGCATCGCCGATCTTGTCCCATGCGGACAGATAGTCGGCCTTCTTCTTTGAAAGAACATACCCTTTTGAGCCATCCTGACGAGTCATCAACACGCGGATCTTGTCGCCGATCTGTACGGTCATTTCGCCGTCAGCGTTCCGGAATTCAGCGGCTGGCACGTGACCTTCCGACTTTAATCCGATATCAACGAGGACTGTATCCTGATCCACGCGCACAACAGTTCCCTCTATGATTTTATCCCGTTCGGGACGATCTTTTAAACTTTCAGTGAAAAGCGCTGCAAATTCACTGCTCTGCTGGTCGCCGTCGAGCTCTTCATTCTCTTCTCCGGCAGCGTCAAGCCTTTTGAAATTCACCATTACACCATACCCCCTGGACGATTATCGTTCTTCTGTTTTAATTTAGCTTGGTAATGTAACAATATGTGTCAAATATTTCAATCGCTTTTATTCAATTCCTCAATTTTGTTCACAACTTCATCAATGATCCACTTCGGCGTCGAGGCGCCGGCAGTCACCCCGACCGTCTCGGCACCTTCAAACCAGTCCGGATTAATCTCTGCCGCAGTTTCAATATGATAGGTGCGAGGCTGGAGCTCGGCACATACTTCAAGCAACCGGCGGGTATTGGCGCTGTTGAAGCCGCCTATAACCAGCATGCAATCGACGTGGCCGGCAAGTTCTTTTGCTTCTTCCTGGCGCACCGCGGTTGCATCGCAGATTGTATTGTAAACCCGGATTTCCTTACCACGCTGTATGCACTCGCTCACAACGTTTTTCAGGTTTTCGAATGACTGGGTTGTCTGCGCAACCACACCGATCTTGTTCATCCTGGGAAGTTTCTTTACATCTTCTCCGGATGCGACGACAAAAATATTCTCGCCCCCGTAGGAGACGATCCCCTGAACTTCAGGATGATCGGCATCGCCAACAACAATTACCCCATAACCTGCTTCTGAAAGACTTTTTACATGTTCCTGGGCCTTTTTGACAAACGGGCAGGTAGCATCCACGATGACGAGATTCTTCTCATGCGCCTCGTTGATCTCATTCTGCTCGACACCGTGAGAGCGGATTATCACGGTCCCATGTTCAAGACCTTCAAGGGAATCTAGAGCACGAATACCCAGCTCTTCCAGTTTACCGACTACCTGGGGCGAATGAATGATCGGTCCGAGCGTGTAGGTCTTCTGATCCTTGCCGGCCGCTTCAAAAGCCATCTGTGTTGCACGCTTTACCCCGAAGCAGAAGCCAGCTTGTTTGGCAAGAATTACTTTCATAGCGATACTTTCATGGACTCAATCCTGCTGCGACAGAGCGTAATCATTCCGGCCAGCACCTCTTCTATGGAAAGGCGGGACGAATCGATCAGAACGGCATCTTCCGCCTGCCTGAGCGGTGCAATATCTCTCTCCGAGTCCTGCCGGTCCCTTGCGGCTACATCAGCTATCGTCTCATCAAGAGTAACCGTTTCACCTTTGCCGGTCAACTCTTCACAGCGTCTTCTTGCACGCTCTTCAACAGAAGCGCTCAGGTAAAATTTCATTTCAGCGTCAGGGAACACCACCGTACCGATATCACGCCCTTCGAGGACGACGCCGCCCCTGCGCCCCATCTGCTGCTGCGATTTCAACAACGCTTCACGCACCGGCTTGAGCGTCGAGGTGCGGGACGTCAGCAGCGACATTTCCGGGGTGCGGATCTGGTCCGTCACATCCGCGCCGTTGCCCCGTACGACCTGCTTGCCGCCAGACAGCTCCAGCCGGATATCGATAGTGCTGCAGAACCGCTCGACCGCATCCAGGTCTTCCAGATCCACCCCCGCACGGGACAGGAGCAGGGCCGCGGCCCGGTACATGGCGCCGGTGTCTATCTGGATATAGCCGAGATGCTCCGCAAGCAGCCGGGCGATGGTGCTTTTGCCCGCTCCGGAGGGACCGTCGATCGCTATGACAATGCCGTCAGGCCTGTTTGCCATGCTTATTTTGCTGTCACTTTTTCCAGCAGCGGGAAAAAGGTCGGGAAAGATGTTGCCACGCAACCGATATCGGTGACGGTGATCGGACCTTCTGCCACGAGGGCGGCCACCGACATGGACATGGCGATGCGGTGGTCTCCGGAACTATCCACGGTCCCGCCCAGCAGTTGCTCGGAACCGGTTATGTCCATGCCGTCTTCGCATTCGGTTACCGTAACCCCAAGCTTGCCCAGATTGACGGCCATGGCGGTGATCCGGTCGGTTTCCTTGACGCGCAGTTCCTTGGCATCCCTG
>Ga0172380_10006059_pt1 | contig 14257 bp, 15 predicted proteins | sample Leawe162metaG_FD_119747 | JGI IMG/M metagenome (GOLD analysis project Ga0172380, IMG submission 119747) | Leachate microbial communities from a municipal landfill in Southern Ontario, Canada - Leachate well 162 metaG | ecosystem: Engineered > Solid waste > Landfill > Unclassified | place... | reverse complement strand
GCAGGTCAGCATAGCGGGAAAATCAGTAGGGGGATAGATGGTGCTCGGTTGACGGTTACGCACATAATGGAAAATCGGTCGGGCCAAGGCCGCGCCCCTACGGAAACCAAATTGCGCGTATTGCGGGGTCTCACCCATATGGATTCGATGCCATGACCTACAATCCCGATATTCACCACCGCCGTTCCATCAGGCTGCGGGAATATGATTATTCCGCTGTAGGGGGATATTTTGTCACCACCTGCGTCCAGAATCGTGAATGCCTGTTTGGAAATATAGTGGACGAGGTTATGCTGTTAAATGATGCTGGAAGACTGGTCGAATCCGTATGGAATGGGCTGCCGGAGCGCTTTCCCTCCATAGAACTGGATGCTTTTGTTGCCATGCCGAATCATGTTCATTTTATCGTTAACATCGTGGTGCCGACTGAAAAAGATGGGGCGGGCCAAGGAAAGCGTGCGGGCCAAGGCCACGCCCCTACGCTGGACCGGGTCGTGGGCGCATTCAAATCGATTTCAGCAGCGCAGATCAACCGTCTTTTGTCGCGCACCGGCCAACCTCTCTGGCAACGCAATTATTACGAACGGGTGATCCGCAATGAAAGGGAGTTGCACGGTCTTCGGGATTACATCATACATAATCCGCTTAAATGGGATGAAGACACGGAAAATCCCAAAACGTAGGGGCGGCCACGGCCCGCCCACTTTTGGGTTGATCGTCCTTTGATTGTTTGCATTGAAATCGAATTCAAACATTAGCCAAAATCGGGCGACCCAAGGGTACGCCCCTACGGGTATTTGTCCTTTTAAATGTCCATGCAAATGTCCATGCAAATGTCCCGGTAAATGTCCCGGTAAACGAAAGACAACAGTGGTTTATGGAACAGCTTTCAGTGGGCAAGCAAGTATGTATGACAGAAGAGGACATAGCAGTGGTGGAAGGGAATAATCCATGAGCCGATCTAAACAACCTGCTTCTTCACAGACACCCGTCACCGAACTTGCCGGGCGTATTACTAACATTATCGAAACCGCCCGCAATCGGGTTCAGTCGGTTGTCGATCATGAGATGGTCCGTGCCTACTGGGAGATTGGGCGGGAGATAGTCGAGGACGAACAAAGGGGTGAAAAACGGGCGGGATATGGCGAATATCTTCTGAAAAATCTTACTACGGTTCTGACTTCGCAATACGGCAAAGGTTTCGACTATTCCAACCTCAAGAACATGCGCCAGTTTTACAAGACCTATCCAATTGGCGACGCACTGCGTAGCCAATTGAGCTGGACGCACTATCGCCTGCTGATGCGAATTGACAACCCCGACAAACGGTCATTCTACGAGATAGAATGCGCAGCCAACAACTGGTCAACCCGCGAAATGGAACGCCAGATGAACTCCATGCTGTTTGAACGGCTGGCCCTTTCACTGGACAAGGAAGGTGTAATGAACTTGGCCAGTGAAGGCCAGGTACTGCGGGAACCGACCGACTTGGTGAAAGATCCCTATGTGCTGGAGTTTCTCGGTCTGCCGCAGTCAGAGATTCTGTACGAGAAGGAACTGGAATCAGCGCTGCTGGAACATCTGCAAAAATTCCTCCTGGAACTGGGCAAGGGGTTTTCGTTCGTTGCCCGCCAGAAACGGATCACCCTGGATGGCGATCACTTTTATATTGATCTTGTCTTCTACAACTACATTCTCAAATGCTTTGTACTGATCGACCTGAAGATCGGCAAGCTGGCCCATCAGGACCTGGGGCAGATGCAGATGTACGTCAACTACTACACCCGCGAGATGATGAATGACGGGGACAATCCGCCCATCGGCATCTTGCTCTGCGATTCCAAGAGTGACGCGGTGGTACGCTTTACCCTGCCGGAAGGAAATAACCAGATATTTGCCTCTCGTTACAAGCTCTACCTGCCGACGGAAGATGAGCTTCGGGTTGAACTTATGAAAGACAGGAAACTCATTGAACAGCTTCGCGAATTAGATTGACGGGGTACTGGCATCAGGCGAGTAAAATATGAATAGACATTCTGCAACAATCTGGCGCCTTATTGATAGCGGCCCTTTGCCGGGCCCTGATAATATGGCCATCGATGAGGCGCTTCTGCGTTCATTCGATCCGCTCACTTCGCTGCCGGTCCTGCGGCTCTATGGCTGGTCGCCGCCGGCCCTGTCGCTGGGGCGCTTCCAGAAGGGGGCGGAGGTGCTGGACCTGGAGCGCTGCCAGGCGGACCATGTCCCCATAGTACGGCGGATTACCGGCGGCGGCGTTATCTACCATGCCGACGAACTGACCTACAGCATCATCTGCGGCCCTGGCCAGATACCGCCGGCATCTTCGGTCAAAGATTCCTTCCGGGTGTTGACCGGATTCCTCATGGCCTTTTACCGTTTGCTCGGGCTGGGTGCGGCATATGCGGCCGATGCCATGCCCGGTGGCACGGTGCTGGGCGAGCGGACCGCATTCTGTTTTGCCGGCAAAGAGACCTTCGACATCCTCATAGGTGGCGCCAAGATCGGCGGCAATGCCCAGCGCCGAGTGAAGGGGGCCATCTTCCAGCATGGTTCGATCCCGCTGGTAAACCGGGCCGGGACCGGACTGTCGTATATGAAGGAGCGGTTGCCGGGACATGCGCTGGGCGCCACGAGCCTCGCCGATTGCGGCGTTTCCGGCCATGATCGCCTGCCGCAGCTGCTTGCGGAGTCATTCAAAACATATTTTTTCGTGAATTTTAGTCCCGATGAGCTGTCGCAGCCAGAGCGCCAAATGGCTGCCGAACTCCTTGTGCACAAGTATTCAACAAATCAATGGAACCTGGAAGGGGTAGGGTAGTGGACATTCAACGCAAGCCGGAGTGGCTGCAAAAAAGGATCAATCCAGGCGAACAGGCCGGGATGCGCCAACTATTGGGGGAACTGCGGCTGAACACGGTCTGCCAGCAGGCCCTGTGCCCGAACATCTCGGAGTGCTTTTCCTGCGGTCAGGCCACCTTCCTGATCATGGGCCGGAATTGCACCCGGCAGTGCACCTTCTGCAACGTGGATAAGAATCTGCCAACGGCACCGGATAAAGATGAGCCCGGAAGGGTGGCCGAGGCAGTGGCCCGTTTGAAGCTGTCCCATGTGGTGATTACCAGCCCGACCCGTGATGACCTGTCTGACGGCGGTGCCGGGCTGTACGCCGCCACGGTGGCTGCCATAAGGTCGGCATCGCCCGGCACCAGGATTGAACTGCTGATCCCCGATTTCCAGGGCCAACGGCAGGATGTTGCGAGTGTTGTCGCGTCCCGGCCCGATATCATCGCCCACAATGTGGAGACCGTACCGCGGCTCTATGAAATCCGCAGCGGTTCGGATTACGCGCGTTCTCTTGGGGTTCTGCGGCTGTGTGGCGAGCTGGCGGCTGATATCCGCACCAAATCCGGGATCATGCTGGGGATGGGGGAAACGGAGAGTGAAGTTCTCCAGGTCTTGCAGGATCTCAGGCAGGCCGGCTGTGCCTATCTCAGTATTGGCCAGTATCTGGCCCCCAGCCGCCGGCATTATCCTGTTCAGGAATATGTGCGGCCCGAGATCTTCGACAGTTTGCGGGAAAAGGCACTGGGCATGGGGTTTTGCCATGTGGAGAGCGGCCCTTATGTGCGCAGTTCCTACCATGCCGGACAATATGTCCCATAAACATAAAAGAAGCCGGCAAATTATTGCCGGCTTCTTGATTCAACCATGGAGTTTTGATCAGGCGTAGGTCGAAAAAATGTAATCGCTTACACTCTGCGGCTGTTGATTGGTCCGGACGTTCTGGGCCAGTAAATTGGCCAATTGATTCTGCTGGTCTGCGGCTTGCTTTATCATTGAAGTTGACATTGTCTGTTGCGTCTGGGCGGTTTTCATAAGCAGTGCTGTACCTGCGATCGCGTTTATGTCCATTATGCCCCCCCTTCTGTTTCTTCATTATCCCAGCAAACAAATTCCGTTGCAAGCGCAGATTTGCCTCTTACCGGCCCGTTGGTAACCGTACACAACCAACATCAACACCTTTACAGCCGTTTAGCACATATCTCCTCGGGGGCAATGGTGCACAGTTTGACTTTTCTGTTTTGCGTGGTATTTGAGGACATAGGCTTCCACGCCCAATTACTGCCGCAAGCCGGTAAATAGAATACTGATTGCCGAAGCACGGAAAGGTCAGGCAGTGCCCCAAAGGACAAATTCAGCATACGTGAACTAATCACCGTTACGCCTGTAATTGCATAACCCTCCATTTCGCAAGTGATGATGACCGGGCAGTGATGGAAAGGGGCATGGTATGAGCGGTCGGCAAGCATTGTCAATTAGAGCGCATATCATACTCCTGATTGTTGCGATGACCATCGTGCCGTCCGGGCTCATCGTCTTTACCGCCCTGCATCAACGCGGCGATGACTTCCATGTCGCAACCCGGCTTGCTGAAGACTTGAGCAACGAAGTCGGCAATAAACAGGATGTTCTGCTCTCAAACGCGGAGCAGTTGCTGGCCTGCCTCGCTTTCATCCCCAGCGTCCGGAACCGCGATGCCAGGGCAACTGATACCCTTCTGACAAATCTCATCAAAAAGACCCCTGAAATCACGAATATCTTTATTGCCGATGCCACCGGCCTGGTCTGGGCGTCGGCACTCCCGATGCGTGATATCATCTGGGCCCGTGACCGCAGATTCTTTAAAAATGCCATGGCATCGGGGAACTTCTCATCGGGTGAATATGTAATCGGCAGGATTAAGAAAAAACCAGCCATCAGTTTCGGCTACCCATTAAAGGACCAATCCGGGAAAATCAGGGATGTTGCGATCATTTCGTTTGCCATTACCAAAGACGCCAACCTGATAAAGATGAAAAAATATCCCGATTACATGAATCTTGTGCTGACCGATCACAAGGGCACAATCCTTTTCAATGCGGACGATCCCGAATATGTCGGCAAGCAGGAGAAGCCCGAGCTTTTCAAACGTATGGCCGAAGGTCCGGTCAATGGCACTTTTGAGGCTGTCGGCATAACAGGCAAGGATCGTTATTTTGCGTACCGGAAGCTGTATATTGACAAAGAACAAACGCCCTACATGTACGTGCGTGCCGGCATCCTACAGAAAGCGGTTGTGAGGAAAACCCGTAACAATCTCATTTTCCATGTGAGCGTGATGGCCTCTTTTACTGCCTTGGCCATTGGATTTGTCTTCTATTTCAGCAAACGCAACCTGGTGGACAAAATTACTGCGCTTCGGAATGCTACGCAAAAGGTTGCGCAAGGCGATCTAAATATCCATGTCTCTGATTACGTTTCCGGGGGAGAATTGGGCGAACTGGGGTATTCGTTTGATGTCATGGCACAAAGGCTGGCTGGCGATATTGCCGAGCGCAAGCGAGTGGAGGACGAACGCCAGGGGAATCTCCTCTTTATTGAGACGTTGCTGAAAAATGCCCCCGTCGGAATCCGTGTCTTTGACGGTGAGTCCGGCAACTGCCTGCTTGTAAATCAGAGCGCGGCCGATATTTCCGGAGGGGAAACAGAGGTACTGCAAAGGCAAAACTTTCGCGAGCTTGCCTCATGGCGGCGAAGCGGGCTTCTGGAAATTGCCACAGCCGTCCTGGCCGATGGCTGTGCCCGCACAACGGAAATCGATATGCTGACTTCCTTTGGCAAACAGGTCTCGATCGCATACATAGTTTCGAGTTTTGCCGTGAAAGACAAGCCGCACCTGCTTGTCATCGGCCGTGACATAACCGTTGAAAAGCAGCTCATAGACAAAAACAGGAAAATGGAAATACAGATGTTGCACGTTCAGAAGCTGGAAAGCATGGGGGTGCTGGCAGGTGGGATCGCCCACGATTTCAACAATATACTCATGGCAATTCTTGGCAATGCCGAGCTGGCGCTGATGCGTCTTGAACCGGAAAACCCGGCACGCAACAATCTCCGGCAGATAGAAAAGGCCGCACAACGCGCTGCCGACCTTGCCCAACAGATGCTGGCGTATTCCGGCAAGGGCAGTTTCGTGATCGACCGGATCGACATCAATGCCTTGATCATGGATATGAACCATATCCTGGAAATCTCCATCTCAAAGAAGGCGTTCATGTCCCTGAACCTGGCCAGGAATCTCCCTTTATTCGAGGGCGACGCAACCCAGATCAGCCAGATCGTCATGAACCTGATTATTAATGCTTCCGAGGCGATCGGCGAAACTGGTGGAGAAATTGCCGTAACCACCGGATCCGTTTATTGCGAGCAGGCTTATCTGGACAGGATATGGCCCTATGACAGGCTTGAGGAAGGATACTACATCTTCTTCGAGATCGCCGATAACGGTTGCGGCATGGACCAGGATACGTTAACCAGGATCTTCGACCCGTTCTTTTCCACAAAATTCACCGGGCGCGGGCTTGGCCTGGCAGCGGTGCTCGGGATTGTGCGTGGTCACCATGGTGCCATTGCCATCTCCAGTGAGTTAGGCAAGGGAACCCAATTCCGGGTGCTGCTACCGACCGCAAACAATGCTTCTGAACAACCATTGCCGAAGGTTGTGCCTGTCAAGCCATCGGCGGGGTCGGGCACCATCCTGCTGGTGGATGACGAAGAATCCATCCTTACACTTGGCAAGGCAGTGCTTGAAGAGTTGGGATACTGCGTACTCACGGCTGAAAACGGAATTGTGGCCCTGGAGGTTTTCAAGGAACATAAAGATGAAATTGCCTGCGTTATTCTCGATCTCACCATGCCCATCCTTGATGGAGAAGAAACACTGCGGGAATTGCTGCTTGTCGATCAGGGGGTCAGGGTGATTCTGTCGAGTGGCTTTAATGAGCAGGAAGTTGCCCGCAAATTTGTTGACGCAAAGCCGGCAGGTTTTATTAAAAAGCCATATAAACTTTCGGATCTAAGCAGGAAGCTGCATGAGATTATTGGGAAATAGTAAAAACGACGGCCCGAACCTTTTTACATGATAAGGACTATGCTAGAGGGTTCAGGCAGTCGGAAATATTCCCCTTTGCCCGGACTGGGCGGTTATGCTAGATTCCGGTTATGCTTGAAAAGAACCATGAATACTGGATGCAAAAGGCTATTGCCGAGGCTGGAAAGGCGCAGGCCAAGGACGAAGTTCCCATCGGCTGCATCATTGTCCGCGCAGGCAAGGTCATTGCCCGTGGCCACAACCTGCGCGAATCGGCCCAGGATCCGTCCGCCCACGCCGAGTTGATTGCGATCAGAAAAGCCGCCAGGAAACTCGGATCCTGGCGGTTGCTCGAAACAACCCTTTATGTCACCCTGGAACCGTGTCTCATGTGCATGGGGGCCATTATCCTGGCCCGCATACCAACCGTTGTTTTCGGCTGTTTCGATCCCAAGGGTGGGGCGGCCGGTTCCCTCTATGATCTTTCCAATGACTCCCGCCTCAATCACCGTGTCGAAATCTTCCCATCCGTACTGGAAAACGAGTGTTCATCGCTTTTGAGCGTTTTTTTTTCCACACTGCGACAACGGAAAAAGATGCTTGCCCAGCCATAATACCTGCAAATCCGCAAACAATTTGTTTTGATAATTATGTATCGCAATAGTATGATAAACATATTTTGCGAGGTGAACCCATGTTTCTATTATTGCGCCTTGTCTCGGCGTGTATCTGCATCAGCACATTGTTTGCCCAGCCGGCCTTTGCCGTAAAAGTGAACAGCCCGGCTCCGGACTTCACCTTGAAAGACCTGAATGGCAGGAAGGTCACCCTGACGGAGCTGCGGGGCAAGGCAGTTATTCTCAATTTCTGGTCAACTACCTGCGCACCCTGTGTTGCCGAGATGCCCGGCCTCAACACCCTTTATCGCGAGTTGAAAGGACACGGACTGGTGGTGATCGGCGTGTCCCTGGATGGCTCGGCCCAGCCGGTCCGCGAGCTGGCCGGCAACCTGCAGCTCGATTATCCGCTTGTTCTGGACAGTGATAAAGCGGTCTATTTCGACAGTTACGGCTTGTTTGGCCAGCCGATCAGCGTGCTTATCGACCGGAACGGGACCGTGGCGGAACAGATCATCGGCCAGGTGGATTGGCTGTCACCAAAAATAAGGCAAAAGGTGCAAAACCTGCTGAAAGGACGGTAAGATGAGACGAATCGTATCCGGGGGTGTACTCGCACTGGCTGTTTCGGCCCTGGTCGGGTGCAGCAGTTCCAACTTTCTGGTCTACAAGGATGCCAAGCATTTCTTTGTCACCAGCAACGGAGACACATTGAAAAAGATGCTCTGCGATTCGGGTGACATGGACCGGATCGTCAAGGATTCCAAGTTGCCGGAGCCGTTGCAGAAGGAGTTGAAGGATGAGGTCTGCGCCTCCAAAAAGGTCAAGGAGCAACTGCTGGCAACCTTGGGAGGCATGACCAAGGAACAGCGCAAGGCGCTGAAGCTGGCCTTTCAGCTGAACGGTTACGACATAAATGTTGTGGCGAATTGTTGAGGGAGCGGTTATTAGCGTCCGGTCGGGCGCTTAGTGGTTTGATCTGATCTTCTGGTATTCTTGGGGTGTGTTGATATTGCGGAATGAATCAACCGCCCCTTTTATTCCTTTTATTTCCTCCCAGCTTACCTTCCTGGTCCTGATCTTGTCGTACAATAGACGTATGCTTTTATCGCCCCGATCCAGGGCGGCTTCAATTTCATCAAGGATTGAACGGGTGTAGAGCGCGTGGAGGGGTTCCGGGTATCCGGCCTCGGTCATGGGGACAACCGCACCCCACTCACCTTCGATCCCACAGAGATGGCGGATCAGCACGGGGTTGAGCAGGGGCATGTCGCAGGCAACTACCAGAACCTTAGGGTTTGTGCTGTGCAGGAGGGCCGAATGCAGCCCGGCCATAGACCCTTCGCCTGGCCGTATGTCGGGCACTTTCCGGCAGGGGAGGAATGCGTACGCATCCGGGTTATTGGTAACGATGAGCACCTCCCGGAAAAGGTCGGCAAGCTTGCGGTAGATCGCTTCTATGATGGCTACGCCGTCAAACGTCAGCAGTGACTTGTCGCTCCCCATGCGGCTGGAGCTCCCGCCCGCCAGAATCGCGCCGCTAATACCTTCTATTTTATTGTTGTCAGGGAATGGGTCGGTCATTTCAACCTAGAAAAAGCTGTTGTCCACGAAGAGCACGAAGAAACACTAAGAAAATCAAGATAATTTGGTTAAACCTTCCACCATCTTTTGGGTGAACGCCATATTGTTTGTAACACATTGATTCTTCGTGAAACTTCTTGTCCTTCGTGGATCCAAATGCCGGATTTAGGTTCAACTGAGTTACGGATCGTGTCGTTGCGGATGATGGGGTTAAGTAAAAAAGGGGAGAGCGATAAACGCTTTCCCCATTTTTGAAACAGGAGTTAAAGATAATGATCAGCCGGCCAGGCCAAAGGTTTCATGGAGAACGCGCACGGCCAGCTCGGTGTATTTTTCATCGATGGCAACGGCTATTTTGATCTCTGAGGTAGAAATCATCTGGATGTTGATGTTGTTGGCAGCCAGGGCCGAGAACATCCGTGTGGCCACGCCGGCATGGCTGCGCATGCCGAGACCCACGATGGAAACCTTGCTGATGTTCTCATCGGCAATGACCTCTCTTGCCTGAATTTCCTTGGCAACCTCGTTGGTGATCAGCAGGGCCTGTTTCAGGTCGGCCTTGGTGATGGTAAAGGTGAAGTCGGTCAGGCCGCCCTCGCTGACGTTCTGTACGATCATATCCACCGAAATAGCGGAGTCGGACAACGGTGTGAGAATCTTGGCTGCAATGCCGGGTTTATCCGGAACCCCCATGACGGCGATTTTGGCCTCATTCTTGTCGTATGCTACCCCTGAAACGAGAATTCCTTCCATATCCTTATCCTCCCTGGTAACCATGGTACCGGTATTTTCGTTAAGACTTGAACGGACATGCACGTCCACATCGTATTTCTTGGCAAACTCCACAGAGCGGATCTGCAAAACCTTAGCGCCCAGACTGGCCAGTTCGAGCATCTCGTCGTAGGAGATCTTCTCTATCTTGCGGGCTTCCTTGCAGATGTTGGGATCAGTGGTGTAGACGCCGTCAACATCGGTGTAGATCTCGCAGACATCGGCCTTGAGCGCAGCAGCAATGGCCACGGCCGAGGTGTCGGAGCCGCCGCGCCCCAGGGTGGTGACATTGCCGTCGGCATCGATTCCCTGGAAGCCGGCCACAATGACGATGGTCCCGGTCTTCAGGTCGGCACGGATGTTCTTGTCATCGATGCTCTCAATGCGGGCCTTGGTGGCGGTGGAATCTGTTATGATGGGTACCTGCCATCCCTGGTATGATTTGGCCTTGTAACCCAGCGACTTGAGGTGCATGGCGAGAAGGCCGATGGTGACCTGCTCGCCGGTGGCAACCACCACGTCATACTCGCGGCCGTCCGGAATCTCGCTCATTTCGTTGGCCAGCGCCACCAGTTTGTTGGTCTCGCCGGACATGGCGGAGACAACTACAATCAGATCGTTTCCGGCATCATAGGTCTTGATGATTCGCTTGGCGACATTTTTGATGCGGTCGGATGTGCCGACCGAAGTGCCGCCGTATTTTTGGACTACAAGTGCCATGCTGCTCTCCTTCGCATGAGTGGTAATACTGTTTGTATTTCTTGAATACAACACAGTAGAACAAAAATTCCAGAGTGAATGAGCTCTATATCAGAAATTGGCCTTTCAGGTCAAAGGAAATTTAATTTTCGCCAACGTGGCAAAGCGGGCAAGCAGCGCCTCCGATTCTTGACCAAAAGCTTCGAAAGCGACCTGGCGCCGATCATCGCCGCAATGTTCGAAGGTAACGGCCAGATGATCCTCGGGCAGAAGCTCTGCCAGGCGTTCCGACCATTCGATAATGCAGATGCCATCCCCTTGCAGATATTCTTCGAAACCTAGTTCGGCAATCTCGTTGTCGCCGGCTAGCCGGTAAAAGTCGAAATGGTAAACCGGGATAGCGCCAGGGTATTCGTTCATAATGGCAAAGGTGGGACTTGCCACCAGATGTGCGCTTTCAGGCGCGGCCGCGGCCACGATGCCGCGCGCGAAACAGGTCTTGCCGCCCCCCAACTCGCCGCGGAGCGCAACCAGGCTTCCCCGATTCAGAATAGAGCCCAGCTGCCGCCCCATTGCCTCGGTCTCGCCGGGCGAACCGGAGAGAGTTGCCAGTCGCTTCATGTTGGTATCAGATTGCGAATGATATCGATGCGGGACACGATCCCCACCAGCTTTCCAGCCACGGTCACGGGCAAGGCATGCAGCTTGTTGTTGCTCATCATGTCCGCGGCGGAGCTGATCGCTTCGGAAGGGCCAACTGTCTTGATTTCTTTTGTGTAGATCTCGCCGACCGTCTGGGCGGTCATCCTTTGCAATTCGCGCTCCAGGGTCCGTTCACCTTCCAGCGGGATTACCCAGTCAAAAACCGAAATAACCGTTGGTATGTGCAGATTTTTCCCTTGTTCCACCAGGTCTGATTCGGTCACGATCCCGATCACGTTGTTGTCATCATCCACGACCGGCAGGGTGCCGAAGCGCCGTGTTTCGAAGATCTCGGCCAGTTGGCGTATGGTGGTTTCCGGTTTAACGGTTACAACTTCTTTAGTCATGATATCTGCAACGGTTTGCATAGCTCGATCTCCTTGTTAATTTACACCATTCAGATAGCTACATTATACCAAACATGCTCAGGTTGGAGAGCAAGGTGTTTTTCAGCATCTTGTTGAAAGCATAGGGCAGTTTTTCCTGGACATCGCAGGCGCTGATGCCGATTTCGCCCTTGTCTTCCGCTACCAGGTCGGCCGAGTAGCCATGGATGAATACCCCCAGACGGCAGGCATCTCCCGCGGAATAACCCTGGCCCAGGAGCGAAACGATGATGCCGGTCAGCACATCCCCCATGCCGCCGGTTGCCATGCCGGGATTGCCGCTGCTGTTGATGGCAGCCGTGCCTTGCGGCGTGGCAATAATGGTGCGGGCTCCCTTGAGAACCAGGTAGATGCCGTAGTCGCGCGCAAATTCCTGGGCAAGCGAGATGCGGACAGCCTCCACGTCGGGGATGGATGTCCCCATCAAACGGGCCATTTCGCCCGGGTGCGGGGTAAGAACTACGTTGGCAGATTTTTTGCGCCGCAGCACGGTCATGTCCTCTGCCAGCGCATTCAGGGCATCGGCATCCAGCACCATGGGGAGATCTACGGTTTCAAGCAGGGTCTGGACCAGGGCAACCGTTCCGGGGCGCCGGTCTATGCCCGGTCCAATAGCCAGTGCATCCTTGCCGGGAAGCAGTTTTTCAATGGCAGGAAAGGCGTGGCTTGACAGGAAGCCGCTGCCCGAATCCGGAAGCGGCACGGTCATGGCCTCGGTGGTCTTGATCTCCAGGATATGGTTCAGGCTTTCGGGCACCGCCAGGGTAACGAGCCCCGACCCGGCCCGGACCGCGCTGTTGGCCGAGAGCGAGGCGGCACCGGTCTTGCCTGGCGAACCGGCGATAATCAGGCAGTGCCCGAAATGACCTTTGTGCGCCTGCCGGTCACGGCGGCGCAACAGGGGGCGGATACACTCCTGGTTGAGAAAATCATAGCCCATGACGGTTTCCATGAGCTGCAGTGGAATGCCGATATCCACTACCTCCAGCCTGCCGGTATGTTCGGCGCCCGGATAGAGGACATGCCCCAGCTTGGCAAAGGCAAAGGTAACGGTGATATAGGCCCGTACCGCTTCTCCCAACACCCTGCCGGTAGTGCCGTGGATGCCGGACGGGATGTCCACGGCCAGGATCGGGCGGCCCGAAGAGTTGAGCAGTTCAATGGCCTCGCGGTAGACGCCCGTGACATCGCTGCGCAGGCCGGTTCCCAACATGGCATCAACGAGCACATCGGCTTGGTAGATTTCATCGAGGTGCAAGGCTGTCAGCTGCCCTTCATGGGGGCAGAAATTGATCATGTCCGGGGTTAGTTTTGCCAGGTTTACGGCGGCATCCCCGGCGATCTGGTCATGCTCGGCCAGAATATAGACCTTGACGCTCCAGCCCTTCTGTTTGAGCAGACGGGCAACGACATAACCGTCGCCGCCGTTGTTGCCCTTGCCGGCAATGATCACAGCCCGGTTATTACCCTTGAGCCCGAATTCCGAGACAATCGACTCCACACAACAGCGGCCGGCATTTTCCATCAGGGTCAACCCTGGGATGCCGAATTCCTCAATGGCCCGTTTGTCGATCTCCTGCATGGTATGTGCGGTAACAACCTTCATAACGCCTCCAGAACCACCATTGCAATTGCATGACCCCCATCATGGGACAGGGATAGAAATATCTTGTCCAAACCCTTTTTGTCGAATATTTCCAAAGTTCTGCCGGACAGGATCAGCTCCGGTTTCCCTTGTGCGTCTTTAACCACTTCCATTTCCTTCCAGGATATGCCATCCCGCAGGCCGCTGCCGAGCGCCTTCAATAAGGCTTCCTTGGCAGCGAAGCGGGCGGCAAGGCAGGCGGCGGCATCCTTTCTGGAACTGCACAACTCATATTCCTGGCTGGTGAAAAGCCGGTGCAGCAAGGGGGTGTTGCCCTGATCGATAAAACGCTGAAAGCGTTCGATCGAGACGATATCAGTGCCGATGCCGTAGATCATGTTGTTGATGCTCTAACATCGAACCATTTCAGCAAAGTATCTTTTAATTTGATAAATGACGGATCAATACAACGAAAAATACTTACTTTTTCTGCAATCTGAAGATATATGGACGAAGAACGCGGCTTGCGGGATGTCCGTAAAGCATCTTCTAGAGCTACTTTTTGTCTTGTTGGTTTGATAGCTCCTGACGCAAGATATTCTCGTGATTGCAGCCAGCTTCGTAAGCTAGGCTCTTTGTCTTTCCAGCCAAGAATTGAATCTATATGTGGAGAATTGCTCCAAACCCATGCCTCCAACTCGGGATCTATGACGATAGCTGCGGCTCGGTCATCCCAGCCGGAATGAGATAGTTTGTTCTCAATGTCCATCTCAAGAAGTTCGCGTTGTTCACTTTCCTTTCCACAACCCTCACGGTCCAGAACAATAAGCGCATGATAATACTTTTGGGTAAAAGGTTTGAGAAAATCATGCCCACGGACAAGGCATCCAGGATCATTTTCCATATGAACATTAAAATCAGTTGAAACTTCTCGGATGCCAAGTGATTGATAGCGACTCAGTATACCTTTGATAGCAAACTC
>Ga0172380_10006058_pt1 | contig 14258 bp, 14 predicted proteins | sample Leawe162metaG_FD_119747 | JGI IMG/M metagenome (GOLD analysis project Ga0172380, IMG submission 119747) | Leachate microbial communities from a municipal landfill in Southern Ontario, Canada - Leachate well 162 metaG | ecosystem: Engineered > Solid waste > Landfill > Unclassified | place... | reverse complement strand
TGACGCCCCAAAGTAACAAATGGCCTTCTTTTGACTTGAATCAAAAGAAGCAAAAGTTCAAGTCCTAACTCTTTGGTTCTTGGGTTAGTGTTGTCAGAAAGTGACAATCATCGAAAGAACTCGGCGCATCAGATGTGCCACTGGCACACCTGGCCTGCCTCAAACAGCTTTCGATTCTGTGAGATTGTCATTCTGACGAACACATACCGCCATGAACGTCGAGATGGACGTTCGGGGCTTCGCGCGCCGGCAGGCCGCAGGGGTCTGGGGTATCTGAAATACCCGGAGAAAATGCCTGGTTGTCTTCCTTGCCCGGCGAGGACCACCCGAACCCCAGTGAGTGATTAGCGAACAGGCGTGAGGGCGATCCCTTTAGGGTCGTTCCGCAGACGACAAAGAATGCGAGCTGGTATTTTCAAGCGCGGTATTTTAGCAACCCCAGTGCTTTAGCTTCTTTTGGCAGCAAAAGAAGTTCGTTTGGTCCTTTTCGAATAAAAAGAACTGAAAATACTATCGGTGATGACGTCGTCGCAGTCCTGCGACCTTGAGCCGTACCTGGTGGCGGTCGATAAGCTGAGTAGCTTTCTCGAGTTCCACCTGGTCTTTTGCGGTCTCACGAAGTTTGAGGGCACGTTCGAGTGCGGCTTTGCTTTCCGATTCGATGATCTCATCGCCACTATCGGCTTCGTCAACGAGCACTTTCACGCGCTGTTGGGAAACCTCGATTACACCACCGCTAATGGCAAAGTAGTCGAGCTTGTCATCGTGATCGGCTTTATCGTAGCGCACGGCAATCGCGCCAGGAATCGCTAAACTCACCAGGGGTTCGTGACCAGGAAAGACCGCAATCTCACCATCAGCCGTTGGTAAGATAACCTCATAAACGGGCTTATCTACCTTAATACCGGTGAGAGTAACGAGTTGCAGGTCCATCTACTAGTCCTTCTTCTCAGACAATGGACCTGGTGCCATGTAGAACCAGTTCTCAGGTTTGTCATCGTATTTACCAGCCAAGATATCAGCTGCATCTTTAACCGTATCTTCCAGCTTGATATAGACACCCTTGTTGCCAGTAAACTGCTCCGCTACATGGAACGGCTGTGCGAAGAAGCGCTGCAGACGGCGGGCACGGTTGACGGTTTGTTTCTGGCTGTCGGAAAGTTCCTCCATACCAAGAATCGCGATGATGTCCTGCAAGTCTTTGTATTCCTGCAAGACGCGTTGTACTTCACGGGCCACGCGGTAGTGTTCTTCACCCACCACTTCAGGGTCAAGGCTGTTGGAGCTACTATCGAGTACGTCCACAGCCGGGTAGATACCGATTTCTGTCAGGGCACGGTTCATCGAGATCGTCGCATCGAGGTGGGCAAAGGTTGTCGCTGGGGCTGGGTCGGTCATATCGTCGGCTGGCACGTAGACGGCCTGCACAGAGGTAATCGAGCCATTTTTGGTACTTGTGATGCGTTCTTGCAACATACCCATTTCTTGCTGGAGGTTTGGCTGATACCCAACGGCTGATGGTAAGCGGCCCAGCAGGGCAGACACTTCGGCACCTGCCTGGGTGTAGCGGAAAATGTTATCGATAAACAGCAGTACGTCTTTACCTTCGTCACGGAAAGCTTCGGCCATCGCAAGTCCTGAGAGTGCCACACGCAGACGAGCTCCAGGAGGTTCGTTCATCTGCCCAAAGACCAGCGACGTCTTACCGAGCACACCGGCTTCTTCCATTTCGTAGTAGAGGTCGTTTCCTTCACGGGTTCGTTCACCGACACCGGCAAAGACAGAGTTACCGCTGTGAAACTTAGCAATATTGTTGATCAGCTCTTGGATCAAAACAGTCTTACCCACGCCGGCACCGGCAAAGAGGCCGGCTTTTCCACCCTTGGTTAGTGGTGCAATGAGGTCGAGGACCTTAATACCGGTTTCCAGAATCTCGGCTTTGTTGGCTTGCTCGGTTAGAGCTGGTGGGTCACGGTGAATCGGAGCACGTTTGCCCTTAGTCGCTGGTTTACCATCAATCGGCTCACCGACGACGTTAAACATACGGCCTTCGGTTTCTTTACCGACAGGTACACTAATCGGGCCACCGGTCGCGATGACTTCTTCGTCGCGCTTCAGTCCATCAGTGCTCGAGAGCGCAATTGTGCGCACGGTGTGCTCGTCAAGGTGCTGAGCAACCTCAAGAGTGATTATCTTATCACCTTGGTTTACTTGCAGGGCGTCGTAGATAGCTGGCAATTTGATATCTTTATCAAACTCAACGTCAACCACCACACCGACAACCTGGATAATTTTTCCTGTCGTTTGTGTCATCGTATTCTCCTTCATACTAGTTATTCATCGCTTCCACACCACCAGAAATTTCGGCCAGTTCTTGGGTAATTGCAGCCTGGCGAGCTTTGTTCATCTCGAGCGTCAGATCATCAATCACATCGCTGGCATTGTCGGTGGCATTTTTCATAGCCATCATGCGCATACTCCACTCTGAAGCTTTGGCATCGAGCAGGGCTTGGTAAATTTGGGCGCTGATTAGGCGGTGCGTCGCACCCTCGAGCACCGCTTCGACACTTGGCTCATAAGTAGCTTCACGAATTTCATCGCTGACGGCTGTCTCGGTGAAGCCAGCTGGTAGGACACGCAGTTTGGTTGGTGTCTGGGTGATGCTATTTACAAACTGAGTGTAGATAACATCGACAGCATCGACTTCATGAGACGTAAATTTCTCGACAATGGTATCGACAATTGACTTCAGCTCATTACCGGATGGCTGATCAGGGAGGTCTTCGTAGGCTCCGAGGACATCGGTCTCTTTGATGCGGGTGACAAACTGAGCCGCCCGGCGGCCAACTGCAATCGTTTGATCCTGGGCATCATAATCATTTTCGCGCAGCGTCTGGACGTAGAGCTTCATAACATTGCTGTTATACGCACCAGCCAGACCCTTGTCGGCTGCAATGACTACCAGTAGACGCGTGCGGACTTCGCGAACCTCAAACAGCGGGTGATTACGCGTCACGCCCTGGCCAGCGAGGTACGTCAAGATCTCGTTGGCAGCTTTGGTATAGGCAGCCGAAGCTTTGTCGGCATCTTGAGCACGACGCATCTTGCTGGCCGCTACCATTTCCATAGCCTTGGTAATCTGCTTGGTGTTTTTTACCGAGCGGATACGAGATTTAAGTTGCTGTGTGCTAGCCATTTAGATTTACGCCTCAAACCCTTTCGCTGCGCTCTTAGCTGTCTTTTCGATCAATGCCAGTAGCTTCTCGTCAGGTTTGTTACCTTTATTGAGTTCCTGCATTTCTTTCTTGTGATCGGTCCAGAGTTTAGTCAGAAGGGCAGCTTGGGCATCCTTGATGTTTTTCACCAGCACGTTATCAAACGCATCCACGCTCACCGCGTGAATACTGGCAACTTGCTCCCAGATACTGGCAGGTTGGTACTGTGGCTGCTTGAGGAGCTCGGTCAGACGCTGACCGTTGTCAATCTGTTTCTTAGTAGCTTCATCGAGGTCACTTCCAAACTGCGCAAAGCTAGCTAGCTCGCGGAACTGCGAGAGACCAAGCTTGAGGTGGCTACTGACTGATTTTACCGCCTTAGTCTGGGCATCACCACCCACACGAGAGACCGAGAGGCCAGCTGAGATTGCCGGACGAATGCCTTGGTAGAAGAGATCGGTTTCAAGGAAGATCTGACCATCGGTAATCGAAATCACGTTGGTCGGAATGTATGCCGAAATGTCACCGGCTTGGGTTTCGATAATCGGTAGAGCCGTCAACGAACCGCCACCGAGGTCATCCGAGAGCTTGGCTGAGCGCTCGAGGAGGCGTGAGTGCAGGTAGAAAACATCACCCGGGAAAGCTTCGCGTCCTGGTGGGCGTCGCAGCAACAGCGACATCTGGCGATAGGCCACAGCGTGCTTGGTCAGGTCGTCGTAGATCATCAGAGCGTGCTGAGAGTTGTCGCGGAAGTATTCACCCATGGCAGTCGCCGCGTATGGTGCCAGGTAGAGTAGAGATGCTGGGTCAGAGGGGCCTGTCGCCACAATAATGGTCTGATCCATGACACCTTCTTCTTTGAGGCGGTCGATCAGGCGGGCGACTTTGGATAGTTTCTGTCCGATAGCGACGTAGACGTTGATGACACCGGTCTTTTGGCGGGCTTGGTTGATCATGGTATCGATCGCGATAGCCGTTTTACCGGTCTGGCGGTCACCAATGATCAGCTCACGCTGGCCACGGCCGATAGGGAACATGGCGTCGATCGACATAATACCGGTCATCAGTGGCTCATGGACGTGCTTACGGCCGAGTACGCCGATAGCTTCGCGTTCTACAAGGCCCATTTGCTTGGTCTTAATCGCCGGGCCGCCGTCAAGCGGACGTCCGAGCGGGTCAACCACGCGGCCGAGGAGCTCTGGACCAACTGGGACTTCCAAAATACGGCCTTTAAGGCGCACTTTGTCGCCAGCAGCCACCTTGACTTCACTTCCGAGAAGCACCGCACCAATTTCGTCTTCCATGAGGTTCAACACAAAAGCTTCTACAATCGTATCACCACTTTCAATCTCTAGCATTTCGCTGTAACCGGCGCTGCGCAGGCCGTGCACCCAGGCGACACCGTCACCCACACGCACCACGACACCGACTTTTTCAAGCCCTTCGCCGGATTCTAGATTAGCAATCGCGTCGCGCAGGCCTTTGGATAGTTCTGTTACTGATATTTCTGCCATGATCTCTTCCTTCTAGACTTTCGCTGCTCTTAATTTCATTATTTTTCGTTTCAGGGTTGCATCCATCTCGGCACCGGGCACCTTGAGGCGCACCCCACCGAGTAGATCGGGCTCCACCAGCTCCTTCACTTCCACCTGGGCGGCACTCGTTACCTTTTTGAGGTACGCAACCACCGCGTCTTTCGTTGCCTCGGTCAGAGCATGAGCACTGGCTACCTCAGCCACAACCACCCCGCGCCGCGCGAGGGCGGCTTCGATATCACGCGTAATCAGCTCGACCTCGCGGAGCCGGTTTGTCTCCATCAGGTAGGCTGCCAGCTGTGGTACCACGTCTTCGTGGCCAGCCAGAATCTCGCCAGCATAATAATCAGCCAGCTTACGACGGGATATACGAAAGAGGGCCATGTTAGCGCACGTCCTCAATGGCACGAGCTACTACTTTTTGATCGACTTTGCTATCGACCGCCGCACCAAGCAACTGCTCTGTCGCAGAGGCGACGAGGTCAATTGTTTGGTTGTGCAGGGTCTTTTGAGCGGCAATCACATCTTTTTCAATCTGTTCTTTGGCGCTAGCGACAATCTTATCGGCCCGGGTGCTAGCTTTGGCCTCAGCGGCTTCTACAGCTGCCGTGGCTTCGTCTTTGGCCGTCGCTACAATGGCCTTGGCATCTTTACGAGCCTGGGTCATGAGCTTTTCAATATCCTGCTCGGCGGCCTCGGCTTTGGCCTTAGCTTCATCGGCAGCCTGCGTGCTTTCCTCGATCTTCGCCTGGCGCTCGTCAACAGACTTAATCAGCCATGGGTACACGTAGCGTTTTAAAATCCACACCAAAATGAGAAAAGCGATGATCTGAAGGATCAAGAGCTTCCAATCAATCCCGAGCGCCGTAAAAACGTTGCCCGAGCTTTCAGTCGTAGAAAATTGCGTTAGTATGTTCACCGAAGTTCCTACAAGAATTTAGCAATAATTGCCACAATGATACCGATGATAGCCAATGAGTCGGCAAAGACGATGGCGGTGATCATCAGGGTGCGGATTTCGCTGAGTTTTTCTGGGTTACGACCAAGTGCGCCCAAAGCTCCAGCTCCGATAAAACCAATACCCATTGCTGCACCAAGTGCAGGTAAACCATAGGTCAGTCCAAATGCTAGTTGTTCCATTATTTTCTCCTTTTATTTATTACTATCATTGTATCATTCCAGTTGCGTGGCCGTCTTCGGGTGATCAGCGGGGGAATGAGCGTCGGCGGGGCCATGGCTCTCTTGAGCCAGAGCGGTAAAAATGAGAGTGAGCACAAAGAAAACGTAGGCTTGAATAAAGCCAATGAAGAGCTCAAAGATCATAAAGAAGGGCAGCGTCACCGCAGCAAAATAGCTCGTGAGGACACCGATGACAATCAGGAGCACTTCACCGGCAAAGGCGTTACCAAACAGACGCAGACCCAGAGCGGCTCCGCGAGAGAACTCACCAATTAGCTCCAAAATACCTTCAAAAGCACCGATCGGATCTTTGATCGGGTTGCGTAGATAGCGGCCACCATTGCCAAACACACCGAGGTGCTTAATCGCATACACCTGCACCGTCACCACCGTAATGATGGCCAGCGCCAGCGTAAAGTTCAGATCGGCCGTCATGCTGCGAATCAGCGGTACGTCGTGGATCTTGATCGCTTCCATGCCCGGCAGCACACTGAGCCAGTAGTTAATGAGGACAAAGAAAAAGATCGTGATCGCCAGTGGCATGATCTTACGACCGAGCTTTTTATCCGGGATGACGTCGTCGATTTGGGCTAGCAAGCCTTCAAACACCCACTGAAAAAGGCCCACAAAGCGGTTATAGCGGCCACGACGCACCCGACCAGCTACATAGAACATGACAATAAGTGTGATGATCAGACCGACGAAGCCGGTCACCATAGCATTGGTAACGGCTAAGCCACCTACGTGAAATAGTGGTTCGGCGGCAATGCTAATGTGTAAATCCATAGTTAGGTTCGCTGTACTTTCTTCATTTGATTACGCACCAGGGCGGCGGCAATAATCGTTCCTATAATAATCCCCCCAAGGGTAAGCCATGGCTTGGTCGAGAACTGGTTGTCCCCGTATACCCCGAGTATGGTCGCACCGATCGTGGGCAGAAACATCCGCCACGTGGTGTCACCGATAGTGCTGAGCAATAAAATGACCGTCGATTTGGCCGGCGGCTGAGGGGTAGCATCACGTTTTGTTGGTGATGTGCTCATCTACCTATATACTGTACCAGAGAAAGAAGCATTTGCAAAGTATGCCCAGGCGCACCAACCCCACCCCTTATAAACCATTTCATTTCGGCGCCAATTGCCAAGCCAAACGCCGTTACGATACCGAGCGCCAGGCGAAAGAGGCAGCTGAATACCAAATGTTACTCAAAAATGAGTTAGAATTATCAGTGTATAAGTGTGAACTCTGTAGCGGCTGGCATTTGACACGCACCAAGCCTTTAGTATAACGCCCGCGTTGAAACATATGGTCGCCTCAGGAATAAAAACAAGTTTTGTATTCCACTCGGCTCGCATATGTTATATAATGTATAGTAAATAAGAAAGGGAATATTAACCATGAGTGATGCAACGACTCCACAAATAACTATCTACACCACGACCTGGTGTGCGTTTTGTAAAACCGAGAAACAGTGGCTCGATCACTTAGGTGTCCCGTATATCTCGAAGAATGTCGAAGAAGACGAAGCCGCCCACAACGAACTGATGAGCAAACTCGGCGGCAACTTCCAAGGTGTCCCTGTCACCGACGTCGCCGGCGACATCATCCTCGGCTTTGACCGCCCCAAGCTGCAAGCCGCCATGGACGCTCATGGTATCGAAGCTCCCGCTCACTAGACAGCCCTCACGTGCAATTTGAGCATCGCAGAACATGCGATGCTCTTTTAGTTATTGCCAATTTGAATTACGTCGCCGCCAATGGCGTCTTGGAAATAGCCGTCGTGACTGACGTAAAGGATGGCTCCTGAGTATTTCTTTAGAGCGGTTTCGAGCTCTTCGATACTTGGAAGGTCGAGGTGGTTGGTTGGCTCATCGAGAATGAGTAGCTGCGGGTCGTTGGCCAGCATGGAGATCACCTGAAAACGGGCCTTTTGGCCACCAGACAGACGACTGATAGGGGTTTTGCCGTCACCCTCAGTAAAGAGGTAGTCACTCAGCAGGTTACGTACTTTGGTGTTACTGATCGATAAGCCTTTATCAAGATACATGCGCTCGATAGCATCGGCTAGTGACAACTCAAAATACTGCGACGACACTTCCTGCTCGTAGACGCCGACCCGAATTTGCTTGTCGAGGGTTAAGTCGCCCTTAAAGACAGTGGCGGAAGTATCCCCAAGCAAAGTCTTTATGATCGTCGTTTTACCAGCACCGTTACGACCGCGCAGTTCCACGGCTTCGCCTTCGCGAAGATCGATCGTAACCTTTTCAAATAAGGGGGTATCGTAACCGAGCGATAGCTCACGGGCCGAGACAATAATGTGCTTACTGCGGCTGCTATCGTCTTTGAGATTCATACGAATGTTTTTAGCCTTGAACTTATCGTACTGCGAGGCGACCTTGTAGTTGAGGTTCTCGACCGATTCTTTGTCTATCCAGAAAGTCGGCTTTTCTTTCGCCTGGAGCTCAGAGAGTTCTTTACGACTGGTTTCTTCTAGCCGTTTGAACTTCTGAATTGTACCTGGGTTACGAGATTTCTCTTTGAGACGCTGGTAGTCGATCACTTTCACCTTAAGGTTGGCAATACGCTTTTCGATCATTTCAAATTCGTTCATCTGACTACCGGTGGAGACGGCGTTTTGTTTGAGATAGGCGTCGTAATTACCCCGGTAGCTCACACTACTGCCGTCCTTAAGCTCCACGATCCGATCCACCTGCCGCAGCACATCCCGGTCGTGAGTGATCACCAGCATGGCTTCGCGCGCATCTTTCATCCAGTCGATAAATTGCTGTTTTGCCACGTAGTCCATGTGGTTGGTCGGCTCGTCAACTAAGGCCAGATGGGCATCTGAATGCATAACCTTGACGACCTCTACGAGGCGCTTTTGGCCACCTGAGAGGGACGTAAATGGTCGGTGCGCCACATTGGGCAACTGAAAGTTATCCAGTTCGCGCTCGATCTGCTCTTCAATTTGGTAAAAACCTTTGTCATCGAAACGCTGCAAGGCATCGGTATATTCGTTGATGAGTTTCATGTCGTCGCCCATGGTCAGGGGGTACGTCTCGATAATGTGTGAGAGATCGGCATATTCGGGTAGGCCTGCTAGCACATACTGCAGAACTGTCGTGTCGCCCATATCGTGATGCTCTTGCTGTGTGGCCACTACCACCGTGCCGCGTTTGTAGATAATGTCACCAGTGAAATCTTTGTCATCTCCCGTGAGGATGCCAAAAAGGGTCGATTTTCCCACACCGTTACGTCCGATCACGCCGACTTTTTCGCTGTCATCAATCGAAAACTTGATCCCACTCATCAAAAGTTTGGGACCAAAAGATTTCTCGGTGACGGTAATATCGGCGATCATGTCTGTTAATTGTATCATGACTAGAGGTAATCTGATTCATCTTGTTCTTTACCAAAGAACCAAATGTCCTTTACTTTTTAATCGTAAAAAGTAACAAAAACTCCTGGGCGGCTTCACCTCTCTGGAAAAGTAACCCAAAAGACTCTTCGCTGTCTCGAGAACTCACTAACCGTTCAAACACCTCTCGACATAAAGCGAAAGTCTTTTGGGTTACTCTTTCGCAGCGAGGCTGCAGATGCCCAGACCCCGGGGGCGAGCCGGGACATCTGCAGGAACCGAAGAAGTGTAGCCAGGTGAATGTGCTGCGACGCGAGGACTACCCGAACCTAGTTCATCTAGCGTGAGGGCGATCCCTTTAGGGTCGTTCCGCAGCGGCCAGAACGTTCGGCTGGATAGACTTCCTCGCGTTCCGAAGCCGTCCCAAAGTTTTTGCTTCTTTTGTCGACACAAAAGAAGGACTTGGTTCTTGGTCTCAAGAACAAATTATTCTCGTTCACGCAAAAACGAACGCAACCGTGACCCAGACTGGGGCTGGTGGCTTGAAATAGCCTGTTCGTAGAATTTGACAAGCTTCCTCACCTGGCTTTCTTCAGTAAAGGTGCGTGCCAGACGCTGGCTCTCTTTACCGTAGGCTTGGCGCCTCTCTGGATCTTCGAGTAGTTCAGTGATGGCTTTGGCGAGGCTTTCGGCGCTGTTATTTGCATACAATCCGTTGTGGCCAGGAGTCATCACTTCCGAAAGCTCGGTATCGACAAGAACAAGAGGTAATCCGGCGTGCGCTGCCTCGTGGATCGCCCAACCTTGGGTATCGGTCAGTGAAGGGAAGACAAAGACATCCATACTGGCATACACCATACCGAGCGTTTCGCGGGGCAGGGCACCAGTAAAGGTAATCCGGTCAGGGCACGATGAGGCCGCAGCCATTTTTTCGAGCGTTTCACGAAACTCAAAGTCACCGACAAAGAGTAGCCGAGCCTTTGGCCTGGTTTTTACGACTTGTTCTAGAGCCGGGATAAGAACTGCGAGATTCTTCTCAGAACCCAGCCGGCCGACAAAGCCGATCACCTCATCATCAGAGTGAATATGGTAAATATCCTGAAATTCAGTCACTTGTTTTTTCTTCGGGATCGGCAGGCGGTCCACGCCGTTTGGCATCAAGGTTACCTCGTACTTGTAGTTGTCGTCACGTTGCCAACTCTCCAGCTGGGCTTTGCTCTTGCGACTCAAGGCGATCACGCCGTCACATTTGCTATAGACGAGCGTCACCATCTTTTCGACAATATCGATGTTCCACTGCACGCGGCCACGGCGTGGTCGATACAGCCGCATAATCTCGCGGATGTCCTTGCCATTAACCTTGACAGTGAATGGGAAGAGAGCGATAAGTGCCAGTAGGCCTGGTAGCAGCAAGCCGTCGCGGTAGTGCTCGACGTACTCGCGCAGATCCGTACAGTGCTGAGCAATCAGCGGCGTATCGGTCTTATGCGCTGCGTAGACACCCATCAGCCCCACTTGGCCTGGTGTGAAAAAATGAATCACATCGAGATTAAGCTCGCGCACCTGCGACAGTACGCGGGGTGGGAAGAACAAACTAGTGTCATAATCGTCATAAAAAGCACCCTTAATGCTCGGAAAACGGATGACATGCTCGTCTTCTTCGAATTCCAGCGCATGTTGAGAACGGCGAATCGAGCGCGCTGGGCAAAAAATAAACACCTCGTGGCCTTCGGCTTCCAGGTGTTTTTTCAGTGATTCCACAACGTAGACAATGCCGTTGATCGACGGACGGTACGTGTCAGTAAAAAGGCCTATACGCATTGGATTCCATTATACCAGACTGCGATACAGTGCCATAAGCTCTATCGCTGCCTGTTTGCTGTCGAAAGTCTGAGCTATTTTTTTAGTTTTTTGGCGCCATTCGGCCCGTACCTGAGCGTCGCGAAGGCTAATAATAGCATGAATAAATTCTTCGTCACTACGGCAGCGTAGGGCGTTGTCGCCGAAGGTATCATCGTACTCGGGAATGTCACGCAGCAGGATCGGTAGCTCGGCGCTGGCGGCTTCCAGCACACACATCGGGTGATTTTCTTGGTCGGCCGGCAGGCAAAAGACATCGGCCGCTTGCATGTAGTATTTCACGTCATCGTGCGGAATCACCCCGGTAACTTGCATATTATCCGGCAGATTGATCATAAGTTTTTCCATTGCCCTGTGATCAGCGCCGAGCTGCTTGAAGGGAATACCACCCACCCAAATGAAGCTGACGTCAGGGAGATCTTTCGCCATGGCGACAAACGTATCGAGGCGTTTACGGGGCTGCACTTGGCCGTTACCAAGCACGATAAATGCCTCCGGATCAAGCTGCAATTTCTGGCGCGCATCGCTTTTACTCGTCGCGGTTGGCGTGTAGCGATCCATATCTATGGTGTTATACATAGTGGTGATCTTCGAGCGCGGTACGTGAAGTTCCTCGTGGAGGACCTTAGCTACCATGCCCGAGACCGCTAGCACCTTATCGGCGCGGTTGTAATACCAGCGCATGTACCAACGGGCGGCGAAGAGCCAGTATTTTGCCAGAACGATTGACCCAACAAGTGATGCCGGCACAATATGCGCCGTGACAACTTTTTTTGGCCCGCGCTGCAGAAGCTTGCGCCAGGTGCGCGGCCCGATGGTGTGAAAATGCACGATATCACAGGCGGTTTGATGACCGAAATTTCCGCGAATCACGGTGATATCGCTGCGTTTTTCAAGTGCCGAAGCGATCTCATCATACGAGGTATGCACCCCGTGACCCTGCACCGAGATGTCGCTTTCTGACACCATATTGACTGTGAGATTCTTTGTCATAAACTACGCATATCTTATCATAGTACTCGTTTGATTTGGGCTGCAGTACGCTCCGGGGATTCGATCGGCAGCAGATGCCCACCACGTAAAAACTCAATTCGCGTTTCTTTAAAAACCGCCCCGAGTTCGGCGCTGTCTCGTTGCTGGGCGGTGGTATCCTCGAGGCCTGCGATAACGAGCTTCACCTGGCGGGATATCGAGCGGAAGGCTTTGGGGTCGAGGATAATATTGACCAATTTCGCCTGATAGATAATCTGCATATATGAAGCATGCGACTGAAAGCCCGCCCAGCGGATTCGCCGCCGTGCCCCATAAGTGCGAACTTTGCGAAGCGCAGCACCACGGAGCCACACAAATATCTTCCAGCTGTAAAAGAAGGCCCAAAACGGAGCCAGGCGCATCACAATCCACGCATATTGGCGATAGAGGCTGCTTGGTGTCGGTACAGGACAGAGCAAAATCACTTTAGCCCGCCTGGTCTTTATGACCGCGCTGCAGCCAAAGGAATGGGCTACGATCCAATCAATCGTCGGAAACTTCTCAGCTAGCGCCACAAATGTCTGGTCGAACCAGGCTTGAAAATCATGGGCATCAGCCAGCGGCAGCCGCTCGCTATTACCGTGGCCCGGTAGCTCCAAAAGAATAATATTGGCGTCTTCGTACAACTCATAGGCGAGTGGGATCAAGCCGTTATGGTCACCGGTAATACCATGAACCAGTAGAAGCGTCGGAAGGTGAGCTCGCTGCCTGCTGGCCCAGTACGACACCTTCCGACCCTCGACATGGACAAAATGCTGACGAAGCGTTGAATCTCCCCACTCACCGTAAGGCAGGCGAGTCATGGCCGGATTACTCTTCGCCTCGCGAGTCAGCCTCGGCACTGATGCGCGTGCCGATAGGCTCACCGTGAATAGCTGCGGCGATATTACCTTCTTTTAGCAGTTCAAATACTACCATCGGCTGGCTATGGTCTTCGGCAAGTGCAATGGCTGCTTGATCCATCACTTGGATATCGGGCTGCTCGACGGCCTGACGCAGCGTCAGAGCATCGTATCGCTTGGCGTCAGGATTAGTCATGGGGTCTTTATCGTAGACACCGTCAACTTTGGTCGCTTTTAAGATCACGTCACAGTCGAGCTCCAAGGCAAGACTGACTGCCGCAGTATCGGTAGTGAGGTAAGGTCGCCCAATACCGCCCGCTACAATCACCACGCGGTCTTTTTCAAGGTGCGAGACAGCTCGGCGATGAGTGAATTGATCAGCCACTTGGTCGGCCTTGATATTCGTCACAGCCCGGGCGGCAAGGCCGTTGGCATTAAAAACGTCGGCCAAAGCCAACGCGTTCATCATGGTCGCCAGCATGCCGATATTATCGGCTGTCACTCGCTGGACGCCGCCACCTACGAGCTGCGCACCGCGGGCGTAGTTGCCACCGCCAATCATAATAACGATCTGGGCGCCACCCGCCTTGGCCTTTTTGACCTCTTCAGCGATCCACATCGCCCGCTCGGCGTCGAACCCGCCGTTATATTTGCCCTGCAACTGCTCACCAGAAAGTTTAAGAAGAACTCGTTTATACATACTAAAAGTATACCAGATAGGAAAAGCCACCCGTTCCCGCGTCGCTGGCAGCGATGGGTACTTGAGTGGCGTATTCCTGCTCTTGGAGTTCTGGAGGCTCTACGTGACCATGCCCGAAATCACCCGGAAGTGGGTGGGGTCCCAGGCGGGGTGCAGCTCCGAAGGGCTCAAGCCACGCAGGCCATCGCACACCACCAGCACTAGCCAGATGCCGACACAGCCCAGGACTGCCGCTCCAGCTGAGTAGCAGCGGAATGCCTATGCACACCAGGGCGCCGAAGAGCACGGGGTAGGCGACGAAGTCATGGGCCAGCTTCGTGGGGGACAGCAGCCGATCGCCGGCACCATCCCTCATGTAGTTGTTGCCGTCCCACCAGTGGAACAGGGCACCGGCACCGAGGCCGATCAGCGCACAGGCTGTCGTCCACCACCACGACACAACCCAGTCCTCACGCGTGATCGATCGCCACGCCAGCGCGGCCAAAGCCACAGCCGACGTCAGCACGAACGTGTCGCCGATCATGAACGACCAGGCGC
>Ga0172380_10006057_pt1 | contig 14258 bp, 13 predicted proteins | sample Leawe162metaG_FD_119747 | JGI IMG/M metagenome (GOLD analysis project Ga0172380, IMG submission 119747) | Leachate microbial communities from a municipal landfill in Southern Ontario, Canada - Leachate well 162 metaG | ecosystem: Engineered > Solid waste > Landfill > Unclassified | place... | reverse complement strand
GAAAATCTTTCACTCATGGTAACCACATACGCATCAAGCGAAGGCGAACGCATCATGGCGCTGCTCGGCTTTATGCGCATGCGGTATGACCGCAACATCGCGCTGATGCAGGCGATGAAACGATTACTCGAATCTGACATGTAACTTATGCAAGACGAAACACAAGAGGTTCAAAACGAAGAGGTGAGTGCGGACGCAAAAGCTGCTGAATATTTAGCAGGCTGGAAGCGGGCACAAGCGGATTACACAAATTTGCAGAAAGAAGTTGCTGTTCAGCGCGCCGAGATGGGCAAACATGCAACAGCGGAAGTGGTTCTCGGTTTCTTGCCAGTTTACGATTACTTCAAACGCGCTCTCGCGCACCAGCCACCAGAATCTGAACAATCAGCGAGCGTGAAAAATTGGTTCATCGGAACGCAGCACATCGCAGGTATGTTCAAAATGACGCTTTCGCAATTCGGTGTCGACGAGCTCGAGGTGAAGGGCAAACCGTTTGACCCACACTCAATGGACGCGATTAACGAAGAGGTTCGCGAAGGTGTTGCTCCGGGGACAGTGATCGAGGAAATCGAAGGAGGCTATCGAATGGGCGACAAAATATTAAAACCAGCTAAGGTGTTAGTGGCGGCTGAGCCATCGCCTTCTGCAGGTGTTGCTGGCCCCTCACCGAAAGAAGGTGATGGCTCAGCCGTAAATAATTAAAACCATATGGCAAAAATTCTTGGTATCGACTTAGGTACAACAAATTCGTGCATGGCGATCATTGAAGGTGGCGTTCCTCGCGTTCTTGAAAATGCTGAGGGCATGCGCACAACACCATCGATTATTGCGATGACAAAATCAGGCGAGCGCGTAGTTGGACTTCCAGCAAAGCGTCAGGCTGTTACAAATCCAGAAAATACATTGTTCTCGATTAAGCGTTTGATTGGTCGCCGTTTTGGTGATGACGAGGTTCAGCGCGACATCAATAACATGCCGTACAAAATTGTAAAGGCAGGTGATGCGGTTAAGGTTCGAATGTCAGACAAAGAGTATGCGCCGCAGGAAATTTCGGCAATGGTTTTGCAGAAACTCAAAGCGGATGCAGAAGCGCGCCTCGGCGAAAAAATTACAGAAGCAGTGATTACTGTTCCTGCATACTTTACGGATGCTCAGCGCCAGGCAACAAAAGACGCGGGTGAAATCGCGGGTCTTAAAGTTGCACGTATTATCAACGAACCAACTGCAGCAGCGCTTGCATACGGACTTGATAAAAAGAAAGATCAGAAAATTGCGGTGTACGATTTGGGAGGTGGAACATTTGATGTTTCAATTCTCGAAGTTTCATCTGACACCGTTGAAGTTCGTGCAACAAATGGTGACACACACTTAGGTGGTGATGACTTTGATCAGGTTTTGATTAACTGGATCATCGCGGAATTCAAAAAAGAAAATGGCGTTGATTTGCCAAAGGATAATCTTGTGCTCCAGCGCATCAAGGATGCTGCGGAAAAAGCAAAGATCGAATTGTCGACCGCGCAGGAAACAGAAATCAATCAGCCATTTATTACGGCAGACGCAACAGGTCCTAAGCATTTGGTTTTGAAGCTCACTCGCTCGAAATTGGAAGAGCTTGTAATTGGTCTTGTTGAAAAAACTCTTGAGCCAGTTAAGAAAGCGCTTGCAGATGCAAAGATGACAACTGCGGATATTCAGGAAGTTGTGATGGTTGGTGGTATGACTCGCATGCCGCTCGTGCTCGCGACTGTTGAGAAATTCTTTGGTAAAAAGCCAAACGTTTCGGTAAACCCTGATGAAGTAGTTGCAATTGGTGCTGCGGTTCAGGCGGGTATTTTGCAGGGTGAAGTTCACGATGTGCTTTTGCTTGACGTGACACCTCTTTCAGTTGGTATCGAAACCATGGGAAGTGTGATGACTCCGCTTATTTCGCGCAACACAACAATTCCAACAAGCAAAACTCAGATCTTCTCAACTGCAGCTGATTCACAGCCTGGCGTTGAAATCCACGTGCTTCAGGGTGAGCGCCCAATGGCTGCTGACAACAAAACACTTGGTCGATTCATGCTCGACGGAATTCCACCAGCTCCGCGCGGCGTTCCACAGATTGAAGTTACATTCGACATTGATGCGAACGGTATTTTGTCGGTGTCTGCAAAGGATAAGGGAACAAACAAGGAGCAGAAAATCACGATTACAGCATCATCTGGTTTGAACAAAGAAGAAATCGAAAAGATGAAAAAGGATGCGGAACTCCACGCTGACGAAGATAAGAAAAAGCAGGAATTGATCGAAGCGCGCAACGTTGCTGACACACTTATCTACACAACAGAAAAAATGTTCAAGGATTTGGGCGACAAAGTTAAACCAGAAGACAAAACAGCAATCGAAGAAAAAATCACTGCGCTTAAGGGCGTAAAGGATGCAGATGATGTTGCTGCTATTAAAAAGGCAACCGATGAACTCGGCGAACTCGCACAGAAAGTTGGTGCAGCAATGTACGAACAGAAGCAGCAAGCCGATGCAGCCGGTCAGCCAGCGACAGAAGGCAGCGCCGAAAAGAAGGATTCAGTAGAAGGCGAAATCGTTCAAGAATAATCTCGGTATTAAAACCTTCGGTGCGCACGTTCTATGAGAGAGACTGCGCACAAGCACACCCGCGCGGGCATATGCCCGCGCATCGGTGTGCGCGGAGGAACAAGTGAGCTCTGCAGTTAAGCAGAGCGAACGGTCTCTCGATTAGAATGTGTGCGCTTATGGCAAAGGATTATTACAAAATTTTAGGTGTCGACAAAAACGCTTCTGATGAAGACATCAAGAAAGCTTTTCGAAAATTAGCACACCAGCATCATCCTGATAAGCAATCGGGCAATGCTGAAAAATTTAAAGAAATTAATGAGGCGAACCAGGTATTGTCTGACAAAACAAAACGTCAGCAGTATGATCAATATGGTTCTGATTTTGTACAAGGCAACCATGGTGGCGGCGGTGGAGGAAACCCATTCGGCGGCGCGGGCGGTTTTGATTTTGGTAATGCAGAAGATTTGGGAGATTTGTTTGGCGGCTTTGGTGACATGTTTGGATTTGGTGGCGGTAGTCGCAGCAAAAAGCAGCAGGGTGCTGATGTTGTTGTTGATGCAGAAATCACGATTCAGGAAGCTGCATTTGGAACGGAGAAAAAATTTAATTTAAACAAACTTGGAAAATGCGACGTGTGTTCGGGTTCAGGAGGCGCTCCGCATTCGAAAATCACAGATTGTAAAACATGTGGCGGCCGCGGTCAGGTGAAACGTATTCAAAATACGATTCTTGGTGCAATGCAATCAGTCGCAACGTGTTCTGATTGTCACGGCTCTGGGAAAATTCCAGAAAAACGTTGTTCAAAGTGCGATGGAACAGGAACGCACAAACGTCACGACGATTTGAACATTAATATCCCAGCGGGAATTGATGATGGTCAGACAATTCGTGTGACGGGACATGGCGAGGCGGCACCGTATCATGGTGCGTCGGGCGATCTCTATATTCGAATCCACGTTAAAGAAGATAAAAATTTACATCGCGATGGCGAGGACATTCATTCAGATGTGCATATTTCGTATCCGCGTGCAGTTCTTGGTGGCGAGGCAAAAACGCACACACTCGAGGGTGTGGTGACCATTAAAATTCCGGAGGGAATTCAGTCGGGTGAGCTTATTCGCTTGAAAGGCAAAGGTGTAACCAAACGCGGCGGCGCGCGCGGCGACCACTACGTTCGCGTAACTGTCGATGTGCCGAAGAAAATTTCGCGCGCAGCAAAGAAGTTGCTTGAAGAATTGGACGAGGAGTTAGATTGACAGAACGGCGGAAAAATGGTTGAATAGGGTTCAACCAGGAGAAAGAAAATGCCAGAATTTCGTCGCGGTCATTTCGGTTTGATTTTGCGTGTTGATCGGATCACAGCGCAAAAGGTTTCGGAGATCGGAGCGTGGTTCTCTCACGGCGCCAGTGTTGTTGAGCCGAACCAAGTTCACTTCACGCTTTACAAGAGCGATGGAATGGAGGATTTGAAGATCTTTTGTGACGACGTGCTCGGATACGCACATCTCATCGCTCGTGATATCTCTGAGAATGATGAGAGTTCGTTTAAGCTCAGCAATCTGCGTGTGCATGGCGGGAAATACTTGCTGTGGCATGCGTCGGTTAGTGCCGCAGTCGGCAAAGCTCAGGATAAGGCTACCGATCTGTTTGCTCAGTATGTGAGCGAGGAACAGAAGCAGGCGATGGTGGATTTGGCGCGGAAGCAAGCGCCGTCGATTCGCAGACGCGACTTGGAACTGGTCCATCAGTACGCGCTTCGGTGGGTGAAATGGCGCAAGGTGTCGCATCTGCTGTGCGCGTTCGATCCTTACAAACTGGATAAGGCGCCGCCTCGGTCGAGCAGTCAGCATCGCGGTGTCTTCACTCATGTCGAACTCGTGGTTTTTGGGCGCAACGGCCACATTGCGGAGGTATGCTTTAGCATCCCGATCGTTCCAATCGTGGTGAAAAAATAGCAACTCTCACAGAGCCCTGTCTTCGTCGCAACCCGCGGCGCAGGCAGGGCTCGCTTTTTTTTACCGAGCAGTTTATACTGAAATCTCCGATATGAGCCAATTCACAGCGCAATTATCAGAGTTTGCACAAAAAATTTCGTGGTCAAACCCAACGTGGGATCTTTTTATTGTGGTTTTTTTGCTGATCGGAACGTTGATTTATGGATTTTCAATGGGTCGCGATCGAATTATTATGATCATGGTTGCGGTTTATATGGCGCTCGTTGCTGTTACAAATCTGCCATACGTCCCGAATTTCGGCGCATCATTTGCTCTCTCAAATGGTTTCATTATCAAAATAAGCACGTTTCTCGGTTTATTTGCGATACTTTTTTTCATGCTGACCCGTAGCGCGCTCAATCACGCAATTTCAGGTAACGGAACAATCGGCCGTTGGTGGCATATTTTGATTTTAGCTTTTTTCCAAGTCGGTATGCTGATTAGCGTTGTTCTTGGTTTTTTGCCAGCAGAATGGCTAAACGCACTCTCAAGTTTAACAAAACTCGTTTTTATAAGTCCATGGGGAAAATTTGCGTGGACGCTCATGCCAATTTTCGGTCTTTTGATTGTTGGGATGTCGAACGAAAAAAGTCGAATTCGTGGAATTTACGATTAATACCGCCGCGCATCCAGCGCCTTATTAACCTCAGCATCTGCCTCCTTGTTTTTTGCACGCGGCACATGCGTGAATGTGCATTTTTTGAGCCCTGCTGCCATATTCCAAACTTTTAAAAAGTGCTGTTGCAAACCAATATCGCGAACTTTGTATTCGCGGTTCATTTGTTTTACGATGAGCTCTGAGTCGAGAAAACACTGGACTTCAGTCGCCCCATGCGCGAGCGCGGTTTCAAGCGCCGCGACAAGCGCCTGATATTCTGCTTGATTATTTGTTGTCTCGCCAATATATTTTCCAAACGCCGAAATATTAACGCCCGTCTCTGCGTTTTTAACGACAACTCCAATTGCTGCCGGCCCCGGATTTCCACGCGCACCGCCGTCGGTGTAGGTTATCATTTTCATACTAATTTAGACTTTTACCATGCTGTTGTAAAAACGCATCTAATTCTGCGTCTTGTGCGGCCTGCCTTGCTTTTAGGTCAGCTGCTCGCTGTGGAAGTCCATCTGCAATTGCTGCAGCTTTCCGAAGATATTCCAATCCAAGATTTGGATTTGTTGTTTCTACCTGACCACTCGTAATATTATCTTGTGTAACGATAATATCGCCAGGTTTTTTTATAAAATCTGTTGGACTAGCAGCACCTTCTCGTCTATTTATCTCATCATTTAATTTTTTTAACATACGCTCTGCAGTCAAACTATTAACTCCAGAGGCGAGCTTATCTTGCCAGTGTTTAGTTGATGCTTGGAGATCTTCTAATGAATCATTGGTAAAAAGATTTTGTAGAGCATTTCGAACATTAGCGCTTCGGGTTTCCGCTGTCATCACTGGCATTGCAGGAAGTTCAAGAGGTTTTTCTGCAGTTTCGACTGTTTTAGGTTGGTTTGGTATATTCTCATTCATATAATCAAAATTTTATTCAGTATACGTTATTTTTCCAAATCAGAAAAACGAAAATCTTGGAGTTTGAATTGCAACTCCTTAATTCCGTTCCACTCGTTTTTGCTAAAGTTGTAAACGCCATGGATTATCCTGCCCGGAGCGAGGTCGTCAAAGTGTTCGCCGAGCCCAAAACCCATGACTTTTTTGACTTGTCCGGCCGACGTAACTTTGAGCCGCAGATGTTTACCTTCGGCGCCGATATGTTCAGACCCAACAATACTTAAATTCTCGCTTAAAAAAACAGGTTCGGGATTTCCAACACCAAAGGGCTCGAATTTTTCAAGTTGTTCGAGCAGGTCCCAATCAAGCGATTCAATTGCAACGCGCGCATCAATTGCAATTGTTGGAATAAGCTCCTTAATTTTTTCGACCTGCGCCTCGGCGAGTGCATGCATGGCAGCCGCAAACGGCTCGATTGCGGCTGCGTCTGATAATGAAAATCCGCATGCTTGCGGGTGTCCGCCAAATTTGGTGAACAAATCTGGGCGCGTTTGCATTGCAGCAATCATGTTCCATTCAGCGATGGAGCGTCCCGATCCAACGACGCGATCGTCGTTAATGCCAATGACGAATGTTGGTTTGTAGAATTTTTCTTTAAGCCGCGACGCGATGAGGCCAACAAGTCCTGCAGGCCAGCCAACGCCGCTCACAACGAGCGATGCATGTTTGTCGAGCTCGCCCTGCTTAATTTTTTCGTGTGCTTCTTTGACGATCGACTCGGTAAGTTTTTGGCGGTCAGCGTTGTTTTCAAAAAGTTGATCTGCAAGTCGTTGTCCGTCGCTTTCGGTTGCGGCGAGCAGCATCTCAAATGCGTATTTCCCATGATCCATTCGACCTGCTGCGTTGATGCGGGGCGCAATTTTGAATCCGATTGTCTGTGGGGTAATGGGGGTTGATGGCCCTGAATCAGTAATTGTTATTTTGTCGCGCCTGAGCAGTGCACGCAGGCCGTGGCGCTTTGTTTTTCCGAGAACTTTGCAACCAAAATAGACAAGTGCACGGGTTTCGCCCACAAGCGGAACCATGTCGGCGACACTTGAAATTGCAACGAGATCGAGTTGCCATTTTTGAAAATGGTCAGGGTTGACGTTTGCAGGCACAAGTTTTCGAGTTTCGGGATCTTGCATCAGGCCTTGCATCAGTTTAAACGCAACGCCGCCGCCGGAGAGTGTTTGGTCGGGATATGTTTCGCCCACAACTTTTGGGTGCAAAATTGCGAAGGCGGCAGGGAGCTCGGCGGGGATTGTGTGGTGGTCGGTTATGATTACATCGATGCCGAGGGTGTTCGCGTGTGCAATTTCGGGTGCGTTTGAAATGCCGCAATCGCAGGTGATGAGTATACGTGCGCCGCGATCGGCGAGCGTTGTGATGGTTGAAATTTTAACGCCGTAGCCGTCGAGTTCGCGGTGGGGGATGAAGCCGTCGACATGTGCGCCAAGCGTTCGGAGGGCGTGTGTTAAAATTGCTGCGGCGGAAATGCCGTCTGCGTCGTAGTCGCCGTGAACTATAATGAGTTCTTTGTTTTGAATTGCGATGCGAAGTCGGTCAACGGCGCGTTGCATGTCGCGAAACAGGAATGGACTGTGAATATCGCGTTCATAACTCGGCTCTAAAAAAGCGCGTGCCTGGTCTTCTGTTCGAATTCCGCGATTCCATAAAAGCTGACGCACAATCGGATGTAGGTTTGGCAGCGCGTGAGTTTCGGGTACGTCAGTTTCATCCAAAAACGACCACTGTGTATTTTTCATAATTCACCACGAGCAACTACGAGATTAATACTGAACTGTGAAGGCCAAAATCATTGAAATGAGAATAAAAGACGCGAATACGGCGGAAAGAATTTTACGAGTTTTTTGCTTCATAGTAGGAGCATTGTAGCGTATTTGAGAGGAGTGAACAATAAGAAATTTGTACGCAGATTATCCACCATTGACAAAATAAAAAAATAATGGCACCCAGTTATATGCGGACGAGTGATGTCTGCCTCGAGGTGTTAGATGTTAAAACGGCTTTGTGTTGCGCTGATGCTCTGTGCGGGGTGCGTGGTCGACGCGCCGGACGCACAGTTTCCACTCGTGAAACCCGTCAACCGCGAAACTAACGCTCCGTACCTGTACGATGATTTTGTCTATGGGGACAGTTTTCTGGATTCTGACGGAGACGGGGAATCGACCGAGTTTGATTGCAACGATGAAAATCACTTCGTGAACACGAGTGCATTTGAGGTGTGCAACGGAATTGACGATAATTGTGACGGAGCAACCGATAATGTTGGTGGCATGTTTTCGTGCCCCCGATAAAACAAAAAGTCCTGACCTCTATTTAACTAAGTAGTGGTCAGGACCCTTATTATCCTTGGTCAGGCTTCAAAATTGCGAGGAACGTGTCGGGTGGAATATCAACGGATCCTCGACCCATTGCTTTCATCTTCTCTTTTCCTTTCTTTTGCTTGTTCAGAAGCTTGTTCTTACGCGTTACATCGCCGCCGTAGAGTTTAGCCGTTACATCTTTGCGCATCGCAGAAATTCTCTCGCTCGCAATAATTTTTCCGCCAATCACTGCTTGAAGTTTGATTTCAAACATTTGGCGAGGAAGGTGTTCTTTGAGTTTCTCACAGACATGTTTTCCAGCACGATATGCATCTTCTTGTGGAACGAGCATTGCAAGCGCTTCAACTGACTCTTCGGCAACTAGAATTTCAACGCGAACGATGTCGGCGATTTCTTCCCCCAATAAATCGTAGGAAAGCGATGCATAACCGCTCGTGATACTTTTGAGTCGGTCGTAAAAATCGACTAAAATTGACGAGAGTGGAAGTTCAAAGTGGAGAAGAACGCGCGCGTGAGTTTCGCCACCTGATAAATATTCGGCGTTTTTGTAGCGACCGCGTTTTTCGTGGACGAGTTGAATAACGCCGCCTTGCGTAGATGATGGAGTGACTACATCAACCTTAACCCACGGCTCGTAGGTTTCTTCAATATAGGTTGGGTCAGGATATTCCATCGGTGAATGGACAGTAATAACGTCGCCATTAGTTTTGTGGACGGTGAGCGCAACGCTTGGCGTTGTTACAACAACTTCCATGTTAAATTCGCGGGATAGGCGTTCCTGGATGATTTCGAGGTGGAGAAGTCCGAGCAGGCCACAACGAAAACCCATACCAAGCGCAGGGGATTGTTCGGTTTCGTAAACGAGCGACGAGTCGTTGAGTTTCAAGCGCTCCATCGCGTCGCGAAGTTTTGAAAACTGCGAACCGTCTTTCGGAAAAATACCTGCATACACCATTGGTACTACAGGTTTATATCCCGGAAGTCCTTGAACTGATCCGTCGGTTGCGGATGTAATGGTGTCACCAACTCGAACGCCGACAATTTCTTTGAGGCCGGTTACGATGTAGCCAATTTCACCCGTTTTAAGAACGGGAGTCGAGACGAGTTTTGGGTTGTAAAATCCAACCTCGAGTGCTTCACCGAGCGATGACGTTGCAATGAATTTGATTTTTGTCCCCGGCTTTAATTGGCCGTCGACAATTTTAACTTTTGCAACAACACCGCGATAGTCGTCGTAGATTGAATCAAAAATAAGTGCGCGAACGGGAGCGTTTGGATCCCCAACAGGCTCCGGAATTCGTGCAACAATTGCATCAAGAATTTCAGGAACACCAACACCTGTTTTACCGCTCGCTAAAATAATATCTTCTCGGCGGCAACCAATGACAGAGATAATTTCGTCAGTCGTTTTTTCGATATCAGCATTCGGAAGATCGATTTTGTTGAGAACAGGAATAATCGTCAAGTCCTGCTCAATCGCAAGATACAGATTCGCAAGTGTTTGCGCCTGCATACCTTGAGACGCATCGACAACTAAAATTGCGCCTTCAACGGCTGCGAGCGATCGCGAAACTTCGTAAGAAAAATCAACGTGGCCGGGGGTGTCAATTAAATTAAGTTCATATTCAACGCCAGCAACCGCATGCTTCATGCGCGCTGGTGCAAGTTTGATGGTGATGCCACGCTCGCGCTCGATATCCATTGAATCAAGAAGTTGTGCTTGCATGTCGCGTTTAAGCACGGTTCCGGTTACCTCAAGAAGTCGATCAGCAAGTGTCGATTTTCCGTGGTCAATATGGGCGATGATGCAAAAATTGCGAATATGGTTCATACAGAGCGGGATTATACCGGGGAGTTGCAGAAAAATCAAGTTTTAAGCCAAAATTAGGGCTCTAAGCTTGACAAAATCTGAAATTCGTGCTAACCTGTTACCTAAGTGCCAAAATTGATTTCATCTCGAACTTGAGGCATCGATCCAGTCGATTGGCAAAATTGAGGCGACTTTTTTTACTCGAATTTTTGCGGAGCTTAAAATTGAAAAAACTTCATCGATGCCAAGGAGGAGGCCAATACCTAAAAAGGCGACAATTCCAGCAAGTGACGCGCCGACAGCTTGTAGGAAGATTCCAACGAAGGTGTGGGTGTCAACAAACGTCGCAATCGGCAACTTGATTCCTTGGGTGATGAGAACCATGACGAGTCCTGCCGCGCACAATTTGTAGAGTGTTTTTAAAATAAGTTCGTTTTGAGCAGAGCCGACATGGCGGCTGAGCAGGACCCATAAGATTGCAGCATTGATGGTTTCTTGAATTGCGATGGTGAGCGCGAGGCCCGCAACACCCATGGAATCTTTGAGGAAATAGGCCGTTACGATTCCGATCGCAACGGAAATAAGTCCGCTGATTGCTGGAATCCGTGTGTTTTTGAGTGCGTAAAAGGCGCGAGCAAACAAGTGGACGAGCGATTGTCCAACAAGGCCGAGCGCAAAGTAGCCAAGTGCGTCCGCGGTTTTAATTGTTGCATCCCAGTCAAATGCGCCGGAGCCGAGAATGATTCGAACCCATTGCGCGCGAAGAGTTATGAGCAAAATTGTAACGGGAACGATGCATACAAAAATCATGCGGACGGTTGATCCGATTGTTTTTGAAAGGCCGTCAGGATTTTCTTCGGCGACATATTCGCTCATGACCGGGAACGCTGCGACGGCAAATGAAACCGCAATAAGTCCTATGGGGACATATTGAATGTTGTTTGCAAGATTAAATGTTGCGATTGCGCCGTCGCCGAGTGTTGATGCAAAAATCGTAATGATGACGAGATTGATTTGGGCGCCGGCTAACGCTAGTACGCGCGGGCCCATAAGCGACAGCATTGCGCGAATATCAGAGTCGCCCCATGACCACTGCCAGGTTGGTTTAAAACCGGAGGAGATGAGTGCGGGAAATTGTACAAGAAGGTGAAGTAGTGCGCCGAGCGCAACGCCAAGGCCGAGTCCAATATTTCCAAAAACCGGAACGAGCAACAAAATTCCAATAATAATTCCGATGTTGTACATGATCGGCGCGAGTGCAAAAATCAAAAACTTTTTGAGCGATTGCAGCGCACCACCGACCAGAGACGAAAGTCCCATGAGTACAGGCGAGAGCATCATGATGCGGGTGAGTATAATTGTTTGCTCAAGTTTTTCTCCTTCAAATCCAGGAGCTACAAGCATCATGAGCAGTGGCGCGCACAGCGCTGCAAGCACTGAAATGCCAAGAAAAATAATTCCAAGTGTTGAGAGTGTTCGATTTAAAAAATCCCAGGCGCGCTCTTTGTCTTTTGCGAAATATTCAGAAAAAAGCGGAATAAATGCGGCCGATAAAACGCCGAGGACGAGCAAATTAAAAAGAAAATCAGGTATTCGAAATGCTGCGTAGTAGGAATCGAGGATTGCTCCTGCGCCGAACAGATGGGTCAGCAGTCGATCGCGAAGCAGGCCGAGAATTCGACTAATTAAAGAAGCGCCACCTAAAACGACTGCCGCAGTGGTGATTGAGTTTGATGTGTGATTGATCAATTGGCTGATCGTCATGTCCGTCGATTCTAGTAGTGCACGATGAGTTGTACGAATTCAATTCCGGGCTCTGTTGGTTGTAGATCGATTGCGCGTAGGACGCCCGATGTTGTTCCGCGAGAAAAGCTGAAACCTGCTTCGTTTTCGGGTGATTTTGCGGGTGCCTCGATTTTATAATTGGCGCGTAGAAGCGATTTTTCAAGTCCATCTGCAAAAATTGATGGGTAGGATTTGATACCGTTCCAGGTTACGACAATGGTGCGTGAATTCGGCGAGCCAACGGGAATTCCGAGGTAGGAAATGTAGTTTTCGCGCGAAAGCGTTCTTTTGAAACTCACCCGTCCGAGCGGATCGCGCTCCTCGATAATTTCAGCGTCGGGATTAATTTCACTCAAAACCGGCGATGCGAGAAAACGCGGAATTGCCGTTGCGACCCAAAGCGATCGTTCTTTTGCCGTTGCGTCGATTGAAATAATTTTGATAATTTTATCCGAATTGCTTTGCGGAATATCTTTTGGAAAATCTGCAGGAAAATCAGCTAAAACTTCAGGGCCGCTGCCAACCGTAATACGAAATGCGACGTAGAGGAGGCCAACAAATAAAGCAATAAAAACAATTCCTGTTACACAACTGCCGGTAAACCAACCGCTGTGCTTTTTGATTTCACGAAGGGTCGGTTCTTGAATTTGAATGGTTTGGTTTGTGCCTGCTTGTCGCATATTCGTTTAGAAGTGTAACAGAAATGAGGTATAATTGCTAGCAACTAATACTGCTCTTATGAAGGTTCATTTTTTAGGCGCGGCGGGAGAGGTGACGGGCTCGTGTTTTTTGGTTGAAATTGGTGAGACAAACGTTTTAATTGATTGTGGATTGTTTCAAGGAACGCACGAGGCGGATAGTCGGTCGCAGGCGGAATTCGATTTTGATCCAACGAAATTGTCGGCAGTAATTGTAACGCACGCGCACATCGATCACTGCGGACGCGTTCCGCTTTTGTTCGCGCGCGGCTATCGGGGGCCGATCTACGCGACTGAACCGACGGGGGAACTTATGGAGCTGCAGTGGGATGACATGCTTCATATCATGCAAGAGCGTGAGCGACGGTCGCAGATTCCACCTTCGTATGATGCGTCAGATGTTGCTCGCGCGGCGGCTGCGATTATTCCCATGCCGTATGGTCGGCGGATGGGGATTGTCAAAGATGTAGAGTTTATTTTTCATGATGCGGGGCATATTCTCGGATCTTCGTTTGTGGAATTGCATGCTTCTGGTCGCACGGCTGTTTTCAGCGGGGATATTGGAAATGATAATGTTCCCATTATTCGAGAAACAGAGGCGCTTGTTTCGTGTGATTTGCTGGTGACTGAGGCGACATATGGCGATCGGATGCATGCGGCGACGGCGATTAGACGAAATGAATTGCGCCGCGTTATCATCGATGCAATTAAGCGTGGTGGAACGCTGATGATTGCAGCTTTTTCGCTTGAGCGCACGCAAGAAATTCTTTTTGAACTTGATCAGCTTATTGAAAAAGACCATGCGCTCCCGCGGATTCCGATTTTTTTGGACAGCCCGTTGGCGATTAAGGCAAACGAGGTTTTTCGAAAATATACGGGATATTACGATGAAGTTGCAGCGGCAGAGTGGCGGTCGGGGAATGATTTTTTTCAGTTTCCGGGTTTGACGGTCACAACATCAGTTCAGGATTCGAAAAAAATCAATGATGTGCCGGGCCCTAAAATTGTGATTGCGGGGTCGGGAATGCTGGCGGGTGGGCGAATTGTTCACCATCTGATGCGCTATTTATCGGATTCAAAATCAACGCTTTTGTTCGTTTCGTATCAAGCAGAAGGAACGCTTGGGCGCATGATTCAGGATCATGCGTTTGGTATCATGATAAATGGAGAGCAAATTCCGCTGCGCTGTGCGATTGATAAAATTGGTTCATATTCGGCGCATGGCGATCAGGAAAAATTGCTTCGGTGGATGCGATCGGGAGCGACGATGCCGGGGCGTGTTGTTGTTGTTCACGCGGATCCGCCAGCGGCTGCAGAGTTTTGTCGGTTAGCAGCAGGTCAGGGTCAAAAAAATATTGAGGCAGCGGTGCGCGGCCAGGTGGTTGAAATTTAATGAAATGCAGGCTATCATACCTGCATGATTGGCTCGACGGAACAAAAAAAATTTAAGTTGCATGCGCCCTACCAGCCTGCCGGAGATCAGCCGGAGGCAATTTTGGCGTT
>Ga0172380_10006056_pt1 | contig 14260 bp, 16 predicted proteins | sample Leawe162metaG_FD_119747 | JGI IMG/M metagenome (GOLD analysis project Ga0172380, IMG submission 119747) | Leachate microbial communities from a municipal landfill in Southern Ontario, Canada - Leachate well 162 metaG | ecosystem: Engineered > Solid waste > Landfill > Unclassified | place... | reverse complement strand
GTATCATTCGCAGGGTCGATGGATGCACAGGCCCCCCCAGGGGAATCTCACGAACAACTAAACTAACATCATAAGCTTAGCTATGCAAGTTAAGCTCGCCCCTCATAATGCATTTAGAATAGTCCAGGCCTAATCGAGGAGTATCCGCAGCATCCGCCGCAGGGGTTCCGCGGCACCCCACAACAACTGATCGCCGACGGTGAATGCGGACAGATATTCGGGCCCCATGGAAAGCTTGCGCAAGCGGCCTATGGGCACCTGCAGTTTGCCGGTTACGGCGACCGGCGTCAGTTCCCTGATGCTCAGCTCGCGCTGATTGGGCACCACCTTGACCCAATCGTTGTGCCCCGCCAGCAGCGCCTCGACATCGGCCAGGGGCACGTCCTTCTTGAGCTTGATGGTGAGCGCCTGGGAATGGCAGCGCATGGCACCGACGCGCACGCAGATGCCGTCGACCGGGAGGGGGTTGGCCTCGCGTCCAAGTATCTTGTTGGCCTCGGCCTGACCCTTCCATTCCTCCTTGCTCTGACCGTTGCCGAGATCCTTGTCTATCCACGGAATCAGCGAGCCGGCGAGCGGCACGCCGAAATTGGCGGTGGTGATGGCGTCGGTGCGCAGGGCATCGGCAACCTTGCGATCTATCTCGAGAATGGCCGAAGCCGGATCCTTCAGCAATTCGTGCGCGATCCCATGCACCTCGCCCATCTGCTGCAGCAGTTCGCGCATGTTCTGCGCCCCGGCACCAGAGGCGGCCTGATAGGTCATCGCCGTCAGCCATTCGACGAGTCCCGCCTCGAACAGGCCGCCCATCGCCATCAGCATCAGGCTCACGGTGCAATTGCCGCCTATGTAATTCTTGACGCCGCGGCGCAAGGCCGCGTCGATGACCTTGCGGTTGACCGGATCGAGGATGATCACCGCGTCCTCTTGCATGCGCAGCGCCGAGGCCGCGTCTATCCAATAACCGTTCCAACCGGCCGCGCGCAGCTTGGGAAAGACCTCGTTGGTATAGTCACCGCCCTGGCAGGTGATGACGATGTCCATCGCTCCCAGCTTGGCGATGTTCTTCGCGTCCTCGAGCGTCCCGCCTGCGTACTTGCTGCCGGCTGCCCATTGCGGAACTTTGCCGCCAGCATTGGAGGTGGTAAAGAATACCGGATCGATCAGCGCGAGATCCCCTTCCTCGCGCATGCGCTGCATCAGCACCGAACCGACCATGCCGCGCCATCCCACCAATCCGACCTTTTTCATCGCCATGCTCTCTCAGAAGTATCGCTCTAGCGCCGCGCCAGCAGCGCGTCGGGCAAGTGATAATTATCGCATAGCTTGCCGCTGCAGCGGCGCTAGCCATCCTCGCGCATGCCGCGCCAGACCACTGCCAGACCGGCCAGAGCGAATAGCGCGCCCAGCGTGAAACTGGCACCCGGGCCGGACCATTGCCAGGCTTGGCCGCTCGCCAAGCCGCCGAGCATGCCGCCGGCACCAAGGGAAACGCTGCCGTAAAGGGCCTGCACCCGCGCCTGCTGCTTGTCAGGGAACCAGCGGTGCAACGCTGCCATGGCCGCCGCGTGGCAAATGCCGAAGGTGGCGCCGTGCAATAGCTGCGCCAGCAGCATGAGGAGCAGTGAAGATGCGCCCCAGCCGATGGTGAGAAAACGCAGGACGGCGCAAGCCAGGGAAAACGTCAGCAGGCCGCGCAGGCTATGCCGGCGCAGGAGAGTCGGCATGAAGATGAACACGATGATCTCGGCAACGACACCCAGGGACCAGAGGCTGCCAATGAGCGTCTTGCCGTAGCCATGGGCGTCCAGATGGATGGAATAGAAGACGTAGAAAGGCCCGTGCGCTGCCGCCATGAGGAAAGTCGCGGCGATCAGCAGGAGCAGTTTGCGTTGCCGGACATCTGCCGCCAGATCAAGGCGCGCAGGATTGGGCTCACGCCGCGGTGCCTCGACCAGGGCCAGGGCGCAGACGAAGACGCCGAAGAGCAGCAGCAGGTCGATGTCGAGCAGGGCGCTTAGCGGATAGGCGTCGAGGATGGCGCCGACGCCGAGCACCGCGGCGATGAAACCGATCGAGCCCCAGATGCGGATAGCGCTGTAGCGCTCGGCGTTTGGGTGCAGGTGAGCAAGGGTAAGTGCTTCTACGAGGGGCAGCGCCGCCGTCCAGAAGAAGGACATCACCGCCATGCACAGGAAGACCCCAGGGAAGCTCTCGGTCCAGTAGAGCCCCACGAAGCCCAAGCTGCTCATCAGCGCGCCGATGCGAACGATCCGCGTCCTGCTCTCGCTGTGCTCGGCCAACCATCCCCAGAGATTGGGGGCAATCAGGCGCATCAACTGCGTCAGCGACAGGAGAACGCTGATCTCCCAGGCGCTGAAGGCCAGCGATTGCAGGTACAGCCCGAAATAGGGCGCATAGGCCCCGACAAAGGCAAAGTAGCAGAAGTACCAGGCCGACAGCGCCCAGCGAGGCCGGGACGACGTAGTGCTCAGGCGATGCTCACTTCTTCCGCGCCAACTGGGCGTAGATCGCATCCTTGAGCTTGAGCCTGTGCTTCTTCAAGTCCTCGAAGGCCCGGTCAGAAAGCGGCAGGTCGTTTTCCTCGGCGCGCTGCACTTCGCGGTTGACCCGATGATAATCGGCGACCAAGTCGGCAAATTGCGTATCCGCCGCTTTGAGTTGCATGATCGCTTCGCGATACTCGGGAAACTCGTGGTCCAGGTCATGGGGATCGACGTTCATATTCTTCCTCTAGGCAGCGCTTCCGGGGATCCTGGGCGTGGGGCACACAGCGTCGCCACACTGGGCGCGATGGCGCAGCGCGTGGTCGATCAGCACCAGCGCCAGCATCGCTTCGGCGATAGGCGTGGCACGAATGCCGACGCAGGGGTCGTGGCGGCCATGGGTCGCCACTGTCGTCGCCTGGCCAAGCAGGTCGATCGTTCGCCGCGGCAGCCGGATGCTCGAGGTCGGCTTGATCGCCATGTTGACGACGATGTCCTGGCCGGTGGAGATGCCGCCGAGAATGCCGCCTGCGTTGTTGGACAGAAAGCCGGCGGGCGTCAGTTCGTCGCCATGCTCGCTGCCGCGCTGGGCCACGCAGGCGAATCCGGCGCCGATCTCCACGCCCTTGACGGCGTTGATACCCATCATGGCGTAGGCGATATCGGCGTCGAGGCGATCATAGACGGGCTCGCCCCAGCCCACCGGCACGTTCTGCGCAACGACCTGAATTCTTGCCCCGACCGAATCGCCCGAATGGCGTAGCGCGTCCATCGCCTCTTCCAGCGCCGGCACGCTGGCGGCGTCTGCGGCGAAAAATGGGTTGTGGTCGACAGCGGACCAGTCGCTCGCCGGAATCTCGATGCTGCCCAACTGCGTCATGCGGCCGCGGATCAGCACACCGTGGCGTTCGCGCAGCCATTTCCTGGCGATGGCACCGGCGGCGACACGCACCGCGGTTTCACGCGCCGATGCGCGTCCGCCGCCGCGATGGTCGCGGATGCCGTACTTCTGCCAATAGGTGTAGTCGGCGTGACCGGGTCGGAAAGAATTGGCGATGTCGCCGTAATCCTTGCTGCGCGCATCTTCGTTGCGTATCAAGAGTCCGATGCTGGTGCCGGTGGTCTTGCCCGCGAAGACGCCGGAGAGGATCTCGACCGTATCCGACTCCCGCCGCTGCGTCACGTGGCGCGAACTGCCGGGCTTGCGGCGATCCAGGTCGCGTTGGATGTCGGATGCGGACAGTTCCATCCCGGGCGGGCAGCCGTCGACGACGCAGCCTATCGCCGGGCCGTGCGATTCACCGAAGGAGGTGAGGCAAAACAGGGTGCCCAGGGTGTTGCCGGACATGGGGATGGCCTCGCCACAGGAGAACTTGGAGAAATTCTAGCATGGCGCTCAAATCCTTCTCGCCGCCATGCGCGGCGCGCTATCCTTAGCAGGGTAAGGTCTTGCGCCGGCCTTGATCGAGGCGGTCCGTGCGGCTTATTCCTGCAAGCCGCTCAGGCGGACGGAGAATAGAGATGGCGATAAGCAAACTTCAGCAGCGGGTTCGTGACTACTTGGCCGCCCATCACGTCGCGACCCTGGCAACGATGGGCAGCGACGGCCCCTGGGCGGCGGCGGTGTTCTATGTCAGCGACGGCTACACTCTCTACTTCCTCTCCTCGCCCAGCACCCGCCATTGCACCAACCTGAAACGGGATCCACGCGTCGCCGTGACCATACAGGATGATTGCAGCGGCTGGAAGGAGATCAAGGGCATACAGTTGGAAGGGGGGGTGCGCGAACTCTCCGGTGCCGAGGAGACGGCGGCACGCCGTCTCTACGCCGAGAAATATCCGCTGGTCGGCCAACTTTCGCTAGTGCCGGACGCCATCGTCAAGGCCCTGGCCCGGGTGCGCTGGTTCCGCCTCGATCCGGCGCGACTGTACTTCATCGACAACTCGGCCGCCTTCGGCCAGCGCGACGAAATCAAGCTCGACGCGGGTTAATCCTTCAAGGCTCGCCGCAATATCTTGCCGACATTGGTTTTCGGCAATTCGCTGCGGAATTCCACCTGCTTGGGCACCTTGTAGCCGGTCAAGTTCTCCCGGCAATAGGCGATCACCGAAGCAGCGTCCAGGTTGGGGTCGCGCTTGACCACGAACAGCTTCACGGCCTCGCCGGAATGCTGGTCGGGAACACCGATCGCGGCCACCTCGAGAACGCCCGGATGCATGGCCACCACCGCCTCGACCTCGTTCGGATAGACATTGAATCCTGAGACCAGAATCATGTCCTTCTTGCGATCGACGATGCGTACGAAGCCCTTCTCGTCCATCACCGCGACATCGCCGGTACGCAAGAAGCCATCGGCCATGAGGACCTGCGCTGTCTCCTCCGGCCTGTTCCAGTAGCCCTTCATCACCTGCGGCCCGCGCACGCAGAGTTCGCCGGCCTGACCCAGCGGAAGGTCTGCGCCCTGATCGTCGCGTATCACCACTTCCGTGGAGGGAATCGGCAGGCCTATGGCGCCGTTGTAGGCCGTCAGACCGAGCGGATTGATGGTCGCCGCCGGCGACGTCTCGGTCAGGCCGTAGGCCTCGACCAGGGTATTGCCGGTGACCTCCTTCCATTTGTCGGCCACCGCTTTCTGCACCGCCATGCCGCCACCCAGCGAGATGTGCAAGGAACTGAAGTCGAGCTTGGCGAAGTTGGGATCGTTGAGCAAGGCGTTGAACAGGGTATTGACGCCGGTAATGGTGGTGAAACGGTATTTGGCCAGTTCCTTGACGAAGCCGGGAATGTCGCGCGGATTGGTGATCAGCACGTTGGCGGCGCCGATCTTGAGGTAGGTCAGGCAGTTCGCCGTGAGCGCGAAGATGTGATAGAGCGGCAGGGCGGTAATGATGGTCTCGGGGCCCGCGGACAGAGAGGGTTTGAGCCAGGCGTGTGCCTGCTGCAGGTTGGCGATGATGTTGCCATGGGTGAGCATGGCACCCTTGGAGACCCCCGTCGTGCCGCCGGTATATTGCAGGAAGGCGACATCCTCGTGGCCCACCGGCGCCGCGGCGAACGCCGCACCGCTGCCCTGACCCAGCGCCTCCTTGAAACGAACTGCCTGCGGCAGCGCATAGGGAGGCACCATCTTCTTGAGATGGCGAACGACGAAGTTGACCAGGCTTCCCTTCAGTGTGCCCAGCATGTCGCCGAGGCCGGTGACGACAACCTGCTTGACGCCGGTGTTGGCGATCACATCCTGCAGCACGTGCGCGAAATTCTCCACGATGACAATGGCGTCGGCGCCAGAGTCGCGCAGTTGATGTTCCAGTTCGCGCGCGGTGTAGAGCGGATTGCAGTTGACCACGGTGTAGCCGGCGCGCAGGGCGCCGAACATGGCAATCGGGTATTGCAGCAGGTTGGGCATCATCAAGGCGATGCGCGCGCCGCGCTTGAGGCCCAGCACGCTCTGGCAATAGGCGCCGAAATCGCGCGTCAGGCGATCCAACTCGCGATAGCTGATCGCCTTCCCCATGTTGATGTAAGCGATGCGATCGGCGTACTTGCCCACGCTCTTCTCGAAAAGCTCGCCCAAGCTGTGAAATTCGTTGACGTCGATTTCGGCCGGAACACCGGCGGGGTAGCTGCTCAGCCAGATCTTGTCCATGTGCGCTCCCTGTGCAATCTTGTTGTTGTCTGGACCCGCGTCAGGCGGGTAATGCCTCAACGTTCGAGCATGCCCAGCTTATCCTTGGCGCCCGCCCACTGATCGGCATCGGGCAGCGGATCCTTGCGCTCGATGATGGGCTTCCAGAGCTTGCTTAGCTCGGCGTTGAGGGCGACAAAAGTCTTTTGCTCGGGCGGCACGTCGTCTTCGGCACAGATCGCTTCGACCGGGCATTCGGCGACGCACAGGGTGCAATCGATGCACTCGTCCGGATCGATGACCAGAAAATTCGGCCCTTCGCGAAAACAATCGACCGGGCAAACATCGACGCAATCGGTGTACTTGCACTTGATGCAGGGCTCGGTAACGACATAGGCCATAGCGCTTCACCTTTGGTCAGTTGGGACAAATTCAGTATAAGCGAACGGTGGGAGCCCGGCCAGCAACAGGCCGCGGAAAAAAATAATACCTCCGCATATTGCATGCCGTTCGCGTAAGGCCTATACTAACGATGTAGTACTTAGGTCATAAGGTATAAGCCATTGTATTATCACAATGTATTTTTTAGGAGACCCTGATGAAGACCGCCGATACCATAGATGCTCGCGAAATCCGCCGCAAACTGGCCATGAACCAGCAGCAATTCTGGTCCAGGTTGGGCGTCACGCAAAGCGGGGGTTCCCGTTACGAGAGTGGGCGCAACATGCCGCGTCCGGTGCAACAGCTGCTGCGTCTCGTGCACGTCGAGCAGATCGACATCGCCAAGGTCAAGCGCGAGGATTTCGAAATCGTCGAATACCTGAAATCGCAGGATCCCGAACTCTACAAGTCGCTGAAGAAAGCCGCGCGCGGCAAGAGCAAGAAAGCCGCCTGAGAAACAGCCGCAGAGTCGCGCTAGGGGCTGACGCTGACGCTCAAGCCCAGCTTCCTGACGCGGCGCGCCAGGGCTTGCAACCACGCTGGCGGCAGGGCCGAGAGTCGCGGCGCTTCTGCCTGTCGCGATGGGCGAGCCAGTCCATAGAGGTGCACGCCGGCGATGACATCCCTGGCTGCTGCCAGCAGTTGCAGCCAGGCCTGTAGCGCAGGATCTGTCGGCGCCTCGCCGTCGAGCGCAAAGCAGCAGGTCTGCACCCAGGTCGAGCATAGCCCGGCGCAGGCCCGTAGCCGCTTCACGACCAGATCCGGCCGCTGCCGCACGCTGTTGATGCGCGCAGTCCCGGCGGCATCGCCGGCATCGACCTTGAACCAAACTTCACCCCTGTGGCGCCCGAGCAGGGCGATGCCGTCTTGCACCTGCTGCCGGCCAAGCAGGCTGCCATTGGTGATCAATCGCAGCTTGACGCGATCGAGCAATCCGTGGTCTTCGAGTACGCGCTGTACGAGTTCGACGGCGGCGGCAAATTCAGCAGCACTGGTAGGTTCTCCGTTGCCCGAGAAAGCCACGTCCGCGAGGCGCCGCGCCGCTGCCGGCACGCGTGTGGCCATGAAGTCGCCGCGCAACACGTCGTCCAGCATCTGCCGCAATTCCGCCTCGAGCAGAAGCAGGTCTATCGCCGCTGCTTTGCCGCGCACCAGACCAGGCACCTGACAATAGACGCAGCGCCAGTTGCAGGCGTTGTTCGGATTGAGATTGATACCGATGGAAACGCCGCGGGCTCGACGCGAAACGACCGGGTAGACGTAGGTCATCCCGGCGCTGTCGCGACTGTGGTCGGAAATGCTGAGTACTGGCTGCTTCATCGGCGCTCTGCGGAAACGCTTATAATCCACCGCAACCCCGGCTTGCCGCAAGCGTTATCGCACGAATGTCCATAGAAATCACCCGCCGCCTGGAATTCGACGCGGGGCACCGCATCCCCGACCACCAGAGCCAGTGCCGCCATCTGCACGGCCATCGCTATGTCCTCGAGGTCACCCTCTCGGGCCGAATCATCGATACTGCCGGCAGGCCCGACACGGGCATGGTGATGGACTTTTCCCAATTGAAGGCCCTCGCACAGCATCACCTCGTCGATGCCTGGGACCACGCTTTCCTCGCGTACGCTCAAGACCGCGCCGTCGTCGATTTTCTGGCGACCCTGCCTGGGCACAAGACGGTGATCCTCCCTCTGGTGCCAACCGCCGAAAACCTGGCGACCCTGGCCTTCGCCACCCTCGATGCGGTCTACCGCGACAGCTACGGCGCCGGCTTGCGTTTGCAACGGCTGCGCCTCTACGAAACCCCCAATTGCTGGGCCGAGGTCGCAGCCCCGGGCAGCGGCCCGGGGAGCGATCTGCCTGCCAGCAAACCCTCAGCCTAGCGGGTGTTTCGAACAGCGAAATCCAATTTTGCAAAATTGACAGGCGCGTACCTCCTGCTTCAGACTAGCGGCCATGAGCACCTCGACCCAGCCGCGCAAATCAGCGGACCTCCATCGGCCCGGCCGAGCCGTCGTCGCGCCGGCCAACGCCGGCAAGGACCGCCAGTTCATCGCCGCGCTGGCGCGCGGTCTGCAGGTGCTGCGCAGCTACCGTGCCAGCGAGCGCTATCTGGGCAACCAGGATTTCGCTGTCCGCACCGGGCTGCCCAAACCGACGATTTCACGCCTGACACACACCTTGACCCAATTGGGCTATCTCGAGTATTCGCCTTCGCTCGGCAAGTACTCGCTTGGCGCAGCGGTGCTGTCACTGTCTTATCCCTACCTGTCCGCACTCGACGTCCGCCAGGTTGCCCAGCCGCTGATGCAGGAACTGGCCGAATACGCGCAGGCGACGGTGTCGCTCGGCGCCCGCGATGGCGAGGAACACATGATCTTTCTCGAAATATGCCAGGGCAGCCAGATGTTTCGCATGCACATGGCAGTCGGCCAGCGCGTGCCGCACGGTACATCGGCCATGGGCCGCGCCTATCTCGCTGCGATGCCGGAGCCGGCGCGCGCCAATATGATCGAGGGCTATCGCCAACTGACACCGAAGAAAGAGTGGCCGGCCATGCGCGCCAGCCTGGAACAGGCGCTAGCCGATTACGCCGAGTACGGATTCTGCTTTTCGCTTGGCGAATGGAACAAAGAGGTATGGGCCGTCGGCACCCCCATGGTGTCCAACGATGGCGCCCATGTGCTGGCGTTCAATGTCAGCGGCCCCGTCTTCGCCATGGATCGACAGCGGCTGATTGCCGACATCGGCCCGCGCCTGATGGCGCTGCGCGATCAGGTCTTCGCTGCCACCGGCGGAAACTTCTGAACATAGATAGCGCTTTTTTAGGGAGAGTGAACATGCTCGGACAGATGATGCAGATACCGTTGATGATTTCGAGCCTGATTCGACATGCCGATGCCTACCACGGCGATAGCGAGATCGTCTCGCGCGTACCGGAAGGGGGGATCCACCGCTACACCTACCGGGATGCGCACCGCCGCTCGCGCCAGTTGGCCAACGCCCTGCGCGCACTCAAGGTCGACCGCGGCGAGCGCATCGGCACCCTGGCCTGGAACACCTATCGCCACTTCGAAATCTACTACGCGGTCTCGGGCATGGGTGCGGTCTGCCACACCATCAATCCGCGGCTCTTCCCCGAGCAGGTCGCCTACATCATCAACCACGCCGAAGACAGCTACATTTTCTTCGACATCACTTTCGCGCCGCTGATCGAGGGCCTGGTGGCGCATTGTCCAAAGGTCAGGGGCTGGGTAGCGATGTGCGGCCACGCCCATCTGCCGCAGAGCAACAAGATTCCCAATCTCCTCGCCTACGACGATCTGGTCAACTCGCACTCCGACGATTACGAATGGCCGCAGTTCGACGAGAACACCGCCTCCTCGCTCTGCTACACCTCGGGCACCACAGGCAATCCCAAGGGCGTACTGTTTGCGCATCGATCGACGGTGCTGCACGCCTACGCCGCAGCACTGCCCGACGGGCTCAACCTGTCGGCGCGCGATTCGGTCTTGCCCGTGGTGCCGATGTTCCATGTGAATGCCTGGGGCCTACCCTACGCCGCCGCCCTGGCGGGAGCCAAGCTGGTCATGCCGGGCGCCCAGCTCGACGGCGCCAGTCTCTACGAACTCTTCGAGTCGGAAAGGGTGAGCATTTCCGCCGGCGTGCCGACCATCTGGCTGAGCCTGCTGCAGCATTTGCAGGCCAACAAACTCAAGCTGTCCACCGTCAGGTCTCTGGTCATAGGCGGCTCCGCCGCGCCGCCGGCGATGATCCGTGCCTTCGACGAACAGTTCGGCGTCAACGTGCTGCACGCCTGGGGCATGACGGAAATGAGTCCCCTCGGCACGGTCAGCACTTTGAAGTACAAGCACCTTGGGCTCTCAGCGGCTGAGAAGGACAAGATCCGTGTCAAGCAGGGCCGCCCCCTATTCGGCGTACAGATGAAGATCGTCGATGGTGAAGGCAAGGCGCTGCCCAATGACGGCAAGGCCTTCGGCGACCTGATGGTGCGCGGCCCCTGCGTCCTGAGAACTTACTACAAGGGTGAAGGTGGCGATCCGCTGGTCGACGGCTGGTTTCCCACCGGCGACGTGGCAACCCTGGACGCCGACGGCTATATGCAGATCACCGACCGCTCCAAAGACGTCATCAAGTCGGGCGGCGAATGGATCTCCTCGATCGAAATCGAGAACCTCGCGGTCGCCCACCCGGCCGTCGCCGAGGCGGCGGTGATCGGCGTATTCCATCCGAAGTGGGATGAGCGACCGCTGCTGCTGGCAGTGAAGAAGAAGGACATGCAAGTGACGCCCGAGGAACTGCTAGCCTTCATGAAGGACAAGATCGCCAAGTGGTGGCTTCCCGACGACGTGGTCTTCGTCGACAGCCTGCCCCATACCGCTACCGGCAAGCTTCTGAAGACCAAGCTGCGCGATGACTTCAAGGACCACAAGCTACCCACCGCCTGATGCCGAGCGACGGCTTGTTCCGCCGCCACCCCCCAACCCCTCAACCTGAAACCAAGAAAGGAATGCTATGCCCTTGACCCAGATTGCCAGGCTGCAAGACCTGGCGCAACGCGTCGGCGAGGAGATTGCCGTCAGCGACTGGCTGACCATCACCCAGGAGACCGTCAATCTCTTCGCAGAAGCCACCGGCGACCACCAGTGGATACACGTGGATCCAGAGCGCGCCGCGAAGGAGTCGCCCTACGGCGGCGCCATCGCTCACGGCTACCTGACCCTCTCCCTGCTCGCCCAGTTCTCCCAAAAGAGCATGAAGGTGGCCAATGTACGCATGGGGGTCAACTACGGTTTGAACAAGGTTCGCTTCACCGCGCCGGTACGCGTCGGGCAGGCCGTGCGGGCCCGCTTCAAGCTCGCCGCCTACGACGAGATCCCCAATGGCGCTCAGCTCACCTGGAACACCGTTGTCGACATCGAGGGCAGCGACAAGCCAGCTTGCGTCGTCGAAAACGTCACCCGTCACTATGTCTAGTGGCATATAGCGCGACGCTGGGCTAAACTTGCGCTACGTACTATGGGAGGAGAACCGATGGACAAGCAGAAATACAGACTGGTGACGCGCAGCGACTTCGATGGCCTGGTCTGCGCCGTATTGCTGAAGCACCTCGACCTGATCGACGAAATAAAATTCGTCCACCCCAAGGACATGCAAGACGGCAAGATTCCCATCGGTCCTCTCGACATTACCACCAACCTTCCCTTCGTGCAGGGCGCGCACATGGTCTTCGACCATCACTCGTCGGAGGCCATCCGCAATCCTGGCGAAAAGTCCAACTACATCATCGACCCCCACGCCCAGTCGGCAGCGCGCGTGGTGTGGAAGCACTTCGGTGGCAAGGACGCCTTCCCGGCGGAATGGGACGAGATGATGGCAGCGGTCGACAAGGGTGACGCGGCGCAGTTTACCCAGGACGAGATACTCGAACCGACCGGCTGGGTGCTGCTCAACTTCCTGATGGATTCACGCACCGGCCTCGGCCGTTTCCGCGGCTTCAGGATATCGAACTACGCGTTGATGATGGACCTGATCGGCTATTGTCGGACCATGAACATCAAGGAAATCCTCAAGGTCCCCGACGTCAACGAGCGCGCCGAAATCTATTTCAGCCTGGAGCGCGAATTCAAGGACCAAATCAAGCGCTGCACCAAGGTCTTCGGCAACCTGGTGGTTCTCGACCTGCGCCGCGAGATGCCCATCTTCGCTGGCAACCGTTTCATGATCTACGCGCTCTATCCCCAGGCCAACATCTCCATCCACGTGCTCTGGGGCCTGAATCAGGAGAACACGGTATTCGCCACCGGCAAGTCGATCCTCAACCGCACATCCAAAACAAATATCGGCGAACTGATGCTGAAGTACGGCGGCGGCGGCCATGAGAACGCCGGCACCTGTCAGGTCGAGAATGACGAGGCGGCAGGGGTGCTGGACGAATTGATAGAGCAGATCAACGCCGACGGCTGAATCAGTCGACGACATCACTGCCGAGCGCCGGACAACGCACCCCGGCAACGGGTCAGCCATGCTGTTCGGCTTGGCAGTAAAGTTGACTTATTTACTCAACAATGCGTCTATAATGGTGGCCTAAGGCAAGATCGATCCGCCGATCCGATCTGCGAACTCGGTCTTCATCGAGAGGAGCCTCCGCCATGAGTCCGCCCCCCCTTGCCGTGCGTGAGCAATTCCGCGCCGAGCGTTTCAGCAAAGTATGGACTGAGCAGTTGAACGACGTCTTCGCCGACGTTGCCCCGTACTACGATCGCGCCAACCTGTTCGCCAGCTTCGGACAATGGAACCGCATTCTCGACAGCTTCATGACGAGCGTCGAGCTGAACCCGGGCGAACGCGCACTCGATGTCTGCGCCGGCACCAACGCCGTCGGTATCGCGCTGCTGCAGAAGGAACCCCTGCTGGAGGTGCACGCCATCGACCGTAGCGCGGCGATGCAAGAGGTCGGCCGGCAGCGCGTCGAGGCGCTCGGTCTGCGCATCGAAAGCCACATTGGCGACGTGCACCGATTGCCCTTCGCCGACGAGCATTTCGATGTGGTTACCCTGCAATGGGCGACGCGCCACCTGCGCATCAATGAAGTTTTTGCGGAGATTCGCCGCGTCCTCAAGCCTGGCGGGCGCTTCTTTCACTGTGACATGCTGCGTCCCGCCAACCCCATCGTGGAGATGCTTTACCACGGCTACCTGCGCGGCTGCCTTTCCCTGACAGGATTGCTGTTCCGCAGCAGCGAGACCGCGCGCGAGTGCAAGCGCTACTTCATCGACGCGCTGGAGCTGTTCTATTCAGCCGAAGAGTTGACCCAGTTGCTGCGTCAGACAGGATTCCGCAGCGTCACGGCGCGCAGCCTGCTCGGCGGAACGATGGGATTTCACCGCGCGGTCAAGCCTTGAGGCCCGTGACCGGCACGGCGCCGGTCACAGGCTCTTGTGGGTACCGTCGCAAAGAGCGCCGTTCTTGCTCTGCTTGCAGCCACAGAAGTACACGGTCTTGGTCTCTTCGGCAGTGTACTTTGTCGGTACGAATTCGCTGCCCTTGTGCGCCCCGTCGCAAAAGGGCTGTTTCTTGCTGCGCCCGCATGCGCACCAGTAGTAGTCCTTGCCCTTTTCGACGTCGACGGCAAAAGGCGACTTGGCGGCAATTTCCGGCTTGCTCATATTGATCTCTCCAGTAACGGTGGTCAGACGTTGCCGCCATGCGGCGCACTATTGCGTTCAATTGACGCAGAAGATTTTAGTACTAATTAGGACTATTTGCAAACATAAGCGAAACACCGGCCCGGCCCTGGCGGTGCATCGATCAGGCGTATTCGGGGGCCTTGTTGAAGAAGGCGAAGCAGTCCTTGAGGCGCCCCTGGTCGTCCGGTGACAGGCCGACAAACTCGACGCCGCAGAGCATGCGCCCCTTTTCCTCCCGTTGCCAGGCGATGCGGCCCTTGACGTCCATCGGCGTCTGTTTTTGGTAGTCGTCCACGTTCGGAGTCGGCAAGAGCATGCGCAACTCCACCGGCAGTTCCTTGCCGACGTTGCGGGGGAGCGCCAGACGGGCGCCGGTCATGCTCAGATCCATCGCCAGCCCCTCCTGGGCCTTACCCTCTTGCGCCACTTCGGTGAGCATGCCGTGCTCCAGGCGGGGATAGCGCCGGTGGTCGTTTCT
>Ga0172380_10006055_pt1 | contig 14264 bp, 10 predicted proteins | sample Leawe162metaG_FD_119747 | JGI IMG/M metagenome (GOLD analysis project Ga0172380, IMG submission 119747) | Leachate microbial communities from a municipal landfill in Southern Ontario, Canada - Leachate well 162 metaG | ecosystem: Engineered > Solid waste > Landfill > Unclassified | place... | reverse complement strand
TCTGCCCATCGAATTGCAGGTGGAGAAGAAACACGGCAAGGCTATCCCGGCTTCGCAGTTCCGCGAGCTGTGCCGTGCATACGCTGCGGAGCAGATCGAACGGCAGAAAAAAGACTTTATCCGTCTCGGCGTGCTGGGCGATTGGGACAAGCCTTATCTGACCATGGATTTCCAGACCGAGGCGGACATCATCCGCGCGCTCGGCCAGATCCAGCAGCAGGGCTACCTGTATCAGGGGCGCAAACCGGTGAACTGGTGTCTCGACTGCCAATCGGCATTGGCCGAAGCCGAGGTCGAATATGAGGACAAGGTCTCATCTGCCATAGATGTTGGCTTTGAAGTAAAGGATGTCGAAGCGCTGGGCCGTGCGCTCGGTGTGTCGCTGCCCGGCGACGCCAAAGTGTATGCGGTGATCTGGACCACCACGCCGTGGACGCTGCCCGCCAACCAGGCGGTGAGCGTGCACCCGGAACATGAATATCGTCTGGCGAAAACGGGAAAGGGTTATTTGCTGCTGGTCGCCGACCTGCTCGAAGCCTGTGTGCAGCGCTATCAGCTGCAAGCGGAAGTGGTCGGCTCAGGCAAGGGCGGCGCGCTGGAGAACTTGCCGCTGCAACATCCGTTTTACGATCGCATCGTGCCCATCATCTGCGGCGAACACGTAACGCTGGAAGCGGGCACCGGGCTGGTGCATACCGCACCCGCGCACGGTGTGGACGACTATGTGATTGGTCGGAAGTACAGCTTGCCGGTGGAAAATCCGGTGGGTGACGACGGCAAGTTCATTTCGACTACATTGCCGGTGGGCGAGGTGCCACTGGCGGGGTTATTCGTGTGGAAGGGGAACGACGTCGTACTGCAAGCGCTGGCAGACAGCGGGCATTTACTGCATCAGGAAAAAGTAACGCACAGCTACCCGCATTGCTGGCGGCACAAGACCCCCATCATCTTCCGCGCCACGCCGCAATGGTTCATCGGCATGGAGCAGATTGCTCACCCCTCGCCCATTGGGAGCGGGGCAGAGGGTGAGGATTTGATTCAGGCGAGACGTCATTCCGAAGTCTCTCACCCTAACCCTCCACCGGCCGGAGAGGGAATGAATTTGCGATTGCTTGCGAATCGAGCTGTCGATCAGACTCGGTTCTTTCCGTCCTGGGGGCGCGCGCGGCTGGAAGCGATGATCAAGAATCGCCCAGACTGGTGCGTATCGCGCCAGCGCAACTGGGGGGTGCCGATGCCGTTCTTCGTGCACAGGGAAACGCTGCAACTGCACCCGCGTACACCGGAATTGCTGGAGCAGGTCGCCAAACGGGTCGAGCAGTCCGGCATCGAGGCATGGTTCTCTTTGGACAGTGCCGAGTTGTTGGGCGGGGATACGGCGGATTACCGCAAACTTTCCGACACCCTGGATGTATGGTTCGATTCGGGCGTTACCCATGCCTCTGTGCTGGCGAAACGTGCCGGGCTGCGGGTGCCAGCCGATCTGTATCTGGAAGGTTCCGACCAGCATCGTGGCTGGTTTCAGTCGAGCCTGCTCACCGGTTGTGCGATCAACGGCCGCGCGCCTTACGATGCTCTGCTGACACACGGTTTCGTGGTGGATGGCAGCGGCCACAAGATGTCAAAGTCAAAAGGCAACGTAATCGCGCCGCAAAAGATTTTCGACACCATGGGCGCGGACATCCTTCGCCTGTGGACGGCTTCCACCGATTATTCCGGCGAGCTGACCATTTCCGACGAGATTCTGAAGCGCGTGGTGGAAAGTTATCGCCGCATCCGCAACACCCTGCGTTTTTTGCTGGCCAACGTGAGTGACTTCGATATTGCACGCGACGCACTGCCGGTTGCGAAATGGCTGGAGATCGACCGCTATGCACTGGCGCTGACACAGAAATTGCAGGACGATTTGTGCGCCGACTACGACCGTTATGAGTTCCACTTCGCGGTGCAGAAATTGCTGGGTTTCTGTTCGGAAGACCTGGGCGGATTCTATCTCGACATCCTGAAAGACCGGCTGTACACCTCGGGTGAAAATTCGAAGGCACGCCGTTCGGCGCAGAACGCGCTGTATCACATCACCCAATCGCTGGCACGACTGATTGCACCCATCCTCTCTTTCACCGGCGAGGAAGTGTGGGCGACCTTGGGCGGCGAGGACGATACGAGCGTGTTTGAGCAGCAGTGGTATGCGTTGCCCAAGTGCGGTTTGAGTGGCGAACAGTTCGGTGCGTGGGCCGACCTCCGCGCCGTGCGCGAGCAGGTCAACAAAAAACTGGAAGAACAGCGCGCCGCCAATGCCATTGGTTCTGCCCTGCAAGCAGAAGTGGATGTGTATGCATCCCGTGAGACGTTTGAATTGCTGGCTCGTCTGGGTGACGATCTGCGCCTGGTGTTTATCACCTCGCGTGCCGATGTACATTTGAGCGAAGGTGAACTGGAAGTCAATGTCACACCGAGCACGCACACCAAATGCGCACGTTGCTGGCACTATCGCGGCGATGTGGGCAGTGATACCTCGCATCCGACGTTGTGCGGCCGCTGCGTGAGCAACCTGTTCGGTGCGGGCGAGGCCAGAAAATATGCTTAAGTTCCCGTCATTCCGGCGCAGGCCGGAATCCAGTTATTCAAACACTCCGCGCAGCGGACAAAACCAGACAATTGTCCCGCTACGCGAGGCTTGTTTAATTGTCTGGATTCCGGCCTGCGCCGGAATGACGAAAATAATGAGAAATGGCGGGATTGCATGAGTCGCTGGCTGCTGATTTCAGTAGTGGTCATCATCCTGGATCAGTTGAGCAAGGCGGCCATCAGCAGCCATTTCGTCTATGGCGAAGTGCTTGCGATTACATCCTTCTTCAATCTGGTATTGGCACACAATACCGGTGCAGCGTTCAGTTTTTTACATGATGCGGGCGGTATGCAGCGCTGGCTGTTCAGTGTCATTGCTCTCGCCGCATCCATCTGGATCGTGTGGCTGCTGCGCAAACATCAGGCGGAAAAATTATTCAGCCTTGCTCTGGCGTTCATCCTCGGTGGCGCACTGGGTAATTTGATTGATCGCATCGCTTACGGTTATGTAGTGGATTTTCTGGATTTTCATCGGGCGGGTTATCACTTCGCCGCGTTCAACGTCGCCGATGCGGCGATTACCTGTGGTGCGGCACTGCTGATTCTGGATAGTCTGCGCAAGAGGGGTGAATGAGGTGGGTCAGGATTTAGCCCGAGAAAACAACGCCGGGTTGGAACCCGACCTACACAAACTGGGGGCGACATGGAGATAATGCTGGCTAACCCGCGCGGATTCTGTGCCGGTGTGGATCGCGCCATCGAGATCGTCGAGCGTGCCCTCGCACTGCACGGCGCGCCGATATACGTGCGGCACGAAGTGGTGCACAACAAATTCGTGGTGGAAGGATTGAAAGCCAAGGGCGCGATCTTCATCGAGGAATTGAAAGACGTGCCGCCCGGCAGCATTCTCATCTTCAGCGCGCATGGCGTGTCGCAGGCTGTGCGGCGCGAAGCCGAAGCACGCAACCTCACCGTTTTTGATGCCACCTGCCCTCTGGTTACCAAAGTGCACATCGAAGTCTCGCGCCTGCGTCAGCAGGCCAAGGAGATCGTGATGATCGGTCACAAAGGCCACCCGGAAGTGGAGGGCACCATGGGGCAGAGCGAGGGCGGCATCTATCTGGTGGAATCGCCAGCCGATGTGCAGAAACTCCAGGTACAGGATGAGCAGAATCTGTCTTTTGTCACCCAGACCACCCTGTCCATAGATGATGCCAGCACCATCATCGCCGCACTCAGGACACGCTTCCCTGCCATCACCGGCCCCAAGAAAGATGATATCTGCTATGCCACGCAGAACCGGCAGGATGCGGTGAAATTGCTGGCACAACAATGCGACCTGGTCATCGTGGTCGGCTCACCCAACAGTTCCAACTCCAACCGCCTGCGTGAAGTGGCGCAGAACCTTGGTGTTTCTGCTTACCTGGTTGATAACGCGGCCGAACTTGAACCGGAATGGCTGCAAGGTAAACGGAACATCGGCATCAGCGCGGGTGCATCTGCTCCTGAAGTGTTGGTTACTGAGGTGATCGCCCGTCTGCATGAACTCGGCGCGGGTGAGGTAAAGGAGCTGGGCGGGATAGAGGAAAATGTGGTGTTCCCGATTCCGAAGGCGCTGATGGAATAGCTGCATTGACTTTTCGCTTGCAGAAACACAAAAGCGGCCATTTGGCCGCTTTTGTGTTTCTGGCATAACCTCCGCTTAAGGGATCAACTCGCGCCAGATCACACGCTTGCCACTGAAGACTGGAGCGTTGGCGGCAAATGACACAGCATCAATTAGGGTCGGAGTCGGATTGGTTGAAGTAACGACGCCGACCTTAGGTGTGCCATCGATATAGAGCACGTTCACGCCGACGATTGTCGAATCCAACTTTTCAGAGACTAGACTTGTCGAAACGTCGACTGCCCCCCCTGTCCGGTAATCCAGATAGTTCAGCCAGCCATAACCGCCCGGGGAGCAGACTGTATTGGATGGAACGATGGTCGGAACGATCAGGGTGCCTTGCACCAAGGTGCTGTCAATATTCACGCGCTCACCTGCATCCGGCAGATCGATATACCAGCCACGGTCAGTGTAGAAGTCGACATTGACGTTACCCGAGGTTCGTGAAGCAGAGCCGTCAATATTATTTGCGAGCGTCTGGTGGATCAGGGAATTGCGAGCATTGACGAGCGTGCTCGTTGCATTGTCATCCTTGATGGCATAGATAGACTGCACCTGTGTGGTGGTCAGGTCGCTGGTTTCCAGATATTTACCTGTGCCCACGAATACCACGCGTTTCTCGTTTATCTTGCCAAGTACCGGGGTGGTCGTGATGGGCTGGACTACGCCGGACGGGTCTTTGAGTGTGGCAAACAACATTACATCGCCATTGCCGATCTCGCCTGCCGCAACCGACCCGACCACAGTGCTATTAATGTCAAAGCGCCACAGGTTGCCCTGCAGATCGCCACCATAGACATAGCCTGCCTGATTGCCCGCCGGTTCGTCGTTCCATCCGACGATGTGGCTGAATCCGCTTGGTGTGGTGGTACTGCCGATGCCGGTACCGATCTTGCTGATGATTGCGCCGGTAGATGCGTTCAGAACATAGAGGAAGCCCTTGCCTGTACCCGGGCTGATGTTGTTATAACCGGAGGTGACCAGCACCACCCATGTGCCATCCTGTTTGCGGGTGATGATGGGATGGCCGAAGCTGTAACCCATATCGTCATCCTGCACGCTACCGATGCCGGCGGAGGTGGTGATTTCCCACAACAGGGACGGGGCAGCTGGGTCGGTGATATCCAGCGCAAAGTAACCCCGTCCGCCGCCGCTTAATCCGGCCACCAGGATGGTCTTCCACACGGCAGTGGCGGCATCCGAGCAATTCGCAGTGCACACATCCGAAGTGATTGGACTACCGTTCACATAGTTGGTGTGCAGAGTGGAGTAATTGATGTCGGCCAGCTTCCACATATTTTCAATCACCATGCTGGGTACATAGGCCCACGCTTCTTCGCCGCCGCAGTGTTCTCCGGCGATGGCGCCGATCACACAGGGTGTTCCAGCTCCTGCACTATCCTGTGCGTAAAAGGCATGCATCATGCCGTCGTTGCTACCCATGTACACGACACCATCGCGGGCGGATTGCGCAGACTTGAAGCTGGTGTAGCCGGGGTAGGGGTAGTTGAACACAGGCGGACCCATAAAGGCCGGCTCCGATTCCAGCGCGTCTCCCAGCACTGCCTCGCGGTAACGGTACAGGCGGTTATCGACCGCATTGGCCGAGCGATTCTCATAGCCATGCTGTCCGCGCAGGTAGTTGACCAGATTGGTACCTTCTGCGGCGGTCTGTTGCGTCGCGGTCAGGGTGGACCACTGGTTGAGCGTATCGATATTCGCGGCTGCAAAATAGGCCTGCTGCGAAGCTGTAAGATTCGCATAGGTGAAATCGATAAGCGCCGTGCCGCTGCTGTTGGCGGTCTTGATCGTGCGAGTGTCGTTGACATCGCCCACCTTGTTGCTCATGGTGCCGGTGCATGAGGTCGCCACCGGCACCTTGCAGTCGGTGCCGTCCAGAATGCCATCGTTACAGATAACAGAGTTGGGCGTGACGCAGTAGTAGGTCGTGGTGTCGCCGGCATCTTCTGGCACAACGCTGCCCGGAGACGGGCAGTTGCCGGCTACCACGTTCTCAAGGCACCAAGAGGCGTTCTCGCTTACCGCACCGGTTTCGGTATTGATGCCGCGTGCCTCCAGATTGCCTTTCCAGGCCACCGTGGTGTAGCTGGCGACGAAGGCATAGTTGTTGCCCGCCACCGGGTTAAGCGTACTGGTTGCCGCGGCTGCCGCCGCACCCCTGCGGGCATTGATGCCGGCCAGCGCATTGGATAGGCCGCTGGATAGTGAATCCGGATCGGAGGCGCTGAAATAAGCACCGCGGCCGTTCACCGCCGCGTGCCACAGGTCGTCGATGTTCGCAACAGCACCGCTGCTGGGAATCGGCCAAGTGCAGACCGTACCGGCTGTTTGCCAGGTACAAACCGTCGAACTGGCAGTGCTGCCCAGCTTGACGCTGTGGAAATCGCCAGAAGTGTCACCCAAATAGCTGGACGAATATGTCATCTTGCCACTGGCACCCAGCCCGAGGGTGAAGGTGGTCATGTGCTGCTGAAGGTTGCTGTCCGTGCTGCTTTGGAACACATTGTTAATGCAGACATCCTCGCCTGCGCCTAGTGCGCCGGTGCAGTTGCCTAGGTCCAAAGTACGCAAGTCAGTCTGGTAGTAATACATGGCGACATCCGCCAAGCTGTTACTGCTACCGCCGCTTACGCTTGTCGATGTTGCTCTGCTGATCTCAACCTTGGTACTTGGGTCAGGGGAGGGGACGGAATCAGAGCAGGCAGATTTTGACACACATGCACCAACTGTTCTTGACCCATTATCCGACCAATTGGATGGATTACAACTCTCCGCTCCGGTCGGAGTTCCGCTGACCGTCACATTGCATGAACCGATCTCTGGCTGGGTACGGAGTTGGTTCGTGGACCACGCGCAACCGCCGCAGCTGTAGTCGTTTCGGGTGTAAGTGATCGTGACGGTATTGCTGCCGGTTGCTACCCCACCGTCCCACATCGGTTTGTCAGCGGTCCCATCCTGGTTGCCGATATCAGTGCTGCCATCGATTCTATTGGGATTATTGTCGTCGTTCCAGTAACCGTCAGTGGAAAGGATGGTGAAGTTCTGCTGGCAGGAATACTGTACCGGATCGCTTGCCAGCTCCCCTGCATAATATCTCCCCGCATCCGCCAAGGCCGTGCGCAAAGGGGTGCTACCACTCGGATCGCTGTTGTAAAGCGCGCTATACCAATTCGTCCGTTGTGTATTTTCGAATGTACCTATGGTCAGGGCCGGCGTATCGGACGAGTTGATCCGCGACAGGCCGACGCGGTACTGGTTGGTAAGGCTGCTGAAGGCGCGCCCGGAGGCGCTTTTCATCATCAGCATGCGCGTGCGGTAGAAGCTGTACCAGTTGGCGAAGTTGGTCAGCTTGCTGCTGTCGGCGATCGGAAAGATGGTCGGCAACAACGTCATGGTACCGGTGTTGCCCTTGGTGATGATAAGGGTCTTGGCCGTGGCTGCCAGCCCGGTGATCGTCACTGTGCTGCTGCCAGAAGTGGCGGCAGTGTAACCATGCCCGCCCACGGTGGTGCAGTTGCCGACCTTGGCGCTGGTGCAAAGATTGATCTGGGCCGCGATGTTACTGGCCACAGTGCTGCTGCTCGTGCTGGCGGAGGCTGTGCCGGACATGATCTCCTGTGTACCGTTCACCTTGATACCGCTGACCGAAGTGCTGCTGGTCCCGCCTATGGCAATCGTGGCGCTTGTGGCAGCAGCGCTGCTAGAAAGAACGATACGGGTGAATTTATTACTGCCGTTGCCTGCAATTTCCCCGAATCCGGCATCGCATTCCTGGTAGAAGGTCGAGCTGCTGTTGAGGTAGCTTTTTGTGGTTTGCGATCCGCTATAGTTGTAGTACTGCGCTTCGTAGGGGCCCAGTGATTCGAGAGTATATGAACCAAAATTCTTATAAGTTGAGTTGGCAGAGTCGGGGCTGAACCGGTTGGCGATGAACGCGCTATTGAGATTCCTGGCGGTCGATCCGGAGTCGAAGCCATCATCCCGCGCCGCAGTGAAGCTGGCGTCAGTATATTCAGTGCCGCTGGCATCGACTGGAGGCTTATAGGTGGTGCCCGGGTTGTAATAGACGCCGTTACACTGGTTACTGAGATAACCGACTTTACCGCGGAAATCATCGGCGGTATCCGGCATGAAAGTCCACGACATACTCCCCGAGTCATCCAAAACAAACAACAGGTTGGGCTGCACCGTGGAGGTGGTGGAAGTAGCCAGCGGCACGGTCGCCAGCGTGATCGGCGCGGCAGATGCTGGCTGGGTGACGGTTGTGGATAGTAGCAACGCGAGGAGCGCTGCGCGGAGGGGGTATTGAGGCTTGCTGTGGAAGTGATTCATGGTGACCTCCTAGTAGACGAATGCCTGCACGTAACTGACGGTGTTGCGCGGCCCCTGGGTGCGGGCGGTGATGCGGATCTGCGGTGCTTGGCCTGCGACCGGGCAGCCAGTGCCGGTACATATCTCTTGCGGCAACGGGACATTTTGACCGTTGTTATCCTGCACGGCCGAACTGAAGAGACAGTGGTCGACGCTGGGGACCTGGTTGGCATTGCGGCACATGCGCTGGATGACGTAGCGCGTGGTGTTGCCGGTGGCTGCATTGGTTCCCGCGAGTGCGTTGTTGTTGTCCGTACTGTTCCAGGTCGTTTCGGCGAACAGATCCAGGGCAGTATTGGCATTGGAGTGGTAACCGGGGTTTGTCACCAGGTTTGTGACATTGAAAGGATGCGAGGCGTCGTTCAATACATTGAGTCCGCTATTGGCAGCCTGTACGTTGGTCAGCCAGCCCATGGCGGCATCGATACCCGCATCGCCGGCGCTGAGGGTCGATTGCCGGAACGCAAGGTTGCCGGAGATGATGGTGCTGGTGTCGACCGAGCGAATCAGTGCGACTGCCGCCAGTGACATCGCGACCAGTGCGATCAGTGCGAAGAACAACACGACGCCGCGCTGCCTGATTGCACGACCGGTTCCAAACCCGCGAATCGAAGATGTGCTCATAGTGTATCCCTTGCCCAGATCATATTACGCAACGGCACGATGGTTTCGAACACTCGATAGCGATAGCGTTGCCAATCAGCGTCGGTGCTCAAGTCAATCGTTGGCGCGGGTGATGAGACGCTACCCGTCCACGCATTAAGGGCTGTCGTTACATTGCCGGCTTCCATCTTGCCGTTGCGTGCCACGATGGCGATGCGTATTGCCTTGATGCGATTGCGGTCGGCGATGTTGGCAATATTGATGGTGGATGGCTCCACCCACTGTGTGACCTGATTGGAATTGGTCGAGGCGGATAGGCCGTATTGGGCCTGGATACTTACGATGCCAGCGACGATGGGCGTGCCCTCGCGCTCCAGATTGTTGTTGTTGACGGCGAAATCGACCTCACTCCAGTTGCCGAGGCAGGCGAGATTGGCACCGGAAGTCGCGTTGGTAGTCTCGGTCAGTGTGATGGTTGCCGGTACCGTGCTGGCGGGGGAGATGTCAGTTATAGCTGTCAGAGCGCAGGTGGCACCGTTCGAGATGAGGGCGATATTGCCGATTGCGCAGCCGAAATTATTGCCAACGGTTGCGTCGTTCGGGTTGGGGGAACCCATCACCTCGATGGTGGATGGGATGCCGCCCATCGCGGAATTCCCGTAGCGGAGGGTGATCGCATCACTCGCGCCACTCGCTCCATCGGTAAGGGTGACCGGGGTGATGCTGGTGATGCCCGTCGTGCCAAAGGTGACGGTGGTGCATTCCAGCGGTGAATCGGCAATCGGCATCAGCGGGTAGCCGGCCAGATTGAGTTCACGCACGATGTTGAACAGCGCGATGCTGCCGTTGGTTTGTGCGTCTGCGGCACCGGTGGTGACGCGTTTCTGCGCCTCAAACATGGAAATGACCTGGAGGATGATCAGCGTGGCCAGCATGCCGATGGCAAGTCCGACCATGATCTCCACCAGAGTGAAGCCGCTGTGTCGTTTCAAGATGTGGTGAGCTTTGGGAGTCATCGTTCAGGCTCCGCTGATGGTAGCAACGGTGGTGTAGTTGTGCACTGCCTCGCCCGGCTGTTGCCAAGTGATGACTAGGGTGTACTGGTCACCGGTGCGCGTGATGGTGAGCGAACCGTTAGGTAATTGGTCGGCAATGTTGGTGTTGGCCGTGCTGCCGTCTGCAGGCAAGCTGTCGGGCGAGGTCCACAGGATACCGATCTGTTGCTGAGCAATATAACTGGCATCATTACGGAACTTTGATTCGGACGTGTTCTTGATCATATTGGCCTGCATGCCGACGATACCCAGCACACCGATGGAGAAGATCAGGATGGCGATCATTGTTTCGATGATGACCACACCTTGCTGGCTGGGTATTCCCGGTGCGTTATGAAGTCTCATGTTCATTCCTTCGGTTAACAGGCACGCGGACTGCCGCCCGGCGCGTTGGGGTCGCACATCCTGACGTTGCCGCCAAGTCCGATGGTGATGGCGAGATTCTGACTCTCTGCGGTAGAAAGTTCAGTGGAATCGACATCGATCCGGGTAAAGGGAGCCGAGGTGTCCGCATTGGCTCCCTTGATGCCGCCGAAGCCGTTATAGGTGACGGTGGTGGTGCCGGGGGGGGTGAATGTCACGGCGACACTCTTCGAACCTTCGTTGCTGGAGCGTGTTTCGATATCGGCACCACCCGGTATGCGAACCACCCAAGTCGAGTCGGCAGAGAGTGCGAATTCGATGTCGGTGTTGCGCCCCACTGATTCTGATCGTGCACGCTGCAGGCCGTTCGAGATGGACTCGGCCGCATTGCGTATCTGCGTGTTCAGCAACCAGGACTGGAAGCTGGGTATGGCGACAGCGGACAGGATGGCCAGGATCACCACGCCGATCATCAACTCGACCAGCGAGAAGCCGTTCTGCAAAGAATGACTGCGTCTGTTCAGCACGATCCCCCCTTACTGGTGATCCAGCATGTGCCGTTACCCCAGGGTGTGTTGGATGATTTGACGTTGTCCTGATTGATGGAATAACCGAAGGAAGACAGACCACCTGTGCCGGTTGCAGAAATCAGGTAGGTCGAATTCGAAAGGTTGCTACAGGCATAGTTGAAATTGTCGCTGGACAAGGCGATTGCGCCCGGGCAGGTGGTGCCGTCGCCGAAAGGGTCATACGTACGGCTGTCCTGGAACGACTGTTCCATCTTGACGCGTGCATTGGAAAGGTTTGACGTGGCCTCCGTCAGTTTGCCGCGGGTGACATAGTCCTGATAGGCGGGTATAGCCACGGATGCTAGTATCCCGATGACGACGACGACGACCATCAGTTCAACCAAGGTGAAGCCGTTCTGTTGTTTCATTCTGCACTCCAGATTTGTTCGGTGAGGCAAAAGTAAGGCAGCTTCACGCGCGAAGCCAGCATTTGCCGATGAGTGGCATTTTTCCCTGACTAACGGTGTGACATAGGGAGTGATTTTGTCAAAACATTTCATAGTGATAGGTGCGGGGGCGGTCGGTTTGGCGACCGCTCAGGCCATACTGCAGACGGGCGCCCAAGTGACCGTGCTGGAGCGCGGGGAACTTGGGCAGGAAGCCTCTTGGGCGGGGGGCGGCATCATGTCGCCGTTGTGTCCCTGGGATTATCCCGATGAAGTCACGCGATTGGCATTGCTGGGAATGGCGCGATTCGAGCGTTTCACTGCTGAGCTGACTGACGAGACAGGGGTGGATACCGAGTATCTGCGTTGCGGCATGCGTGTGTTGCCGCCGTTCAATCCAAAAGTGGCTATCGACTGGTGTGATGCACATGGCATGGATTACGAACTTGCCGACGATTCGATCTTTCTGCCCGAGATCGCCCAGGTTCGCAATCCTAGACTGCTGCGCGCCCTGCGTGAACGTGTACTTCAGCTTGGCGGGCGTATCGTGGAGCAGTGCGAGGTGCTGGCGGTCGAATCACAAGCGGGCAGGGTGCGTTATGTGCGCACCAGTCAGGGGGATTTCAAGGCCGACGACTACGTATTGACGGCAGGCGCCTGGAGCAAGGCATTACTGGGCGAGCACGCGCAGCAGCTGGATATCAAGCCGATCCGCGGGCAGATGCTGTTGTTCAAGTTCGAGGTGCCGCCACTGCCGCATATTCTGCTGCAGGGGGATCTGTATTTCATTCCGCGTAAGGACGGCCATCTGCTGATCGGCAGTACGCTGGAAGATGTAGGTTTCGATAAATCCACGACGGAATCGGCGCGCGACTCGATGTTGCAGCGAGCCGTTGCTTTGTTGCCGGGATTGCAGGGCATGCCCATCGTGCGTCATTGGGCGGGTTTGCGTCCCGGATCGTCAGGCAACATTCCGACCATAGATCGCCATCCCGCTTTGGACAATCTGTATATCAACGGCGGCCATTTCCGTTACGGTGTCACCATGGCACCGGCCAGTGCGGAAGTGCTGCTCAATAAAATATTCGATAGGCCGCAAACACTCGATGTTTCACCGTATCGCTGGCGTTAGTCGTTGCCCGTGAGAGCGCTATCCGCTTATAATCCGCGCCGGAATGCCGATGTAGCTCAGTTGGTAGAGCAACGCACTCGTAACGCGTAGGTCGCCAGTTCGATTCCGGCCATCGGCACCATATTTCTTCGCTATGCAGCAGCGAACAGTCAGGAGATCTAATGACTTTGCCGCCTTCCAGTTCGCTTCTATTCCGCCATAAAAAACTCGTTATCGCCCTTTTGTTGGTGGCTGCGCTTGCCGCGATCTTCGCCTGGATGGCACGCGCCAAGCCGATTTCTGTCGTGTTGCAAAAGGTGGAGCGCGGTCTCGTCGAAGCATCGGTCAGCAACACACGTGCCGGCACGGTGAATGCCTGCCGCCGCGCCAAGATGTCACCTTCTGCGGGCGGCCAGATTTCAAAGTTGCAGGTGAAGAAGGGCCAACGGGTGAAGAAGGGGCAGGTGTTGCTGGAGTTGTGGAACGACGATCTGCACGCGCAGGAAAGATTGGCGCAGGAGCAGCTCAAGGTTTCACTGACGAGGGAGGATGAGGTCTGCACTCTGGCTGCTGCCGCACAACGCGATGCGGCCCGCTCGCAGGAATTGCGCGACCAGGGTTTCATTTCCGCACAGCAGCTCGACCGCGCAGTGACGGAAGCCTCCGCTAGACAGTCGGCCTGCGCTTCGGCCAGGGGAGATATCAAACAGAGCAGGTCGCGTATCGCGGTCGCGCAGGCCACGCTGGAGCGCATGGTGTTGCGCGCGCCGTTCGATGGTGTGGTGGCGGACATCAGCGGTGAACTGGGCGAATACGCCACGCCATCGCCGCCCGGTATTCTGACCATTCCCGCCATCGATCTGATTGACGACAGTTGCCTGTATGTCAGCGCACCCATCGACGAGGTGGATGCGGCAAAACTCAAGATCGGCCAGTCTGCGCGCATCACGCTGGATGCGATCAAAGGCCGTGTGTTCGGCGGCAAGGTGCGCCGCATCGCACCTTATGTGCTTGACCTGGAGAAACAGGCGCGCACAGTCGAGGTGGAGGTCGAATTCGGTAAATTGGCAGCAGATGAGAATCTGCTGGTCGGCTACAGTGCCGATGTTGAGATCGTGTATGACGTGCACGATCAGGTGTTGCGCATTCCGACCCGGGCGCTGCTCGAAGGTAATCGTGTGCTGCGCTACGGTGATGCCGGGATGCTGGAAGAGCGCAAGCTGACTACCGGTTTATCCAACTGGGAATATGTCGAAGTGAGCGCGGGGCTGGCTGAAGGCGACCGCATTGTGACTTCACTGGATCGTGAAGGCATCAAGGCCGGGGTGTGGGCCGAACCGGAAGCTGCATCAGCCGCAAAATGATCGAGCTGCAGAACGTCTGCCGCACCTTCATCGTTGGTGACCAGAAAGTCGCCGCGTTGCGGGATGTCAATCTGGGTTTAGGCGCAGGTGAATATATTTCCATCATGGGACCGTCCGGTTCCGGCAAATCCACTTTACTCAATCTGCTGGGCCTGCTCGACCGGCCGAGTAGCGGTACTTATCTGCT